>LWDU01039229.1_pt1 | contig 154569 bp, 126 predicted proteins | sample 727161 | NCBI WGS metagenome assembly LWDU01 (sample SAMN04566230, study PRJNA314399) | hydrothermal vent metagenome | isolation source: deep sea hydrothermal plume seawater | place: Mexico: Gulf of California, Guaymas Basin | collected 2004-07-11
TTCCTGGTTCCAGGGACCCCATGCTCCTCAGGCCCAGCCCTCACTTTGCACGAACTATCTGATTCGCCAGCAGGTGGGCCAGTTCCTGTACCTGATCGACCGCGCTCGCAATGAGATCGTGGTCTTCAACTCGAACAGCATGGCAGTGATCGAGCGCATCGAGGTGCCGGATCCGACTACCCTGGCCATGTCGCCCAACCTTGACTTCCTGGCAGTGTCGAACCAGTCCGTGGGGCTGGTGACTTTTATCGACATCAACCCGGCTTCCTCAACCTTCCATAGCCGAGTCAAGACAACAGTGGTGGGCAGCGGCCCGCGGGGCATCGCCTGGGAACCGGGCAACGAGGATATTCTGGTCTGCAATGAGCAGGACAGCACGCTTTCTATCATCTCGGCCTTCTCACTCGAGGTGCGCAAAACCGTCAGTTCGCAACTGCACCAGCCCTTCGATGTGGTCATCACTCCGCGGCAGTTGGGCTTTGGTTTTCAGCGCGGTGTGTACTTCGGGTACATCCTGAACCGCAACGGCCGCCTGGCCATGTACGAGTCGGGCCCAAACGCAGTCAATGGTTGGGGCTTCGACGATGTGATCGGCACGGCTCCGCAGACATTCAAGAACCCCAAGACCCTGCAGCCGGACCTGATCAATTTCAACTCAGCGGTCTGGATCGTCCACGAGGGGCCGATCGATCCGGCCACCGAAGTGGCGGGCGTTAGCAACCTAAGAATCGAGAGTGGCATCATCGGCCAGTTGCCGCTCAACTTTCAGTCACTCCTGATCCCCCAATTCCGCGATCTAAGCCTGGCGGTCAATGTATCCCTCGGGCCCGATGTTCTCTCTGGTGTGCCCGTGGATCTGGCTTTCGACAATCAGCGCAATTACGGCGGCCTGGTGAATTTCGCCACGACATTCAGTGCCGGAGTGGCCCTGCCGATCAATGGCAAGTCCCTGGTGCGAGTCGTGGGCGGAACTCCTGCGAATACCTGTGAGCCCAAGTACATGTTCGTGGCGGTGCCCAACCCCACCTTTGGCTCGGAAGGCGTGGTCGATGTGGTTGACATCGGTGGCGGGTTCAACCGCGTCGATGTGAGCGCCTTCCAGCCCGGCGTGCAGTCGATTGCGGTCAAGGAAGCGGCGACTTTGATGGACTACTTTCGACAGTAAAGAGCAGTACGGATCTCAACCTCCCCAGCATCCCTTTTATGAGAAGCCCCAACGCAACTCTCCTCGTTTCTGCCCTGCTCGTCGGTGTTCTGGCGGGATGTGGCGGGATCATTTCCTCGAGCGAATCAGGGGCGCAAGCGATGAGCCTCGTGCGCGTCTCGAATGGCTTCGGCGAGATCTTGCCCCACAAGGTCCAGGCCCTCGACTCGAATGGAGTGCCCACTGCCCAGGTCGTTGCGATCCGCTCCGATGCCGATCTTCTGGCCTACACGCGCTCGAGCAATCCGATCCTCTCCACACCGGTCTTCGATCCGGGCACTTTCCTGCCCAGCGGTGCTCCAGGCAACCACTTCATCTACGCTACATTCACGAGTCCCGTCGATGTGTCCAGCGTTTTGACCTCCGCGCCGGGCCAGTTGCAGAACAACTCCTTTGCCGGGTCCATCCTCGTCACCGCTCATGATCCATTCACGGGCGTCTCTTCGGTGATTTCCGGTCGAGCCTTTATCGATGGGCGCACCATGGGGGCCGAACCCGTGGGGGCACCGCCAGAGCTACCTCTGGAGCAATGGGTGACCCTCGACGGCGCTGGCAGTACGGTGGCGGTTGTCCAGGGCGACGGCAGCACGCCCGGGCTGGGCTTTCCCGGCACCCAGGGCGTCTTCACCGGTCAGCATGAACTGATCTCGACCAGCACCCTGGTCTTCGTGGTTGACTCCGATGGCGACCTCGCTACCCATGAAGCCTTCCCCTCCGGCGTTCAGGTTCGCATGGAGATCAAGACTTCGGTGCTCTCCAAAGCAGGCCGGCCTCTCGATTTCCAAGCCCTCGCGTCCACCACGGTGGGAGCGGACACCCTGGCGCCCGAGGTCCTGTTCAGTCCGCCCCCCCAAGCCTTCCCGCGGATCAGCCCCGGTGGCGGGGAGCTGGGCGTTGACCCCCTGACCACGATCAGGGTCGAGTTCTCGGAGCCCGTCCAGCCCTGGAGCGTGGGGGATCTCTTGACCGGCACGGTCCCGACCCTGAGTACGGCTTTGGTGGTGCGTTTTGGTCCTACGACCTCGACGGTCCATGTGCCCTTCCATGTCAAGCCCATCAGTCCCTATGACCTATCGGTCTGGGACCTCATTCCTGCTTTCAATTTTCCGGGCTCGGGGCCGCCCCAGGCTGAATGCGGCACCTTCAATCGAGTGGATGTGGACATCAACGCGGGGCAGACGACTGACCTCGCGGGCAACATCAACCAACTGGCAGGCACGACCTTTTTCATCACCGGCGAAGGACCGGGGATCGCCAACATTCCCGTGACTCCCGACGCGATCTACCTCGGGCGCACCGGGGGCTCGCCGGGAATTTCCGTCATCGATCTGAATGGCTTCGGCCAGGGCACGGGCAACCCGACCTTTGATCCGGTCAATCCGATCCTCGAGGGCAACACGAACTTCCCCAACAACCCCAATGTCATCTTCTATGGGGGCACGATGCTGCCGCCCCTGGCACCGGGGACTTGCACTGTCGACGGTGGCTCCCGGGGTGTCTTCACCCTGGCGACGGACTCTTCGCTCAACGACCTGATCGTGCGCGCGCCCATCATTCAGTCCCTGGGGGACATGATGCTCGGCTGGTCGCTTGATGTAGCCTTCAACAATGCTCCCGCACCCTTCGGCTGCCAGGGCCAGGGCGGTAACCTGTGCGCCACCACGGGCTTCAAGGTGATCGCCACGGTGATCGACGGCTCCACCTTGAGTCCGGCTGCACTGAACCCCAACGGAACCCAGATTCTGATCGACGGAGGCCCCAATCTGGTCGGGTGGAGTCCGCACCCCAACCCGCCGCCGCTGGTCTTTCCACCCCTTTGCGTTTCGCCCTACATCGGCGGCCAAGAACCCACATCGGTGGACACCCTGGCGCTGTTTTTGCCAAATCTCTTGGTGCCCGGAGATCCCTTTGGCGATCCAGCCACGGGGGTGCCTCCCTCGGGGCTCCTGGCCACCAACGCCAATGTATTCTTTCAGGGGCCGTCCCTGCCCAGCACCCAGATCGCGGCCTGCGCAACCTACGGGTTGCGCCAGCAGATCGGGCAATTCTTGTATCTCATCGACCGGGCACGCAATGAGGTCGTTGTCCTGAACTCGAACCGCATGACGGTCATCGACCGCATCGAAGTCCCCGACCCGACTTCCCTCGCCATCGGCTCCAACCTCGACCTGTTGGCCATCACTAGCCAGTCGGTGGGGGCCGTGACTTTCATCGACATCGATCCCTCGTCGTCCTCCTTCCATCAGGTGCTCAAGGTCACCACGGTGGGCCAGAGTCCCCGGGGCATCGCCTGGGAGCCCGGCAACGAGGACATCTTCGTGTGCAACGAAGCTGACGACAGCGTCTCGATCCTCTCCGCCTTCTCGCTCAACTTGCGCAAGACGGTGATCTCGAGTCTTGAGCGCCCCTTCGAGGTGGCCATCACGCCCAGGCAGACGACCTTCGGCCTGGCTCGCAATGTCTACTTCGCCTATATCCTCGGTCGCAACGGCAGGATCTCGGTTTTCGAGTCCGGTCCCAACGGTGTCAACGGCTGGGGCTATGACGACGTCGTGGGCTCCATGCCCATGACCTTCAACAACCCCAAAACCATCCAGGTCGATCCCATCGACCTGCGCTCGGGGCTGTGGGTCGTCCACGAGGGTCGTCTCGACCAGGGCAGCCAGCAACTTGTTGGTGCGCCGGGCGAAGGAGCCTTGTCCAACATCGTGGCCGAGACCGGGACCCCCGGTCAGATCATCTTGTCCTCGATTTCGCTGCTGATCCCGCAGCTCCGCGACATCCACTACTCGATCAAGGTCTCCATAGGCGAAGAGCGCCTGACCGGCGTGCCCGTGGATATCGCCTTCGACAACTTGACCAACCTGGGGGGCATCGTGAACTGGGTGACTTCGTACAGTGCGGGTTCGCCCGTGCCCCTGAACGGCAAGGCCATCGTGCGCCAGGCCGGCGCCGCGCAGCCCACCAATCGCCCGCGCTTCGCCTTTGCCGCCGTGCCCAACCCCACCCAGGGACTCGGCGGCGTGGATGTGATTCTGCTCGACGGCGCCTTCCTGCGCTATGACACCAATGTCTTCCAGCCGGGCATTCAGTCGATCGAGGCGCCGCATACGAACATCCTCATGGACTACTTCAGGCAGTAGCCGCCCCCTTCGCAAGCGGGGCGCGTCATGCCCGAAGCCACTCAGGTCCGGTCCATGTTTGCCCGCATTGCGGGCAGCTATGACCTGCTCAACCACCTGCTCTCCGCCGGAATAGACCGGCGTTGGCGCCGGCGGGTGGTGGCTTGCGCCGGGGAGTTAGCCAGCGGCCAGGTGCTCGATGCTTGCTGCGGAACTGGGGACCTCGGTCTGGAATTCGCTCGCGCCGGGGCGCGGGTTGTGGGCGTTGACTTCACCCCCGAGATGCTGCGGCGCGCCCTTCCCAAACAGCGCCGCGAGGCTCTCCCGGTGCTGTTTCTGCACGGCGATCTTCTGGACCTACCCGTGGCGGACGGGCGCGCTGACATCGCCTGCGTGGCCTTCGGCATCCGCAATGTCGTCGACCGCGGCCGCGGCCTGGCCGAGATGGCGCGGGTTGTGCGACCAGGCGGGCGGGTCTTCGTGCTCGAATTCAGCCAACCGCCCGGAGTCATCTTCGGCCCGCTCTACCGCTTCTACTTCAAAGGGCTCCTGCCGGCTTTCGGCAACCTTGTCTCCGGGGACGACGATGCCTACAGTTATCTGGCGCGTACCGTGATGGCCTGGCCGGGGCCCGCTGAGTTGCAAGCCGAGATGGAGCAAAGCGGCCTCGAGGCCTGCGGCTTTGAACTTCTCACCAGGGGCATCGCCTGCTTACACTTTGGAACACGGCCCATGACCAGCGAGCCGTGAGCCGCCCCCTCTACGAGGACGAGGAAGACGAGCAGGCTGCGACCGCGGCCAGCTCGGACTGGCAGGGCTTGCGCGATGGCGATGGCGCCAGGCAGCGTTCCCTGGCCCTGGGGCTGGTGGCCCTTGCGCCGCTGTTCCTGGCCTACGAGTTGGGCCTTCGGAGCAACCCGGAGCTGCCGCGCAACCTGGCCGAGAAGGCGCTCCTGTGGTGCTTGAGCCCTGTTGGTGAAGCCCTGCCGGCTCTGCGCGCGGGGCTTCTGGCGGCAGCCGTTTGCTTTTCCCTGTGGCTTTGCTTTCGCCGCCGCCTGGCCCTGGGTCCGAGTCTCATGGCGGTGATCTTCGAGGGCGTGGTCTGGGCCATCTGCATCGGGCCGCTCTTGGCCTTTTCCATGGGCCTCCTGGGTGGCTTGCCAGGCGAGGTCATGGGTGCCACACAGGCTGCCGGGGCTCCGGGGCTGGCCCTCGCGGCGCGACTCTTCGGCGGGGCGGCCTTCGAGGAGCTCCTCTTCCGTGTTCTGATTTTTGGAGCGCTGTACTTCATGGCCGGGCGGGTCATGCTGTTCTTCGGCGCTCCCGAGGCCGCCAGTCGGCTGAGCGCCGACGGCGTGGCCATCGTGGGCTCGGCGCTCTGTTTCGCGACCTTGCACCTCGACTTGTTTGCCACCCATATGGATGCGCACGGCGAGGCCTTTTCGAGTCCGGTCTTCCTCTGGCGCTTCCTGGCGGGCATCCTCCTGGCACTTCTGTTTCGCCTGCGCGGCCTGGGAGTCGCGGCCTGGACCCACGCCTTGTTCAATCTGGCGCTGCTTTTGGGCGCAGGTGTGGATGTGCTCTTATGAGTCGTTACTTCATCGGTCTCACAGGTGCCAGCGGGCACCTCTACGGGGAGCGCTTGATGCGCGCCCTGGCCGCTTTGGGTCACGATCTGGACCTGGCGCTGACGCCCGCAGGCGCCAAGGTCTTGCGCCACGAGTTGGGCGTCGATGCGGGGCCGGAGGGCGCGGAGCTCGAGGCTAGTTTGCCACGCTGGTTGGGCGAGGACACCGCTCGCCGAGTGCGCGTTTTCAAGAGCGATGAGATCGAGGCTCCGGCCTCGTCGGGCACAGCCGGCATCGCGGCGGTGATCCTGTGTCCGTGCAGCATGGGCACCCTGGCGCGGGTTTCGGCGGGCTTCAGCTCGAACCTCGTGGAGCGTGCCGCGGATGTGGCCATCAAGGAACGCCGCCCGCTGTTGCTGGTGGTGCGCGAGACGCCGCTCTCGGAAATCCACCTCGAAAACTTGCTGCGCATGGCGCGCCTGGGCGCCCAGGTCCTGCCGGCCATGCCCGGTTTCTATCAGCGGCCTGAAAACCTCGCGGAACTCGTCGATCAACTGGTGGGCAAGATCCTCGATGGCCTGGGCCTGGAGCATGAGCTAGGCAAACGCTGGAGTGGCGAGCTGGCGGGAGATCCCGGTCTCGAGGGTTGCTCCTGATGGGGCTCGCGAAGTACTTCTCTCTGGTCAAGTTCAGCCACTCGATCTTTGCCTTGCCCTTCGCCTTGCAGGGTGCCTGGATGGCGAGCGCGGGGCGGCCGGCTGCCTCTACTCTTGTGGGGGTGGTGCTGTGCGCGGTGACGGCGCGCACCGCCGCCATGGCTTTCAATAGGCTCCTCGACCGCCGCATCGACGCCGCTAATCCGCGCACCCAGGGGCGCGAGATTCCCACGGGCGCAGTCTCACCCTTGGCCGCGGGTTGCGTGGTTGCCATCAGCGCAGCGCTTTTCGTGGCCTCCAGCTTCTGGCTCAATCCGCTCTGCGGCAAGCTCTCGCCGGCGGTGCTGCTGGTGCTCCTGGGCTACAGCAGCTTCAAGCGCTTTTCGGCCTCGGCTCATCTGGTCCTGGGACTCTCCCTGGCCCTCGCGCCCCTCGGCGCCTGGTTGGCGGTGCGCGGCGAATTCGCGGGTGACCTGGCCCCCGTCCTCGCCCTGGCTCTGGGGGTGCTCTTTTGGGTGGCGGGCTTCGATTTGATCTACGCCTCCTGCGATGCGGAGTTCGATTCCAGGCGCGGCTTGCACTCCGTGCCAGCGCGCTACGGCGTGGCCCTGGCGCTCTTGGCTTCGACGCTGTTGCACATCCTGGCCGTGGTTTGCTTCGCTTTACAGGGCTACCTGGGGGGCTACGGCTGGCCCTTCTGGGCGGCTCTTGCTGTCGCCGCTGTGCTCCTGGTGCTGGAGCACGCCATCATTTCTGCCGACGACTTGAGTCGCGTCAACCTGGCTTTTTTCACCCTCAATGGGTGGGTGGGCGTGGGGCTCTTCCTGGGACTGGTCATTGACCTCGGTCTCACCGATACTCAAGGGTAATGGCCACAGCACGAACCAAGGAAGCGGACCCCGCCACCCAACTGCGGGGCCTCGAAGCAGCCCTGCGCCAGGGCGACCTGCCGCGCGTGGCTCTTCTGCGCGGCGAGGAACAGTACTTCGTGGAACGCGGCCTGGCCCTGCTCATGGCCGCCGCCGAGCAGGACGGCGAGGAACTCTGCCGCCATGACGCCCGCGATCCCGAGTTTCGCCTGTCGTCCCTGCTCGATGACCTGGGCGGGAGCTCACTCTTCTCAGCGGCGCGCTGCGTGGTGGTGCGTGGCGCCGACGATATCGTCAAGAAGGTCGCGGAGGCAGGCGCGGGCGCGAAGTCCTCTGCCACCATCCAATCACCCTTCACCACAACAGCCCTGGCTTTTCTCGCCTCCTCGAGCGCGGGGCACCTGTTCGTGACCGCTCGCAAGTTGCGCGCCGACCACGCATTTTCCAAGGCGATCAAGAAGGCCTCTGGTCTGCAATTCTCGGCACGCAAACTGTACGACTCACCGCCGCCCTGGGATCCCGATCCGCGCAAGAGTGAACTGGCCCAGTGGGTGCGCGCGCGGGCTGGCGAACTCGAGGTTCGCCTCGCTGCCGATGATGCAGCCTTTCTCGCGGCCGCCACGGGCAATGACTTGCCGGCCATCGATATGGCCCTGGAGAAGGTGCGTCTGGCAGGCAGCCAGGGTCTGGCCGCGGTGGTGGGTTGGCAGAGCGGTGGATCGCCCTGGAAAGTGGCCGATGATCTCCTCGGTGGCGACCTCGGCCGCGGTGTAGGGGGAGTCGAGTCACTCTTCCGCGGGGGCTTTCGCTCCGACCGCGACGGCAAGACGCTCATGGACCGCGGCGGCTTGGTGGCCATGTTGCTGGTGGCCCTGCGCGGCAAGGCGCGCAAGGCCCTGGTGGCCTCGCGGGCCATGGCCCGCGGCAAGAGCTTGGATGAAGCAGCCGACGAAGCCGGCGTCTCACGCCAGAAGATGGCCCGCACGGCGCTCCAGTCGGATTTGCGGCTGAGGACCTGGAACCTGTGGCAGGCGGCCCTCGCGGACATCTCTGAACTCGAATTCCAGAGCCGCTCAAAGGGCGTGGTGGACGCGGCCGATTTCGCCCGTTTAGCCCTGCGCTGGCAGACCGATCCGACGGCCGCCGTGACCCCGCGAGGTCGGCGATGAGCACCCGCGAAGAAGCTTCCGCGCAAGGCGGTGTGATCCGGCGCATGGACGAGCTCGTGATCTGTCAGATCGCGGCTGGTGAAGTCATCGAGCGCCCGGCTTCGATAGTCAAGGAACTCCTGGAGAACGCCCTCGACGCCGGTGCGACCCAGATCCAGGTGGACCTCCAAGAGGGCGGCGCGCGCCTGGTGCGGGTCAGCGATGATGGCTGTGGCATGACGGCCGCCGACCTCGAATTGGCCTTCGAGCCCCACGCTACCAGCAAGCTGCGCGACGCCTCCGACCTCAATCACATCGCCAGCCTGGGTTTTCGCGGTGAGGCTCTCGCCTCCATGGGCTCGGTGGGGCGTTGTTCGATTTTTTCGCGCACTAAAACCGCCGAGACCGGCCACCGCATCACCAACGAGGGCGGCCAGGAGAGCCCCGTGGAGCAGGCCGGAGGCCCGCGGGGCAGCATCGTCGAGGTGCGCGACCTGTTCTACAACACGCCCGCTCGTAGACGCTTCATGAAGCGTCCTTCCACCGAACTCTCGCGTTGCCTCGAAGTTCTGCAACGCGCTGCCCTCGCTCAGTTAGGTGTGGGCTTCGTCGCCACCCATGACGGGCGCCGCTGCTACGACATCGAGGTCGGCATGGATCTCTCGGATCGCATCCGGCGTACTTTTGGCGCCGAGTTGGCCGAGTCTCTGGTGCCCGTGGAAGCCGACAACGGTCGCTTCCGGATCACGGGTTTCGTGGCGCCGCCGCGCTTTTCGCGCCGCGACAGCCTGCGCCAGATGTGGTTCCTGAACGGACGCACGGTCAAGGACCGGGTTCTGATCCGCTGCTTACGCGAGGCCTATCGCGGCTTTTTGGTGGAGGGGCGGGTGCCGGTGGCCTTCTTGCAGCTCTCCATGGATCCGACCCTGGTGGATGTGAATGTGCACCCGGCCAAGGCCGAGGTGCGTTTCCGCGAGGACCGACACCTTTTCGGTTTTTTGCTGAAAGCCCTGCGCGAGGGCGTACAGCAGACCGACATGGCCACTCCCGGCAGCAGCCTCCTGTCGCGGGCCCTGGTTCGCGATGGCCGTAGCCTGCGCGAGATGCGCGCTTCACATCCCGGTCAAACGGCCCTGGAGCCCACGGCTCCCCGGACCCCCTGGCGGGTGCGTGAAATGCCCGCTGCGCCCCTCGAAATCCCGCGGCCCGCGCAGCAAGGCGCGCCGCCCTCGGCTGCTCCCAATGCCGCAACTGACGATCTTCGCGGCCCCTTCTTGCAGGTGCACAAGACCTACCTCGTGCGCGCTCTGGCCGATGGCTTTGAGGTCATCGACCAACACGCCTTGCACGAGCGCATCACCTTCGAGGGACTTTTGCGCGACCTGCGCGCTGGCCGCGTCGAGGTTCAGCGTTCCTTGATCCCCGAGGTGGTGGAGGTCTCGCGCAGTGAACTGGAACTGCTCATCGAACATCGCGACAGCTTGGCCCGCATCGGTATCGAACTCGACGCCTTCGGTGAGACCGCCGTGGCCGTCCACGGCCTACCGGCGCGCTTGAAAAATCCAAAGGCCCAGGGCGTGGTGCGCGATGTGGCCGAGATCATCGCCCGCACGGGCAAGGCGCCCGACGCCGAGGATGTCATCGAGGAAGTCCTGCACCGCACCGCCTGCCGTTCATCGGTGATGGCTGGCGATGCCCTCGGCGAGGACGAGATCAAGAGCCTCCTGTCCCAGGGCCAGGCCCTCGGCGCCGCCGATCAGACCTGTCCCCACGCCCGGCCCACGCGGGTTCGCTTCACCCTCGACGACCTCGAGAAGGCCTTTCACCGCAAGTAGCGCGGGGGCGCCTCCGGCTACCTGGAGGGAGGGCGGAAATCGTCGGGCGAAAGACCCGCGCGCAGGCTGCCGCGGGAGCGCTTGAGTGTCAGTTCCGATGTAGCCCTGGCGGCGAAGCGTGCCCCAGAGGCTGGCACGCCTGCGGGTGCGATCTCTCCCAAGGCCGTTCCTTCCAGAGCATAGAGTTCGATCCTGTGGGGCACCCAGAACCCATCGCGGTCGGCGTGTTGGTCCAGACGCACCAGGAGTGGCGGTGCAAGCGGTCCGTCGCCGAGGAGCTCTTCGCGCACGAGGGCGTAGCGAATGGTGTGGCTCACCGGATCCAGGCCGAGGTCCACGGTGTAGATCGTCTCGCGAGCGGCCGATATCCCCGGCGCCGCGGCGGGCAGGAAGAAGTCCGGGCTGGAGACTCGCAACCAATCGAGTCCAGCGCCCACCGACCGTGCGTGTCCCGCGAGGCTGGCCGGGGCGGAAGGGAGGATGGCCAGATCGCGGATGCGCAGGTTGCGCGGATTGGAGAGGGCCACGAAGTTGCGCGCCAGGCTGGCCATCTCCTCGATCTGCTTGCGATCCTCGGCGCCTTCGCGGCCCACGAGCGGCACAAGCTCCTTACCGTCGATTAGAAAATCGCCCGCGGGACCGCGCAAGTGGGTGCGACCAGTTTCAAGTTCGGCTCGCAAGAGCCCTGGCACCAGGTAACTGAAGTCCAGCTCCAGGTCGTTCGTCTGGAGTTGGCCCGCCGAGCGCTGGCGCAGGTAGAAGTGTAGACGGAAGGAGCGCACTGCATCGCCTTGAGCGCTGCGCTCCACGGCGGCCAGCCAGGCGGCGCGGGCTTCTTTCGAGGCATCGGCGGGCAATGCACCGGGCTCCAGGGGCAGGTCATCACCGCCCAGGGCGGGAGCCTCTGGAGTGGGGCTTCCGTGGGCGGCGCGGGCGCGCTCGAGAGCGCTTGTCGAGCCCTCTTGCGCCGCGCCGGAGGCCGCCAGGCAGAGGGCCAGGGAGACGATCAGTTGGAAGATGGACACGGGTGGCGGGCGTGGAGGGGCGGGGCTGTGAAGAGCCCAGAGCCTACGGCAGAGGCGCTCACTTGACCACCGCTCAGCGAACGCGGCGGGCGCAGAGCCTCCGGCTTCGGGTATCTTCAGCGCCATGACCGAACCCCATGCCTTTCCAGCCCGCTCCGGGGTGCGAGCCCTCGTGGGCACAACGGCCGCCGGCAAGAGCGCCCTGGCCCTGGAGGTTGCACGGCAGGCCGGGGCCGAGTTGGTCTCCCTCGACTCCATGCAGGTCTACCGCGGCATGGACATCGGCACGGCCAAGGCCACGGCCGAGGAGCGCGCGCTCGTGCCGCACCACATGCTGGATATCGTGGGTCCAAATGAGCGCTTTGATGTGCAGCGTTTTCTCGGCGCCCTCGCGCCGGTGCTCGAGGACCTCGATCGGCGCGGCGTGCGGGCGCTCTTCGTGGGCGGCACGGCCTTCTATCTGAAGGCCCTTTGCCAGGGGCTCTTCGACGGCCCGCCGGCGGACCTCGAACTACGCGCACGGCTCGAAGTCGAACTCGTGGACCAGGGAGCCGCGGCCCTGCATCAACGCCTGGAGGATGTGGATCCCAGGAGCGCCGCGCGCTTGCACGAGAATGACACCCGGCGCGTCCTGCGCGCCCTCGAGGTTCACGGTCAGACCGGTCAGTCCATGTCGTCTTTGCAACGGGAGTGGGGCTGGCACGGCGGCGAGGCGAGCCCGGCTGAACGCTATCTCGTGGGTCTATCCCACGAACATCTGGACCTTGACGGGCGCATCAGGGAACGCTGCGAGGCCATGCTCGCCGCAGGCTGGGCCGCAGAGGCCGTGGCCATTCGCGACGGCTCGGGCTTCAGCGAGACTTCGGCCCGCGCTCTGGGCTACGCGGAGGTTCTGCGCTGGGCGGACGGTGAGACCAAGCGTTCCGCCTGTCGTGATGAGATCTGCCTGCGCACCCGCCAGTTCGCTCGCAAGCAACGCACCTGGTATCGCCAGTTCGACGACATCGTCTGGCTGGAGAAGCAACCCCTCGCAGAACGCGCAGCAGCTTGCCTACGCGTTTTCGCCTGGGAAGAGTAGCCAGTTTGGTTCCCGCCAGCCCGCGGGCTAGCGGGTCGCCACAATCTTCATCTTGCCGTCGGTGCCGAGGTGGCCGCGCTCAGTCTGCGTAGCGCGGCGTGGGGTGCGAGGTGACATGGATCAGCTCGGCATCGCCTTCCACTTCGGCCATTCCCAGGGCGTCGTCGAGGAACGACACAGTCACCACCCGAAGGGGCCGGAAGGCCACGGACAGGCCAGCAACGAGCTCTTCCGGGCCACCGGGGGCCAGGGTCGCGATGACGGAATCGATGGGCAGGGGAATGAATGTGCCCGTGCCCAGGAGGGCGGCGCCGATCACCAGGGACTCCACATGGAAGTAGTTGAGCGGGTTCGGCAGGGGACTGTGAATCGGCCGCGTCGCGTGGTAGTCCGGATCGTCAGGCTGGAACGGGTTGTCCGGGTTCCAGTTCAGGAAGTGCCGCTGCAAGGTCTTCGCGATGTGCAGCTTGTTCTGCCACTGGTAGTCGATGTACTCGCCATCGACATCGGGTTCATAGCCGAGGGTGATGCGGGCAACCTGGGGGCCCACCGAGCGAGGGCTCCAGTGATCGCTGGCGGCGCTTGGGCTTGAGACGCAGCTGGCGAGTAGGAGGGCACAGGCGGAGGCGCTGAACAGGGCAGAGATCTTCATGAAGTGCGGGGGCCGAGTAGGGGGCAGGCAAGTGTCCAGGAGAGGTAAGGGCGCTTGTCCAGCGCCATCCCGGGCCGTCCTGGGGCGAGTATTCTAGGGAGGCTGGAGGGCGCGGTCCAGACTTGGATGTTTCCCTATCTGGTGGGGTTGGTGAGGTTAGTATGGCGGCCGTGAGGAGTCTCAATCTCAGGCCAGGTTCCCAGGTGGCCGCGCAGAGGGCCACTACCCGCCCCAAGAGCGGAGTTACGGCTCCTCCGGCCTCCTCGGCGCCCTCTGGCCAGACTGCCCTCCAGGGGCGGGCAGGTTCTCGTGGCGCCTGAGATTCGGCCCAGGGTGGCGCTCTTTGGAGGCTCCTTCGATCCGCCCCACTGCGGACACCTGCACGCCGCGAGGACGGCTCGCAAGGCCTTCGAGCTCGATCAGGTGCGCTTCATGCCCGCTGCCCGGCCGCCCCACAAGCCCGATCGTATCCTCGCCGCGGGAACCCAGCGGGCGCGCATGCTCGAGCTGGCCATCGCAACCGCCGAGCCCGACTTGCAGCGCGCCTCCCTGGTGGACCGCCGCGAACTCGAACGGCCCGGTCCTTCCTACACCCTGCTCAGCGTGGAGGAACTTCTGGCCGAGGCCGGCGGGCCCGAAGCTGTCGAGTTGTTTCTGATCCTCGGCAGCGACAACTTGCAAGGGCTCGAACTGTGGCACGAAATCGAGCGCCTCTTGTGCCTGGCGCGACCGATCGTGATCCAGCGTGGCGCCCGGGCTGCAGAGTTGCCGGCGGCCCTCTCGGCCAAGCTCTCCCACGGGGCCATGGAGAGTTTGCGGGCCGGGTTGGTGGCCCTTCCTCCCGTGAACGCGAGTTCCACGGAGGCCCGCGGTCGCGTTGAGTCAGGGCCGGAGTTGGCGCCCGAGGTGGCTGCTTACATCGATCGCCACGGTCTCTACAAGCGCAAGTTGTGACCCTGCTATTCGGTTTCGCCGTAAGTCTCGGCGCTGGATTTTTTCTCGCGGGCCTGTGGCGACGGCTGGGCCTCGGTGATGGACCCGAGGGCGCGCAGGCAGGACGCAAATTGCAAGTCGAGGCCATTCCCGCCGTGGGGGGCCTTGCCATCGCCTGCGCCTGGGCCGCCGAACTGGCCCTGGCCGCTGGCTCCGGCGGGGGAGCCTTGGCCGTCAGTTTGCAACGTTTCGCGCCCCGTCTCCCCGGCTATCCCACGGACCTCGATCCAAGCCGCGCCGCCCTTGGCGCCCTGTTCGCCTTGGCCTGCGCCGGTGCCTTGGGGGTTGTGGACGATGGGCGCAGGGAGGGGCTCGGTCCCCTGGCGAAACTCGCGGGCCAGGCGCTCGCCGGTGCGCTACTGGGCTTGCCGCTGATCTTTCCTGGCGAGGCGGCGGGGCCGGGCCTGGCCCTGGCCCTGGCCTGGAGCGCGGCCTACGGCGCGGCGGGGATGGTGGCCTGCAACGCGCTCAATACTTTTGACAACGCTGACGGCGCGGCGGCGGGCATCAGCACCGCGGGGCTCGCGGCGGCGGCTTCGCCTCTGGCGCCAGCGGTGGGGGGCATTCTGGTTTTACAGCTCGGTTTGCGGCGCCAAAATGGAGCGCTGCGGATCTACCTGGGCGACGGTGGCAGCCATCTCTTGGGCCTCTTGGCCCTGGTGGTGCCAGGGGCCTGGCCCCTGCTCTGGCTGCCGGGCCTGGATCTCGCGCGGGTGGCCGTGGCGCGCATGCGAGCGGGCCGGGCACCCTGGCATGGCGACCGTCTGCACCTGGCCCACCGCCTCGAGCGTTCGGGCCAGGGCCCCCTCGCGGTTTGCGCTTGGCTACTTGGTCTGGCGGCTCCTTGCCTGCTCTTCCCGGGGCCGCCGGGGCTCCTCGCGAGCTGCGCGCTCTTCGGCCTCGCCCTGCATTTTACCCGCCGGGCGGCGGTTGCGGTCGAGGCCTGAGCCAGAGCCGGAAGACCGACTTCAGCGGGCTTCCGGGAGCCGGTGCTTGCCCCCAGCCGGGGCGCTCACGATACTCTTCGGCTGGATTCTTCAAAGGGCACCCCTCCCCCGGAACCAGGTACCCTGACGCCGGGACTCCGACACTAGCCGTGACTTATCCCAAGACCGCTATCATCTCCGACCTACACGGGAACATGCCCGCCCTCGAGGTCGCCCTGGCCGACGCGCGCGAGCGCGGCGCCCAGCGCATCGTGTGTTGTGGCGACACCGTGGGCTACGGCGCTCAACCCCGCGAGGCCCTCGATGTGGTCATGACCCATTGTGTGCGCGGTGCGCACTGGGCGGACGGCACTAAACTCGAGGACGGCTTGTGTCTGCAAGGCAACCACGAGGACGCCCTGTTGCACTCCGCCGCCGATTTCAATCCCAAGGCCCGCGCCGCCATCGAGTGGACTCACCGCGAGATCACCGCCGGTGGTGGACGTGAACGGGGCTACGACTACTGGGATTTCATCGCCGAGCTGGAGCCCTCTCATAGCGACGCAGTGGCCATGTTTGCTCATGGCAGCCCCCGCGATCCCGTGCGCGAGTACCTCCTCCCGCGGGACACCGCCTCGCCCTCCAAAATGGCAGCGAACTTTGCGGCCATGAACCGCGAAGTGTGCTTCGTGGGTCACAGCCATGTGCCCGCTATCTACAATCAAGACGGCAGTTTCTTTCAGCCCCGCGACTCGGCCGGGCCCTACGACCTGGGCCTTGGACCGACGAGTCGCGTGATCGTGAATGTGGGTTCGGTGGGCCAGCCCCGCGACCGCGATCCGCGGCTCTCGTATGTGATCTTCGACGGCACTACCGTCGAGTTCGTGCGTCTCGATTACGACCACGAGGCCGCCGCCGAACGCATCCGCGCCACCGGCGAGTTGCCCGTTTATCTCGCGGATCGCCTGGCCTCCGGCAGCTGACCGCCGCCCACGAAGCCCCCCCCCTCTCGCTCCTCCCCAGATCCCCCCCCCAAGCGTCTCCCTCTAGCCCTCTTGCTCTCGTTCCTGATTATTGTGGCCTGGAGCACCTTCGGTCCCAAGCCTCCCCCGGGAACCTCCACGCTCCCTGATCAGGTGGATGCTGGTGCTGCGCAAGAGCAGTCGGCCGGGCCCTCGCGGGAAGCCCGCGAACTGGTGGCCGAGCGCCAGGCCGCCGAATCCGAAGAGGAGCTCACCTACCTATTTGACACGGGCGCAGGCCGCGGGTTGTTCGGCCGCTTCACGAACCGTGGCGCGCGCCTGTTGAGCTTGAAACTTGGCGACTTCAGCCTCGACCGTGAGCTCCCCGAAGAGGATCGCGATGACTCTGCGCGTTGGGTCGAACTCCTCTCCACGATCGAGGGCGCCGAGGGCGCCACGGGATCCCTGGTTTGGGCTGGAGACTCGTCATCGAGCGCCATGCTGACCGAGCCCCTCGAAGAGGCACTTTGGAACAGTCGCGAACTAGCAGGCGGCGGGATCGAGTTCAGCTATGCCCCGGGCACGGGCATGCTCTTCAAGAAGCGCATCCTGCCCGGTGCGGGCGCATTTCAACTGCGGCTCGAACTCGAGCTCGAAAACACGGCCGCCGCCGATATGCCCGGCTTGGCGCAGTTCACCTTGACACCAGCCGAAGTGGTGCGGCCCATCGGCGAGGAACGCTTCTACCAGGAACCCCAGACCATCGCGGCCTGGCGCGGTTCCAGCGGCGAGATCGATGTGGAGACTGCGGTCCAAAAGGAAGGTGGCAGTGACCTGCGTGGTGCGCTCGCCGCACCCCGCGGTGGGCGGCTCTCCTTTGCTGGTGTGCACAACAAGTTCTTCGCCCTGCTCTTTTCGCCGGCCGATGAAGAAGTAGAGCGCAATATCTTGGGCGTGGGCTATCGCCGAGTGCAGGACGAGGGTTGGCTCTTCGAACATCCCGGTCAGGAGGACGAAGCCTGGAAATACGTCGTCTGCGATGTCTCCCTGCAACTCGATGTGCCCCCCCTGGGCGGCTCCAAGACCTGGGCTTTCGACCTCTACGCGGGTCCCAAGCGGCGTACGACCCTGGCCGCCATCGACGAGGAACTCCTGGAGTTGCTGGATGAGGATGTGGGCATGTTCTCCTCCATCGCCAACATCATCACTGCGATCCTGGGCTTCTATTACGGGCTGCTGGGCAATTGGGGCTGGGCCATCATTCTGATGACCTTCACCGTACGGGTGCTCCTGTTTCCCCTCAACCGACGCTTCCAGACGGCCATGGCGCGCTACGCCAAGAAGATGAAGCGCGTGCAGCCCATGATCGACGAGGTCAAGGAGAAGCACAAAAACAACCCCAAGCGTTTGCGCGAAGAGCAATCGCGCATCATGCAGGAAGAAGGCGCCATCCCGCCCCTCGGCGGTTGCCTGCCCATGTTCCTGCAGTTTCCGATCTTCATCGGTCTGTTCCAGGCTCTGCGGGTGGACTTCAACCTGCGCCACGAGCCGTTTATCCTGTGGATGCGCGACCTATCGATGCCCGACCAGTTGGCGCACATCAACTTCAACACTTATCTGCCCTTCATCGGCACGATTGAGTACCTGAACATTTTGCCGCTCTTGATGATCTGCCTCTGGATTGCTCAGCACAAGGTCATGCCTCAACCAGAGAACAGCGGCCCCGACCAAGAGCGCATGAAGAAGATGATGATGGGTATGCAGGTCTTCTTCGCCTTCTTGTTCTACAGCTACGCCTCGGGCCTGGCGCTGTACATGATCACAAGTTCTTCTATCGCGATCTTCGAGACCGTGGTGATCAAGAAGGTCTGGCCCATCGACGACAGCGAGATGGAGAAGAAGAAACCTGGTCGCTTCATGCAGCGCGTGGCCGCAATGCAGAAGGAACAATTGCGTCGTGCAAAGGACGAAGGGAAGCGCAAGAAGCAGCAGAAAAAGAAGCACCGGTAGGCCCTGGCGAATGGCTGACTCGGGTGAAACGATCGTGGCCATCGCGAGTCCGGCCGGAGCGGGCCGGCGCGGCGTGCTGCGCCTCTCGGGGCCAGCGGCCCTTGAATTGACCCGCCAGGTGACGCAGGTGGGCTCGGCTCTCGACGGTAGGCCCCGGCGCGGAGTGTACCGGGGCCGTTTCGACGATGGGGGTGGCAGCCAGCCCTTGTTGCTCTTGTGGATGAATGGCCCGCATTCCTTCACCCGCGAAGATGTGGCTGAGTTTCACCTGTGCGGCTCCCCACCGCTCCTTGAGCGGGCTCTTCGGCGACTGCTGGAGTTGGGCGCGCGGCCCGCGCTGCGCGGCGAATTCACCCGCCGGGCCTTCGAGTCCGGGCGCATCGACTTGACCCGCGCCGAAGGCGTCCTGGCCTTGATCGGCGCCCAAAACGAAGCCGAGCGCCGTTCGGCCGCGGCCTTGCTCTTCGGGGGCCTCGAAGAACGGGTGCTGGCTCTGCGCGCGGGCTTTATGGAACTGCGTTCCCTGTGCGAGGCGAGTCTCGACTTCGACGAGTACGACACGGCCCATGTCAGCCTGACCGAACTGGAGCAGCGCGCCCGGGGCTTGGTGCGGGCTTGCCTCGAAGCCCGTGGCTGGGAAGAGCGCCGCAGCGCTGCCCTGGCCGAGTTGCGCGTGGTCCTCGTGGGGGCACCCAACTCCGGCAAGAGCTCGCTCTTCAACGCTCTTGTGGAAGAGGGCAGTGCCATCGTCTCGGGTAGCGCCGGCACCACACGCGATGTGCTCGAAGGCCGCTGGCTGCTGGCCGGCACGGGCGTGCTCCTGTGCGACACCGCCGGGCTGGCCGAGGGCGGCCGCGATACCGTGGCGGCGGCGGCCCAACTTCAGGCAGCCGGCTTTCGCGCGGGCGCCGACCTGTGCTTGGAAGTGCTCGACCGCAGCGCACCCGAAGCGTCGCTCTCCCACTTGGACCTGGCTGCGCCCACGATATTGGTTTGGAACAAGTGCGACCTCGCCGCGGCGCAAGCCAGCGCTCCGCAGGATGGCGGGGGGTGCCTCGCGCAGGTCAGCCTCAGCGCGCGCAGCGGAGCGGGGCTCCTGGAGTTGGCCGAAATCGTGGCGGCCGCCCTGGGACTCGCCCCTCGGGAGGGCACGTGCGAGGGCGCCAGTGCCTGTGCCGGCCGCCTGGAGCGCGAGCTCTCGGCCCGCCACCGCGCCGCTCTCCAGGCGACCTCCGAGGCCCTGGAAGAGGGGCTCCGGGGGGCCCGCGAGGGCAGCACCCTGGACCTCTTTGCCGAGCACCTCCGGCGCGCCACCGACGCCCTGGACTCCATCTCGGGGCACAGCACCCCCGAGGACCTCCTCGACCGCGTCTTCGGGGCCTTTTGCATCGGCAAATAGGCACCCAGTAGGCCTCCAGCGCGTTGACACACTACATCTTGTGTGTATTCTCATCTTGTCCAGGACGATCCCTCCGTGGGGAGTTCTCAAATCCAGCCCATGAAATGCCCGCACTGCAAGCACGATGACGACCGCGTGGTCGATTCGCGTCTGACCCACGAGGGTGGCGTCGTGCGTCGCCGCCGCGAGTGTTTGCAGTGTTTTCAGCGCTACACGACCTACGAACGCATCGAGGAGACTCCTCTGCGGGTGATCAAGAAGAGTGGCGAGCGGGTGCGCTTCGAGCGTGATCGTGTTTTGGCTGGCATGGTCCTGGCCTGCGAAAAGTTACCAGTAGCCTTCGAGACCCTGGACATGGCCACGGGGCGTATCGAAGCGCGCATCCAGGAGGAGTGTGACCGCGAGGTGGAGAGTTCGGTGATCGGCTCGCTGGTCATGTACGAGCTGAAGGATATCGATCCCGTGGCCTACATCCGCTTCGCCAGCGTCTACCGCGAATTCCGTGACATCAAACAGTTCCTTGAGGAATTGCGCCCGCTGATCGACGGAGAGCAGGTATGAGCGTTCGTCGAGTGCGAAAACGAGATGGGCGCGAGGAGCCCTTCGAGAAGCAGAAGATCGAGGCTGCCGTGCTCGCCGCGCAGGCGGCTGTGGGCGAGGACGATCAGAGTTTCGCCCGGGAAGTCAGTGAGTTGGTCGAACTGGCCCTGCGCCGCCGCTACGCCTGGACCGGACCGCGACGACTCGACCCCATCAGTGGACATCTCGCCGCGTTCCCGAACCCGGCTGAAGGGCCCGAAACCTCGGGCGAGACTGAGTTGTACGAGCCCGCCGACGGGGACGAGGACGCCGCCCCCGAGTCGATTCCCAGCATCGAGGAGATCCAGGACCTCGTGGAAGTGGGGCTCATCGAGTTGGGTCGTGCGGCTCTTGCCAAGGCCTACATCCTCTACCGCGACCGTCGTTCGCGCACCCGCGCCTCCCTCGGCGAGGGCACTCCGCCGAGCGCTGCCGATTGCGCGCGGATCTCCCACATGCGCGTGTGTGAAGACGGGGGCAGCTTGCCCTGGAGCAAGAGCCGCATCGCCGCGGCGCTCGTCAACGAAGCCAACCTCTCCCGCGAAGCGGCCTCGGCCCTGGCCTTGCGCGTCGAAGATCGCGTGCTCGCCTTGGGCTTGCGCCAGCTCTCTACCTCCCTGGTGCGCGAGTTGGTGGCGGGCGAAATGCTGGCCATGGGGCTCACCAGTGCCCTGGCCCGCCAGGCTCCCGTGACCCTCCCGCGCCATGACCTGCGCCAATGCCTGGCCACCGGCCCCGACACTTCCTCGGCCACCTCCGGCGTGCGGCGCGCCGTGAGCGAGGTCCTGGGCGGCGAACTGCTGCGGCGCTTCGCCAGTTCGGAGATACTCTCCGAGCGTGCAGCCGAAGCCCAGCGCGGGGGCGAGCTGTTCCTCGAGGACCTCAGCGCACCGCACCTCTATCTGACTCAGTCGATTTCCTCGGACCTGCTTTTGCGGGGCGCCCCCGGCTCCCTGGCGGCCTTCGACGCCCTTCCGGAAATCGCTTCCCTGTGCGGCGCCGTCTCCCGCGGCATCGTGCTCGAAGCGCCCTCGAGTCTCTTGCAACCTGTGGCCCGCGCTTCCCGAGGCGAGGGCCAGACTTCCCTCACCGCCTGGCTCCTCTCCCTGGCTTCCGTGGCCCGCGCGGCGGGCCGGCGCATCGACCTGGCCAGCGCCGGTCAACGCGCCCCGGCTCTGCTGGCGCGCTTGATGGCCGAGATGCTTGAGTTGTCCCGGGGCGCTGAAGTCGGTTCCCTGGCTCGCCTCTTCGTCTCGGCCAACGAGCTCGAACAGACTCTGGAACACGACCCAAACCTCGCCGAGGTGGTCGATGCGCTCCTCGAGCGGCAGCTCGTCGTGCCCACCTGGGGCGGTGCCGCAGGCCAGATCGTGGCGCCCGGTTGCCTGCGCGCGCCCCGCGAACAGGGGGCCCTGGCCTGTGGTGGTGCGGTGGCGATCAATCTCGTGCGCCTGGCCGAGCGCGCCGGACCCTGGCGCGAGGACCTGGTGCTCGAAAGCCTGGCCCGCAGGGTCGAGGAAGCCGTGGAAACCCTGGCGAGCCTGGCGGCTTTCCAGCGCGATCAACGCGCCGCGCGCCCCGGCGAAGCCCGCGGGCGGGTGAGCTACGCCCTGACGCCGGTGGGCTTGCGCGAGTGCCTGCGCCTGCTCGGCGACGGTGAACTGCGAGCCGCCCAGGGAGCACGCCTCTTGGGCTTGATCTGCGATGGCGCTCGACGCTTCGCGGCCAAGCGTGGCCTGGCCGTGAACCTCACGCCCTGCTTTGGCGCGGCAGCCGCCCGGGGTTTCGAGCACCTGGACAGAAGTTCCGAACGCCTGCAACAGGGACTTTTGTTCGGCGATGCCACTCGCAGCCAGAACGGCTACAGCACGGGTTACACCTTGGGCCACGGCGACCTTGTGGGCGCCGGGGCCCAGGAGGCCGAACTGCTCTCCACCGTGGCCGCCGGCCCTTGGTTGGCCCAACCCCTCGCCCGCGACTCCCGCGAGCCTCTGGTCCACCTCGCCGCCTGGCGGCGCTTCCTCGTCGAGCGCGCAGCCCTGCACGCGGCCACTGCCCTCGACTTGCCCGAGACCGCAGCTAGCAACCCGGCCAACATGTTTTCTTCCCATGCGTCCTGACGCGCGATGCACATCCTTCGACCCAGTCCGTCCTGATCCTCCATGCGCCTAAAAAGCCTCGAGCTCATCGGTTTCAAATCCTTCGCCGATCGCACCGTCTTCGAATTTGGAGACGACACCCTGACGTGCGTCGTCGGTCCCAACGGTTGCGGCAAGAGCAATGTCGTCGATGCCCTGCGCTGGGTCCTGGGCGAACAGCGGCCCACATCCATGCGCGGCAAGGAGATGACCGATGTGATCTTCAAGGGCTGCTCCGGGCGACCGGGAATGGGCTTCGCCGAGTGCACGGTCATACTCGACAACTCCGCGGGCAGCCTGCCCGAACAGGGACCTGAGATCTCTATCTGTCGGCGCGTCTTCAAGAGCGGCGAAGGCGAGTATGTCCTCGATGGCCAGAAGGTGCGCCTGAAGGACATCCGCGAGATGCTCTTCGATACTGGCCTTGGCGGCCGCGGCTACTCGGTGCTCGAGCAGGGCCGCATCGACGCCGTGCTCTCCGCCAACCCGATCGACCGCCGGCGCATCTTTGAAGAAGCCGCGGGCATCAGCCGTTACCGCCAGCGCAAACACGAAACCGAGCTGCGTCTGGCTCGCGTTCAGCAGGACCTCGCCCGTCTCGACGATGTTACTGGCGAGTTGCGCAGTCGGGTGCGCTCACTAAAAATTCAAGCTGGCAAGGCCGAGCGCTTCGTGGAAGCCCGTGGCGTCTGGCAGATTGAGAAGACCCGGCTCGTCAAGCACCAACTGTTCAGCCTGGGAGGCGATCTCGAGACCTGTGTGGCCGCCGTCGAAAGCATGGAAAACGATCTCGCCATTCTGCGCGAGGAGCGTGAAGGCGCCGCTGGCGAGATCGGCAAGCTCGAAACCGGCCGTGATGAGATTCAGGAGCGCGTGGAGCGCGCAGCCGCCTGCGTGGCCAAGCTCGAAGGCGACGCCCGCGCTCTGGATGAGCGCCGCACGCAACTCTTGGCCCGGGTCAACATCTGGGAACATGCCGCCGCCGATGAAGAGCAACGTGTGCAGGACCTCTCGACTCAGCTGGCCCAGCGCGCTGCCGAGCTCGAGGTTTTCGGCGAACAAGAGCAGAGCCTCACTGCCGAAGTCGCTTCCTCACGGACCACCACAGAGAGCCAGACCCAGGCGCGACGGGAACTCAGCCAAAGCTACGCCGAGGCCCGGCAACGGTCTCAGGAGCAGAACGAGGTGGTGCTGGCCGCCTTGCACGGCAAGACCGCCGCGGAAAATACCCGGCGGCACATCGAAGAGGCTCGCGGCCCGGCAGAGGAACGCTTCGAGCGTGTGCGCAGTCGCCTGGAGGAAGCCAGCGGGCAACTCGACGGCGCGCAGACCGAGGAGCACGGCGCTCGAGCGGACCTGCACGGCCTGCAATCCGTGCAGGCCGCGGGCCAGGCGCGTCTGGCCGGGCTTGAGGGCAACTTGCGAACCCTCGACAGCGAATGGACCGTGATTGAGGCCAGTCGCAATGAGTTGGCTCTGGATGTCGCCCGCCACACCAGCCGCATCGAGTCCCTGCTTGACCGCGAACGAGAGCTGGAAAATCTCGGCCAGGGCGCCAAGGCCGTGCTTGAAGCGGCCTCAGAAGCTGGCGGGCCCTGCGCCGCCGAACAACTGAGCGGCTTCCTTGGCGATCACCTGCACACCACGAGCGTCCATGCCCGCGCCCTCGACGCCGTACTCGGCGAGCGCAGCGCGGCCCTGGTGGCCGCCGACGCAAGTGTCGCCCGGCGCGTGGCCCGTTGGCTTTCGGATTCAGACCATGGCCAGGCCGCCTTGACCATCCCCGGTGGCCTGGGTTCTCCCCCCGCGCCGTCGTTTGGCCCCCTGTCCGGGGAGCTTGATGGCCTTGTGCTGGCTGAGCTGCGCTCGGAGGTTCGTTGCGATCCGGGCTTCGAAGGTCACGCCGACGCGCTGCTCGGGGGCGTGCTTTTGGCCCGTGACCTCGAAGCCGCCCTGAAGATCGTGGCCCGCGCGCCCGAGCGGCGTTGCGTGACGCCTGCTGGGGAACTCGTGGACGCTGCCGGCCTCGTGGCTGGCAGCCGCAGCTTGACCGGAGGCGCCATCGGCCGTCGCTCGAGCGCCGCCGAATTGCAGACAGAACTGACCGGCCTCGAGGCCAACCTGACCGACCTGGCAGGGGCCAGCGACAAGCTCAAATTGCGCCGCGAAGATTCGCGCCAGGGCTTCGAGGCGGCTGGAGTCGCCATGCAGGAGAAAATGGAAGCCGTGGCTGCCGGCGCGGGGCGCTTGGCTACCGCCGAAGCCCGGGTGCGCGACCTGGGCGCGGCTGTAACCTTGCTGCAACACGAGAGCACGAGCGTCGTTGCCGAACACGAACAACTCGGTCGCGACAGTGTGGTTGCTGCCGAGGAGGTGCTGACCTGTCGCGAGACCTTTGAAACCGAGAATGAGGCCCTCAAGGTCCTCGACAGGACGCGCCATGAGCTCGAGCAGCGGCGCGAGTTGTTCTTGCGCGAGGAAAACCTCGCGCGCGTGGAGCAGACGCGGCTCGAAGGCCAGTTGGGCGGCTTGACCAATCGCATGGCGGATCTCAAGCGCACCTTTTTGGACAACGAACACGAGGCCGAACGCGCCGGGCGACTGTCCCGCGAAGCCTCCGAGAGCGCCGCGTTGGGCTCCAACGAGAGTCATCAACTCAGCGAGCAGTGCACGCGTATCGGCGTCGAGCGTGAAACAGCCGACGCTGAATTGGTCCGCCTGCGCGACGAAGTGGGTACTGTGGGCAGCACCCTGGAAGAGAATCGCCAAAAGTGCGACTCGGCAACTCGTCGGCTGGAAGGCCGCGCCAGCAATCTTTCCGACCTGCGTCTGGACGAGCAGCGCATTGGCCTCGCTCGTGCCGAGGTGGTGCGGCGCGCTGAAGAGGAACTTGAGCTGAGCCCAAAGGAGCTCTTGGAGGACTTCGTTCAGGAAGAAGAGCTGGCCGGCGCCGAGGCCGTGACCTGCCTGGAAGCCCGCGTGAACGATCTCAAGGGCCAGCTTGAGCGTCTGGGCCCGGTCAACATGGAAGCCTTGGGCGAGCTCGAAGAGGTCGGCGGTCGGCTCGAGTTCCTCGAGGCGCAGATCGAGGACCTGGTGCAATCGCGACGGGTCCTGAACGACACCCTGGGAAAGATCGAGGTGGAGAGCGAACGGCTCTTCAAGGACACTTTCGAGGAGGTCCGCGAGAACTTCCAACGCATCTTCCGCCAGCTCTTCGGCGGCGGCAAGGCGGATGTCAAGCTCGATGAAGGCTTGCCCGTGCTCGAAGCCGGAGTCGAGATCTCCGCCCGCCCGCCGGGCCGCGAGATGTTGCCCATCGGTTTGCTCTCCGGCGGCCAGCGCACCATGACCGCCTTGGCACTCTTGTTCGCGGTCTTCGAAGCCCGACCGAGTCCCTTCTGCGTCCTCGATGAAGTGGACGCGGCCCTCGACGAAGCCAACATCCAGCGCTTCCTCGCCATGTTGGGCGAGTTCCGCAAGAAGACCCAGTTCGTGGTGGTGACCCACAACAAGGGCACCATGACCGCCGGTGACAGTCTCTACGGTGTGACCATGCAGACCAAGGGCGTCTCGCGTCAGGTTTCGGTGCAGATGGATGATGTGGACGAGCTCGTTCCCGAAGCTCGAGGCAGCGACAAACCCGCCGGAGAGGGTCCAGCTGCCAAGGACTCCCCGGGACCGGCAGCCGTGGACGGCGAGTCGGGCGAACGGATCGTCGAGCTCACTCCGCGGGTGTCTGGCGAGGCCGAGACGGAAACCGACTCTGGCGCGGACTCAGCTCCGAAGGCCCGGGCTGAGCCTACGGCCGAACCCAGTCCCGCCGCGGGCAACTAACGACCAAAGTCCGCCGCCACCTGGGGCAGGGCTGCCAGTACCAAGTTGCCCACGCGCTGCAAGCTTTCCATTGAGCAGTGATCCAACGTGTCCTGGCTTGTGTGCCAGTACTCGTTGGCCTGCGGGCCGAAGTGCAGGTCGATTAAATCCAGGGCTGGGATCCCGCGTAGCTTGAACTGCTCGTGGTCGTCACGAATCGGATTCCAATAGCGGGCGAAGATCTCCTCGTCGCCCAAGCCCTTGGCCGCCTTGCGGAAGATCGCCAGCAGCCTGCGGGTGGAGTTGCTGTCCAGTTCTAGGTGCAGGTCCTCGTCGGCCACGAGGTCGAGCAGAATAAACGCCTTGATTCTTTTGAGCGCACCGAAAGTCTGGGTTAGCTGGCGCACATGGTGGCGCGAGCCGTAGCAGTTATCGGGGTCGCGCCAGGTGAAGCGCATGGCTTCTTCGCCATCGAGAAACAGAAAGCGGTAGGTCACTGCGCTCTGCTCGGCGTTACTCAGCACCCGCGCCAGTTCGAGCAACGCGGCGACGCCTGAAGCGCCGTCGTTCGCGCCCAAGAACTCAAAGTCCATGCGTTTGGTGTCGTAGTGCGCTCCCAGGCAAATCATCGGTGCCGGCGCGCCGTCGGGGCCTGGCTGGCCTTCCAGGTCGGCGTAGACATTTTCCATGGCCACCGAGCCCCGGGGCGTGCCCTCGGCCGTGAAGGCCTCGCGCACCGGACTCAGCTTGAGGGCCGCGAGTTCCGCCACGAGCCAGTCGCGCAACTCGGCGGCGGCCGGAGAACCGGCGGGCCGCGCACCGAAGGCGATCTGGGCTTGCATGTGCTTCCAGGCCCGTGCGGCCTCGAACTTCTCTGAAGCCTTGATGGGGGTATCGGCGCCTCCATCACGGCAGCCGAGGGTGAAGCAGGGGGCCAGGAGGGGTACCAAGCAGAGGGTTTGGAGGGCGCGGCGATGCATAGCCCGAGATCCTACCCCAGCCCGTTCCGGGAAAAAGGCTCCAAGGGCTCGGATTCGATGTCTCTCCAGGCGCCTGGGCGGGTCCCGACGCCTCTCACAGGGCTAGAGAGCCCTTGAGCGCGGGGCAGCGCATGACTGGGCCCTGTAAAATCCCCGCCTGCCCCAGACCCATCTCTGGCATGGAACCGCTTTGCCCTGGAATAGGGGCCTCAAGCGGACCAGAGAAGAGGTCGAGGAAGAAGACGCACCCACCCCTCCTGGCCGTGCTCTCCAGTCCTCGAGTTCGTCGGCGTCAAGTTCGTCGGCATCCAGTTCGTCGGCATCCATGCCGATTGAAAAAAATCCATGTCTGAGTTTCACAAGCCTCTCGATCACACCTCTGCACCCTCCGGCTCTCTGATCGACCTCGTCGGTAAGGAGCGGGAACTCCAGCGCTTCAAGACCCTCAGCTGGGAGGGTTCCTTTGAGGACTACCTCGATCTCGTTGTAGAGAACCCGCTCATCGCTCGCAACGCCTGGCAAAGGCTGTACGACATGATTCGCTCCCACGGTAGCGAGGATCCCGAGGTAGCGGGCGCTCCCCGGCGCTGGAGGCTCTTCGATGATCCCCTCGGTGGCGGCCACGACGCCGTGTTCGGCCTCGATGAACCCCTCGACCGCCTGGTGCAGACCATTCGTGCGGGAGCCTCTGGCTTTGGCCCTGAACGCCGGGTGATCCTCTTGCACGGCCCCGTGGGCAGTTCCAAGAGCACGGTGGTGCGGCTCATGAAGACGGCCCTTGAGGAGTACTCGAAATCCGCTGCGGGGGCCTTGTACACCTTTAGCTGGACTGTAGACGGCGAGACCATCGAGTCACCCATGCACCAGGAGCCCCTGCTCCTGATTCCCGAGGACTCGCGAGCGGCCGTGCTCGAGAGCATCAACAAGGGACTGCGCTGTGAGTACGAAATAGGTATCGAGGGCGACCTCGATCCGGTCAGTCGCTATTACTTCAAGCTTCTTCTCGATCGTTATGACGGCGACTGGAAGCGCGTCATTGAGCATGTCAGGGTGCGCCGCATGGTGCTCTCCGAGGCTGACCGCGTGGGCATCGGCACCTTCCAGCCCAAGGACGAAAAAAACCAGGACTCGACCGAACTGACCGGGGATTTGAACTACCGCAAGATTGCCGAGTACGGATCCGATTCGGACCCACGCGCTTTCAATTTCGATGGAGAGTTCAACATCGCCAACCGCGGCCTGTTGGAGTTCGTGGAGGTGCTCAAACTCGATGTGGCTTTCCTCTACGACCTGCTTGGTGCCACCCAGGAGCACTCGATCAAGCCGCGCAAGTTCGCCCAGACCAGCATTGACGAAGTCATCATCGGGCACACCAACGAACCCGAGTACAAGAAGTTGCAGTCGAACGACTTGATGGAGGCCTTCCGCGACCGCACGATCAAGATCGACATTCCCTACAACTTGTCGGTCAAGGACGAGGTGCGTATTTACCGTCGGCAGTTCCGCAAGAAGGGCGCGGCGCGCTGCACCGTGGCGCCGCACACCCTCGAGATCGCAGCCCTGTGGAGTGTCCTGTCGCGCCTTGACGAACCGTCGCACCCCAACATGACACTCCTGCAAAAGGCCCGCGCCTATGCCGGTGAAATGGTCTCTGGCTTCAGTCGCGAGAATGTGCGCGAGATGAAGAACGCTTCCGAGCGAGAGGGCCTGGTGGGCGTCAGCCCGCGCTATGTGCAGGACTCGATCGCCACTTGCCTCGTCTCCGATCGCCCGGTGATCGGGCCTCTGGATGTGCTCGAGGTCCTCGAGGACGGTTTGCGCCATCACAGCCTGATTTCGAACGAGGAGACTCGCAAGCGCTACACCCAACTGATCTCCACCGCCCGTGAGGAGTACGAGGAGATTATCAAACGCGAGGTGCAGTTGGCCATCTCGGCCGACAGTGAGGCCCTCGATCGCCTGTGCAGCAAGTACATCGATAATGTGAAGGCCTATGTCACATCCGAGATGGTTGTGGACACCGGTGGTCGTGAGCACGATCCCGACGAGCGCTTGATGCGTTCGCTGGAAGAAAAGATCGACATCCCCGATTCCCGCAAGGACGACTTCCGCCACGAGCTGATGAACTACATCGCCGCGGTACACCTTGATGGACAGACTTTTGACTACCGCGAGAACGACCGCTTACGCCGCGCCCTGGAACTGAAGATGTTCGAGGATCGCCGCGACACGATCCAGCTCACCAGCCTGGTCTCCACCGTGGTCGATCCCGACACTCAGGAGAAAATCGCGGTCATCCGCGACCGCATGTGCCGCGAGTTCGGCTACGACGAAGTCTCCGCGGAAGAGGTTCTGCAATATGTCGCCGGCATCTTCGCCCGGGGCGAAGCCAAGCAGGAGCCTGGCGACACCGAGGCAGCCTAGCCCATGTTCCGCATCGAGCGAGACCGAGCGCGCTTCCGCGAAATCGTTCGCGGCAGATTGCGCAAAGACCTACGCAAGTACCTCTCGAGCACCGAGCTTCTGGGGCGCCGCGGGGACAAGTCCATCTCGATCCCGATTCCACAGATCGAACTGCCGCGCTTTCGTTTTGGTGACAATTCCAAGCAAGGTGTGGGCCAGGGGCCCGGAGAGGAAGGCGACGCGGTGGATGGCGAGGGCCAGGAAGGCGAGGGTGGCGGCGGCGCTGGCGAACAGGCGGGCGAACACATCCTCGAGGTCGATGTGGACCTCGTGGAGCTGGCCGAAATGCTCGGTGAGGAACTTGAACTGCCCAATATCGAGCCGCGCGGGAATCGCTTGCTGTCCACCGAGGGCGGGCGCTACTCGGGCATTCGCCAGACCGGTCCCAAGTCCTTGCGGCACTTCCGACGCACTTTTGACCGCGCCCTGCGGCGCCAGATTGCCGAGGGCGAGTGGAATCCCAAGAACCCGCGCATCATCCCGATCCACGACGACGAGCGCATCAGGAGCTGCAAGTCGGTGCCCAAGCCGGACTCCTCGGCGGTCATCTTCCACATCATGGATGTCTCGGGCTCCATGGGCCGTGAGCAGAAGGAAATCGTGCGCATCAAGGCCTTCTGGATCGACACCTGGTTGCGTAGTCAGTACACAAACCTCGAAGTCGTCTACATCGTGCATGATGCCGTGGCTCGTATCGTGGACCAGGACACTTTCTTTCACTTGCGCGAGTCGGGCGGCACAAAAATCTCCTCTGCCTACGATTTGTTCCTCTCGCAGATCCTCGAGCGCTTTCGTCCCGAAGAGTGGAACATTTACCCCTTCCACTACTCCGACGGCGACAACTGGTCGGCCCGCGACACCGAGCGCTGCATAAATCTGCTGCGCGACGAAATTCTGCCGCGGGTTAATCAGTTCTGCTACGGACAGGTCAAGAGCGCCTACGGCTCGGGTCAGTTCAAGAAGGACCTCGACGATGCCTTGGGTGAGGAAGGGCGCTTGGTGTGTGCCGCAGTGGACGACCGCGAGGGCATTTCCGAGGCCATTCGGACCTTCCTGGGGAGTGGCCGCTGATGGTGCGCACTTCGAGCTTGCCGCCAGTCTTGCAGCAGCAGGCCATCGATATCGAGGCGATCGCTCGGGCATCTGGACTCGACTTCTTCGATGTGATCTTCGAGTACCTCGACGCCCGTCAAGTGAACGCCGTGGCGGCCTACGGTGGCTTCCCCGTGCGCTACCCCTCCTGGCGCTTTGGCATGGAGTACGAGCGCCTGGACAAGGGTTACAGCTGGGGCCTCTCCAAGATCTATGAGCTGGTCATCAACAACGACCCAACCTATGCCTATCTCGTGCGCGCGAACTCGGCCATGGAGCAGAAGCTCGTCATGGCCCATGTTTTTGGCCACGCGGATTTCTTCAAGCACAACATCTGGTTCTCGCCCAGCGAGCGGCGCATGGTCGATGTGATGGCCACGGGTGCGACCCGTGTGCGGCGCTACATCGACACCTATGGACAGGACAGAGTGGATGAGTTCCTCGACGGCGTCCTGGCCCTCGACAACCTGATCGATCCCTACCTGCCCCTACGCGAGGCTACCAGCCGCCGCTCTTTTGTCCGGCCCGTGTCGCCCCTCGAACGCGCCCGGCATTCCTTCGCCCAGGCCTCGGCTTCGCCGGAAGAGCGCGAGGCGGCCGAGGAGCGCGCGCTATCCCAGGAGGACCCCACGACCCTACCGACCCTGGATGTGCTCGGGTTCCTGGCCGAAGAGGCCGACCTCGCCGAGTGGCAGCGCGATATCTTGCGAATCGTGCGCCAGGAGGCCTACTACTTCGTGCCTCAGCGCATGACCAAGATCATGAACGAGGGTTGGGCCTCGTTCTGGCACAGCCGCATCCTGACCCGTTCGGTCCTGGGCGCCGATGAGATCGTGGACTTCGCCGACTGCCACAGTGGCGCCACCGCCACCCAGCCCGGCCAACTCAATCCCTACAAGTTGGGCATCGACCTCTTCCGCCACGCAGAGGAGACCGGCCATGACCTGTTTCAGTTGCGCGCCCTGCACAACGATGTCTCCTTTATCGACAAGCTCGTCGACGAGGAGTTCGCCGCCAAGTCCGAGCTCTTTCTGTACAGCAAGAATCCACGCACGGGTCGCATGGAGGTCAGCGGCAGGGACTGGCAGAAAATCAAGAAACAGCTGCTATGCGAGTTGGCCTCGGGCGGACTGCCCCAGATCGAATTGGTCCAGCGCGACTTTGGGGGCCAGGGCGAGCTGCTCTTGAGGCACCGCTTCGACGGCCGCGAATTGCAACTCGACCAGGCCGGTGAGACCCTGCGCAGCCTGGCGCGCCTGTGGGGCCGGACATGTCACCTCGAGACCTTGATCGAAGGCCAGCCCCTGCGTATCAAGAGCGATGGAGAGGAGATATCGCGGGTGGAACAGTCCCCGAGCGCGTCCACGCCCCCCGCGGGCGAGGGCGAGCAGCCGGCGGCCTGAGGGCGCGGCCTCTTCATCTTCCCGGGGGTAAGCCGCTTCGGATCCTCCCCGCGCCGCCCTACAATCCCGTGGCCCCTGTAACGGGGCCACACCCGACGAGTGACTGCCGTGATAGGCGCGGCAGGTGAGCATTCGGGAGGACATATAGATGGCTTTTGCGCACGAATTCTCCTGGTCGACTTCCCGCGCCGGCACCTTCGCTGCTTGCAGGCGGCGCTACTATCACGACTACTATTCCTCGTGGAATGGGTGGTCCAAGGAGGCCGCCCCCGAGCGCCAGCAGGCCTACATGCTGAAGAAGATGACCCGCATGCCCCAGCTCGCGGGCACGGTCCTGCACGAAGCCCTGGCGGAGTACTTCGACCGCCATTCGGAGGGCCAGGAGATGACCGCGGACGAGGTACTCGAGTTGGCCTGCTCAGCCTTGCGCGAGGGCTATCGCGAGTCCCGCGCCGGCGCCTGGCGCCAGCGGCCCGCCAAGTACTGTCACCTCGCCGAACACCATTACGAGGAAGTCTGCATCGATGAGTCCGGCAGCAACGCGGCGGAGTACGGCAAGCTATTCATCGAGCGCTTGCGGCGCTCGGTGGATTGCTTCTTCAGCGCCCCCGAAATGCACGCGGCCCGGGAGGCTACAGCGGCGGAGATGCTCAGCGTCGAGGGCCGCCCGCCGGGAGACCGCGCCAATCGAGGCTTTGCCACGATTCAAATGGCAGAGACCAAGGTGTTTGCCATTCCGGACTTCGCCCACCGCAACTCGGAGCAAGGCCAGCCACAACACGTGATCTACGACTGGAAGACCGGCAACCCTCGCGAGCAGGACGAGTTTCAACTGGGCGTGTATGTATTCTTCGCCATGGAGAAGTGGGGCGCGAAGCCCGAAGATGTGCTCGCTGTGGACGCCTACCTGACTCGCGGAGAGTTCAAGAGCCTGCGATTTTCCTCCGAGCGCATGGCCGGGATTCGGGACCGCCTGGAGGGCTCCCTGGCCGAGATGCGCAGCTTGCACTTCGATGCCGATGAATCCATGGGCGACCCCGAGGACTTCCCGCTCATCGCCGATTCCGGCGCGGCTGAGTGCACTGGCTGCAACTACCGCGAACTCTGCGGTCGCTAACTAGGGGCGCGTTGAATCGCGGCGGGAGTTGAGGTAGATCAGGAGGCCGATGCCACAGATGCCCACGAGGGCCGTGGCGTCGGGGGCGTCATGAAAGAGTTCAAGACGATGCTCTTCGAAACCGAAAAGGATCGTCACGCCCAGCACGAGTTCCAGGAGGGCTGAGCCCGTGATCAAACCGGCAGCGGTCAGGATCGACTCGTTGGTTTGGCGCTTGTGGCGGGCTTCGGCGGCGAAGCGGAAGAGGGCCCCCAAGAGAATGCCGGTGCCGATGGCGCCCGGCAGGTAGATGCCCACGGCGAGGGCCATGGCCGGCAGCATCAGGCCCTTCTTGTGGGCACCTATCTCCAGCAGCACGGCCAACGCGCCCAGACCCAGGCCAGCGAAGATCGGCCACCAAGGCAGGTTCTGTTCGAGCAAGAGCCCAGTCACCAGGGTGGCGAACATCTTGCCCTGGGGCGCGGGCAGGGCCTCGCTACCGAGGCCCCAGGCGTTGTCGGCGACGAGGAGCACGATGGGCACCACCACCGAACCCACGGCGAGGCCCAGAATCTGGGCCAGGAAACCGTCCTGCACCCGCAGCCCTGAGAGTTGCATGGTTTTGTAGTCCTGGGAAGAGTCGTTGGCCGCACAGACCGCCACGCAGGCGCCCACCATCAAGGGCGTCAGGATCAGCACATCCTCGACTTGCGTGTGGCCCGCCACGAGGGCGGCCACGCACAACGCGAGGGTAGTGACGAAAATTGTGCCCGAAACCGGCGAGGCCGAGCTGCCGATTTGCAAGGAGAGGATCGCGCCCAGGCAGGTCATCAACATGGCCATGACCAGGATCGTGAAGGCCGATAGCAGGCTGAAGAGCCCGACGCCCGCCGTGGAAAAAAGCCACGCGAGGAGGATCACGATGCCCACCACAATGCTACCGAGGAGCTTGCTGCGCATGCTGTGGTCGACGGTCAGGATCTCTGCCTCGCTCTCGGGGAGGGGCTCGCTCTGCAATTTTTTGAGGCCAAAGAACTTCACCAGGGAGAAGAGCACTGCCACAAGCATGGTGGCACCCCCGGCCCAGCGCATGGTCTGTTCCATCTGGGCGCCGGTGGTGGCGAGGAAGCGTTCTGTCTTCCAGATCGATTCAGGCAGCAAGCCGCTCATGCCCCACTCGCCACCCATGCGGATCATGGCGCCGGTGAAAACCAAGAGGGCCGTGGGCAGGGTCAATAGTCCGCCGATGCCGATCAGCAAGGCGTCGAGGGGTAGGCGAAAGGCGAAGTCGTGGTCGTTGCGCGTCTCACGGAAGACCGCGAAGCTGCCGGCGAGGGCTCCCATCTTGGTGCACAGGGTGGCCGCGGCTCCGGCGCCCAGGGCGGCGAAGAGAGAACGGCCCATCTTGGGTCGCGCGCTGCGCTCGAGCACGGCCGAGCGGATCATGGTCTCGCAGGCGTGGGCTTCGGGAGCCGGCAGGGTAGGGTCGATGAGAAACTTCTTGGTGGCCAGCCCCACGAAACCAAAACCGATCAGAGAGCCGGCAAGACTCAGGATGATCAGGGTCCAAAGATCCACTGGAGGAACCTCGAGTCCCTTCTGGCGGTAGACGATTTGCACCACCGGCGCGGTGAAGATCACTCCGGCGGTGACTGCCATGCCCGCCGAGCCCGCGACCTGGGCCATGTTCAAGAAGCGGCTGCCGCCCTGTCCTGCGGCGCGCTTGGCAAAAAGCCCCCAGGCGCAGAGGATCACCAGGGGGCTGATGCCCGGAGTGATGCCGGCCTTGAGACCGGCGATCACAAAGGTGCCCGAGAGCAGCGCGGTGATGAAGAGACCAAAGAGAATGGGGGCGAAGTCGCGTCTCATGGAGTTGCTTGGCGGCTGGGGAGGGGAGCGGCGACCCTCACCCTACTCGCCGGCCTCCGGGGGCGGTACTCTTCAGTCCGAAGCGCCCATCGCCATGCCGTCCTCGACCACGCCCTCCCTCTCGATCCTGCTGCCCACCTTCAACGGCGAGCCTGACCTGGAACGGCTCCTGCCCGCCCTTGCGGCCCAGGAGGCCGTGGGGGAGCTGCAACTGGTGGCGATCGACTCCTCCTCCACCGATCGCAGTCTCGAGCTTCTGGCCCGGGCCGGCGCCGAGGTTCAGGTCATCCCGCGCGCCGAGTTTGGCCACGGCACCACCCGCAACGCCCTGGCCAAAATGGCCCGCGGAGAGATCCTGGTTTTTCTCTCTCAGGATGCCCTGCCGGCCGACAAGCATTTTTTGGCCGAGTTGACTGCGCCCTTCGAGGATCCGCAAGTGGCGGGGAGTTACGGGCGCATCCTGCCCAGGCCGGACACCGATCCCCTGGCCGCGCGCACGGTTCTGGCGGCACCCGAGGCCCGTGCGGAAGATCTGACTCGCGAACTTGAGGATGTCGACGCGATCTGGAGTCTGCCCGGCGACCAGCGCGCTTGTCACCTGCGCTTTAACAATGTGGCCTCGGCGGTGCGCGCTCCGGTTTTTGCGGACATCGAATTCCCCGAGTTGCCCTTTGGAGAGGACTTTGCCTGGGCTGCACGGGCCTTGAACGCGGGTTGGAAGATCCGCTTCGCGCCCAGGGCCGTGGCCCTGCATGCCCATGTCTACACGCCGCGCCAGGCCTTCGCGCGCTATGCCATCGACGCGGCCTTCCACCGCGAAATCCACGGCCATCTCCTGCGCCCCAACCTGGCCTCCGTGGCCCGCGGGCTGGCCTTCGAGTTGCGCGAGGACGCGCGTTATCTCTGGCCGCGAATGGGCCTCTGGGGCCTCAGTTGGCACATGCTGCGGGCTCCAGGGCTGCGTGGGGCCCAGATTCTCGGCCAGTGGTGGGGCAGTTGCTCCTACGGCCAGGCATTTTGGCCCGAGGAAGGCCCAGACCAGGGCGGATCGAGCCGATGAGCTGTGGTGGGGGCTGTTTGCCTTTGGTTTAGTAGGCCAGCATTTCCACTCCACCATGCAACCTATTCGCTCCGTCTCCATCTTGATGCCCACCTACCAGGGGCTGGAGTTTTTGAGTCGGGTGCTCGCCGCCCTGGCCGAGCAGCGCCTGAAGATCCCCTGGGATCTTTCGGTCATCGACTCCTCTTCGACGGACGGGACCTGGGAGTTGTTGGAGAGTTGCGCGGCGGACTTTCCCGTGCCCTTCACGCGCCAGTGCATCGAGTCCGTGGAGTTCGACCACGGCGACACGCGCAACCTGCTGGCGGCCCAGTCAAAGGGTGACCTGCTCGTCTTCCTGACCCAGGACGCCATCGTCATGGGCAGCGATTGGTTGGCGCAGTTGGTGAAAAACTTTAATGACGACAAAGTCGGCGCGGCCTACTGTCGAAATTTGCCGCGGCCCGACGCCGAACTCTTGACACGTGTCTTCAGTCAGACCGATCCCGGTTATCTCGCCGGACGGCGCGAGACGAGCATCGAGGATCACGAGGCCTACGGCGAACTCGACCCCGGAGAGAAGCGGCTGCTCTACAACTTCAACGATGTGGCCTCGGCCGTGCGTCGCGAGTTGTGGGAACGCCATCCCTTCCCGCGCACGGCCTTTGGCGAGGACATCTTGATGGCGCGCGCCCTGCTCGAAGCGGGCTACACCGTGGTCTACGACGACCAGGCCACGGTGGAGCACAGTCACGACTACACGCCAACGGAGTGCCGCACCCGGGCCGAGATCGACGGCCGTTTCAATGCCGAGTGGCTCGACCGCATTGCGGTGGCCTCGAAGAAGGACGCTCGCACCCTGGTGGGGCGCCAGCTTGAAATCGACGAAAGAGCCCTGCGGGCGGACGGCTTGGCGAGCGCTGACCTCGCCCGTGAACTCAAGCGCGCCAAGGCCCTGCGCGAGGCAACATTCATGGGGCTCTACGAGGGCGGGCGTTCCAGTGTGCGCTTTCCCGCCAGTCGGCTCCTACAAAAGACCCAACTCAAGATCCTCTATGTGGTCCACGGCTTTCCGCCCGACACCTGGGCCGGGACCGAGATCTACACCTTCAACCTGGCTAGCGAGATGCAGCGCCTGGGCCACAGCTGCACTGTCCTGTGCCGCGTGCCCGCCACGGCCGAGGAGCCCGACTTCCACCTGGAGACGAGCCAATTCCAGGGTCTGCGCGTCCTGCGCCTGGTCCATCGACTCGATCACAAGAGCCTGCGACAGAGCTACCAACACGATGAGGCCGAAGAGGCCTTCGCCCGGGTTCTGGCCCGGGAAGCACCGGATCTTGTTCACTTCCAGCACCTGATCCACACCTCGGCCGGTCTGGTGCAGGTGGCTCGGGAACAAAAACTCGCCACGGTTATCACCTGCCATGACTACTGGGGCTTGTGTGCCCGCGTGCAACTGATCCGCCCCGACGGTGTGATCTGCGAAGAGAACCAGGGCGCGGGCTGTTTCTTGTGCGTCAAGGAAAAGGGCCAGGGCGAAATTGGGCGCCTGGCAAGACTCGATGCCCTCGCCAGCCCCCTGCTCGATGCCCTTGAGGGCGGCCTGCGCCGGGGCAGTCAACTCGTGGGCAAGTCTGAGGGTCGTTGGCAAGGCTTTGGCGAGATGCGTGCGCGCCACGACTTCGTCACGGCAGCCTACGCCGCGGCCGACCTGCGCATCAGCCCCAGTCGCTTCTTACGCGACCGCTATCTGGCGAGCGGCAAGTTTGATCCTCACACATTCATTTTCTCCGACAACGGCATGCGCACCGACCACGTCGAGGCCCTGAAAAAGCAGCCCGATCGCGAGGGCCGCGTGCGCTTCGGTTTCGTGGGGAGTCTCGTCTGGTACAAGGGCGGCGAGGTGCTCATGCGCGCCATGGCTGAACTGGATCGCCCCCGCGCCCTCTTGAATGTCTACGGCCCCTGGGATCCAGAGGGCGATGAGCACCACGGGGAACTCGAGAGGCTAGCCCGGGGCGCAGCGGTGGAGTTCAAGGGGCGCTTCGACAACTCGCGCCTTTCCGAAGTGTACAGCCAAATTGATGTCCTCATCGTGCCCTCCATCTGGTTCGAAAATTCGCCCATCACCATCCACGAGGCCTATCTGACCCGCACCCCGGTGCTGGCCAGCGATATTGGCGGAATGGCTGAGTTTGTGCGCGATGGCGTCGATGGGCTGCACTTCAAGGTGGCTGATCCTTCGGATCTGGCCGCCAAGATGCGACGCTTCGTGGACGAGCCCGGCCTGCTGGCCGAGCTGTCGCAGGATTTCATGAGCATCAAGACCCTCGAGCAGAACGCCCTGGAGACCGAGTTTCGTTACCGCGGGTTGTGTTCGCGGGTGCGTGGCGCAGCGTCGCCGGCGCGTATGGTCTTGATGCGCGCCACTGGAGCCATGAGCGCTCTGCGCCTTGGCGCGGTGGAAGACCAGGGCGCCAGCCTGGCGCTCCTGCGCCCCGAACCCGGTACTGCCATCGAGTTCGATCTCGAAGGCTCGGGAGGCGGCCGGCGCGAAGTGCGCGTGCGCCAACAGGTCGTGGGCGCCGAGTCGGAGATCGTGCTGGGCGGAATCCTCAAGGTCGACGGCGAGACCCTCGCGACCCTGAGCGATGTCCGCGGCGAGGGCGAGGACCGCGAGGATGTGTCGGTATTTCCTGTGGACCTGCCCGCTGGCGCGGCACGCCTGCGCCTCGAGCCGGGGCCGGGCCGCTTCCTGCGGGTGGCCACAGTGGAAATTGTCAGGACAGATACCGAGGAGGCTTCCCGATGAGTGCGCTCTTCGGCCGCAAGGGTGGGAGGCTTTCCTCCAAGAAACCCGTCAAGGGAGCCAGCCGTCCCCCGGCCGATCCCCTCGAACTCGCAGTGCAACTGGGGGAGGCCCTGGTGCAGAAAGAACTCCCGCGCTGCTCGATCATCATCCTCAACCTCAACGGCCGCCATCATCTGCGGCCCTGCTTTGAGACCCTCAAGAATCTCGACTATCCCAGGGACCGATTTGAGGTGGTCCTGGTGGACAACGGCTCCAGCGATGGCAGCGTGGAGGAACTCAAGAGGGACCACAGTTGGGTGCGCTTGCTTGAGAATGAGCGCAACCTGGGTTTCAGCGTGGGCTGCAACCAGGGCGCGGAGGCCGCCACGGATGCCGAGGTGTTGGTCTTCATCAACAACGACATGCGCGTGGACAAGGGGTTCTTGCGCGAACTGGTTTCGCCCCTCGTGCGTGGAGAGTGCCAGTCCACCACGGGTAAGATGTTTTCCTGGGATGGCAAGCTGATCAACAGTGCCGGGGGCGGGATGAATTTCTACGGCATTGGCATCCAGCGCGGCCTCGATGCAAAGCCAGGCAGCGACTACGACTGGCCGCGCAAGACCCTCTTTGCCTGCGGCGGCGCCATGGCCATGGCGCGCGATTTGTATTTGGAGTTGGGCGGCTTCGACTCGGAGTTCTTTGCCTACTACGAGGATGTGGACCTCGGCTGGCGCTCCTGGGTTCAGGGCCATGAGGCCTGGTATGTGCCCGCTGCGGTTTGCTACCACCACCATTCGAGCACTTCCAGGCGCCTGCCCGTGGAGATGATCCGGCTCTTGCAGGTGCGCAATCCCCAGCTCGCTTGTTTCAAGAACTACGACGACCAGAACCTGCGCAGAATCTTGCCCGCCATGCTGGCTCTCGCTCTCCGGCGAACCCTGCTCCAGAGCGGCCTCGGGGACGACAGGGGGTTCCGCATCGAGGACGCCGAGCAAGTCGCCGGCGGCCCCGTGCGACGCCTGCTCGAAAAGGCCCGCGGCCAACGGGGGGACACGATTCCCATCAAGCGCGCCGCCGCCGCCGACCTGATCGGCATCAACGATTTGTTGGGCCGATTCGATCACTGGACCGAGCGCCGCGCCGAAGTCCAGGAGAAGCGCAAGCGAGAGGATGCTGAGATCTTTCGCCTCTTCCTGGCACCAAAATGGTGCATCGAGGAAGAGCCTGGCTACCGTGAGTTGCAGTCGGGGCTGACATCGCTGTTGGGCCTCGATAAACTCTTCCAGGACCTGACCGAGCCCGGTTCCGTGCCACCCCGTTCCAGGTGATGCCCATGAAGTTGTCCGTAGTGATGCCCGTCTACAACGAGGAGAAGACCCTCGAGGAGATCGTGGCTGCCGTGCTGGCGACGCCCTATGAGATTCAGCTTGTGCTTGTGAACGATGCCTCGCGCGACGGCACCCGCAAGATCCTGGATCGCTTGGCCCTGGAACACGACGAACTCGAGGTATATCACCACGACATCAATATGGGCAAAGGCGCCGCCCTCGCCACGGGCTTCAAGTATGTGCGCGGCGATGTGGTTCTGATTCAGGACGCCGACCTCGAGTACGACCCGGGGGACTACCCGCTGCTCCTGCGGCCGATCCTCGAGGGCAAGGCCGATGTGGTCTACGGCAGCCGTTTTTTGGGCGGCGCTTATGTGCGCGTGCACCTGTTCTGGCACTACCTGGGCAACCGCCTGTTGACCTTGGTGAGCAACATGTTCACCAACCTCAACCTGACCGATATGGAGACCTGTTACAAGGTCATGAAGATCGAGGTCGCCCAAAAGCTCGACATCCAATCGCGCACCTTCGCCGTGGAACCGGAGATGACGGCCAAGATCGCCAAGATGCGTTGCCGTGTCTTTGAGGTGCCTATCAGCTACGCCGGCCGCGACTACGACGAGGGCAAGAAGATCGGCTTGAAGGACGCCTTCATTGCCATCTGGGCCATCGTGCGCTGGCACTTTGCGGGCTAGACCGCGAGGTTCTCGCCCACCTGATCCTGGGAGGCGACGATCACCCGCACGCGCTCGAGGCCCAAGCCGGCCAGCGCTTCTTGGGCCGCGGCCAGAGCCAGGCCGGGTGTGTTGTTGTGGGCCGAGAGGTGGGCCAGGACCAGGGTGTGCAGGTCGGGGCCCGCGAGCTGCCCCAGTAGCTTGGCCGCCTGGACATTGGAGAGGTGCCCGCGGCCGCCCGAGATGCGGCGCTTCAGGGTCTCGGGATAGGGGCCCTCGCGCAACATTTGAGCGTCGTAGTTGAACTCCAGCACCAAGAGCTGAGCGCCCTTGAGGTGCCGCGCCACCTCGGGACAGGGTTGGCCGATGTCGGTCAGGATCACGGCGCAGCGGCCCTCGTGTTCGAGCTTGAAGGCCACCGTGGGGTCGCAGTCGTGGGGCAGCAACACCGGCGTGTAGGTCACTTCTCCCTCGCCGCGTTCGGGCAGTAGGGTATGGGCTCGGCCGATGCGGAGGGCGTGTTTGTCAGGAGCGCGCGCCAAACCGCGGTGGGTCAAGATGGCCTCAGCGGCGTGCAGGACGGCGTGCTGGCGCTTGGCCACAGCTCCCGCCGAACGGGAGTGGTCGCGGTGTCCGTGGGTCACGAGCAGGTGGTCGAGGTTGCGCGGGCCGACATGGGCGGCGGCGAAGCGTTCGGAGAGGGCGCGCACACCCAGGCCAGCGTCAACCAACAGTTGCAGGTCGCCAGCGCGCACGAGGGTCGCGTTGCCTTTGCTTCCGCTAGAGAGAACTTGCAGGTGCACGACTCGTGGGATCGGAACTTCTTTTCTCGGCGGAGCGCGAGAAGTAGGCCAAGAGCAGGGCGCCCAGCAGAGCCGCCAGGCTCAAGAGGGCTCCCATGCCAAAGACGCGCCGGGCGTCTTTTTCGCGGGCGAGCCCCGCAGCTGTCAGGTTTCGAGGGGCACCTTCAGCGAGGATAAGGCTGCGGCTAAAGATGTAGAGGCCGTTCTCCTCGTGGACCAAGGCAAGACGCGGATGGGCGAGCGGCAAGCGGGCCAGGACACAGGTCACGGCCAACTCGTCCAGAAGCGGCGCATCGAGGAGCGCGGGGTCGGAGAGGGCGCTCCAACCCGAGCGGTAACGACCCGCGGGATCGAGGGCTGCGAGGGCTCGCACCAAATCGCCATCGGGCAAGGCGCAGTAGGGCGCAAGGTCGGCGATGCCGTAGACCTGCAACAGGTTGGGCCGCGCCAGAGCCAGGACTTCGTCGATGCCCGAGGGACTCGTGTCCACCCGCAGAACCCGGCCGGCGCCTGCGGTCTCTGCGATGATGTCCAGGGTGCGCGAGGGTGGAAACAGCTCCTCACCAGGAGCCAGGCTGCGAGGCCGGGTCCAGTTCCAGCCGGCCTGGATGCCGCCCACCACCACCAGAAGCGCGAGGCCAGCGGTCACCAGCCAGGAACCGAGGCGCCGCGCCCGCCAGAGCAGCACCAAGGTGGCCAGCGCCATGGCCGCCACGGCCCAGGCACTCTGTTGGAGTGCAGCGAAGTTTGCTGCTGCGTGTTGGGTCGAGATGTAACGCTTGAGTTCTTCAGGGGAGATGGCGTGGCGTTGGGCCAGGGCCATGCGCCAGTCGGCGAGCCAGGCGTTGTCCATGTTCCTGAGCCCAAGCCAGGCTGCGCCCACCACCAGGAAGAGTCCCGTGCTGCCGGCGATCCACTGTGCTGCGCGACGCCCATCGAGGAGCGCCGTGAGTCCCAGGGCCGCGAGCCAGGGCCACAGGACCCAGGCGATGGCGCCGGCCCGCGCCGGACTGCCGAGGTCGAATCCCGGCAATCCGTAGAGCCAACTCACGCCGGGAACTCCCCACTGAAACGCCAGGCAAACGGCGAGGGCAACCAGGGGAAAGCCAAGCTGGCGCCAGGGTACGGCCAGGGCGGCGAGAGCCAGGATCAAGGCCGTGGTTCCCAGGTAGATCGACCACTCGAGGCGATTGGCGGCCAGGATCTCGGCGCTCTTGCCGGTCCGCGAAAGCCACCAGGCGACGGCGTGTCGGTTGGCCGGCTCGGCATCGGTGGGGCTGCCGAAGACTTCCGCGCCCAGCCAACCGGCGAGGGCCGCGGGCGCCAGGGCACCGTCCGCCACCTGCGCCCGGGTCATGGCACCGCGGGTTGATTGGCTTGCGGCGCTGGCCATGGGCAAGATGTGCACGGCAGCCATCAAGAGGCCCAGGCCGGCGTAGGCTGCTGTGCGAGTCAGAGCGCCGGGCGCGGCGCTGCTGCGCAAGTGGAACGACCAGGCCGCCGTCGTGGCCACCACAAAGGCGAAGATGGGAGCGAAGCCCGCCAATCCGCTGGCGGCCAAGGCGCCGGCCAGCAGCAATCCCGCGCCCCGTCTCCTGCCGCCCAGAACGCCTTCTGCGGCCCACAGGCACCAGGGCAACCAGAGCGCAGCGTCGAATTTCGGCAGGTAGTGCAGGTTGGCGAAGCCGAACCCTCCGGCTTGCAAAACCAGCGCGCCCAGGAGCGCCGGCCCCGGGCGCACCCGCTGCTGAAGAAAAAGCAACATGCCCGCACCCGCGAGGAAGAGCGCAAGCAGCGCGTGCCAAGCGCGAGCCTGGGCCGCTTCCATCCAGAGCAAGGGCCAGCGCAGGGGATTCCAGGGCGCAGCCATGGAACCCGCGCTGAGGGGCGCGCCGCGGCCGAGGAGTGGTGTCCAGAGCGGCAGGCGGTCCTGCCCGAGTTGCTCTTGAATCGCCAACTCGTCGCTGAGTAGGGGAAAAATCGCATCGCTCGCCACCAGGTTGGCTGCCTGTTTCGCGCGCTCGGCGCGAGCTGGGTACTCGCTCGCCAGGGGTTCAAACGACACCGGCAGCTGGGGCAAGAAGAGTCTGCCCGGAAGGAGCGACGGCCCGATCCAGAGGAGTGGCAGACAGACGAGCGCCAGGAACTGCAGGGCTGTGGGGCGCTGCGGAGCGCTTGGGCGGTCAGCGGCGGCCCCGGCGAGTGGCTCCGAGTGCGCGCGCTCGCTCACAGATGCACTTCTTGCCCGAAGACATTCTGCAACACGTAGAGTGCGACGAAGCTGAGCATCATGGCGATCAGGGGTGTGGTGACCCAGCCGAGGGCGATGCCGCCAAGAAAGCGCCAGCGCAGTTGGCGCAAGCCGGCGGAGCCCTTGAGCAGTCCGAGGCCTACCACCGCGCCTACCACCGCCTGGGAACTCGATACCGGGATGAGCGGGATGGCGGGCAATCCGTGGTCCACGCACCAGGCTGACAACTCGCGGGAGGAGAAGACCATGAGCACCAGGCCCTGAGCCACGACCACTGTGAAGGCGCCGATGGGGCTCACCGGCAGGAGGTCGGCGCCGATGGTCTCCATCACCCGTCGCGAATAGGTGAAGATGCCCACGCTGATGGCTACTCCGCCAATGAGGAACAGTTTCTGTTCAGCTGTGACCGTCAGCCCTCGAATCACGGAGGCATCGAAGGGCGCGGAGGGCACGAAGACCCCCATGACATTACCGATGTTGTTGGCGCCCAGGCTGAAGGCGCCAAACGCGCCGGCCAGGATCAGGGCCCAGCGGGTGTACTGATCCAGGCGCAACATGTGGGGCTTGAATATCCTGAGCCAGACCTTGATGCCAACTTGCAGACTTGCGGCGAAGATCGCGCCCAGGACAGGTGCGGCTACCCAGGTGGTAACCACACGGCTCAAGATGGTCGTGTCGGTGTCGCGATGACTAAACATGTTCCAGCCCAGGATGGCCCCCACGATGGCCTGCGAGGTGGAAACCGGCAGCCGCGCGCGGGTCATGCCGAGCACGGTCACCGCCGCGGCCAAGGCCACGATGAAGGCGCCGGGCAGGGCATCGATTTGACCCAGCTTGCCCAAACCAGTTGTGGACCCCGCACCCTGCAAGACAGCTCCGGCGATGACTGCCAGGCTGGCAATGACCGCCGCAGTGGTGAAGCGCACCATGCGACTGCCCACCGCCGTACCGAACACATTGGCGGCGTCGTTGGCACCCAGGGACCAGCCCAAGAACAGGCCGCTGGAAAGGAAGATCAGGGTCTCGACCACGGTTGTTTGGGCGACCTAAACCGAACTAGAAGGAGCGACGCAAGGTGAAAATCGACAGCCGGTCGCCAATGTCCTCGGCCTGGTCCGCGATGCGGTCGAGGCTGTCGATGAAGTCGCGCAGCATCATCTTCTCGGCCAGGTTGTCGGTGGATGCGAAGATTAGCTGCTTCATTCGGATCGCCACGGCGTCGGCCTCGGACTCATAGAAACCGATCTTGTGCACATGGTGGCGCACGGCTCTTTGGTCGCTAAAATAGGCCCGAGAGCCACAGACCATCTCGTTCAACGCGGCGCAAATTGCCTCGACCAGAAGCACCAAATCGGCGTGCAGGCTCTCCGGCAGGTGAGGCCTTTCGATGGTCATGGAGAGCAACTCGCGCTTGATGCGGTCCACAATGCCGTCGAGCAGGTCGATCAGGCTGAGTACATCGCCGCGGGTCTCGGGGATCAGCATCTGGGTCAGGAGCACGGCCTCGATGGAGCGCCGGAGATCGTCGCAACGCTTCTCGATGGTGGTCACCCGTTCCTGGTGTCGCTTGCAGTCCTCGTCGATTTTGCCCACCTGCACATAGCCGACGACCGTCAGGCCGAACAGGAGGCCGGCTTCGCTAACTGCGTTGAGGAACTCGTCGATGCCGCGTTCCACGAAACGCGTCTTGCCGAACAGCGGTAGGCTCAGGTGTGCCATCAGTTTTTCCACTCGGCGATGAACAGGTTCGTGTCGCCGGCCTTGGCTCCGCCGCGGTTGCTGGAGAAGGCCAGGTACCTGCCATCGGGGCTGAACATGGGGAAGGAGTCGAAACTGTCCTCGTAGGTGATGCGTTCGAGGTTTTCACCGGAAGTGTCGATGGCGAAGAGGTCGAAGTTCATGGGTCCAGAGCCGCTGGAGTGGTGGTTGGTAGAGAACAGGATGCGATCGTCGCCTGGGAAGAAATAGGGCGCCCAGTTGGCCTGGCCCAGGTGGGTTACCTGGCGGCGCTCACTACCGTCAGGACGGATCAGCATGATCTCCATCGAGTGCGGCCGCACGAGGTTGCTAGCCAAGAGTTCGCGGTAGCGCTTTTGTTCGGCCTCGAGGTCGCTCTCGTCGAAGAGCGTCGTGCGAAACACGAGCCATTCGCCATCGTGGCTGAAGAAGGCTCCGCCGTCATAGCCCAGGTCTTTGGTGACTTGGCGCAAGTCGCCACCATCGATGTCTGCGGTCCACAGCTCGAGGTCGCCGGTGCGGGTGGATGTGAACACGATGCGGTCGCCTCGGGGGGACACCGTGGCCTCGGCGTCGTAGCCCTCGCCGCCGATCAGAACGCGCTCGGAGCCACTTTCGAGATCCTGGATGTAGATGTCGTACTGGGGGTAGATGGCCCAGCCGTAGCCCTGGGACATGTCGGGCTTCGGCGGGCACTTGGTATGCTTGGCCTGGGTCGAGCCGAAGAGCACGGCGGCGCCGCTGGGCATGAAGTACGAACAGGTGGTGGTGCCGAGCCCCGAGGAGAGTTGCGCCAGGCCGGGGCCTCTCGTTTCCGGGGCGCCTGTGATGAAGATGCGGTCGCAGTCGACGCCCTCCCAGCGGCGTTGGAAAACCAGTCGGTTGCCCGCCGGATTCCAGTAGGCCTCGGCGTTCTCGCCGTCCCAGCTCAGGCGCCAGAGCCGGGCAAAGTGCTTTTCTCCAGGGCGGATGAGGGCATCAACGGCCAGGGCGCCGGCGATCGGCGGGGCGCTCTCACTGTTGCTGGCCGGGGAGTCTGCCGCCGGGGCTGCGGCCTGTTCTGCTGTCGCGCAGGAGAACAAGCAGGCGGCGAGGAGGGAGGTGCTGAGAAGATCAGGATTCATGGCGGTTCGCAAAAGGGGCGTGCGTCCTGCCTCAAAGCATAGCGTTCGAGAGGCTTCAGTTCCCGTGCTCCTCGCCCGCAAGCTCTCCTCATGAGCGCAGCCCCCTGGAACCGGCCAGCCCGTGCTGGGCGCGGGATCTTGGCCCGGGAAAAAGGGCTGGCAGGCAGGTAGCGCCACCAGGCCAAGATGCTGCGGCGCTCGATGGCCTGAGTAGGGTATTCCGAACAGGCGACGATAGTCCCAAATCTAGCGCCGTCATTCGGCCGGACCGGTGTGTCCGAGGGGGGGCTGCCGCGGGACCGAAGAAAAAGTCCTCTGGTGGAAGAGAGAACCAGCATGGTCCAGGCATAGTCTTGGGCATGGCGCACAAACCATCACAGCGAGACCTATCCCATTCCTTGAGCTCGCTGGCCCTGGGACTGCTCCTCCTTGGTTTTGGCCTCGCGCCGGGCTTGCCGGGTCAGGTGCAACTGCAAGACACCATCTGCTTCGGCGACAGCCTGACCCACAATGATCTACTCGGTTTGGTCTACGGCAACCCCCAGGACATGTATGGGGATGACCCCATGGAGGCTGCCTTCAACAAGGGAGCCAGTGCGGGCGATGAGTTGCACCGTTACGCGGTCGGCGGTTCGGGGTCCGGCAACCTAGAAGATCAGGTCAACCTCTACTTGCTCGACCGCTTGTTCGGCAGTGTCGATCAAGGCACCTTGTTTTGTATCGCGGTGGGGGCCAACGACATTCTCAACAATGACCCTCTCCTGGGGGCCAATCCCCCGGGTGTGGATCCCGTTGCCGATGCCTTGATTGACAATCTTGTCGATAACATCCAGGACAATCTGCAGAACCTTTGGCTATCGAGCTCTTCCGCGCAGTTTGTCATCTGGACTATTCCGGATGTGACGATCACCCCTGACCTGTGGGGCAAGACTCCCCAGCAGAAGAAGAACATCCGCGCCCATGTGCAGCGTGCCAACCAGAGCATCCTCGCCCTGCAGTCCCTGCCCGGTGTGGCCATCGTGGACACCTACTGGCTCTTGCGCCGGCTCGGCTTGCACCCTCAGAGCCTGTACGGCCACAGCCTTGTGGGTCCGCCGTTGTTCACCGGATACGACCACATTTTTGCGGATGAACTGCACTTTACCGCGGTCACCAACGCCATTGTCGCCAACCGCATCATCACCAAGATGAACACGGCTTATGGGGATTCCATCCCGAGCTACTCCAAGAACGAACTCGCTGCCCTGGCCCATGTTCCGGTGAATTGACCTGCCGCGATTGCGGTTGGCGAAGCTGGCCTGTCTGGCTTTTCGGACGGGCCCTCCCGAGTTTTTGCGGACACCGGGCTTGAGAAGAGAGTGGAGCCCAACTGCGCATCGAGCGGCCTCAGCGCTCGTGTTCCTCGCCGTCCGAGCGCTCCTCGGGGGCGCAGCGCTCTGAAATCCGCCAGCCAGTCTGTGGCACGGGATCCCAGCCGCCACGGGAAAAGGGCTGGCAGCGCAGGATGCGCCACAAGGCCAGGAGGCCGCCGCGCCACAGGCCGCGGCGTTCGATGGCCTGAGCGGCGTACTCCGAACAGGTGGGATGGAAGCGACACATGGCCGGGGTGAAGCGCGAGATCCAGCGCTGATAGAAGCGAATCGGCCAGGTCATCCAGCGGCGCGGGCCCGCCATCAAGAGTCCGTCCCGTCGCCCTTTTGGGCTTGTGCCTGCTCGTAGCGATCGCAGGCTTTGCGGGCCATGGCCACCAACTCCTCGCAGGCTTCGCCCAGAACCGGCACGAGATTCGGACGGGCCGGTATGAGCACGATGTCATAGCCCACGGGCAGCTCGTGTTGGCTCAAGCGAAAGGCCTCGCGAAAGACGCGCCGGACGTAGTTGCGCTGGACGGCGCCCTTCCAGATGCGTTTGCCCACCGAGAGTCCCAGGCGCGAATGGTCGAGGCCGTTGGGCGCGAGGGCCACCACGAAGCAGCCGGATCGTGCCCGACTGCCCTGGCGGAAGACCCGCGCGAAGGACCCGGGGCTCTTCATGCGTTGGTGGGAACGGAAGCGGAGGGAGGCCACGGCGGTATTGTAGGCCCTTGAGGCCGCGCCGGAAACCTGGCTGGGGGGGGCTGGCTGTTTCTTCGGCACTGAGCTTTCCCCGGAGGATCTGGAGACGCAGGATGGATCTCCCTGCAGTTAGGCTCGCTAGAGTTAGCCGGGGCCCCTGGAGAAGAACGGTGAGCGGAAACAAGAACTGGATCGCGGGCGCCTGGCGCCCCTCGGCGAGTGGCCACAGCTTCAACACCAATCATTTTGGCGCCTGGCCCAGGTCCGATGGCATGGATGTGGCCGCGGCCCTCGCCGGCATCGAAGAGGCCAGCGCCAGTTGGCGCAGTCAATCGCCAGCAGCGCGCGCCGATGGCCTGGGTGAGGTGCTCGACTATTGGGAGGACGCAGGCGAACTCGAGGAGGAGTTTGCCACATGCCTGGATCTCTTGCCCTCGGCGCTTTGGGATGCGCGCAAGGCCGCTCTCGCTTTGGGCGACGAGTACATCGCACGGCCCCGAGACCTGGGCCCAAGGTCGCCGACTCTCGCGCGGGCCGCAGCCGGTGGACTGGGCAGTGCCCTGGTGCGCTGCGTCTTTCCAGCTCTGCTCGAAGGTCGCGGGGTGCTGCTGCTGTCGGATGCCGATGCACCGCTGGTGGCCACGCTGTTCGCCGAACTCTTCGACGCGGCGGGCTTTCCGCCGGGGCTCCTGGCCCTCCTCCACGATGATGCCTCGACCTCGGCACGGGCGGCCTTGGCCAGCGAGCGCCTGGGCCAGGTGGCCCTGGCGGAACCGGAAGACCGCGCCCAAGCTCTGGTGCGCATCGCCAGCGAGTCCTCCGTTCCGCCTCCGGGCTGGGCAGGAGCGCAGGACCTGAGCCCTCCTGGCAAACTCGATTGGCAGATCACTCCCACCCGCCAGCGGGCGGCGCTGGTGCTCCTGGGCGACGATCCCCAGGCCGCCGCCCGGGCCGTGTGCCGCCAGGCCTTCGGGCCCGCTCTGCCCCTTTCCGGCCAGGGCACCGGTGCCGTGGGCCGCGTTTATTGCCACGAGCAGCACCTTTCCGCCTTCACCAGCGCCCTGCTCGACGCCGTGGACCGCCTGGAGCGCCCCGGGATGCTCTTTGACTCGGGGCTGGCGTCCCACATCGGGCGCATCTCTCAACTGGGCCTCGACGAGGGCGCCACCCTGATCCGCGGAGCCTATGGGGCTTTCACGGGCTCGCAGCGGCGCATGCGGGACGCTATTCTGGTTCCCTCAGTTTTCACCAATGTCGAGCCCCTCATGGCCCTGGCGAAGACCGACCGGCCCGCCCCGGTGCTCAGCCTGCTGCGTGTGACCAGCGATAGCGAGGCCCAAGAACTGGGGCGTGCGTTGCCCTCGGCTGCTTTCCCCTCCCGCTGACTCCCCGTTTTTTTTTGATGCCGCCACCATGATCGATCCCAGTCAAGTACACAGCACCCTCAGCCGCCACCAACTCGCCGACGGCTACTCCGTGGTGATGGACCTCGAGCGATCCCGAGGCATCTACCTCCACGATGCGCATAGCGGGGACGACTACATGGACCTGTTCACGAGCTTCGCCTCGTGGCCCATCGGTTACGGCCACCCGCTCATGGCCGACGAGGCCTTCCAGCGCGACCTGGCTGTTGTGGCCTCCACCAAGGTGGCCAACTCGGACCTCTACACGACCTACATGGCGGAGTTTGTCGAGGCCTTCTCCACCCGCGTGACCCCCGAGGGTTATCCCCACCACTTCTGGGTCTCCGGCGGAGCCTTGGCCGTGGAGAATGCCCTCAAGGTGGCCTTCGATTGGAAGGCCCACAAGATCGGCCTGAATAAGATCGGCGATGGCGAAGGCCTGTGCGCCCTGCACTTTGAAGGCGCCTTCCACGGGCGCACGGGCTACACCATGAGCCTGACCAACACCGACCCGCGCAAGGTCGCCCTGTTCCCCAAATTCGACTGGCCGCGGGTCTCCGCTCCGGCTGTGGAGGTCGATCTCCAGGGCCATGTGTCCAACGATGTAGCGGCTCTTGAAGCCCAGACCCTGGCGGAGATCGACGCGGCCTTCGCCGACCCGCGCTACAAGGACAGGATCGCTTGCATCGTGATCGAGCCCCTGCAAGGCGAGGGTGGCGACAACCACTTTCGCCCCGAGTTCCTCGGCAGCCTGCGCAAGATCTGCGACGAGCGTGAGGCGCTTCTCATCTTCGACGAAGTCCAGACGGGTTTTTTCGGCTCGGGCAAGGCCTGGCTCTGGCAACACCACGGAGTGGCGCCGGATGTGGTTGCCTTTGGCAAGAAAACCCAGGTCTGCGGCATCTACGCCAACTCGCGGGTGGACGAAGTACCCGAAAATGTCTTCCGCGTCTCGAGCCGCATCAACTCGACCTGGGGCGGCAATCTGGTGGATATGGTGCGCTGCAAACGCTTCATCGAAATCATCGAGGCCGAGAACTTGGCGGCCAACATCACCCGCGTGGGCCAGGTTTTCCTCGAGGGCCTGCGCACAATCGCCCAGGATCAGGGGCACTTCGCCAATGTGCGCGGCTGTGGGTCGCTGGTGGCCTTTACCCTCGCGAGTGTTAGCCTGCGCGATGAGATGCTGGAAGCCCTCTACGCCAAGAAAGTCATGGCTCTGTCCTCAGGGAAGCGCACCCTGCGCTTCCGCTTGCCCCTGGTGATGACCGCAGCAGAAGCCGGCGAAGCCCTCACGCGCATCGCAGACAGTACCCCGGCGCGGGTCTAACTCGGGTCGCCAGCGCGGGTCAGTTGCGCAAGCGCAACTGACCGCAGGCGGCGTCGCTTTCCAGGCCCCGGGACCAACGCACCCGGGCCACGACTCCGGCGTTCTCGACTAGCTCCCTGAACTCGTCCACGCGCTGCCCTTCTGGGCGCTGGAAATCGCCGTCTACCACGGGGTTGAAGGGAATCAGATTGACCGTGGCGCGGCGGCCCGCGAGGCGCCGGCCGAGTTCCTCGGCGTGCTGCAGGGTGTCGTTGAGTCCTGCCAGCAGCACCACTTCATAGGTCACTTCGCGACCGGTTGTCTCGAACCAGAAGTCGCCGGCCGAGAGGACCTCCTCGATGGGGGTCTTGGCCATGGCGGGCACCAACGCCGCGCGTTCCTCGTCGAAGGCCGTGTGCAGAGAGATCGCCAACTGGAAGGGTGGCCGGGCCAGAGCGGCGCGGCGCACGCGCTCTGGAAAACCCACGCTGGAGACGGTGATCTTGCGCGCGCCGATGCCCATCTCCTTGTGGACAATGGTCAGGGCGGCCAGTAGCGCATCGAAGTTGAGCAGCGGTTCGCCAATGCCCATGACCACGGAACGGGCGATGGCGCCCAGGGCGCGACCGTGGAGGTATTGTTCGAGGATCTCATCGGCGCGCAGGTTGCGCACGAGACCGGCCTTACCCGAGGCGCAGAAGGGACAGCCCACGGGGCACCCCACCTGGGTGGAGACGCACAGGGTGGCGCCGCTCTGGGCCTTGCGGGAGAGCGGCGGGATGTGCACGGTTTCGATGCTCTGCGCCTTGCTGCCCTCGCCCTCTGCAAGACCCAGGAGCAACTTGCAGGTGCCATCCTTCGAGGGGCTGCGCGCGAGCTCCACCAGGCCCAGCACGGGCAGGTCGCGGGACAGAGATTCGCGCAGGCGGTCGGGCAAGCCGGTCATGGCCTCGTACTTGAGGGTGCCCCGTTCGAGCACTTCCCGGCGCAGGATTCTGGCGTGAAAGGCCCGGCCCCCGCGCTCCATGACGGTCGCCTCCAGGGCGCCTGGATCCAGCAGCAGAGCGCACAAGCTCGGCACGCTCAAGTCGGCGTGCTCTCGCCACTGACTGCGCTGCGCAGGATTTCGGCGATTTCGAAGGCGATGGTCTTGGTCTGCTCAATACTCGCTGGGTTGACGCCGCCCACGGCGCGGTGACCGCCGCCGCCGTACTTTTCCATCAACTCGCCAACATGCAGACCCTGGGCCGGTTTGTTCCAGGGGTTCTCGCCGCAGGTCACATGAAGTCCCGAGCGTGTGGGGATCACGCCCACGGCGTACTCGAGTTCGGGGTGGTGGTAGAAGGGCGCGAAGCGTTCACGACGCACCTTGCCCGAGGAGGCATCGAAGAGCAGCACGCCATCGCGCATCCACTCCACCGTCGAGGGGAATTGTTCCAGGGCCTTGTCGCGGTTGCGGCTGGCCCGCTGGTGCGCCAACTCGACGCTCTCGCGTTCGGCCACCTGTTCCAAGCTCTGGCAAGTCATGGCCTCCACCAGGGTGTCGGTCCACTCGAGGGACGGTGCCACGGTCAGGGCGCGGGTGATGCGCAGGGCCGGCTCTTCGCCGAAGATGGCCTGTTCGCAACTTGTGTACTGGGCTGCGTCCACGATGTTGGACCAGTAGGCCATGTTCTCGAAGCGCTCGCTGGCGACATAGCGCCAGTGCTCCTTGGCGTGGGCCAGGATCATGGGCGGGCAGGAGGGCGAGGTTTCATCCCAGGCCCAGCGCTCGGAGGGTTTGTAGGCCTCGCGCAGTTCTGGCGTCAGGAAGGTCGTGGGGTGGTGGTCAAACCAATACTCGGCCTTGGGATGAAAGTGAAAGTCCACGATGGCAAAGCGCGAGTCGGAGCCGAAGGTCTCCCAGTTGCGGCGCTGGTCGTAGTTCACCGAGCGCCATTCCACGCGCTCGCCAAAAGTGTCGATCAGGATCGAGGCCAAGATGGCGCCCGAGACACAGCCGTCAAAGTCTCGGTGGTAGTAGATACGCAGGGGGGAGGAGCCAGCCATGGGTGCAGCATAGCCTCTGGCGTCCTTTGGTACCCACTCTTCTCGGGTGCTCTGGCTGGGTCGGGCTGCCGTCACGCGCTCCCTGGCACAGCTCCCGGTCCGATTTTTCTACGCGCTCTCGCGCTCAGGCTCACTCTGCTCGTCGTCAACGCTGTCAGCGTCGCTGAGGTCCGCCCCGGCGCTCTGGGCCTCTTCTTCCGGTTCGTCCTCGATGATGTCCGCCGAGGTCAGGCCGCGGGCCAGGGTGGTGCGGCCGGCCACCACATCGGCGTCGATGACGAACTGCTCGGTGTCCGTGCGGTTGGGCAGCTCGTAGAGCAAGTCGAGGAGCAGGTCCTCGATAATCGAGCGCAGGGCGCGCACGCCGGTCTCGCGCTCGATGGCCGTGGAGGCGATGGCTTCGAGGCCCTCGGGGGTGAACTCGAGATTCTTGCCCTGCATCTCGAAGATGGCCGTGAACTGACGACTGAGAGCGTTCTTGGGCTCGGTCAGGACGCGCACCAAGGCCTGCAGGTCGAGGGTTTGCAGGCTGGTGATGATCGGCAGGCGCCCGATGAACTCGGGGATCAGCCCGAAGTGCACGAGGTCCTTGGGGATCAGGTAGCGCATGAACTCGTCGCGGGCCTTATCGTCGCTCAAGGAAGGCAGTTCCTTGGCCCGGTCGGCAGCGGTCTGCAACACGCCGGGGGCGCTTTGCGCTTGGTCCTCGGCCTGGGCCTGACGGTCGAAACCGATGGACTCGCGCCCCACACGCTTGGCGATGATTTCCTCGATGCCGCTGAATGTCCCGCCGCAGATGAACAGGATGTTCGAGGTGTCGAGTTGGATGTAGGACTGTTCGGGGTGCTTGCGCCCGCCTTGCGGCGGCACATTGGCCACGGTGCCTTCGAGGATTTTCAGGAGCGCCTGCTGCACGCCCTCACCGGACACATCGCGGGTGATCGAGACATTCGAGGTGGTGCGACCGATCTTGTCGATCTCGTCGATGTAGATGATGCCGTGCTGGGCGCGCTCCACATCGAAGTCGGCCGATTGCAGCAACTTGAGCAGGATGTTCTCCACATCCTCGCCCACATAGCCAGCCTCGGTCAGGGTGGTGGCGTCGGCCATGGCGAAGGGCACCTCGAGCATGCGCGCCAGGGTGCGAGCCAGGAGGGTCTTGCCCGAGCCAGTGGGGCCCACCAGGAGCACATTCGACTTTTCGATCTCCACCTCGCCAGGGATGGGGGTGCCATCGTTCTGGCGCTGGAGCCGGTTGTAGTGGCTGTAGACGGCCACCGAGAGGACCTTTTTGGCGCGCTGTTGGCCGATCACATACTCGTCCAGGAGCCGTGCGATCTCGATCGGTGTGGGCAGCTTCTCGCCGCTGCCAAGGTTGCCTTCGCCGCCCGGGGAATCAGCGCCCGGGGTGATGCTGCCGGGGGCTCGGCGTTGCTCCTCCTGGAGGATCGAGTTGCAGATTTCGATGCACTCGTTGCAAATGTAGACGCCCGGCGGCCCCGCGATTAGCGAGGAGACATGGTGGCGGCGCTTTTCACAAAATGTGCAGCGCTCCACGTGGCGTCCGCGTCCCGATGTGCTCATGGTCTGGTGCTCTAGGGTTCCCCTCCTTCGGGGCTCTTGGGGTGCTTTTCAACTACTTTGAGTTTACCCCTCTACAGGGCCGGGGGCCTCAGGAACCCCAGGAATCACGACCCCGGGTGGAGTCAAGGGGCCCTGCGCGGCGCTCTTGCTGTGGCTCAGTCGGCGCGGGCCACGATGTGGTCGATCAGGCCGAAGGCCAGGGCGTCCTCGGGGGAGAGGAAGTTGTCGCGTTCGGTGGCCTTGGCGACCTCCTTGGCGGTCTTGCTGGCGTGGTGACCGATGATCGCTTCGAGGCGCTCCTTGAGCTTGAGGGTCTCGGTGATCTGGATCTCCATGTCCATGGCCGTGCCCTGGGCCCCGCCCCAGGGTTGGTGGATCATAACCCGGCTGTTGGGCAGGGCGAAGCGCTTGCCCTTGGTGCCGCCGGCGAGGAGCACAGCGCCCATGGAGGCGCACTGGCCCAGGCAGTAGGTGGCGATATCGGGTTCCACGAGTTGCATCGTGTCGTAGATCGCCAGGCCCGCCGTGACCGAACCGCCGGGCGAGTTGATGTACATCTTGATGTCCTGGGTGTGACCCGACTTGTCCAGGAAGAGCAACTGGGCGATGACCGAGTTGGCCACCACATCATTGACCTCGGTGCCGAGGAAGATGATGCGATCCTCGAGCAGCCGCGAGTAGATGTCGTAGGTGCGCTCGCCGCGACCGGTCTTTTCGATGACATAGGGGACATAGCTCATGGTCGATTTTCAGCTCGCGGTCTCGGGTTGGTGGAGGGCGGGAGGGGGCGCGGACAGGGGTCCAGCCGGGGCCTGAATAGGCCGGGATGGGCCTTCTGAATCAAGGGGGTCCGCCTGGACTTCTTCGACTCAGAGGCGTCAAACCTCAACGATTTTAGCGTTCTCACGCAGGAAAACGCGAATCTTGCGCTCGAGCAGCTCCATCTGAATCTGCTGGAACAGATTGTTCTTTTTGTAGTACTCGATCACATCGTCCACCTTGGCCTGGTGGCGTGTGGCGATGGCTTGGACCTCGGCCATGAGCTCTTCCTGCTCCACGGTGAGTTTTTCCTCTTCTGCGATGCGGTTGATCAAAAAGAGCGCCTTGACGGCCTTTTCGTTGTCGGCTTGCAGGTCGTCTGCCTGCTCCTTGAGCTTGGCCTCGATATCAGCCTCGGGCACACCAGATTGGGCGAGTTCGCGGGCCATGTTTTGTCTGCGGGCTTGGAGCTGCTGCTCCACCATGCGCGCGGGCGTGTCAAATTCGTGGACAGCGAGGAGGCCCTCGAGGAGCACGGTCTCCTGGCGGGCGTTCTCCGCGGACTGTTTGGCTTCCCCGATACGCAGGCGCACTTTTTCCCGGAAATCCTCCTCGTTTTCGGTCTCTAGCAGGGCCCACAGTTCCTCGTCCGCCGGGGCGCAGAGGGCAAAGGCTTCGGTCACCTGAATCTTGCAGGTGGCCGGTTGGCCGCGCAGTTCTTCAGTCTCAAAGTCATCCGGGACGGTCATCTCGAGCTCGATCTCGTCGCCGTCGTGGGCCCCCGTGAGAGCCTTTTGGAAGGCGTCGCTTTCGACGCCGGGAGGCGGTACCAGGGGAGCCAGGCTAAGGCCTTCGCGTTCGAGCAGCGTTTCGTCATCCTTGACCCAGAGCAGGCTGCACACCGCCATGCCAGTTTCGGGGATGCCCTCGGGGCCCGCGGGCTCGGGGGTCGAGCGTTGTTGGGTGAGTTCCGAGATGGCGTCGTCGAGTTCTCCGTCCGCCACTGGTTCGATTTCGTTGGCGACCTCCAGGCCCTTGTAATTGCCGAGCTCGATTTCCGGCGCCAGGCTGATCTCGAAGCTGTGCTCGAGGTCGGTGCTGCCTTCGAGGTCGATACCGCTGGCGTCCACCCGTTCGTGGCCCACGGGTTTGAACTCGTTGTCCTCCACGGCCTTGTTGTAGGCCTGGCCGAGGAAGTGCTCCACCGCGTGCTGGCGTACCTGGGCGCCGAACTCGCGCTCGAGTATTTCCATGGGCAACTTGCCCGGGCGAAAGCCCTTCATCTTGACATTCTTGCCCGAGGCCTTGAGGGCCGCCTTGTACTCGCGATCGAAAACTTCGCGGGGGACGGTGAAGGAGACTTTGGCTTCGCAGGGGCCGGTGCGTTCGACGCTGACTTGCACGGGATGATTCCTCCCGGCGAGGGCCGGGATCTGAGGGGCAAAAGGGGGCGCTGGGTCCGTGGCAGCCCGGCAATCTAACCCAAGCTCCCCTGCTTGGGGAAGAGGGCAGGCTCCGGGGAGCCACAAGCAGCCCGAATGCCGGGCACCGGGGCCCGGGCTCTGCTACCCTGAGCCGCGATGCAGATTCGAGTGCACAGATTGGATGACCTCACGGAAGCCCTGACCCTGGCTGCACGCCTCGATGAGTTGGCCGAGGAACAGACCCGCGAAGTGCGGGCCGAGGACTATCCCGCGGGATCCGTGGAAGCCTTCCTGAGGGCCGAATTCGAGGCGCCCGAGACCTTGCTCCTCGTGGCCCGCGAGGAGGGCACATCCGCCGCCCTGGGGCTGTGCCTCGTGGGGCCTGGCCGAGAGCCTCTGACAGGCGAGAGCACGCCTCTGATCCTGGTGCTCCATGTGGAGCCAGCCCAGCGCCACCAGAGCCTCGCCGGCCAGTTGGTGGCGGCCGCCGAAAGGCATCTAGCCCAGCGTGGTCAGACGCGTCTCGCAGGTCGCGTCGGAGCGGGCGACGACGCCCTGATTTCCATTGGCGAGCGCCGGGGCTTCATCCGCCGCTGGGAGTGGGTTGAGCGCGGGCTTCACTCGGCGTAGCCGATGGCGCGCAGGTCGTCCAGTTCATCCTCGCTGAGCCGGCGCGCCGAGCCCTCGCCCCAGATGCGGGTCTTGAGCCAGGCCGCGAGGATCGCACGCCGCCGGGGATCGCCGAGGACGGCTTCTGTGGTGTTCTTTGGGGCCAGTTCCTGGGCGTCGCTGGCCAGCAGAAAGCGCTGTACCGCGCGCTCCTTGATCTGCATCTCACCCGCGACGATGGCGGCCACATCCAGAGGCCCCAGGTCGCTCGCGCCCACGCCAGTGTCGAAGACGGTCTCGCCGTCCACGGCCAGGGCGATGCCGCCGATTTCTATTTGCTCGTTGCCGCTCACCGCCAGGGGACCGCGAACTTCGATCTCGACTTCGTCCGAGGCGCCGTAGAGTTTGAGCTTGCGCGCCACCAAGCGGCCGTCGTGCAAGCTGCCGCGGGCCTTGACCAAAAGACCCACGGAGAGTTCCTGCTCGCTGCCCTCGGGGCCCTGGAGCGCGCCGTAGAGTTCGGGCTCATTCGAAATGTCAATGACGAGCCCGGCCAGGATCAGGTGATTTGCGGCCAGGTCCTCGATGGGGCCCTTGACCTCGATTTCAGTTTCCTTTTGATCCTTCGCCGGCCGCAGGCGCAGGACGCGCATGCCGCCGGAGCTATCGCGGGCCAGGCGCGCCTCCCAGCGGCCGTGGGGATTGATGTCCGCGAGCCCGGGGGCGCTTTTGCGGCTGGCGCGCCGGGGTTTGACCGTCTCCACCAGCTTCTCCGCTCCCTCGCGCCAAGCGATGTGGTAGCGGCCTGGTTCGAGGTGTTCCGAGAGCAGGGGTGGCGACGCCTGGACAGCCACCAGGCGATTGATGCCAGGCAGCATGTCGCCCGAGGGCGAAATACCCGCCGAGGCCAGCAGGGTGGGGAAGACATCGAGCAGGCTCACCGGCGTTTCGATGCGCCGGGGCTTGCGGCCCGGGCGGTGCAGGATCCAGGGCACCGCCAGGAGGTTCTCATAGAGCCCGTGGCCGTGGCCCAGGCGACCGTGCTCGAGGAACTCCTCGCCATGGTCCGCCAGTACGCACAGGATCGTGTTGTCCGCCGTGCCCTCGCGTTCGAGTTTCTGCCACAGCAACGCGAGTTGGTCATCCATGTAGCGGATGGCGCCGTCGTAGAGTGCGATCAAGGCCTCGAGGTCCTCGGCTGACATTTCTTTTTTGCCATTGTTGACTGCCGCCCGCAAGGCGCGCCAGTCGCCGGAGCGGATGCGCTGGGCAATTTCCATCTCGGTGAAGAGCAGGGCGTACGCGTCGGGCACCGGGTAGGGCCAATGGGCGTCGAGCATGTGCAAGTACAGAAAGAACGGTTTCTGTGGGTCGCGGGCGTCGAGCCAGTCAGTCGCGCGCCAGCGGATTTCGCGGGCGTCCCCGGCTTGGTCGCGGTAGATCTCAAAGCCCTGCTCGAAACCCATGCCCGCCCGCAGTTGGGAGTTCTTGACGAAGGCCGCGGTCTGATAACCGTAGTCGCCAAAGACTTCTGCCAGGGTCACGGCCTCCTGGGGCAAGACATCGGAGAAGCTACCCGCTTCGTCGCGGGCGCTGCCGCGGTATACGCCGTGTTGCATGGGCAGGGTACCGGTCAAGATCGAGGGCACCGAGGGCTTGGTCCAACAGGCCGTGGCCGAAGTGTCGACAAACTGCAAGGACTCAGCGGCCAGGGAGTCAAGGAAGGGTGTTGTGGGGCGCCTCTCGTAGCCGTAACAGCCCAGATGGTCGGCACGCAGGGTGTCGAGACAGACCAGGATTACATTCGGCGCCCGGTCGAGATCCGCCTCGCCCTCTTGTGCGCAGGCAACTCCCACGGAAGCCAAGGCGAGGAGCAGGAAGGGCGCGCCAGGGCAGCGCCGGGAGGGCTTGGCGTGAGGCATGGATCTGTGGGGGACTTCTTAGAAGCGGTAACGCAACTGGAACTTGAGTAGGTAGGCGCGCCGGGCGTCATCGAAAGCCGCACCGGGATCGAAGGCCGCCAGGACGACCTCGGTGTCGAGGCCATTGGAGCCGCGGTGGCCGAGAATGAAGTCGAGTTCATGGCCGATGTCGCGGGAGTTTCCGTTGGGCCGGAGATCGAGGCTCGTGTCGCGCAGGGCGTCCTGGGCTTCGTCCTGGGTGTAACGGTGGTAAACCAGATCGAGGGAGAGCTGCCGGCCGAAACGGCGACCGATGCCGAGGCTCTGGATGTGCAAGTTGGATAGCTCGGGTTCGAAGAGTTCGCCGTAATAGCGATAGGCGGTCACGCCGCCGGCCTTGTCGTTGTTGTCCTGGATGCCGCTCTGGCGAAAGGCGTGGTCCGCGCCGTCCGTGGGGTTGTCATCGCCCGAGCCGAAGGCGTAGCCTGCGCTGAAATACCAGGGCCGTGCCCTTTGCGGCGACCAAGTCGTGCCGAAGTCAAGGCCCCAGCCCACCAGGTCGGTATCGTCTTCGTAGCCCCGCACCGCCGCCAGCTCGCCCCAAACATTGTTATCCGTTAGCCACTCGCCAGCGGCTTGCAGGCCGAAGAAGAAGGGGTAGTCACGGCCCTCGAAGCGTGTGCGTTGGTCCACAAAGTAGGCTCCGAGGTAGCGATTCTCGCGCTCATGAGAGATGTGGGCGATCAAGCGCGTGGTCTCTTCTTCGCGCGGGCTGCCATCGGAGAGGGTTGTGCTGGCGGAGAGTTCCAGTCGCCAGTCGCCAGGATGGTAGTGCAGGCGCACTCCGTCGAGGTTGTGGTCCCAAATCCACTCGCGCTTGTCGTAGAAGTCCTGGCGGCCCACTTGCAAGTCGAGGGGCAGGCCGAAGAGCGCGCTCCAATAGCCGTAAGCCTCGGTGATTTTTTGGCGACCCGTGCGCTCGTAGCCATCCTCCTCGTCCTGGCGTAGGGTCATATTTGCGCTGCCCGCGAAGCGCAGCAGGAGCCGATCAAGCGGCGTCCATACCAGTACCCCACGCAGGTTGAAGAAGTCGTCGATGCGGTCCTCGGCTGTATTGCCGCGCAGGTCGAAGTCGAGTTCGGTGGTGTTGCGGTACTCGGCTCGCAAGCCGAATTGTAGGTTGTTCGTGATGCGGATCGAGCCGGGGATGTAGTCCTCGTCGTCGCGCAGGATGCGCCCCGAGGCGCTCTGGAAGGCTTCCTCGCGGGAGAGGGCTCGCGCGCTGGTGAGCTCATAGTCTCCCAGGGCTCGCGCGCTGGTGATGGCGATGTCGCCGGGCACGAGCACCAGGAAGCGCATCAGGTCGAACTCGAGTTGGCCTCCCTCGCGGCGTACGGCATCCACGCGACCGGCGATGCGGTCGCGACCGCCTCCCCGGGCGGCTACTGAGCGGGCCGAGAACTTCTGCAGGCCGCGGTAGTGTCCTTCGACCTTGACTCGCGCACCTGGCTTGAGGCTATCGCGCACATCGCCGCGCCAGCGCACTCGCCGCGTGAGGCTGATGCGTTGACCGAGGATCTCGATCCAGCTGCCGTTGCTGGCGAAGGCCTCGACCGCTCCCTGTACAAACTCTTCGGGGGCAGCCGCGGCGATTTCGATGGCCTCAGCCACGAAACGGCCTTCGTCGTCGAGAGCGCCCTTGACGATGGCCCAGTGGCCCACGCGCAAGTCGTCCTGTCCCGCGCTCTGCGCCAGGGCGCCTTGCGCCAGGCAGGCATGGGCCAGCATGAGCCAGAGGGCTGCGAGCAAGCGCGAGGACAGAGCCGAGGATTCAGCTGAGTCGAGGTTCACCAAGGCAACGCTCCGTGTATTGGATAAGGGTCGGGGTGATGTGGCGCCACTTGGGACGCATGGAATAGAGCAAAGCCAGGCGCTGGAAGGTGGCAGCTTGCAGCGCGCGCAGTTCGGCGTGCTCCTCGGCGCTGTCGCCCAAGCCGTAACCCAAGAGCAGCGCCCGGCCACAACCCTCGGCGGCTGCCAGGGTCGCGCGACCGCTCTCCTGCAAGGCGCGCAGCATGAGATGCACGCTGAGGTTGGCCAGGTCGAGCAGGGGCGAGGCGCTGCACAACAAGTCAAAGTCAATCAGGCCAACGCGCTCGCCGTCGGTCAGGAGTTGACCGTCGTGGAGGTCGCGGTGGACGGCGACGAACTTGGCGCGCGGTGGCAGGGCCAGAGCCTGCAGGCGTTCCTGGGCTGCGGCCCAGGAAGGTGGCAGGTTGCCCATGGCGCGCTCGTGGCGCCTGCTGAGATTGTCGAGGACTTCGAGTTCGCTGGCGAAGTCGTGGCGCTTGAGCCCCTGGCAGCTAACCTTGTTCTGAAAACTCAATAGGGCGCGGCCCACGAGTTGATAGGCCCCCTCGTTGCGCGGCGCGGGAGCGAGAGGTTCAAGATCGAGAAATCCCAGGCGTAGGGCGCACCAATCCGGTGCCTCTTCGGCCATGGGCACGAGGAAGTCAGAGGGGCCGTCGAGGGCTTCGTGCACTCGCCGAAATGCGGCCTGGACGCTCTTCAAGCGTTTCTTGCGCAGACCCTTGACGATCTCGAAGCCGTCCTCGCAGGTGAGCTTGAGGGTAATCCGGCGTCCGGGGCGCCAGGCCAGGAGTTCGACTTCCTCGGAGGGAATGTCGAGGGCAGCGCAGAGGGGCAGAGTAGGGTCGTCGCCGGGGAACACCTCGGCCAGATCTCCGTCATGGCGGAACCACCGGCGCTGGCCCTCCCGTTTGGTTTCGATCCAAATCGTGTCGTCGCGGGCCAGGTCGGCGCGCAGGATGAACTTGGGGGCGATGCCGCAGGCGAGGTGCAACTCGCGAATGGCGTGGGGGATGGGTGCATTCATGCTTTGAGTGTCTCCGAGGCGCAGGCGTGGGCGCGCTCCACGAGCCCTCGCGCGCGTTCTTCTGCTCGCACTTCGAGCCGGCGCAAACCCGCTGCGGCGCGGTTCAAGAGTTCCTCCACGGAGAGGGCGCGAAGCAGGGCGAGGTCCAGGCGATCTGGACCCGCTCCGTAGCCGGCAAAAAGTTCATCGGCGGCGCTTTGCATGTCCATCTCGGGGTCCTGGGCCAGGCGGTCGGCGATCCAGTTGGCCAGGTCCTCCTCGGCCGCGCCGGGGCGCAGGTCGTCGCCGTCGAGGAGTCGCAGTCCGCCTTCGTGCCGAGTCAGCTGATCGGCGTGGAAGTCGCCGTGGATCCAACAGCGGGCGGGAGCCATAGGAGCTGGTCCCAGAGCTTCCAGTCGCTGGTCGAGCCCCGCCAGGCGGGCGAAGAGTTCTTGAGCACTCGAACGGTCGCGCTGGAGCGACGGGCCCTCGGCGCCATGGCCGTGCAGGGCGGCGATGACAGTCGCCGAGGCTGCGGCCTGGCTGAAGTCACCCGTGGCAACGGGTTCGCCCTCAATCCATTCCTCGAAGAGCAGTCCAGCTTCGAGTTCCGTGTGCACCAGCCTCGGCAACACGCCGGCGGGTCCCTGGGCGCGCCGGGCGACCTGCCGGCGGGCTGCTTCGGGGTCCAAGACGCGTACGGCGAGGCGCACCTCGCCCGCGGGTTCGGCGCCTGCTTGCGTGCGGCGCTTGAGCTTTGCGTGCAGCGCCAGGACGGCGCGACGTTCGGGCTTATAGCGCAAAAGTTCAATCCTTGACGAGCGCCGCCGAAAGACCTTGCCCGGCCACAGCCCCGCATCGTCCAGGGCGCGGCCCGTGCGCCGCAGATCGACGACACGCGCGGCGCCGCGCAGCACGCGGTCGGCGGGGAAGCAGCTCAAGAGCGCGCCGCGATCCTCCAGGTAAGTCACGGGCAAGAGTGGTGCCGCGGCCTTGTGCATGTGTTCGTTGGGGTGGAACGAATCCGCCACCATCTGCGCCTTGGAACCGGCGTAGGTCTTGAGCGAGAGGGTGCACTGGCTGTCGTCCTCGAAGCGCACGGACCATGATCCGAGGAGCGCCGTGGCGGGTTTCCAACGGGCAAAAGCCAGGCTGGCTTGCACGGGGCGCGGTGTGTTTGGCGCGGCACACAAATGCCTTGCGACGAGACCCAGGAACTCATCGTCCGAGGGCAGTTTTAGTTTTTCGTCGCCCAGGCGAGCGGGCAAGTCGCGGTCGCGTTGGTAGCTCTTGAGGGCACTCATGAGGCGCGTTCCTCGGCCGATGGGGTATGGACGACCTTGTGGATCTTGCCGTCCTCCAGAGCGTAGATGCGCTGGACGCTGCCGAGGTGTTCGAGTTGGTGGGTAATGACGATCACAATACGGCCCTCGCGCCGTGTTTCCAGGACTCTCGCCAGGCGCCCCGCGGTTCCCGGGTCGAGCCCCGCGAACGGTTCGTCAATGATCAGGATGGGGGCCTCGCCCAGGAGCGCGCGGGCGCAGCACAAGCGCCGCGATTCGCCTCCCGAAAGGCCCACGCCGCTCGCTCCAAGCACGGTCTCGAGGCCATCGGGCAGGGCCCGCACACGCGACTCTAGTTCAGCCTCGGCGAGGGCCCGCCAGAGGTCGTCATCGCTGGCATCGGGTACTGCGAGGAGCAGATTCTGGCGGATCGACTCGCCGAACAGCACCGTGGACTGCATGGAAACCCGGAAGCTGCGGCGCAACTCGTCGAGGTCCAGTTCCGTGAGGTTGACGCCGTCGAAGAGCACGCGGCCCGCTGTGGGATCGAAGAGGCGCATGGCCAGGGAAACCAGGGTGCTCTTGCCGGCGCCACTCACGCCCACGATGGCTGTGATTTCGCCCCGGCGAAACTCAGCAGAGACTTGCTTGAGAGCCTCACTGCCGTCTTCGTAGGTGTAGCTGACATCTTCGAAGACGAGGCTGCTGGGGGCAGCGGCGGGCGAGAGCTGCCCGGAGTTCAGGCGTAGTTCGATGTCTTCGTCGAGGAGCGCCAGGATGCGCTCTCCGCTGGCGGCGCCCTTGGCGATGCGACCCTGGTGTTTGGCCGCCGCACGCAGGGGTTTGAGCATCGAGCGCACATAGGACAAAAACACGATCAGCTCACCGGCGCGCAGGTTGCCGTCGAGTACGCGCAAGCCGCCGAAGGCTACGGCCGCGGCGAAGGCCAGGGCCAGCAGGGTTTCCACCGAGCCGGTCAGGCGCGCCGAGGCTCTGGCGGTCTTGAGTCCGGCGCGGGCGTTGCGACGGTTGGTGTGGGCAAACTGGCGCACGACCTGGGCACCGCTGCCCAAAGATTGAAGGACGTCGGTGGCACTGATGGCCTCGTGCATGTAGTTGGCCATCTCGCCTTCCTTGCGTCGTTGCTTGCGCACGGCGATGGTCAGGCGCTTGGACAAAAAACGCACGGTGAAAAGCAGGATCGGTAGGGGCACCAGCACCACCAAAGCCAACACCGGATCGATGAAGAGCATGACGGCCAGGATCCCCATGGCGTGGGCGCTGCGCAGGCCGATCTGCAAACTGGCGTCGACCACCATTTCCTTGACCTGGGCCACATCGCCCAGGAGCCTGACGAGCAGGTCGCCGGACTTGTTCTTGGCGTGAAAGCTGGGCGGGAGTTCCACCAGGTGGCGGAAGATGCGCAGACGCAGGGAGCGCGTCACGGCGTGGCCCACGGCAGTCATGCGCAGGATGGCGGAGTAGTCCGCCAGAGCCTTGAGGGAGAGGATTAGCGCGAGGGCCAGGGCGCAGTAGAGCACAATTTCGCGGGCATTTTCCGGTGGCGGTCCGCTGGTCAGGAGCGCCCGGTCGATGACCCAACTGAGGGGCCAGGGACGCAAGAGTTCGAGGGCGATGGTGCTGACGAAGAGCACCAGGACCAGGGCCAGCTGGGCGCGGTGGCCCGCGAGCTCACTGGAAAAGCGGCGCGCCACGCGCAGGCCCTCGAAGAAGCGGGCCAGATATTTCACTGGACAGGTGCTCCGCAGCGCATCAGTACCTGGCCCGCGATCGCGCTCCAGGAGTGTTCGGCGGCCACCCGGCGGCCTGCTTCCGCCAGCCGTTCGCGGGTTTGCGTGTCGCGGCACAACTCGGCGGTGATCTCGGTCAGCTCGTCGAGCGACTCTGGATCGTAGACACAGCCCGCTCGCCCTTGCTGCACTGTTTCGGCCAGTCCGCCGAGGTCGGGCACGATGGCCACGGCTCCCGCGGCCATGCCCTCGAGCAGCTTGAGAGGCGAAAAATAGCAGGGGCTATTCGGATCGTAGGTCAAGGGCAAGCAATCGAAACGCGCCACATGGGCACCTACCTCTTCGTGGTCCACCCAGGGAATGTGGCTCCAGCAGCTCGTGGGCAGCGCATCACCGATAACCTCGGCGAAGTCGCCCTTGCCCACCATGGAAAGGTGCACCTTGAGACCGCGTTCGTGGAGGGCTTGCACCGTGGCCACCAGGCGCTCAAAACCGTGCCAGGGTCGCAGGCGACCGTGGAAGCCGATGACGAAGGCGTCCGCGGGGATGCTCTTTGCAGTGAGTCCTTCAGCGCGGCGTCCGGGGTGAAAGCGCCGGGGGTCGACGCCGTTGCCAGCCACCAGGATGTGCGCTGGACGAGCACCCCGGGAGCGCGCCCAAGTGGCGCAGTCTTGCGACACGCAGAGCACGAGGTGCGCGGCCTGAAGCGCGGCTTTCAGGCGTTCGCTGTCGCCCAGGTTCTGGGCTTCGGGTCGGTAGCGCGTTTGTTCTTCATCGAGGGGCGCGTTGACCTCAATCACATGGGCTAGGCTATGCTCCAGGGCGAATTCCGAACCGGCGAAGGCCCCCAGGGCCAGGCGTTCGTAGACCAAACCCAAGGGCCCCATTCGAAGAGTGTTCGACAGAGCCTCGCGCGCCAGGAGCGCATCGGGTTCGTCGATGGCCACGACCTCGGCCCCTAGCTCGAGAAAGGCCTCGCGCATGGCGGCGAGGTGCACCGCCGCCCCCTTTTTGCGGCTGGGGTGGATGCCGCGGTCGGAGTTTAGATGGACGAGTCGCATCGCTAGGCTGAGTTTGCGGTGCAGGTCTCTGAGAACCAATCGGCGAGGGTTCGACCGGCCTGGCGAGCGTCGAATAGCTCCTCGGCCCGGGCGCGGCCGCGGCGGGCGAATTCGAGGCGCTTGTGCGGGTCTCCGAGGAGCTCAGCCAAGGCGCTCTCGAGGGCCACGGCGTCGCGCTCGGGGACGAGCAGCCCCGCGCGACCGTGGTCGAGGATCTCGGGGATGCCGGTGACAGGCGTGGAGACGCAGGCCAGTCCCATGGCTAGAGCTTCGAGCAGCACCGTGGGCAGGGCGTCGCGGTTGCCGTCTGTGCCCACGATGCAGGGCAGGCAGAATACGCTGGCGCTCTTCATCAGTTCCCGCACGGCGTCCTGATCCACGGGGCCTGTGAATTCAAGCACCTGCTGGTCGAGACCTGCGGCCCGGGCTTGGGCTTGCAGGTTTAGGGCTTCGTCGCCGCCGCCGGCGATGGTGGCGGTCCAGGGAGCCCCGCTGGCGCGGGCCGAGGCCAGAGCTTCGATCAGAAGGTCAAAGCCTTTCTTTTCCACCAGGCGCCCCACGGCCAGGATGTGGTTCTCGCGGCGACCCTCTGAGCAATAGGGGAAGCGTTCGAGGGCCAGGCCGTTGTACAGTCGGCGCACATGGCTCGCGGCGGCGCCGCTGATCTGTTCCTTGAGGTACTCCACATTGGCGTCGCAAACCGTAACCGTGAAGGCCGAGGCGATGAGCAGTTTGTCGAGCAGTTCGGGGCGCACGGCGCTGCGGTAGATGTCCTTGGCGTGGGCCGTGATCGAGTAGGGCGGGCCGCCGAGCTCGCGGGCCAACATGGCCACGACGGCCGACTCGGTGGCGAAGTGCACATGGATGCGATCAATGCCCAGTTCGTCCACGCGCCGCAAGAGGTGCAGGGCTTCCCCCAAAAGCCGTGAGAAGCGTGTGCCCACCAAACCGGAGAGTTCCGGCACCAGGGTGCGCAAGCGACTCCACTGGGCTTCGTTGAGGCCCCCGGCTTCCTGGTCGAAGATCAAGGTCCAGGGATCCATGGCGCTGCGCTCGGGGAAGACCTCAACGCGAGCCTTGAGCTGGGCCAGTTCGGAGTGCCGTGGCTCGTTGTCGGGGGCCCGCCGCGAAAAGATGTGCAGGTCCGGCCTGAGGGCCTCTTGAGCCAGGACTTCGGTCAGGATGAAGGTCTCGGAGAGCCGCGGAAACTTCTTCAGGAGATACGCGAGTCGCATGGGAGGGAGGGTGTCGAAGCGCTGCGGGGAAGACCCAGGAGATCACGCACAAGGGTCGCGAAGTGTTGGTCGCCGTCGAGTTTGGGCAGCCAGCCCTGGACCTTACCCCGGGCCAGGGCGCGTTCCATGGCCGCTCGCAAATCTTCCGCCGAGGGTGTATCAAGAACCTCGCCGAGGCCCAACTTTGCGAACCGCTCAGCTCGTAGAAATTGTTCTTCCCGGGGCCTTTTTCGCGGCAACAGCACCGTGGGGATGCGGCCGCGGATCAGTTCGGTCATGGTGTTGTAGCCGGCCATGGAAACCGCAGCTGTGGAGGCCTCAAAGAGCCGCGGCATGTCCTCGTAGAAGCCGTGGATGGTGACAAAGTCCATGCCCCGTGCGCGGCGCTTGATCTGGCGCGTGCGGGTGGCATCCAGGAGCGGCCCCAGGACGACCACCGTGTCGAAGGCAGGGGCCTTGAGGGCCAGGGCATCGAGGCAGCGTTCCACGCGCTCGGCTCCATCCTCGCCGCCGCCCATGGTCACCAAGAGTTGGGGCCGCAGGCGCGGGATCGAGAGGAAGCTGAGTCCCTTGCGGGGCCGCACGACATAACCCACATAGTGCAGGATCTGCGCCAACTCCCGGGGCACGGGGTACTCCCGGCGCATGTCGAAGACTTCGGGGGCGCCGTAGACACAGACCGCGTCGTAGTTCTTGATCAGTGCCCGGCGAATGTCAGGCCGGTCCCACTCGCGGGCCACCACCTCGGGACGGTCGATGATGTCGCGCAGACCAAGGATGGATCGTCCGCCGAGTTCCTTCTGGCGGTCGAGGGCCTCTTGCAGCTCGCCGGCGACGCCCAGTACCTTGTTGTCCACAACCAACAGGTGCGGCCGGTACGACTCGACCAGTTCGAGCAGCAGCGCCCGCCTGATGCGCACCAGGCTGCCCAGTTCGCCGGGCAGGCGGCGCGGTGTGTACTCACCCATGGCGCCCTTGCCCACCGAGGGCAACTTGACGACTTCGAGGCCCCGGGGCAGTTCGAAGCGCAAGGAAGCCTCCGATCCTGAGGCCACGATGAAGCTGGCGTTCTCCAGATTCTCCGACAGGCTTTGGGCCAGGGTCAGGGTGCGCCGTAGGTGCCCCAGACCCACGGAGTCGTGGCTGTAGAGCAGGATGCGCGGGCGCGTGATGGGTTTCTTGGGGTCCATGCTGAGCTTCAGTGGCTGCCCACTGGGAGCGTTATGGGAATCAGGGCCAGGCCGCCCTCGCTGGATAGCAGAGTGCTGTGCAATTCGATGCCGTCGCCGGCTGACCAGCCGCCCACGGGAGGCGAGATCAATAGCTCGCCTGCCCGCATTTCGGCGGAGACGGGCCAGGTGTTGCCACTGGCGTCGAAAACGCGCAAGCCAGCGGCCAATTGGCTCGGGTCGGGAGTGCCTCCGGCGAAGCGCACGACCAGAACTGCGCCCATGTCGATCGGGCGTCCCCAGGCGGGCTCCATGCTGGTCACCCGGAAGAGCGGGATGGGCACGAGGCCCGAGGTGCCAGGCGCGCCGCCTTGGGGTGAACCGCAGGGGCCAGCGTCCAGCGCCGAACCGCTGCTGGGCGCCATGCCAGCGTCCTCCAGGGCAGAGCCCGGTCGCGGCTCGTAGTCCTCGGAGACCGAATCCGTCCCGGCAAAAATGGCCAGGCGCGTGGGCAGGGGCACCGCGCTGGGCATGGGCATTACGGTCACGCGCGCGCCCGCGGCCTCCGTGGCGAGGCGCACGACCTCGTCGGCGGCGACTTCGGTTGCCAGGCCGAGAGCGCTTTGCAGGGGACTGTCGAGGACCAACTCGTCCCCGGAGACGTTGAGCACCGTGCGGTATTCCAGGGCGGCGCAAGTGAAGGCCTCGGTGTCGCCAGCGAGGTCCAAGGAGCCGCGTAGGCGAGCTGTACCAAAGGGATTCGTTTGCAGATGGGCCGCGCAGGAAGCCGCCGTGGCGCGGGCCAGTTCATTTTTGAGTCCGGCGCCGCCGTTACCCGCCAGGAGGCAGTGGCTGAGTGCCACGCCGACTTGGCCTGCCAAGGTGTGCACGCCCTGGCCCAGGTTGCCCACCAGGGCAGAGGCCGATACCAGCACCAGCCCGGCGTGGGACTCGGAGGTGATCTCGATGCCGTCCTGGCCGTTGGCCGTGGAGGAGAGCCGTTGCAGCAAGACCTCCGCATGGCTGTCGATGTCGAAGGAGAAACCGCTCAGGCGATTGGCCCGGGCGCGCGATCCGCGCACCACGATTTCCGCCCGCCAGGAGGGACTCGTCTCGTAGTCGATATCGACGAGGCAGCCGTCTTCTGCATTTTGCTCAAACTCGCAGTCCTCGATCAGGATCTCGAAGACGCCTCCCGTGCCGCCGCCGGGTGAGGCTTCGAGGTCGACATCCAGGCCTTCGTGGCCGTTGCCCGCAAAATCCGAGTCCTTCACCGTGAGGTTCACGCGCGCGCCGGCAGGAGCGATCCAGGGGCCAAATTCAAGGCCTTCTTGGCCGTTGGAGAGGAAGCTGCAACCTTCGATACTGACCGAGTAGGGGCCTTCAAGGGAGAGCCCCTCGAGGTTGTTCTCCCTGGCGATGCAATCCACCAGGGTGACTGCCGTGACATTTGAGATGGCGCTGGCTCTTAGGCGCAGGCCGCGAGAGCAGCCTTCGATCGTCAGCCCAGAGAGTTGTGCCGGGGTGCGGTCGAGATCGATGCCATTGATCGCGCCGCCTCCGCCCAGAATCGTCAGGCCGTCGACGCGCTGCAAGGCGAGACCCGCTTCGATTTTGAGCACACTCTTGCCGGGCATCCCGGGGAGCAGAGTCGGGTGGATCTTGGTACTCCGGCGTCGGAGGTCGAAGTCCGCCGGGAAGCCGCCGTAGATGTGTACGCCGGGGCGCAGTTGGATCTCAGCCGCGGCAAAACTGCCCCCCGCCAGCCAAACATTGCCGCCGCCGTCGAGGGAAGCCGAGAACACCGCCAGGAAGACAGCCGGCCAGGCGGTTTCAGGGCTGAGCCCATCCGCGCCGAAGTAATCCGCATTGGGGTCCGCGTAGAAGGGCTGGCCCGTGCGAGCCGAGAGCACAGGACCCGCGGGCGTGAGGGGGTCGCCGGAATCGGGGGCCAGGGCTAGGCCCACGAAATACTCGGTTTCCGTGTTGAGGCCGGAAAAGATGTGCAGGCCGCGCTCAAGGTCCACGTCCTCGGGTTGGCCGTCGAAGAGGGTGCTGACATCGCTACCGATAAAAAGGGCCACAGCGCCGTCAAAGTCCTCAAAGCCGCGGCTCTTCCACTCCACTCGCAATTTGTCCGCGCCAGGCACCAGAGAGGTGAGCTGAATTGCTGTGTGGCCATGGGCCGCGCCGCTTTCGAAGGCACCGCCGGTGGATCCGCCGCCAGTTCCGGGCTCGCCGCCGGTCTGTCCCGGCGCGCTAATGCGCGAGCAACTCGCGCCCACGAGCCCGAGGACCAGCACGGCTCCGAAGAGCGGCTTCAGTTTTTGTCTATTGGCAGAGAACACCACACAAGAGCGGGGTCAAGGCGCGGCCACTGGGTGCGCCAGAGTCGAAGATGTGGAGGCGCGCCGAAAGGGTCGCGCCGGTGAGTGCAAAGTCCGGGGGCAGAGAGAAGGTCACCTGTCCCGTGCCCGCGCCTGGCTGGCCCGGAGTGCCGCCCAGGTGCACCAAGGCCGTCTGTACGCGGCTGGTGACGCGGCCGTAGCCGCCGCCGGGCACGAGGGTCGCCGCCATGCCGCTGCCGCAGCTGGAACCGTAGCCCACCGCCGCCATGGCGAAGGCACCGCCGAGGCAACGGTTGACCGAGAAGCCCCAGCCGTTGCTGCCCAGGCGCAGAGCGCCGCCAGTGGGCCCGATGTTGGGCATGAAGCCTCCGCTGCCGGCCACTCCGCTGCCGGAGGCCGCGCCACAGTCGCAGAAGGGCAGTTGTGCGTCGTGCACCGTGTTGCCGGAGATCAGCACACCGTTATCGAATCGCGAGCCAAGTTTCTCGGAGTCGGGCGGCGTGACCGCGATGTCGTGGGCTCCGCTGGGAGCGATCGTGAGGAAGTTGCCCAGAATGTCGGTGTTGTCGCCACAGAGGAGCACGGCGACCTGAGTGGAAGAGTTGCGCAGGTCGATGTCAGCGCCGGCCACGGGCAGACCGAGGTGGTTCGTGACGGTGCCCGAGAGCTGCACCCCGGCGGCCATAAAGATCAGACCCAGGTTTGTATTCCCGCTGACTTGCACTGAGGCTTGGAGGTGAGGAACGAGGCTGTCGACGAATTGCGCGCAGAACTCCATGTCGTAGAGGCCGGCGGGCACCACGAAGTCGATGAAGCCGCTGGTGTCGGAGTTGTCACCGGGGGTGTAGAGTTCTTCGCCGGTGATGCAGTGGACGACATCCACATCGAGATTAGCGACTCCCGCGAAGAGGGGATCGAGGAGCGCCGCGCTGATCGCATAACCCGGCTCGAGGACAATGTCCCCGAGGTCGATGTCGATGACGCTGTTGAGATCGATGCGCTCGGGCGCAAGTAATGGGACCAGAACCGGCGTGGTGTTCATGCGGAATTCGATTTCGCCGGGGGGCACGGCGATCTGGAACTCGCCCAGGAGATTTGTCGAGTCGCTGATCAAAGTGATGTTCTCACCGGTGGCCAATTCGATCACATCGAGGTTGACTCCCGCCACGGGAAGGTTGCCTGCCCGCAAGATGCGCCCCTTGAGGGAGATCGCCGGGGGCAAGACCACGGTGCCGAGGCTGGTGCTGCCCGCCACAACCACACCCTCAAGGCGCAGCCCGAGGGCCACGGCAGCCGGCGGGGCCGGAGGCTCGAAGGTGATGCGGTACTGGCCCGGGTCGATGGTGACATTGAAGACACCGAGGATGTTTGTGCCAGCGTTGGCGGCGTTGCCGTTGGTAGCTCCAGTGCCCAGGTTCTTGAAAACAATGTTGACGCCCGCCACCGGGATGCCGTTGCCGTCCAGCACAAGGCCTGAGAGGAGGTCGGCCGCGGCCAGAGGAGACATTAGGGCCCCGATCAGGGGCAGTAGGAGGGCTTTCTTGAGCATGGTTTGATGGGGGCTGCTGCTATTGTTTTGGGGCTGACCGTAGGAAGCGGCAAGTAGGGTTCCAGGAGCTGCACTCGGGGCACTGAGATAAGGAAGTAGGTCTGTAGGGTGATCCAGGCAGGACCTGGTGCCTGTTGCGGTGCTGGGGGAGCCCGTGCCGCAGGAGTCTCAGGCAGACTCATCTAAGGCTAACCATCGCTAGCCAGCCATCGCTAGCAGCCTTGGCAAGCCTAGTGCCAAGGGGGGCTGCGGATGCCTCCAGCCGGGTAAAATTCCCCCAAAATGGCTCTGGTGACCTGAAAATGGGCTTTCTGAGGTGTCCTTCCTGCGCCCAACCCAGGCTTTAAGTCCGAAAACTGGACACAATCCGTTTTATGGACGGCTACTCCAGGCACCTGCTTTCCCTGGGGGAGGGCCTACTGAGCGGCTTCCACGACCCGCTTGAGCTGGGTGAGGTTCCTCTTGAGGCCCTCTGCGAGGCTCTTCTCGAGGAAGTAGTTGCCCAGGCGAGCGAGGGCGTGGGTCCCGAGGCTGCCGTGGTTTTGCCAGCGCACTCGGGTGCGCCTGCCCTGGTTCGAGTAGAGGATCACGCCCCGGCTGGCCACCCTGCCCGCGAGCAGTTCATCGAACCAGACGCCCCGCAGGGGGTCCGAGTGGGTGATGGTGATCCGGACCTCGCTGCCCCCGGCGCGTGTGTGCATGACTGCATCGACCCCATTGTCGGGGCCCTCGAAGGTGGTGCTGGAATCGGGGAACTCCTCCTGGGAAGCGCTCCATTCGGGCCAGCGGTGCAAGTCTTCAATGTAGCCGTGGATCTCTGCCTGGGGCGCGTCAATGATCTGCGAGACATCCACATCCCAGGCCTCGGGTAGGCGGTCTCCAGCCAGCCACAGGCCGCCTCCCGCCAGCAATACCAGGGCGCAAAAAAGCAGCAGGCAGCATCGAAGGGGGCTCCAGGCGAGCTTCATGGCGGCCGAAGATACTCATCTTGGCGCGTTTCGGTGACCTCTAGGTACAGAAACTCTTCTAGCCTGTAGGCCTCTCTTCCGTACTATTCTGACCTGTCACCCCTTATTTGCCGCAAGAACCCGCGATCATGAACAAAACCCTGCAACTGGCCCTCGTGGCTTCTCCCTTGATCCTCGTCCTGGTGCTTTCTGGAGTTGAAATTGCCCAGAGCGCGACCGCCGTGGAGTCCAGCTTTCAAGCGGGCGGCCTCAAGCAGGAGCCCAAGACGCCTGGGGAGAAAGAGGTCATTCGGATCGTCCAGACCGAGACCCGCGAGATCGCCAAGGATCTCTACGCCGTTCGTTGGCCCGGGGACAAGATGGTCACCTTCTTGGTGGGAGAGGAGGGTGTGCTGCTCATCGACACCCACATGGAGAACGAGATCGAGAACATCGAGAAGGCTCTCCGCCAGGTCACGAGCAAGCCGGTCACTCACCTCATCAACACCCATTGGCACATCGACCACACCGCGGGCAACAAGCACTGGGGACCGAAGGCCACGATCTACGCCCATGAGAACGCCAAGCTGCGCATGGAGGCCTCCAAGCTTATCGACGGCCGCAAGGCAAAACCGCCCATGACCGGCGATGCCTTGCCCGATGTGACCTTCGGGGACGAGCTCGAGCTCGAGTTCTCGGGTCACAAGATCAAGTTGGTGCACTTCTATGGCGGCCACACCGACGGTGACATCGTGGTTTGGTTCCCTGACCTCAAGGTCTGCGCCACGGGCGACATTTTCTACTCCCACGGCTATCCCTTCGTGGACACCGGGGCTGGCGGCGACCCTTTTCAGCTCATGGATGTGATCGAGAGCCTGCGAGCCCTCCTGCCAGAGGATACGACCCTGATCCCCGGCCACGGTGCTCCCATCGAGCGCAAGGCCCTCGATGATTTCGGTGCCATGGTCGAAGGCTGCATCTACCAAGTGCAGGCCGGCATCGACCGCGGCTTGAATGTGTCCGGCATCGTCGCCGAGGGCCTACTCGACGAGTACAAGGATCGTTGGGACGCAAAAGGCAGCCGCACCCGGGCCTGGACCTTCATGCTCTACACAGCGCTCAAGCCCGAGTGATTGCCCGAAACGTACCAGGTACTGCGCCGCTGTTTTGCGGCGCAGTACCTGGTACGTTTCGGCCAATTCTGGCTCTACTGGCGCACGAGTTTGGCGTACTTGGCGGCCTTGGAGTCGGAGGCCAGGCCGAGCTGGGAGCGGTTCTTCTCGATCCACTCGTGGTAGCTCTCGTAGTCGCCGTCCTTGTGGTACAGCACTACGCCCCGACCGCTCTCGTCTTGGCCTTCGAAGGCCAAGATATCGGTGGTAACGCGGTTGAGGAAGTAGCGGTCGTGGCTGACGATAATCATCGAGCCGCGGTACTCCGAGATCGCGTCCTCGAGCACTCTTAGAGTTTCGAGGTCGAGGTCGTTGGTGGGTTCGTCGAGGATCACCAGGTTGGCGGGGTCCTTGAGCATCTTGGCCAGCACCACGCGATTGCGCATCCCGCCCGAGCAGTGCTTGAGCAGCTTCTGCTGGTCTTCGCCGCGGAAATTGAAGCGCGCCACGAAAGCCCGGCCATCGATGGTCTTGCCGTCAAAGGCCAGTTGGGCATTGCCATCGGTGATGTTGTCGTAGACGGTTTTTTCGTCGTCGATCACCGCTCGCGATTGGTCCACGAAGCTCATCTCCACCGTGGCGCCAACCTTGATCTCGCCAGCGTCCACGGACTCGCTACCCAAAATCATCTTCATCAGGGTCGACTTGCCCATGCCGTTGGCGCCGATCACGCCCACGATGGCCCCAGGCCGGACCTCGAAGTCCAAGTTCTCGAAGAGCACGCGATCGCCAAAGGCCTTCTTCACGCCGCGGCACTCCACAACCTTGTCGCCCAGACGCGGGCCGGGGGGGATGCGAAACTCGGTGGACTCGAGCTGCGCGGCGGAGCGTTCGTGCTGCAATTCCTTGAAGCGCGTCAGGCGCGCCTTGGCACGACCGCGGCGGGCCGAAGGTGTCTGGCGCACCCAATCGAGTTCCTTTTGATAGGCCTTCTCGATGCGCGACTCCCCCTGGCGAGAGGTGTCGAGTTTTTTCTGTTTGGCATCGAGGAAGGCCGAGTAGTTGCCCTCGTAGGGAATGCCCCGACCGCGCTCGATTTCGAGCATCCAGCCCACCACATTGTCGAGGAAGTAACGGTCGTGGGTGATCAGCATGACCATCCCGGGGTACTCCATCAAGTGGTGCTCAAGCCACTCCACGGTGGTGGCGTCGAGGTGGTTGGTGGGCTCGTCGAGGAGCAAAATGTCGGGCTGTTCCAGGAGCAGCTTGCAGAGAGCCACGCGGCGCCGCTCGCCTCCCGAGAGGACTCTGACATCAGCTTCAGGCGGCGGCAGACAAAGGGCACCAGCGGCTTGCTCAAGGCGATTCTCCAGGTTCCACACATCGTGGTGGTCCATGAAGTCCTGCAACTCCCCGAACTCCTCCTCGCGGCCTTCCATGTCGAGGCAGACTTCGTTGTAGCGGGTCTCCACATCGCGCAGGTGCTGGACGGCCTCCTGCAGGTTACCCCACACATCGAGCTCGTCGTTGAGCGGCGGCTCCTGGCTGAGGTAGCCGATGCTGACATCTTTGTCGGCGGGCTTGGCCACGCCCTCGAACTGCTTGTCCTCGCCAGCGATGATCCTGAGCAGGGTGGACTTGCCCGCGCCGTTGCGGCCAATGACGCCGATCTTGGCGTTCTCGAAGAAGGACAGGGTGATGCCCCCGAGGATCTCGTCTTGGCCGTAATGCTTGGCGAGTTCCTGGATTTGGTAGATGATTCGTTGAGCCATGGGGCGAACAGGATAGGGCCCCTGGCGCGGATGAGAAGGGCTGGCATCGGAAATCGGCGTGGTGCTTGTGTCGCGGGGCTTGTGTCGGCTGCTGGCGCGTGCCATTTTTTGGGCCATGAACATCCCGCAGCGTCTGATCACCCTGATCTCCTTGTGCTTTTGCCTGGCAGCCTGCTCTGACCGGGCCGATCCGCCCGCCGGCGCCGAGACGATCCTGGTGCGCGAGCAGGTGGCCCACTGGTTCGAAGGAGACAACCTCGACCGGGCACGGGTGCTTCTCGCGCCCCTCGTGGCTGATTCGGAGGCCGCCACCGAGGACCTTTTGCGGGCCGCGGCGGTGGAATTTGCGGCATCAAAGAGCGCGGCCGCCCTGGCCTTCCTCGAGCGCGCCGCTGCCCGCGACCCCAAGGACGCAGCGGTCTGTTTCCTGCGCGGCCAACTGGCCCGCGAGGCGGGCCAGTTGGATCTTGCCGCCCGCGAATTGCGCGCAGCCCTCGCAGCCGCTCCCAAGGACCTGCCCACGCGCTACCTCCTGGCGGTCACCCTGGGCGACCTGGACCAATTCGAAGAATCCGAGGCGCTCCTGCGCCAGGTCCTGGCCGCGGGATTGGAGAACGGCGGTAGTTGGTATGTCTCCGCGCTCTACCGCCTCGAGCGACTCCTGGTCGTGGATGGCCGCGAAGACGAAGCCCGGGCGCCGCGGGCTGAGCGCGAAGCCCTCAAGAGCCGCGGCATCAGCGCTCCGGCCACCACCGTCACGCGCCTGGGTACCCTGGGTCGCGTGGTTCCGCCGCGGCCCACGAAGAGCCGCGTGAAGACACCGCCGGCCAGCCTGGCCTTTGCCGCGCCGGAACTCATCCTGCCCGAATTCGCCGCCGCCACGGACTTCGGCGCCAGCGACATCGACGGTGATGGGCGCCATGACCTGTGGGCCCTGACCGGGGCTGCGGTCCTGGTGGCCTTTGCCCGCGAGGACACATGGCAGGTGACCCAGGTCGCCGCAGCTGGCGCGGATTTCGTCCTGACCCTGGACCTCGACAACGCCCCCGATGCCGAGCTTGAACTGCTCTGCGTGCGGGATCGGGAACTCAGCTTTCATAAGTGGGTGCAGGGATCCTGGCGCGAGATCGCCGTGCAAACTCCAGAACTCGACGGGAGAGTTCTGGATGTCGTGGCCGTGGACTTTGATCACGAGGGCGACCTGGATCTACTCGTCGTGGGTGAAGCGGGCGTGCACTTGTGGCGCAACGACGGCGCTGGCACCACCGAGGGCGAGGAGCGCGGCGCTTTCCGGGACGCCAGTTCCCGGGCTGGGCTGCCAGAAGATGGGACCTTCGATTGGGCTCTCGTTGAGGATCTCGACGGCGACGGAGATGTGGATCTACTCGTGGGTTCGAGCGCGGGCCCGCGGCTTTTTGATTCCCTGCGCGGCGGCCGTTTTGCCGAGTTGACTGAACGCCTCGCACCGCTCGGACTCCTTGGCCAAGAGCCGCACCTCTTTGACTTCGATGGCGACGGTCAAGTGGACCTCTGGCCCGCCGCGACAGAAGGCGGCGCCGCACACACCGAGTGGTTCTCGAGGACGGCTGAAGGCGGTTTCACGAAGCGCGCCCTGGCCTTCCCCGCGCCCGCGGGTTCTGTGGCCGTGGACCTCGACCTCGACGGCGCCATCGACCTCGTGGGCCCCAACTCAGCCCTGGCCGCGGCGGGCCTCGAAGAGAGCCGGATGGTGCAGCTCGCAGGGCTCACTCCGGCACCCGGTGCGCCGCGGGCGGCCATCGATGTGGACGGCGATCGTAAGATCGATCTTGTGTACTTGACCCCCGAGGGTCTCGTCCTCCAACGCGCTAGCGGCCCCCGGGGCCACGGGCTGAAACTCGTTCTGCGCGGAAACCGCGCCAACCGTCGCGGGCAAGGAGCCAAGATCGAAGTGCGCGCCGGTCCGATCTACCGCCGCGTCTGGTACCGCGGCGAGCCCCTGCTACTGGGTAGTGGCGCCTTCGATCGCCTCGATGTCCTGCGCATCACCTGGCCCAACGGCATCCTGCAAAGTGACCTCGACCTGCGGCTCAGCGACCAGACCATCATCGACGATCCCGAGGCCGCGTTTGGTTTGTACGCCGAACCCAAGGGCCTGATCGGTTCGTGTCCATTCCTCTACACCTGGAACGGCGAGCGCTTTGAGTTCATCACCGATGTTCTGGGCATCACGCCCCTGGGTCTGCCCATCGCTCCGGGGGTCTTGGTGCCCCCCGATCACGACGAGTACGTGCTCGTGCGCGGCGAGCAGTTGCAACAGCGGAAGGGCGAACTGGTGTTGCAGTTCACCGAGGAGTTGCGCGAGGTGACCTACCTGGACCGCGTGCGACTGGATGTGATCGACCACCCGATGGAGAGCGAGATCTTTCCCAACGAGCGCTTCTGTTTTCCGCCCTTCCCCGAAGCGCGCACCCATTGTTTCTCGCGGCCCCTCGCACCCCGCAGCGCCCTGGGCAGCGATGGCGTGGACTGGAGCGCAGCTCTCGCTCATCTCGACGACCAGCACGCGAAGCCCTTCGTGAAACACGCGCCGCAATTCCAGGGCTTGGCCCGACCCTGGTTCCTCGAACTCGAGTTCGACGGCGAGGGCTTGGCTGAGGCCGAGGAGTTACGCCTGGCCCTCAGCGGCTGGTTCTTCTGGAGCGACGCGAGTTGCAACATTGCCGCTGCGGGCCAGGAGGGCGTTGATTTCGTGCCGCCGATTTTCGAGGTGCCCGACGGCCAGGGCGGCTGGCGGGCGGTGGGACCGCCGGTGGGTTTCCCCGCGGGCAAGACCAAGACCATGGTGATCGATGTTTCGGACATCGGCTTGCAACAAGACCCGCGCCTGCGCATCTCGTGCACCCTGCAGCTCTATTGGGATCGCATCGCCCTCTTTGTGGGCGCCGACCTGGAGTTCAGCAGCGCTTCCCTTGAGGCCACCGCGGCAGAGCTCTACCTGCGGGGATTCTCCGCGCCCGAAGAGAGCGAGGCCGAGGATTTGCCAGAACGATTCGACTGGCAGCACCTCGCTCGCAGTCCACGTTGGAATCAACACCCCGGCCGCTACACTCGCCTGGGCCCCTGCCTGGAGCTCTTGAGCGCCGTTGACGATCGCTTCGTGATCATGGGTTCCGGCGACGCCCTGTGCGTGCGCTTCGATGCCAGTTCCCTGGCGCCGGTGGCTCCGGGAATGCGCCGCGACTACCTGTTGTTCCTCGACGGTTGGGCCAAGGACCGCGACTTGAATACCGTCGAGGCCCTGGAGGTCGAGCCCCTGCCGTTCCACGCCATGACGGGTTATCCCTATGGCCCCGATGAGTCCTTTCCAGGGGACAGAGAGCACCGCGCCTGGCGCGACGAGTGGAACACCCGTGAGGGCATCGACTGGATCGAGCCCCTCACCGGTGCCGCCCAGCGCTGAGAGCCGGGCGCCGCTACGCTGGAACGGCTACACTGATAACAATGTGCTCTTCTCACCAGCGCCGCGAGACCTGGCTGCCGATTGTCTCGGGCCTTTTGCTCTTGGGCGCCTGTTCCGAATCTCCCCCGCGCGATTCGCCCCCAGCCCAGCCAGCCGAACCCGCGCCGCTTGCCGTGCGCCGCATCGGCGGCCGAGGCCAGGACCTCCCCCCTTGGAGCGCAGAGTTTCGCGCGGCCCTCGAACCCCGCAAGAGTGAATCCAGTGAGGCTGCTGCCCACGCCATCGAAGAGAGTCTGGCGCGCTGGATCGAAGGACTCTTCGCGGGCGACTCCCCGGGCGGCGCAACCGAGAGCGGGCTTTTTCCCGTTTCCCTGGACTTGCGCTTCGACGACGGCAACACGCGGGTCCTGCGCGTAGCCGCGAACGCGAGGGTCCCCTCGGAGAGCCACCTCCGAGAGCGCTTGAAGCAAGCTCCCTGGGATGCTTTTCAGGGCCCACGAGCCCAGGTTCGAGTGGAGCGCATCGAGTCCCTGCGGAGCGGCGGGTTCCGGGCCACCGTGCGCGTGCGTCTGGTCGCTCACTCCGGCCCGGCCAGCGCCCAGCTCAACGCAAGCTGGCGGGGGACCTGGAGCGGAGAGTCCGAGCCCGCGCTCTTGAGCCTTGAAGGCCTCGACCACGAGGTCTTGCAAAACCGCCAGCCCTGGTTCGACGAGATCAGCATGGATGTCTTCGGTGGCCTCGACTTCTGGGAGGACGAACTCGCCCTGGGCTGCGAGGACTACCACCGGCGCACGGACCAGCGCGTGAATTTCTTCTACGCCGGCATCCTGGGGATAGCCCTGGGCGATGCCAATGGCGACGGGCTCGAGGACCTGTACCTGTCCCAGGTCGGGGGCTTGCCCGGGCGGCTATTCTTGCACCAACCGGACCACACGGTGCTGGACGGTTCGCGGGCCGCGGGCCTCGATTTTCTCGACACAACCCGCGGCGCGCTCTTCGTCGATCTCGATGGGGACGGCGACCAGGATCTCTGCCTGGCCCGCGAAGAGGATTTGGTCCTGTGCTGGAACGATGGCACGGGCAAATTCTCCCGGCGCACCTGGCTCAAGGGCCAGGGCAGCTCGCCGGTCTATTCCATCTCGGCCGCCGATGCCGACTGTGACGGCGACCTGGACCTCTACGGCTGTCGCTACCCCTCGTCGCAGATCTCAGGTGGCGTGCCCACGCCTTACCACGACGCGAAGAACGGTGTGGCCAATGTTTATTGGCGCAACGAAGGCGACGGAAAGTTCAGCGAGGTGGCCAGAGAGGTGGGGCTCACGGTGGCCGATGAGCGTTTCAGCTATGTTTCGATCTGGGAGGACCTCGACCACGATGGCGACCTCGACCTCTATGTGGTCAACGACTACGGCGCCAATCATGCTTTTCTGAACGAGGGCGGGACCTTCCGCGAAGCAGCTGGCGAGTTGGGCCTGACCGACGCGGCCGCGGGCATGGGCATCAGCGTGGCCGACAGCGACGGCGACGGCGACCTGGACATCCTGGTCAGCAACATGTTTTCCCAGGTGGGCCGGAGGGTGGTGGAGGCTCTGGACTATCGCGCCGATGGATCGGCCGCCGTGCGCGCCATGCACCGCCAACACGCCGCGGGCAACGCTCTTTTGACCTTCAACGGTTCGACCTACGAGCGCAGCGCCGAGGCCGCCGGATGTGCCCCGGGCGGTTGGGCCTGGGGAGCAGTCTTCGCCGACTGGAACGCGGACGGTCTGGCCGATATGTATGTGCCTAACGGTTTCATCAGCGGCCAAGAGATGGCCGATGTGGAGAGCCTCTTCTGGCGCCGGGTGGTGGAGAGCACTCCCGATGTCTTTGGCCCCGCAGAGGAGTACCGACGGGGTTGGGCGGCGGTGGGGCACTTCTCCCAGTACGGCCCCCTGTCCTGGAACGGTCACGAGAGGAATTACGCCTATCTGAACCTGGGCAGCGGTGAGTTTGCCGATGCTTCGGGGCTCGCGCGGGCCGATTTTTTGGACGACAGCCGTTCGGCCCTACGCCTCGATTGGGATGGCGATGGTCTCCTCGATCTCCTGCTTGTGAATCGCAGCGGTCCCAGGTTGCGGCTCCTGCGCGGCCTGGGCGGGGGAGAGACGGTGGCCATTGAACTCGTGGCAAACGGCGCGCCTGCGGTGGGCGCCAAGGTCACCCTGACCCTGGAAGATGGGCGGAGGCTTGTGCAACGGGTCTACGCTGGCGAGGGCCTCTTGGCCCAGAGCTCCCCGCGCCTGATTTTTGGCCTGGGGCCGAACCCTGGCCTCCTCGCCGTGGAGGTTGATTGGGGTGCGGGTCAAAAAGCGCAGTTCGCGGGCCTCGCTGCTGGTCGCCTCTGGCGCATCACCCTCGGCGAGCCCGAGGCCAAAGAGCACGGCTTTGCGCCCTCGCCCTTCGAGGGTCGCGCGCCCACGCCCGCGCGGGCTGGCGAAGGTGGCGCGCCACGCACGATCCTGGCGGACAAGATGCCTCTAGGCCGCTGGAGTCTGCCGCGCCCCGATGGCGGGCGTGCCTTTCTTTCGGAGTTCGCGGGCGCACCGCTGCTGCTCTGTTTTTACAGCTCCAGTTCTGCCACTTCGCGCAGCTTTTTCGCAGACCTCGCCGGTGCCCGCGCCGAGTTGCGCAAGGCCGGGGGCCGCATCATCCCCGTGGAGCTCGAATCGGCGGCTGCTTTCCCTGCCCTCGAAAATTGGGATCCAGCGAATTTGGATTTCGGGCAGCGGGGCCTGCGGGCGGCAAAAAACGACGAGCAGATCCTGCAAGCGCTTTTGATCGAGATCTTGGGCTCGTACCCCGACCTGGACCTGCCCTTGTGTTTGTTGTGTGACTCGAACAGCAACCTCGTGGCCATCTACTACGCATCGCAGGAGGGCTCGCAAAGGACATCCAAGATCCTCGCCGACATCCGCCAGGTGAGGTACATGAATCCCGAGGACCCCGGCACCACAAGCTTGAGCCGCGGCCGCTGGCTCAAGCGCCCCACGCGGCGCCTCGCAGAACTCGCGCCGGTCTTGCAAATGCTCGGCGCCCGAGAACTTGCGCGAGTCTTCGCCGAGCGCGCGCAGGCAGGAGGCGGAGGGCGCTGAGCGCGTATCTCGTCTGTGCCGGGGATTGCAGCCCCCCTCGAGCTGGAGATCCTTCACTGGCAGACGGGTGAACGGTTGGCCGCCATCCCTGGTGCGGACCGCGCCACGGCAGAGAGCAAGGAAAGCAGAGGATTTGCGGCGGAATTAGGAGCACACGGCAGTCACCACGAGAGCCTCACCTGTTTCCGCATTGAGCTTGCCAGCCCATCGACCGCAACCGCCATGGTCCCCGTCTCTGATTCTTGCCTTCTTCTGATCCGCGTCAGGGCAGCGGCAGCAGAAACACATCCTTGGCGCGCAGGATATGCAGGCCGAGACCTTGGGCGCTGTGGGCTTCGCCCGGAGAAACTTCGCGCACAGCGGCGGCGCGGGGGTCGAGGATCAGGACCACGCTCTGGCCGAAGACGGTCAGGCGCGAACCCTCCAGGACCACGGCGGTGCCCTCGTCGATGGCGATGCCCACCGCATCGCGGACGTCGAGCACCGCCGAGAGCAGGCGCAAAACGCGCCCGCGGCGCAGGCTGTGCTGGTCCACGATGACTCCCGGCCACAGGCCGAGTCCCGTCCACAGGGGCGTGCCGCCTCCTTCGAGGGCCTTGAGTTCCGCGCCGCCCACGATCATCTGACTTGAGTGTACCGCCGTGCCCGCGCTGGTGCCGCCGAAGACCACACCGCGGCGGTGCATGGCGCGCAACTCATCGCACAACCCGGCCGCCTCGAGTGCTTCCATCAAACGCCTTTGACTGCCGCCGCCCATCCAAACCAGGGTCGCCTGGGAGAGGGCCTCGCGAGTTGCGGAATCTGTGAGGTCCCCGGCGACGGAGACCGTCTGCGCCCCGGCTTCAACAAACATCTTGGCCGACCCGCGGCCGCGCTCTGCGCGTTGCGAGGCCTGGGGCAGGATGAGCACCACGGCCTCTTCACCGCCCGCGAGTTCCAGCGCCGCCGTCAGCGCCTCCACCGGCGTTTCTCCACCGCCCACCAGGACCAGCGCCCCCGCCTGTGGACCGGGGCCGCCCTCAAAGAGCGGCTGCTGCGGCGCGGTCGCGCAAGCCGTGGCCAGAAGGAGAGTGACGAGCAGCCGTTGGCGGAGCCCGAGCGGGCGCCGCACTGCCGCGAGGCAGCGACAAAGTACCCAGTAGGCTCCGGTCATGGGTCCACCCTAACCCGGACTCTTCATGCCCAGGCACACGAATCATCCCAAGAGGGCAGCGTTTCCGCGCTCTTGGCCCCCGGTGTCCACTGGAACGGGGGAGGGTCCTACCTGTCCATACAGACAGCAGAAAGGGTGGTCCGCCCGGCAGGACTTGAACCTGCGACCGTCGGATTAGAAATCCGATGCTCTATCCAGCTGAGCTACGGGCGGCAACGACCCTGGCGCCGTGGGGGCCGCGGCGGGGCGAACAGGGTAGCAAGCCCGCGGTTCGCCGGGCGTCTAGATCAGGCCGGAGATCAGCGGGCTGGACGTGGGCAGGCGGAAGTTGTCGAGCACCTGCCACTGCAAATTATCGAGGGCTTCCTCGGGAGTGGCGCCGTAGCGCGTGCAGACCGGCAAACCGAAACGGCGCGCGGCGCGGGCGCGGAAGCGGCGGGTGGCCTCCTTGGTTTCCACGTCCTCGTAGACTTCGACCGAAATGCGGTAGGTCGTGCCCGCGCCCCCCGGTCTCACGGCGCTGACGCTGCCGTTGGTGATGTGCATGGCTTCGCAGCCCGCTCGTTGAAGGAACTCGTTGATGTTCTGCTCAAACTGGCGCGTTGCGTTTTTCATGGAATCCGAATCTACGCTCGCTATAGCTGGGAACACACAGGCAATTCAGAGAAAAAACTCGGGAGCTGTCCGCGGGAACTGCTTTCCGAGACAGTAATCAGAGATGCGTTTCGGAGAGGGCCCACCTCTTGGAAAATAGCCACGCTTGGAAAATAGCCACGCTTGGAAAATAGCGTGCCACTCTCGCAAGCTTGAGCCAGTTACCGCGGCTCGGAGATCGCCGCCGCCCACGATGCGGTGCCTGCAGCGCGTGTGCCGCAATAAAAACCTGGAGGTTGGCTTGGCGTTCCAGAGCGGCATCGCTTGGAGTGGGCTCGCCTGGGGGCGAGTGAGAGCCCCTCGCAAGATCCGGGCCCACTTGAGAATGGTCGGGGAGATGGGACTTGAACCCACGGCATGTAGCTCCCAAAGCTACTCCTCTACCAACTGAGGTACTCCCCGACTTGCGCAGCCACCGGAGCGGGCGCGCGAAGAGCATAACAGGCGCGTCACGAGGCGCGAAGTGCTCTTCGAGAGCCCCGGGCGCGGGGCTGGCACTTTTTGCCGCGCCGGGGGTTTTCTGACGGCTCTTGTTTTCTGGTGGTGAGGGGAGTTCTGCTCCGCTACCTTCTGCCGCCAGTCTGCGTGCAGCCTCGCGCTGGACTTCCCCAAACTCTCTTCGGCCGCCATGAAGGTTCTCGTCGTCGGTGGCGGCGGGCGTGAACACGCCCTCTGCTGGAAAATCGCCCAATCGCCCCTGCTCAGCGCCCTCTATTGTGCGCCGGGCAACGCTGGCACCCGCTCGCTGGCCACCAATGTCGACATCGCCGCGGAGGACATGACGGGCCTCGTGGGCTTCGCAGTGGACGAGGGCATCGACCTCGTGGTGGTGGGACCGGAAGGTCCGCTGGTGGCCGGGCTCGCCGACCGCTTGCGGGCCGCGGACATCTTCGTCTTCGGGCCTGGCGCCCAGGGCGCGGCTCTCGAAGGCTCGAAGGTGGCCACCAAGGATCTACTTGAACGCTACCGCATCCCCACCGCAACATCGCGGCGCTTCGACCGCGCTGGACCGGCCAAGACCTACCTCGAACAGTGCACCATCTGGCCCCAGGTGATCAAGGCCGACGGCCTCGCCGCGGGTAAGGGCGTCACGATCTGCGCCACCGCCCGCGAAGCCTGCCGCGAGATTGACAGCTTGATGGAAGAACGCCGCCTCGGTTCGGCCGGTGAGCGCGTCCTGATCGAAGAGTTTCTCGAGGGCGAAGAAGCCAGCGTCCTGGCCATCACCGACGGCGAGGCGATTCTTGTTCTCGAGCCGGCAGTGGATCACAAGCAGGTGGGCGAAGGCGACACCGGTGCGAACACCGGCGGCATGGGCGTCTACTCCCCGGCGCCCAGCCTGACCCGCCGACTTCTGCGCCAGATCGAACAGCGCGTGGTGATCCCTTCGATCCATGGCCTGCGCCGCGAAGGTCTCGAGTTTCGCGGCGTGCTCTTCATCGGCTTGATGTTCACCGAACAAGGTCCCAAGGTGCTCGAATACAATGTGCGCTTCGGCGATCCCGAGACCCAGGCCCTGGTGCGGCGCTTCTCCGGCGACCTCCTGGCCTACCTCGACGCGACCGCCCGCGGCGAGCTCTCCGAGATGACGCCTCCCGATTGGGACCCCGCATTCTGTGTGGGGGTGGTGGGGGCCAGCGATGGCTATCCGGGCAGCTATCGCAAGGGCGACCGCATCGGGGGCCTCGAGGCCGCCGAGGGCCACGAGGGCGTGGTGGTCTTCCACGCCGGCACCGCCCAAGAGGGTGAGGACACCGTCACCGCCGGTGGCCGGGTTGTGTGCGTGACCGCCATGGGGGAGACCATCGATGCAGCCCGTGAGGGGGCCTACGGGGCCTACGACGAGCTCGACTGGGCTGGCAAGTTCTGCCGCCGAGATATCGGCACCAGGGTGGAGAGTCGCATGGAACGCCTCGCTTCCATGTCCCCCGAGCCCCAGACGCGGCCCTGAAGCCCATGGCCATCATGGACCAGACCGCGATTCGCAAGCGCTTCGGTGAGTACCTGCACGCTCGTTCGCTGAAGCTCACCGGCCAGCGCGATCGCATCTTCGAGCGCGCCTTCGAGACCCACGAGCACTTCACCCCCGAGGCGCTCTTCGACTGGCTGCGGGAGGCCGAGGGCACCACCGTCTCTCGGGCCACGGTCTACCGCACTCTCACCCTGCTCGAGGAGGGTGGCTTCATCGTCTCGATGAACAACGGCCTCGGCGATGTGGTTTACGAGCACATTCTCGGCCATGAACACCACGACCACATCATCTGCCTCAAGTGCGGTCGCATCGACGAGTTCCAGAACACCGAGATCGAAGCGTTGCAAATCGAAGTCGCGCGCACATGGGGCTACAGCCTCGTGCGCCACACCCTGCGCCTCGAGGGTGTGTGCGGCACCTGCCGACTCTCGGGAGCCGAGACCGGCTAACAGGCGCCGCGGCGCTTACTCGGCGAGTTGCTTGAGGATGCGGTTGAAGACCATCTCGGCGATCTTGCCGTTGGCCACGCCGAACTTCTTGGCCGAGACAATGAGACGCGTCCGGTTCATGTCGTAGGCCTCGACGGAGATGGTCACCTTGGCGTCGTCAACAATGCCCGTGGCCGCGCGCAAGTCTTCATCGACATCGATGGGCTGGGAGGCTTGCTGCGAAAGTGAAGACTTGGCCACGGCCCAGGTGAGGTTGACTTCGTCCTTGAGCTGCGCGACGAAGGTGCTGTTGTCCAGCATGTCCTGGCTGATCACCACGCCCGCGCCCAGGCCGAGGAGGGCCACGCAACCGGGGGTAAAGAGGGCCAGGACGAAGGCGAGAAGAGCGGTCTGTCGGAGGGGCATGATGAAGTCGTGGCTGTGGGTGGCGCTGGCGCCGCCCCTTTGGCGGAAGGCGGCGTCTTTTCTTGTGAGACGCGGGCCTTGATGAGATGCGGGATCCAGAGCCCGGCGGACTCGTGAGGCCGGGACGCGCCCAACCTGCGCCGAACCTACCCCATTGGCGCGGTCGATTCAGCCGAAGAATTCCCCGAATCGCGCGCTTTTCGTGGACAATCTGGGTGGGGCCGCGGGGTCGGGGGTCAAGTTGGCGGGGGGCTTCCTCAGGCGACAGGGCTGCCCTCGGCCACGGCTACCATGGCCTCGTAGAAGGCCAGGCCTTCCCCGGCACTGCGGGGTGCCATTCGTGTCCAGCGCGGGTGGTTCCAGGGGTCGAGGTTGCGTTCGGGGTGGGGCATCAGGCCCAGCACGCGGCCGCTGGGGTCGCAGATGCCGGCGATCTGCTCCACCGAGCCGTTGGGGTTCGTGGGATAGCCCACCGCCGAACTCTTTGGAGCCTCGGGGTCAGTGTAGACCAGAGCGATCTGTCCGGCGGCCTTGAGGCGCACCAGGGTGGCGGCATCCTTGACACAGAAGCGGCCCTCGGCGTGGGCCACCGGTACGGGCATGCGCTCCCCGGCCGTGATCCAGGGGCAGGCGCAGGGTTGCGACTCGAGTTCGACCCAACGGCACTCGTAGCGGTTGGATGAATTGTTCGTGAGGGCGATGTCGCGCAGGCCGTCGGCGTCGGTGGAGCCCAGGAGGCCGGCTTCCACGAGCACCTGGAAACCGTTGCAAACCCCCAGTATCAGGCCGCCGCGGTCCACGAAGGTTCGCAGAGCCGGCAGCAGGAAGTGGCGCAGCTGGTGGCCCCAGACGCGCCCGGCGCTGATGTCGTCGCCATAGCTGAAGCCTCCGGCGATGACCAAGATCTCAATCTCCTCCAGGCGCGAAGGGGCCTGCACGAGTTGCTTGGTGTGTAGAACCTCGGTAGAGGCGCCCGCCAGCCTGAGGGCGCGGGCGGTTTCCGAATCACAGTTGGTCCCGGCGGTGCGCAGGACGAGGGCTTTGGGCTGGGTCATGGTGCGAGTCTATTGGGGAGGAGTCCTCATGCTGGCGGGTTCGGCTCAGCCCCGGGAGGCGCAGCGGTGGGCGTCGGCCAGCTCGGAGAGCGGGAGTTGAATCAAGACCGCGCCATCGGCGCCGCGTACCTCGAAGGTGTCATCGGCGCGCACGCGGCCCACCAGGGCGAAGGCCGCATCATCGAGCAGGACCTCGAAGTCGGTCTGGTCCTCGGGTGCGATCTCCACCAGGAAACGGGTGCAGGCTTCGGAAAAGAGCGCCGTGGCCGTGGCGTCGTAGTTTGGGGCCAGGGGCAAAGTCGGTACGCAGGCGATATCCAGGTCGAGGCCCAGGCCACCGCCGAAGGCCATTTCCGCCGCGGCCACCGCCAGACCGCCTTCGGAGAGGTCGTGGCAAGCGCGCACTAGCCCGGCTTCCATGGCGAGATGCAGGTTGGCGAAGAGTGCCGGAGCCCGGCCCAGGTCGGGCGCCGGAACGACGCCGCCCTCGAGTCCAAGGATGGCCAGGTACTCCGAGCCGCCGAGTTCCGCGCGGGTCAGTCCCACCTGGTAGATCAGATTGCCCGCACACTTGAGGTCCATGGAGACCGTGCGGCGTACGTCGCTGACCACGCTCAAGGCCGAGATCAGGAGAGTGGGGGGGATGGCTTGGGAGTGGTCCCCCACGCGGTACTCGTTGTTCAGGCTGTCCTTGCCCGAGATGAACGGCGTGCCGTAGGCCAAAGCCGCCTCGCGGCAGGCCTCGGCGGCCAGCACCAGGGCGCCGAGTTGTTCCGGCCGCTCGCAGTTGCCCCAGGAAAAATTGTCGAGGATGGCGGTGCGGGTGGGGTTGCCGCCCACGGCCAGAGAGTTGCGCAGAGCCTCATCGATGACCGCCAGGGCCATGCGTCCGGGGTGCAGGCGGCCGTAGCGCGGGTTGGCCCCGCAGGTGATCGCAACGCCCCGAAAGGAGTCTTCGAGGGGCCGGATCACCGCCCCATCGCCGGGCGCCTCGCCCTTCACACCTACGAGGGGCTTGAGCACGCTGGTGCCCTGGACCTCGTGGTCGTACTGGCGCACGATCCACTCGCGGCTGGAGATGTTGGGCCGCGCCAAGAGTTCCAGGAGCGTTGCCCCTGGGTTTTCAGCGCGCGGTGCGCCGGGGTCCTCCCAGGCGGGCGGGCTCCAACTCGCCTGGCGCACGGGCCGCGGAGTTCCATCGTGGAGGAACTCCATCTCGATGTCGCACATCTCCGCGCCTTCATAGTAGAGGCGCAGGTGGCCGGAGTCATCAAAGTGGCCGATGCAGGTCGCCTCCACATCCTCGGCTTCGAAGACCGCGATGCAGGCGGAGAGATCTTCAGGCGGCACGGCCAACACCATGCGCTCCTGGGCTTCACTGATCCAAATTTCCTCGGGCGAGAGGCCCTGGTATTTCAGGGGCACGAGTTCGAGGTCCACCCTGGCGCCGCATTCTGCGCCCATTTCGCCCACTGCCGAGGAGAGGCCGCCGGCGCCGCAGTCGGTGATGCTGCGATAGAGTTTTTTGTCGCGAGCCGTGAGCAGGGCGTCGAGCACGCGCTTTTCCGTGACGGGGTCGCCGATCTGCACCGCCGCCGCCGAGACCATCTCCGACTCCTCGTGCAATTCCAGCGAGGAAAAAGTCGCGCCATGGATACCGTCGCGGCCGGTGCGTCCGCCAACCACCAGGATCTTGTCGCCAGGTTGAACGGATTTGGTCGCCGCCCAGCGCGGGATCAAGCCCACGGTACCGGCGTAGACCAAGGGGTTGCCCACGAATCCTTCGTCGAACCACACCCCGCCGTTGACCGTGGGGATGCCCATGCGGTTGCCGTAGTCGCGCACGCCGGCGATCACGCCGCGCAGAATGCGCCTCGGGTGCATGCAGCCCGGCGGCAGGTCTTCGGGCGCCAGATCCGCCGGACCCACAAAGAAGGCGTCGGTGCCCGCGATGGGTTTGGCTCCCAGGCCCACCCCCAGGATGTCGCGGATGACCCCACCGATGCCCGTGCCGGCGCCACCATAGGGGTCGATGGCGCTGGGGTGGTTGTGGGTCTCGACCTTGAAGCAGATGTCCCAATCGCCGTCGAAAGCGATGATTCCCGCGTTGTCGTGAAAGACGCTGATGCACCAGTCGCGGTCGAGTTCATGGGTGGCGCTCTTGATCGTCTGCTTGAGCAGGTTGTCGATGCGCCGGCCATCCAACTCCACGATGGCGGCGAAGGTCTTGTGCTTGCAGTGCTCGCTCCAGGTTTGCGCCAGGGTCTCCAATTCGCAGGCCGAAGGGTTGCGTCCCAGTCCCTGGAAGTGACTTTGGATGGCCTGCATCTCGGCCAGGTTGAGGCTCAAGGCGCCGCGCTTCGAGATCTCCACGAGGGTGTTGTGGTCGGCGTCGAGCAGGTCCACCTGCACTCGCTCAAAGGAAGCCTTGGGGTGGGACTCGCCGTAGCTGAGTCCCTCCCCGCCGATGGTGACCGATTCGATCGTGTCGTTGAAGAGCACTCGCGCGGCCAGACTGTTCAGGTCCTCGGCGCTCAGCGTGCCGTGCAGTTCCCAGGCCCGGAAAGTGGAGATTTCGAGGGCCAGCCCGGCGGGCGCCAGGCCGGCGCGGTCCAGGGCTTGTTGCACGGTGTCGGCCACAGGATCCATGACGCCGATTTTCCTGGCCACCAGAACCCGCGTGTCCGCGCAGGCCGGGGGGGCTTTGCCGGGGGCGATGATGCGCACTTCGTCGAGGAGCGGGTCGGCCAGGAGTTCACGCGTGATCTGCTCGAGGGCCTCGCGCTCTAAACTCGGTGGCAGGAGATAGCCGCGCCCCATGCGGGCGCTCTGCAGGCCCGCCAGGCCCAATTCGCGGGCGGCTGCCGTGAGGCTCTTGCCGTCGGGATCGTCGGCGGCCCGCTTGCGAAAAAGCTCGACGCGCCAGGCATTGGGGAGTGCGTGGATGGTGGCAGTCTCTTGCGGAATCGAGGCGGTGGTGCCCATGAACTCTGAAGCGTGGTGTGAAGCGCGGTGAGGGTCTCTGGTCAAAGTCGTATGGCACCCATGATAGCGGCAGGCCGGGAGGGATTCAGCACTCCCTTGGGAGCTGATTGCGCCCGGGGATCAAGGCGGCTTTGAGGGGCTCATGGACCTCGGCGCTTGCGCCCGGGCTGCCGCTTGGGGACACTACGCCGCCCGAGGCCCGGCTCCCGCGCCCGGAGTGTCCATGAACTTCGAATCCCGCATTCAAGAGCTCGAGTCCCAACTGACCGAGTTGCAGGAGCTCTCCAAGCGCACCCAACTCGACCTCGGAGACGAGATCGCGACCCTCGAGGCGCGACTGCAGAGCGCCATCGAGGCCACCTACTCGGGGCTCACGGCCTGGGAGCGGGTGGCCGTGGCCCGGCATCCCGAAAGGCCTGTGGCCTCGGACTATGTGGCCACGATCCTCGATGAGTTTTTGGAACTCCACGGCGACAAGGTCTTCGGCAACGACGAGGCCATGCTCACGGGCCTGGCGCGCATCGAGGACCAGCGTTTCATGCTCATCGCCCACCGCAAGGGCCGCAGCACCAAGGAGCGCCTGGCCTGCAACTTCGGCTGTGCCCACCCCGAGGGCTATCGCAAGGCCCTGCGCAAGATGAAGTTGGCCGCGAAACTGGGTCTACCCATTGTGACCATGATCAACACCCCCGGCGCCTACCCGGGTATTGGCGCCGAGGAGCGCGGCCAGGCCGCGGCCATCGCCGAGAACATCCTGGAGATGTTCTCCCTGCGCGTGCCGGTGCTGGTGATCGTGATCGGCGAAGGCGGCTCCGGCGGAGCCCTGGGCATCGGCGTCGGCGACCGCGTGCTGATGATGGAGTTCGCCTACTACTCGGTGATCAGTCCCGAGGGCTGCGCCGCGATCCTCTGGAAGGACGGCGCCCGCACCCCTGACGCCGCCGAGGCGCTCAAGCTGACCCCCGCGGACCTCACGGGTCTGGGGATCGTGGACGCTGTCATCCCCGAGCCTGTGGGTGGCGCCCACCGGGACCGCGAGCGCAGTATGCAGACCGTGCGTGAGACGATTCTGCGCGAGCTGGCGGACCTCGAGGCTCGCAATACCGATGAACTCCTCGAGTCGCGTTGGCGAAAGTACCGCGACGCCGGCGAGATCGAGGGGCGCTTCCCCCGCGTTCCTGGGGTCTGAGGGCCCTCCCCGGGGTCTGAGGCCCCACGGAAGGGCGCCCGGGACGAGCAGACCCGGGAATACGGCGCTTTCGCTGCTCACATCTGGGCCACGGGCTCGTAGGCACTCTGCCAGGCTCTGGACTGCTGGCGCGGATCGGTCGAAACTCCTTCCCGCGACCCGTGGCGTTCCAGGTGCGGGCCCGCGGGCCTCGGCGCTAGAATGCGGGACCCAGGGCCAGAAGGTAGAGATCGCTGAAAAGCACCTCTGAAAAGAGCAGCACACCGATGGATTCCAACCCCCAAAGCCCAAACCCCCAATTTCCCGAGCCCTCCAAGCCCGGGGCCCGGGACGGCGAATCGGGCCGCGAGCAAGACCATCGCCTGGTGCGTCTGGCCAAGACTGGGGACGAGTTGGCCTTCGCCGAGTTGGTGCGCCGCCACGAGCGCGGGGCTTGGCGCGTGGCCCGACGCCTGGTTCCTTCCGATGAAGATGCCCGCGACCTGGTGCAGGACGCTTTCCTGCGGGTCTTCGTGAATCTCGAAGGCTTCGACTTCAAGTACGCCTTTAGTTCCTGGCTTCTGCGCATCGTCAACAACCTGGCCATCGACTCCCTGCGCAAGCGGCGAACAGCCTTCTCGATTTCCGGCGATGACGAGGACGATCCCGAGCCCGGCTTGATGGACCCCAAGGCGCTCTCGCCTTCGGCTGCCATGGAACAGACCGAAACCGCCGCCGAAGTGCAGGCTTGCCTGGAAACCCTGGCGCCGCACTTCCAGTCGGCTTTGGTCCTGCGCGAACTCGAGGGACTGGGCTGCATGGAGATCGCCGAGATCGTCGATGCCACCCATGTCACCGTGCGTTGGCGCCTGCACCGTGGACGCAAGTTGTTTCAGGAGGAGTGGGAGCGGCGCGCTCGCATCAAGCAGACGCGCGCAGCAGAACCCGGAGGTGGCGCCAACAAGGACGCCGCGAGATTCGTAGACCCAGCCGAGCAAGGCCCCGAGCCAGAACCAAGAACATGAAGAATCCAAGTTGTACCGAAGCCCAGGCCGAGCTGCCCCTGTTCGTGGGAGGCGACCTCGATAGCGAGGTTTCGAAGCGGGTGGAGCGCCATATCGAACATTGCGCTGATTGCCGCGACGGACTGGCCGCGGCCCGCACGGCGCACCGGGTGCTGCACGAGTACCTGGTCTCGCCGATTGTTGAGCTGCACCAACCAGAAATCTGGAGCGGCGTGCGCGCCGGGCTCCTGGAGCGCGGTTTGATTCGTTCCCCAGCCGGGACCTCCGCGCCCCAAGCGAGGGCCTCGTATCAGGGTCTTCAAACGCCAGCCACCGCCGGCCGTTTGTTGCGCCTGCTGCCCCTGGCCGCCGCCGCCGCCGCGGGCCTCTTTTACCTCGGCCTCCTGGCTGGCCGCAGCGGTCCCATGGCACCCGCATTTGACCCTTCCGGGGATCCCGCCAACCAACTCCTGGTCCAGGATCCGCCCGGGCCTCGCGCGGGCTCCGACCTCGCCCGCGAAACTCTCCCCGGCGCCCTTCCCCTGGGGACCCTCGCGCCCCTGGCCAAGGGCCAGTTGCCCCTGGGACTCGAGGCAGAGCCTTGGCTGGGCGAAGCCCTGCCTCTACACCTGAGGCCCGGCGCCGGAGCTTCCGCCGCCGGCTTCCAGAGCCCCTACCCAAAGCGCGCCGATGGCGTGCGCTGATCCCATGGATCGTCGTGTCTTTATCCTCTGTTTGCTGGCCGCTGTCAGCGCCTTCAGCTCCGCCGTCGGCGCTGCACCCCAGGACCTGGTGCGTGTGGACGGGGGCGGCGTTCAAGCAGCCCGCTGGCGCGCTCGCCTGGACCTCGTGGACCTCAACGCCCGCGAACAGGTCTTCGGCGAACTCGTGGCCGCGGCGCGGCGCAGCGCTTCCCTGGTCATGACCTTGGAGCGCTGGGCCCTCGATTCAAGGAGCCCTGCCCTGGCCTGGACGGCGCGCCTGGCTCTGCGCGAACTCGATGCCTTGCAAGCGCCCACCCGCGGCCTACGCATCCGCTGGATCTCGAACTCCCCTCGTGCGCCCGGGCTGCAAACCAGCACGCCTCTTAGCACCGCGGGCCTGCGCCAACTCACGCCGCCCTACACCTCGCCCTTCGGCGAAGCACCCGCTCTGAGCCTGCTCATGCCCCGCGGCTTCGCCTTGCCAGAAGCTCGCGTGCGGGTCTCGGTGCGCCAGACCCACGCCCTCAGGGTGCAGGCCGAGGGCGTCAGCCTGACCGTCTCTCAACCCGATGGCAGCTGTCAAATCTACGCCGCGGGGAGCCTCGAGGAACTCCTCGCCGAGCACCCCGGTCTGGTCAGAAAGGTCCCGGGCCTCTGCGAGCTCGCCTGCCAAGGCGTGGGCGAGGGCCTCTTCTATCAATGGAACGACATCTCTGGCCTGGCCCCCTCCGCGGGGACCAAAAACCCAGGAGCCGACGCCCACTCGCCGGGGCACCTGGCGGCCGCGGAGCGCACCAGCCCCAGCTCGGCTCTCAGCGGCGGCTTGCAGGCCGTGAGCATCCTGGGCGTCCAGTGCACACCGGTCTCGGCCGAGGCCGGTCTCGCCGGGGGCCTCGGGCCCGGCGTGGGCCTGCGCATCGAGCGCCGCGTGCCGGGCACCGTGGCCGAGGCCCTGGGCCTCAGTCGCAATGACATCCTGGTGGAGGTCAACGGCCAGGCCCTGTGCGGCGTGCCCAGCCTCAGCCAGGCCTTGGCCCAGGTCAACCGAAGCGGAGCCATCGTGCTCAAGATCCTCGACCGCGCCGGCCTCGAGCGCACCCTGACCTGGATTCCCATCCGCCCCTAGGAATCGCTCAGGCGGTTGCGGGCCAGGGCTGCCTCGCAGTCACTCTTGAGGCGGAAGGCGCGCTGCACATCGGGGGAATCGAAGTCCTCCTTGCAGATGCGCATGAAGGAGTCGATGGCAGAGAGGGCTTCTTCGTAACGCTCGAGCTTGACCAGCAATTGGGCCATCTGGCTGAAGCTCTCGGGGATCTCGGGATCGAAAGCGATGATGCTCTGGATGTGGGTCAGGGCCTCTTCGGGCCGCGAGAGCTGGTTGTTGAGGAGCGCCGCGGCTTGCAGGTGCACGGCCATCTCGAGGGCTTCGAGGCGGCGGATGTTTTGCCACATGCGCTGCTCTTCGTGCAGGGCGATGTTCGTGCGCTGGAGTTGTTTTTTCCAGAACTCGCGGTCGACGGCGGTGATGAGCACGATGGCCTGGCCCCAAGTCAGGGATTCCTCGAATTGGCCTTGCAGGCTGGTGATGCGCACCAGGCCATTGAGCACTTCGGTGTCGCTGGGGGCGAGCTCGAAGGCGCGTTGGTAGTTGCTCTGGGCTCTGGCCCAGGTGGAAGCCGCGTCTGCATTGAGTTCAAGAGCTCGCGCCACGGGATCAGGCGCCTCGGTGTAGCGCGTGCCCTGGCGCACACCTACCGCAGCTTCCTGGAGGGCGATGCCCTTGCGCTCGAGTACTTCGCCCAGGGTCAGGGGTACGCGGAAGTCGCCTTCGTCGTCGAGAGTGCCAAGAACTTGCTCGGCGCGCAGGATCGAACGCATGCGATCCTGCTTGAGCAGGGCTCGCGCCAGGTACAGACGCAGCACGAAGTTCTCCGGATCGAGGGTCAAGCCGCGCACAGCCTGGTCCTCGGCCCTGCCGAACTCGCCCATGTTCAGGTAGCCCGCGCACATCTCGGCGTGGACTTCGATCTGGCGTACGCGTTCCTCGGGGGTGGGGCCGGTGCTGGAGCAAGCGGCAGCGATGGCCAGGGCCAGGCAGGGGAGAACGAGGCTCTTGCGAAGAAGGGCCGGGATCGAGGGGAGTCGGCGCATGTGGAGTGGGATGGGGGCTAGGAACTCTTGCCAGGCCGGACTAACCGCGCCAGTCGATCGGGTTGCACTCGCAATTCGATCCGCTTGCCTCCCGAGAGGGTAACCAGACCGGCCTTGGCGCCCCGGGGTTTGTGGACGAGTTTTCGCAGAGCTACATGGATCGAGCCGCCACGGGCCCCCCTGAGGGGGGAAAAGTGCAGGGCGAGGTGCAGCGCATCGAGCAGATCCTCGGGGTCGGGCTCGCCCCGGCTGCCGCCCATGCAGAGCACCACATGGCTGCCCGGAGCGTCGGCGGTGTGCAACCAGAGGTCGGTGCCGCGGGCGTGTTTGAAGGTCAGGGCGTCGTTGTCCTTGGCACTTCTGCCCACGCGAATTTGTGCTCCTGCCGCGCCTTGGAATGTCAGGTAGGGCAGGCGCGGGGCGGGGGTCTTGCGCTTGCGCGGATCGCCCTCCTGGAGCGCATCGAAGAGCCCGCGCTCCACGGCTTCGTTGTCCAGATCCGTCAAGTTTGCATCGGCTTTTTCGGCCCGCTGCCAGAACTCCTCGAGTTCGGCGATGCGCGAGCGGGCGCGGTCGAGTTCGGCGGGCAACTTCTCCGCCGAGCGTTGGAGCTTCTTGTAGCGCTCGAACAGGCGCTCGATGTTCTCCTTTGGACTGCGCCGGGGATCGAGGCTGATACGCCGTAGGGGCGTGCCTTCGGCGTACCAATCGGAGAGTTCGATGAACTCCGCGCCCCGTTGCAAGGCCTGGCGATTGGCGCTCAAGAGTTCGCCATCGAGGCGCACGCGCTCGGCATCGGCGGTGGCTTCGAGACGCCGTTCCAGGCCCCGCAGGTTCGAACGGGCCTTGGAGAGCTTTCGGGTGTAGCGCTTCTTGAAGCGCTTTTTGAGTTCGGCGGCATCGCGCTCGGCGGCATCGGCACCGAGTTCGCACTCCACCCGCCAGGAGAGCGGTGCGCGCTGGGGATGACCGGCGCGGACGGCGGGCGGGGGATCCTTTGGCTCGGGGAATTCGTCTTCCAGGGCGGGCTGCTGGCCGGGGCGCGCAGCCAGGCCCGGCGGCGGCGCCCAGGGCGCGCCGAGGCGCAGGCGCGAGGTGGCTTGCTGCTTGGGCGCTGGGACCAGGACATCTAGAACTTCATCGCTGCGGCCCAGGAGCACCAGATTGGCGTGCCTGCCGGTGAGTTCCGCCAGCAAGCCCCGGCGACCACCGGCGGGGGTCTCACGGAACTCGAGCAGCATCACGCGATCGCCGCGCACCTGTTGGATGCGTGCCAGCCGCGCCCCGACGAGTTCCAGGGCGAGCCTCTGGAAAAAGGGCCCGGTGGGGCCTCGAGCCGATTTCTGGCGGCCTTGTTGCAGGTGCACTCTCGGCCCATCGCCGGCCACCGAGAGCCGCAGACGAAAAACCGCCGGGCCGTCCCTTGGACCGTCCTCGGGCTCGAGGATCAGGAGCAGATCTCGCGGCGGCAGAGGTTCGACTTCCCGCAGGCGTGTGCCCTCCAGGAGTGGCGCGAGCTCTTCCACGAGTTCGCCAATCTGACGGGCGTTGAGGCTCAGGAGAGCTCTTCTTCGATGTTGTAGCTCCAACCGAGGTCGACCGGTTCCCAATCGATGAGGTCGTCCGGCTCGCCGAAGAACAGCTCCAATTCCTTGGCGGCTGCGCCGGGGCTGTCGGAAGCGTGGACCATGTTGTTGGAGAAGGACATGCCGAAATCGCCGCGAATCGTGCCCGGAGCGGCCTCGCGGGCGTTGGTGGCGCCCACGAGGGCGCGCACCACGGGGATGGCGTCCCTGCCGTCAAAGGCCATGGCCACCACCGGGCCCGAGGTCATGAAGCCAACCAGGTTCCTGTAGAAGGGCTTGCTCGCATGGTCGGAGTAGTGCTGCTGGATGGTCTCCAGGGGAAAACAGCGCAGCTTGAGCCCAACGAGCTTGAGGCCCTTCTGCTCGAAGCGAGTCAGGATCGGGCCGATGAGGTGACGCTGGACGGCGTCGGGTTTGAGCAGGACGAGGGTGCGTTCCAAAGGAAGGGTCTCCGTACGGGGGTAGTGGTGGGGCGTTTCTGGGATTCGCGGCGAAGAGTATAGTGCGAGGCGAACAGTCTAGCAGGCTGTATCTCGCCGCACAGGGGCCGGCGAGGGGCCCGTTCGCGGCCCTCAAGTTCGGAAGCCCTCAGGTTCGGAGGGTCCCTTCCGAGGACCGATCCGCAGGTCGGGCGGCTTTTTGTGACTTGCGCCCGTATTTTTTGGGGGCCCGGGTTGACCTGACCGCTGGCCGCCCTAGATTATTCGCCCATCGAAGCCTCTCGATGCCCGCTGGAGCCCTCCGGCAGCCTTGGAGGCGGCGGTACCCGGTCCGGATCGGTGCTGGCGCGTGGGCGCCGTCGCGAGAAGGACTGACCCTCTCTGAAAGCTGAGGCTGCTTCTACCTCCTGGAAGTCGCCCTCCCCTCGACCTTCCCCGGCCTGCGCGGACCCTTGTGCCGCCACAAAATCGGAGATGGACTGAACGCTCTAGATGCTGCCGAAGACCCCCCTCGATTCCGAGGGCCCCGGGGCCCTCGACGCCTACGGACGCTACGCATCCCTCGGGATCCAGTTCGTCGTCGCCATGTGCTTCTTTGGCTGGATCGGACGCTGGGCGGACGGCAAGCTGGGGACCTACCCGTGGCTGATGATCCTGGGGTTGGCTCTGGGCGCCGTAGCCAGCTTCATCTCCCTCTTGCACAGTATCCCACCCGTTTCCGGTTCTCCCGCGAAAGCTCGCGAAGAGACCGACAGCTCTCCCAAATCGTGACCCGAACCAATCTTCTCGCCTTGGCCGTTCTGTGCGCAGCGGCCGCAGTCGCCACCCGTCTGGGTGGGCGCGAAGGTATGGGTGTGGTGGCTGGTGCGCTTTCGGGGGCGGGCGTTTCGCTCCTGGGTGGTGCTTGGATGCGGCACACGATCCGCACTCGGCCTCACAAGACCATGGCGGCCTTCGTCGAGTCCTTTCTCTTCAAGTTGGTTTTTGTGGCCCTGGGGGTGGTCAGCTTTCGCTACATTTCCGCAGCCCACGCGCGGGTCGACTGGCAGAGCTTCCTGGTGGCCTTTGCCGCCTGCGTGTTCATCGTCCACACCCTGGCCGTGGCCGAGAATGTCAAGCTGCTCCAGTTGACCAAAACCACTCCAGAGGGGCCCGACGCCCAGCAACCCAAAGGATCGAATCCGTGAACCTCTTGCGTCCGATCCTGGCCCTGGCGGTCATAGCCGGGGCGATCGCCTTCTCGGGCAAGTACGCCGAGCACCACGAGAACTCCGATCCGTTCCAGCAGCTTTACTTGCACCTGATGCCGGCGCGCCTGGTGCAGCAGACCGATGCTGCCCACGGCGATGAGGCTCACGCCGAGGCTGCCCACGGTGGAGGGCATGGGGCCGCTGCGTCGCTTGTGGCCCTGCCCCTGCCCGCGATCCTGGCCCCGGCGGGCCGTGCGGTGGACCACGGCTACGAGCTCTACGCGACCAACTTGCAGGTCTTCCAGTTGGCCTCGGTGCTTTTGATTTTCATCCTCCTGGGCGGCATCCCAGGGTACCTCCGCACCGGCCGCGGTGACTGGCTGACCCGGCTCTTCTGCGGCTTTGCCATGTACATCCGCGACGACATGGTGGTGCCGGTTATGGGCAAGGCCACGGGCAACAAGTACCTGCCGTACTTCCTGTCCATCTTCTTCTTCATCCTGTTCATCAACTTGATGGGGCTGGTGCCAGGCAGTGCCACGGCCACCGCCAGCATCTTCGTCACCGGCGCCCTGGCCACGATCACCCTGGGCTCCATGGTCCTTTGCGGCATGATCGTGCAAGGCCCTGTGGCTTTTTGGCGCACCCTGGTCCCCGAGGTGCCCCTCTTGCTCTGGCCCCTGATGTTCGTGGTGGAGGTCGTGGGCCTGGTGGTCAAACCCTTCGCCTTGATGGTGCGTCTGTTTGCCAACATGACCGGCGGGCATATGGTGGTCCTCAGCTTCATGGGCCTGATCTTCTACTTTGGCCAGTCCATGGGTGATGCCGCCGGCTACGCTGCCTCGCCCGTGGCCGTAGGCTTCGCTGTTTTCATCATGATCATCGAGAGCTTCGTCGCTCTGTTGCAGGCGTACATCTTTACCCAGCTCTCGATTATCTTCGTCAATGGCTCCATCCACCCCGAGCATTAGCCCGGATGATTCATGCAAGCGCCCACCAAACATCACAAGCGGCCGCCTTCGGCAGCCTCTCGTCCCCTCAAGGCACTTTTCGAATTGTGCCGTCCAGGGCGACCCTTCAGGGTCGCCTCCGGCGTCATCCTTCGCAAAGCACCGCCAGGAAACGAGTTGGTGTTTGGAGTCCATTCGCTTGGATAATCCGGGTTAGCGCTCGGGATCCGTTCCTGACTTCTTCGCAGTCCTTCCTACACTACTTCCAACCCCAACGCGGCCCCCAGCGGACCGTCTTCAGGAGACTTCTCTACAGATGATGCTTCCCCAAGAATTTGACACAGCGGCCGCAGAGGCCGCCGCAGAGGCCGCCGCAGCGGCCGCAGAGGCCGCAGTGAACCTCGCCAAGGCTGTCGCTTCGGACTACGCCCGACTCGGCGCGGGCCTCGGCGCAGGCATCGCCGCCATCGGTGCTGGTCTGGGCATCGGCAAGATCGGTGCCTCGGCTAACGAGGGCATCGCCCGCCAGCCCGAAGCTGCCAGCGACATCCGCGGCGGCTCGATCATCCTGGCCGCGCTGATCGAGGGTGTTGCTCTCTTCGCCGTGGTCGTGACGCTGCTGCTCGCCATGGGCTGATCCAGAGTCATGCCGGGGACTGCTCGGGGCACTCGACCACGGTCGGGCACCCCGGGGTCCCGCGAGCTATCTGTTCCTCCATTTTTTTTTCATATCGATCGGCTTGTCGATCGGTCGTGGTGAGACGAACTCTTCCCGCGCCCCTGGACCCTCTTCGCTGAACTTCTAGCGCGATGATCAACTTACCTGTTCTGGCCTTTCTGGAAGGCGGTGGCTACGACCCCATGGACGCCGGTGGCGCCGGGGGGGTCCTGTGGACCTGGATCATTTTCCTGCTGGCCCTGCCGGTCATCTGGATCGTGGTCATGGGCCCCGTGACCCGCGGCCTCACCGCTCGTGACGAAGAAGCTCTGGCGGCCATCGCCAGCGCCGAAAAGGCCAGCCATGAGGCCGAGAAGGCGCGCGCTGATGTCGAGATCAAACTCGGCGAAGCCCACGCCAGTGCCGCCAAGTTGCTCTCCGAGGCCCGCGAGCGGGCCGAGAGTCGTGAGCACGAGATCATCGAGCTGGCCAAGAAGGAGGCCGAGGGCCTGCGCGAGCGGGCTTCTCGGGACATCGAGACAGCCCGGGACCAGGCCCTCTCGGCCATCCGCTCCGAGGTGGTTGAAATCTCCCTTGCGGCTGCGGGTCAGGTGCTTGGGCGCCGGGTCGATTCCGAGGACGATCGCCGACTCGTCGGTGATCTGGTCAGCGCGACCAAGGTTCAAGAGCTGTGATCGGAGGACCGGTCACCGCTCGCTACACCGAGGCACTCTTCGGTCTGGCCTCCCTTCAGGGGGCTGTTGATGTTGTGCGCGGTGATGTCGAGACCCTCGAGGGCGAACTTGCCGAAGCCTCCGTGGCTCTGTGGCTCTTCGACTCCCAGGTGGCCCTGGAAGAGAAACGCACCCAGTTGGCCAAGCTGACCGGGTCCTTCCACCCGCTGACTCGGAACTTCGTCGGGCTGCTCCTGGACAAGGGCCGCATCGAGGTCCTGCGCGATCTGGGGGCGGCTTTTCGTCTGCGCTGGCTCGAGAGCCGCGGCGCTGTTGAGGGCTGGGTCGAGAGTGCCCGGCCACTGGCTCCGGGCGAGATGAGCGAACTGGCCGTGGCCATCGGAGCCAAAATCGGAAAAGAAGTCCTGCTGAAGAATCGCGTGGAAGCCTCCCTGGTGGGGGGCGTGCGCGTTTTCGTGGCGGGCAAATTGATCGACTACTCGGTGCGCGGGCGCCTGGCCGGATTGCGCCGCGCCATGCTGAACACCCCGCTGCCTGCGACTACCTGACCCTTCGGCCGCGCGTTGCGGCCACCAACCAAATGGAATCAAGACAGATGGACCTTCGACCCGCTGAAGTCACTTCGATCCTGAAGCAAGAGATCGAGTCGTATCAGGGCGAAACCTCCATGCAGAGCGTCGGGACAGTCCTGTCCGTCGGCGATGGCGTGGCCCGCATTTACGGCCTCGACGACTGCATGATGAACGAGCTCCTCGAATTCGCCTCCGGCGTGCGCGCCGTGGCCCTGAACCTCGAAGAGGACAATGTCGGCTGCGTCCTGTTGGGCGACGCTACCAAGGTCAAGGAAGGCGACGAGGTGCGCTCTACCGGGCGCATCATCTCGGTGCCCACCGGCCCCAGCCTGCTGGGGAGGGTAGTCAATGCCCTCGGCGACCCCATCGACGGCAAGGGACCCTTGGCGGTCACGGACGACGATCTCCTGCCCATCGAGCAACCCGCCGCCTCGGTGGTGGAGCGGCAGCCCGTGCACGAGCCCGTGCAGACTGGCATCAAGGCCATCGACGCCATGATCCCCGTGGGCCGCGGCCAGCGCGAATTGATCATCGGCGACCGCCAGACCGGCAAGACGGCCCTCTTGATCGACACCATCATCTCGCAGAAGTCCACCGGCGGGGGTGACCCCTCGAACCCGGACCAGGTCCTCTGCGTCTATGTGGCCGTGGGCCAGAAGCAATCCACGGTGGTGGACCTCGTGCGTCGCCTTGAGCAGCACAACGCCATGAGCTACACAATCGTCGTTTCGGCCTCGGCCAACGACGAGGCCTCGATGCAGTACCTGTCCTGCTACGCGGGCACGACCATGGCCGAGCGCTACCGCGACGAAGGCCGCCATGTGGTCATCATGTACGACGACATCTACAAGCAGGCCCTGGCCTACCGCCAGGTGATGCTGCTCTTGCGCCGTCCGCCGGGCCGCGAAGCCTTCCCGGGCGATGTCTTCAACCTCCACAGTCGCCTGCTCGAGCGCTCCTCGAAACTGGCCGATAACGCCCCCGAGATCAACCCGCGCTACAAGGCGGGGGGCGGTTCAATCACGGCCTTGCCCGTGGTTGAAACCCAGGAAGGCGATGTTTCGGCCTACATTCCCACCAATGTGATCTCGATCACCGATGGTCAGATCTTCCTCGAGACCAACCTCTTCAACTCCGGTATCAGGCCGGCGGTGAATGCGGGCATTTCGGTCTCGCGGGTGGGCGGTGCGGCTCAGATCCCGGCCATGAAGAAGGCCGCCGGCGGCTTGCGCATCAACTTGGCCCAGTATCGCGAATTGGCGGCCTTCGCCCAGTTCGGCTCGGACCTCGACGCCGCCACCCAGGCCACCCTGACCCGCGGGGAGCGCTTGGTGGAGGTTCTCAAGCAAGGCCAGTACGCGCCGGTGCCCGTGGCTGACCAGGTCATGATCATCCATGTGGGTACATCCGGCGGAATCGACGCCGTGCCGGTCAAGGAGGTCGTCAGTTTCGAGGCCAACTTCCTCCAATACATGGCCGATTCGCATCCTGGCGTGGCCAAGAACATCGCCGCCACGGGGAAGTTGAGCGACGAGGACAAACAGACCCTCGAGGACTCCGCCGCTCTAGTCCGTAGCCAGATGGGGTTCTAGGGGAGCAGCGTCCATGGTATCGGTCAAGGAGTTACGCGTACGGATCACATCCGTAGGCAACATCAAGCAGATCACGCGCGCCATGGAAATGGTGGCGTCGACCAAGCTGCGTCGCTTTCAGGAGCGCGCCACGGCATCGCGCCCTTACACCCTGGAGATCGCCGGCCTGGTGGAACACCTCGCCGCTGTTCTCGGCGACGAGGCTCTGGAGATGCCGCTCTTCCGCGCAGGTGCGGGTTCACGGGTTTGTATGTTGCTGGTCACCAGCGACCGCGGCCTCTGCGGAGCCTACAACTCCAATGTCTTCCATGCCCTCGAGGCCTGGATCCGCGAACAGCGCCGGGCAGGGCTCGAAGAGGCCGACCTCGACTTCTTCGTCTACGGACGCAAGGGCTACCGCTACCTCGAAAAGCGCGGCTTGAATGTGACTCGTTTCCTGGTGGATCCGCCCCTCGAGGAGGTGGACTTCGTCCAGGCCGCCCACACCTCGCGGCAGCTCGTGGCCGCTTTCCTGTCCGGCGAGTACAGCCGAGTGGATTTGCTCTCCACAGCTTTTGAATCCATGGCGCGCTTCAAGCCGCGGGTCATGGCCTTTCTGCCCGTGGCGCCCCCCGCGGGTGGCTCGGGCGAGGCCGCTGATGTCACCAGTATGATCCTCGAACCCGGACCCGAGGAGATCTTCGAATCCCTCGTTCCGCGTTATTTGGAGACCCGCATCTTTGGCGCTCTGGTCGAGGCTTTGACCAGCGAATACGCCAGCCGGCGGGTTTCGATGAAAGCTGCTACCGACGCGGCCACCGACATGCAAAAACTGCTCAAGGGCAAGTACAACCGTCTGCGCCAGGAGGGCATCACCATGGAGTTGCTCGACCTCGTGGGCGGCACGGAAGCCCAAAAGTAACCGCCACCATCCCGGGCACACACCCACACCTTTTCTCCTCTAGTTCAACCGACTGATGACTCCCTCCAACAACGGCACCATCGCCCAGATTTTCGGCCCCGTGGTGGATGTGCGCTTTCCCCCTGGCGAGTTGCCGCCGATCTACAGCGCCCTCTCGATTGTCGATGCCGCTGAAGGCGCTGGAGTCGTGCTCGAGGTCTCGCAACACCTCGGCAACGACATCGCGCGCTGCGTTTCCATGGCTTCCACCGATGGCTGCCGCCGCGGCATGGCCGTGTCCGATAGCGGCGGTCCTATCTCGGTTCCCGTGGGCGAACGCACCAAGGGGCGTATTTTCAATCTCTTGGGCCAGCCCCTGGACGAATTGACCGCGGGCAAGATGGAGGACGGCATCACTTGGCCGATCCACCGTCCGGCTCCCACCTTCGAGGAGCAGGAGGCGGTCTCCGAGGTCTTTGAGACGGGCATCAAGGTCATCGACCTTTTGTGCCCCTTCGCCATGGGCGGCAAGATTGGCCTCTTCGGCGGTGCCGGCGTGGGCAAGACCGTCTTGATCCAGGAACTGATCCGCATCACCGCGGTGGAGAAGGGCGGCTTCAGTGTCTTCTGCGGCGTGGGCGAGCGCACCCGCGAGGGCAATGACCTCTGGCTCGAGATGAAGGAAGCGGAGTACACCACTCCCGAAGGCGAAACCGCCAGCGTGCTTGACAACGCCGTGCTGGTTTTCGGCCAGATGAACGAGCCCCCCGGCGCGCGCCTGCGTGTGGCCCTCTCGGGTCTGACCATGGCCGAGTACTTCCGCGACGAAAAGGGACAGGATGTGCTGCTCTTCGTGGACAACATCTTCCGCTTCGTCCAAGCCGGCTCCGAAGTCTCGGCGCTCCTTGGACGCATGCCATCGGCTGTGGGCTATCAGCCCACCATGGCCTCGGAGATGGGTGCCTTGCAGGAGCGCATCACTTCCACCAAGAAGGGCTCGGTGACTTCGATGCAGGCCGTCTATGTGCCCGCCGACGACATCACCGACCCGGCACCGGTGGCTACCTTCGCCCACCTCGATTCGACCATTATCCTGGACCGCGCGATCTCCGAGCTGGGCATCTACCCGGCGGTGGACCCCTTGAAGTCCACCTCGCGGATGCTCGACCCCAATGTGGTGGGCGAGGAGCATTACAATGTGGCCCGCGAAGTGCAGCAGACCCTGCAACGCTACGCCGACTTGAAGGACATCATCGCCATCCTGGGCGTCGAGGAACTCTCTGACGAGGACAAGCAGGTCGTCCTGCGCGCCCGTCGTATTCAGCGCTTCCTGGCCCAGCCCTTCTTCGTGGCCGAGCAGTTCACCGGCACGCCGGGGCTCTTCGTCCCCCGCGAGGACACGGTGCGCTCCTTCAAGGAGATCCTCGCCGGCGACCACGATGATCTGCCCGAGCAGGCCTTCTACATGATCGGTTCCATCGACGACGCCCGCGCCCTGGCCAGCGAGATGGCCGCCGAGGCCTGAGCCCGTCACATCCTCCTCGTTCCAGATTCTCCATGTCCAGCGAACTCACCCTGCGCATCATCACCCCCGAAAAGGTGGTCCTCGATGTCACTGCGGCCTCCGTGCGCGTGCCTGCCAGTGATGGATCCATGGGCATCCTTCCCCGTCACGCATCCATGGTGGCTGCCCTGGCCGAGGGTAAACTCAGCTACAGACAAGGCACGAACGCCGAGCATCTGTTCATTTCAGGCGGTTTCGCCGAGGTGCGCGGCAACACCGTGCGGGTCTTGACCGGCGCTGGTGAAACCCCTTCCGAAATCGACATCGAGCGCGCCCGTTCCGCCGAGGAGCGTGCCAGGGCCCGGCTCAAGCCGCGCGAGACGGGGCTCACGGCTGGTGAGGCGCAAATCGATTTGGCGCGGGCCAGCGCCGCCCTGCGCCGGGCCCTTGCACGGCTCAAGCTCAAGGGCTACGCGGGATAGGCTCCCATGAGCACATCCCAAGCGGCCGATCGAGGCGAGTGGCGCCGCACCCACACCTGCGGTGAGTTGCGCGGCTCCGATGTGGGCCAAGCCGTCAGGCTCAACGGTTGGGTGGACAAGCGCCGCGACCACGGCGGGATCTACTTCGTCGATGTGCGCGACCGCTACGGCCTGTGCCAGGTGGTGATCGACGAGAAGCAGACTGGCGAGGTCAAGCTCGGTCCCGAGGATGTGGTCGGCGTCTGGGGTCAAGTTGTGGCTCGGGGCGAGGACAACTGCAACACGAACATCGAGACTGGCGAGATCGAGGTCCTCGCCGAGCGCATCGAGGTGCTCTCGCGCTCGAAGGTGCCGCCATTTGAAGTCATCGACAACCTCGACACGGCCATCGAGACGCGCCTGCGTTACCGTTTCGTGGACCTGCGCCGCGGGCCCTTGCAGCGCAACCTGGCCCATCGTTCGGCTTTCATCCACGCCTTGCGTTGCGCTTTCATGGACGAGGGTTTTCTCGAGATCGAGACGCCCATCCTGAACCGCGCCACCCCCGAAGGGGCCCGTGACTATCTCGTACCCAGCCGGGTGCACCCCGGCGAGTTCTACGCCCTGCCGCAATCGCCGCAGATCTTCAAACAGATCCTGATGATCTCGGGCTATGACCGCTATTTTCAGGTGGCGCGCTGTTTCCGCGACGAGGATCTGCGCGCCGACCGCCAGCCCGAGTTCACGCAGCTCGACATGGAGATGAGTTTCGTCCTGGAGGAGGATGTCTTCGAAATCTGGGAGCGGGCTTTGGTGCGCACCTTCCGCGAGACCATGGCCGTCGACCTGCCCGAGAGTTTCCCGCGCATGCGCTGGATCGAGGCCATGGATCGTTTCGGCAGCGACAAGCCCGACACCCGTTTTGGGATGGAACTCGTGGCCTTGAACGAGTGGGCTTTGGCGGGGGAGTTCTCCGTCTTCCGGGACTCGGTCGAGGGCGGTGGCCGGGTGATGGGCATCGTGGTCAAGGGCGGTGCCGAAAAGATCAGCCGGGGGCAGATGAAGCCCCTCGAAAAGAAGGCCCGCGAGGCTGGCGCCCGGGGACTCGCCTGGTGGAAGCCCGGTCTTTCCGGTGGTGGCGCCGGGCCCTTGGCGCGCTGGTGCGAGGGCGCCCACGGCGAGGAGTTGCTGAAAATCATGGGCGCTCTTGAGGGCGACCTCTTGCTCTTTTGCGCCGACAGCCGCCAGGTCACCTGGCGCGTGTTGGGCGAGCTGCGTCTCTCCCTGGCGCGGCAGTTGGATCTGATCCCCTCGGGACGCTGGGACTTTCTTTGGGTTACCCACTTCCCCATGTTCGAGCGCGATGAAGCGGCGGGCCGCTGGACTTCTTCCCACCATCCCTTCACCGCTCCCGAGGACTGGGACCTCGGCGGCGATCCCGCCCAGCTCGACAGTCGCGCTTACGATCTCGTGCTCAACGGTTGGGAGTTGGGCTCGGGTTCGGTGAGAATCCATCGCTCGGATGTGCAACAGAAGGTCTTTGAGTTGCTGGGCATCGGCCCCGAGGAGCAGCGCCAGAAGTTTGGCTTCTTCCTCGACGCCCTGGCTCACGGCGCTCCGCCCCACGCTGGTTTTGCCGTGGGCCTCGACCGCCTGGTGGCTCTCACCGTGGGTCTCGACAACATCCGCGATGTGATCCCCTTCCCCAAGACCACCTCGGCCGCCGACCTCATGTGTCAGGCCCCCAGCAGCGTGCCAGAAGCGCAACTCGAGGAAGTCCACATCCAGTTGCGCCCCGAGGCCCGAAGCCCCCAGGAGCCGCCGAGTGGCGCGGATTCCTGAAGCTTCCTGAGTAGGGGCGGGCCTGGTGCGGCCAGCAGCGGCACCAGCAAGGCGCAGCGCCTGCCAGTGGCTGCTTCCCGGAGCCCGCTGCCCCCATGTCCGTGCTAGCCGTGCAGGGTTTGGGGCTATCTCTGGCCACACAGGTTTTTTTTTGGGGCCCCTCTCCAGGAGCAGGTGCCTCAAACCAGGGGATTTTCACCCTTGGCAACAAACTCTTGCTTCTTTCCGTTTCGCTACTCGCTTGCCTGCTAACCGCCGCGTGCTCAAGGGTTGGGAAACAACGACTGCACGGCCACGGCCAATTCAACCGGCTCTGCGGCTGTGATCTCGGCCACGGGTGCTCTGGATCCCTTTGCGAATACTGTTGCGCTGCAAGCGGAGTTCCTGCCCGCCAAGCAGCCCGGGATCCTTTCTTGCGGTCCGGCGCAGGTGTCCTTGCCGTTCGGCAATGGCGTGCGGAGCGTGGACGGCGGGGGGAGTATTTTCACAAATTTTCCCATGCCCTTCCTGCGGTCTGCGATCCGGGGCAGCAGCAATCCAAGCAGTCGTTTCGACTTCGCCGGCTTTGGGGTCATCCAGGGTTTCGTCCCTTGTTGAGTTCAAGTGCAGAGACAGCCCAAGAGACCCTGGCGCAGGCTCGAGGGGGGGGCAGGGGCTCCACAAGCCTGCGAATCGTCAGCTTCAGCCCAACCGCCCGTTTGCGATCATCCCGCCCGGCACGGGCAGGTCGGGGCCTGGGCGGCGGCAGCTTGGCTCGGAGCTGAAAGCCCTGCCTTGCTGGCGAGCGGCTCTGATGGGTGGAATCTCGGCCCCGTCGCGGTGCGAAGCCGGTTAGCTTTGGATGCCAGGTGGCGCCGGGGGGGCTCGTAGGCTACTCTGGGGGCCTCCATTCAAGGAACGGGCGCCGCATGTCGCGGGCCCCAAGTTCACCAACCCTAAAAAAAGGAGCCGAGTGGGAGCCTACGACTACCGCCGCAACCGACAAATCCGCGTCCCCCAGGTCCGACTCATCGATGAGAACGGCGAACAGGTGGGGGTCGTCGACACCCACGATGCCATGCGCCGAGCTGAGGACGCTGGCCTGGATCTCGTAGAAGTCTCTCCCACCGCGCGGCCGCCGGTGTGCAAGATTCTGGACTTTGGCAAGTTCAAGTACGATTCGCGCAAGCGAGATCAGAAGGCCGGGGTCAAGAAGACCAGTTCGCAGCTGAAGGAACTCCGTGTGCGTCCGGGAATCGATCCCCACGATCTCGGCTACCGCCTCGATCAAGGCAAACGATTCCTCGAAGCCGGACACAAGGTCCAGGTGGTCTGCATCTTTCGCGGCCGCCAAATGCGCCACCCCGAGCACGGCTACAATGTGATGAAGCAAGTCACCGAACAACTCGGTGCAGTCGCCAAGGTCGAATCCACAGCCAAGATGATGGGGCGCCGCATGACCATGCTCTTGAGTCCCCTGGCTGCCAAGCCCGGAGTCAAGGGAATCACCCCCAAGGGCGGCGGCGCGACGGCTGGCGCTGCAAAGGCAAAGCCCGCCCCCGCGGCACGGGCCGCACCCGCGGCACAGGCCGCACCCGCGGCACAGGCCGCACCCGCGGCACAGGCCGCACCGGCAGCGAAGGCTCCGCCTGTGGCAAAGCCGCCCCCCGCGGCTACAGCTCCGCCCACCCCAAAACTCGCCCCTGCCGCGGAACCGGACTCAAAGCCCGATTCCGGCACCGAGGCCTGAGTTTTGACTCTGACGGCGCCCTCGGAGGGCCGTTTTCTTGGACCTCCAAAGCCCGCGGGCTTGCCAAGGCAACTCCAGTCGCTATCCTCTCACGCTCCAAGTCCGGGGTCTTTCCCCGGCTCCCGTGCGCTGCTACAAGGCATGCAAGCGAGCGGGGAGTCTCCAAGCCGAAGAGGAAGAACGATGCCCAAGATGAAATCCAAGGGAGCGGTCAAGAAACGCTTCCGCATCTCCAAGACCGGCAAGGCGATTTCGAATCGCCCCAGTCGTGGACATATGCACGCCAAGAACACCTCGGGAGCGCGACGCAAGCTCAATTCGCGGCTGATCCTGCCGCCCACCTGGAGCCGTCTCGTACGCCGCATGATGGGGGGCAAGTAACCCAATGGTACGCGTAACCTACGGTGCTCCCCGCCACCGGAAGAAGGCCCGATACTTCAAGGCCACCCGCGGTTACCGCGGCGGACGCTCCAAGCTCTGGCGCACCGTGCGCGAGGCCATCATGCGTTCGTGGGCCTACTCATTCCGCGACCGCAAACAACGCAAGCGCCAGTTCCGGCGCCTGTGGATCATCCGCATCAACGCAGCGGCCCGCATGCGCGGCATGAACTACTCGCGCTTCATGGCGGGCCTCAAGCAGGCCGGCATCCACCTCAACCGCAAGCAGCTCTCCGAGCTCGCGATCCACGACACAGGGGCTTTCGATGCCCTGGTCGAGGCGGCCAAGGGGGCTCAGGCGGCCAAGAGCGCCTGATTTAATTCAGGGCTCTAGAAGTAGGAATTGGCGGCCCGGGCGACAGACTTCGCCCGGGCCGCTTCAGCTTTGGGGGCTAACGCTTGAGCCGGGGAGCCGGGACTGGTTCCATAGGCTGCTGCCGTCTAATCGAATGGAGAGACCCATGGAAAACCGCCTGAAGGAGCTGCGCCAATCGGCCCTGAAACGGGTTGAGGCTGCTGCATCCGAGGAAGACCTGCGCGCCGTGACCCGTGAGTTCATCGGCAAGCAAGGCGCTGTGTCCGAACTCCTCGCTTTGATCCCCAACCTGCCTCCCGCCGAGCGTGGGGCCATGGGCAAGGGCGCGAACCTGCTCAAGCGCTCCATCGGCGATGCGATCTCCGAACGCAAGCTGGCTCTCGAAGCCCTGGCCCTCGACGCCCAGCGCGCTGGCGGCGACTTCGACCCCAGCCTGCCAGGCGCTCCCCAGATGCGCGGCTCGTTGCACCCCCTGACCCTGGTGCGACGGGAGGTCGAGGGCATTTTTTCATCCATGGGCTACAGCATCCTCGACGGCCCCGAAGTCGAACTCGACTACTACAACTTTCAGGCCCTCAACATCCCCGAGCACCACCCCGCGCGGGAGATGCAGGACACCTTTTACTGCGACTCCGGCGGCAAGCTGGTCATGCGCACCCAGACCTCGCCGGTGCAAATCCGCGCCATGGAAAGCCTCTCGCCACCCTTCCGTGTGATCGCACCGGGGCGGGTCTTTCGCAACGAAGAAGCCGACGCCACCCACGAACACACCTTCCACCAAGTCGAGGGCCTGGTAGTGGGGCGCGACATCACCGTGGGGCACCTGACCGGAGTCTTGAAGGGCTTCTTGCGCCAACTCTTCCAACGCGACCTCGACGTGCGCCTGCGACCGGGCTATTTCCCCTTCGTCGAGCCCGGTTTCGAACTCGACATCCGCTGCCCCTTCTGCGAAGAGGGTTGCCGGGTCTGCAAGAAGACCTGCTGGGTCGAGTTCTGCGGTTGTGGCCTGGTGCACCCCACGGTCCTTGAGGCCGGCGGCATCGACCCCGAAGCCTGGACCGGTTTTGCCTTTGGCTTCGGCCTCGACCGCCTGGTGATGCTGCGCCATGGGATCGATGACATCCGCCACTTCATGGGCGGAGACCTGCGCTTTTTGGAGCAATTCTGATGCTGATTTCCTATCGCTGGCTCGCGCGCCATGTGAATCTAGAGGGCATCTCCCCCGAACGATTGGCCGAGGAGTTGACCCTATCCACCGCCGAGGTCGAAGGCCTGGAAGCGTTCGCGCCGCACCTCTCCAAGGTCACCGTGGGGCTCGTCACGAGCGCCGAGAAACACCCGGACGCCGACAAGTTGACCGTCTGCACCGTGGATGTGGGCGAGGCCGAGCCGCTCACCATCGTCTGCGGCGCTCCTAATGTGCGCGCCTCGTTGAAGGTCGCCGTGGCCACCGTGGGCACGACCCTGCCCGGTGACTTTCGTATCAAGAAGGCCAAGATTCGCGGCGTCGAATCGCGGGGGATGATCTGTTCCGTGCGCGAGCTAGACCTGGGCGACGAACACGACGGGATCTGGGAACTCGACTGCGACCTAGAGGTGGGCAAGCCCGTGGCCGAAGCCCTTTGCATCGAGGATTGGGTGATCGAGGTCGACAACAAGTCCATCACCCACCGGCCCGACCTGTGGGGCCACCGCGGCATCGCCCGCGAACTGGCCGCCATTTTCGACCGCGAGCTTTTGCCGCTGGACACTTCCCTGCCCGCGACCCTGGGCGGCGAGGGACTGGCGGTGCGGGTCGAGTCGGCGGCCTGCGCGCGCTACATCGGCCTTGAGATCGACGGGGTGCGCTCCGAGCCCAGCCCCCTGTGGCTGAAGCTTCTCTTGCTGGCTGTGGGCCAACGGCCCCTCGATCTCTTGGTGGACCTGTCGAACTTCGTCATGCTCGACTTGGGCCAGCCCAACCACCTCTTCGACCGCACCCGCCTCGATCCGGGCGGCATCGTCGTGCGCGCGGCGCACGCGGGTGAGACGATCCAGACCCTCGACGGCGAGCAGCGCAGTCTGACCGAGGCCGACCTCTTGATCACCTCCGGCGATGAACCCGTGGCCCTTGCGGGCGTGATGGGCGCCGAGGCTTCCAAGGTGATCGGCGAAACGGGCAAGCTGCTCCTCGAAGTCGCCAGCTTTGACGCCGTGACGATCCGCCGCACTGCTGCGCGCACGGGCCTGCGTAGTGACTCATCGGCGCGCTTTGAAAAGAGCCTCGACCCGACCCTGCCCATGCAGGCCGCGGGGCACCTCGTGCGCACCTTGCAGGCCATCCAGCCGGAGGTCAGCCTGCCCTCGAAACCCGTTGAGGACGGCGACTGGCAGGATCCTGCCTGCGAGATCGAACTCACGGGCAGCCTCGTGCGGCGCCTGCTTGGTGTGGAGCTAGAGGACGAGGCCATGGCGGCCATCCTGCGCAGCCTGGACTTCGGCGTGACTTGTGAAGGTGATCTCCTGCGGGTCTCCGTGCCCTCCAACCGGGCCACCCGCGACATTTCCATCGACCGCGATCTGGTGGAGGAGATCGGGCGTCTGCACCGCTATGACAACATTCCTGAGCGGCCCCTGGTGGCCGAGGTCAATCCGCCCCCACGGGACTTGCGGCGCGAGTTGGTGACCGGCATCCAGGATCGTCTCGCCGGTGCCGCCGCCTTCCATGAGGTCATGAGCTACTCCTTCGTGGCGACTTCCCTGCTCGAAACCCTGGGCCTGGCGCAGCGCGAATTCGTGCGCCTCGTGAATCCGGTGGTGGAGGGTGAGGAATGCGTGCGCCGTTCGGTGGTGCCGGGGCTCTTGAAGCTGCTCGAGAAGAACCGCCGCATCACACCCGATGTGCGCCTCTTCGAAATCGGCAAGGGCTACCTGCCGGAGGAGGCCGACGAGCGAGGCTTGCCCGGCGAGATCCACGAATTGGGCCTCGTCTGGACGCGACCGGTGCCGGGTAAGAAGGCGCGCTTTGACGCCGGGCTATTCGCCCAGATGCGCGGTGTACTCGACGACCTGATCCGTGCCCTGGGATTTGACGATCTTCGCTGGGAGCCCGCGGGAAGTGAGGCGCCCGCCGAGCCTTGGATGCACGCTGGCCGAGCGCTCTGCGGCTCGCTTGTGGGCCGCGACGGAAAGCGCCGCTGCCTGGCCGTTCAGATGGCCGAGCTTGAACCCGGCCTGCAGCGCCCCCTGGGGCTTATCGATAACCTGGCGGGGGAGGTGCTCATCGGCCGCGTGAGCCTCGACGAATTGCTCCTGGCCCAGCCCCGTCAAGGGGGCTTCGAGCCTCTGCCGCGGCTGCCCGGCAACAAGGTCGATGTGGCCCTGGCCATGCCCGTGGCCATTTCAGCTGGCGAGGTCCGAAAAGCCATCGAAAAGAGCGGCAAGGGTCTTTGCCGCGAGATCGAACTCTTTGACCTCTACAGCGGCCCGGGCCTCGCGGCGGGCACCAAATCCCTGGCCTACCATGTGCTGTTGCAGTCGGATAAGAAGACCATCACCGACGGGGAAGCCCAAAAATTCTTCAAGCGCCTTGAACGGGCGGTGGGAGAATTGGGCGGAGAATTGCGCAGGGAGTGAAGCGCGCCAGAGGGCGCTTCAAAAGGCGGCGCGGCCCCGAAGGCAGCCCCCCCGAGGCCCATCGGAGTAGTATGCTTGTCGCGGAACCGTAGCCATGCAGATCGTCCTCGTCAATCCCCCCAGTCCTCCCGAGTATCGCGTCAGTCGCGGGCTGATGGGGGGCTTCGGCATGGCCGTCAACCCCGACCTCCTGTATCCGCCAATCGAGCTGGCCCATGTGGCCAGCGTCCTCGAATCCGAGGGCCACAGCGTGGTGATCCACGACTCCGATGCCCTCGATCTGGACAGCGCCGGAGCCCTTGAGGCCATCGTGGCCTGCGCTCCGGGATTCGTCTGCCTCGACTCCTCAAGCACATCCCTCGGCCTGGACCTGGAGCTGGCCAAAAAGCTGCGCTCGGCCCTCGGCGTGCCCGTGGGCATCCTCGGATCCCAGGTGACCTACACCCCCGTGGAGGTCTTCGAGGGTGGCAGTGTCGATGTCGTCGTGCGCGGGGAACCCGAATACACCGTGCGCGACACCGTGCGCCGCATCGCCGCCGGTGAGTCCCTCGCGGGGGTGGCTGGTATCAGTTGGCAGGCTGCCGACGGCGAAGTCATCCACGAGCCCGATCGCGACAAGATCCGCGATCTCGATCAACTGCCCCTGCCCGCGCGTCACCTGCTCAATAACGACCTTTACCATTTTCCCGGCATCGACGGCGCCATCACCACGGTCAAGTCTTCCCGGGGCTGTCCTTTGGATTGTTCCTTCTGCGGCTACACCCTGGCCCAGGGCACGCGCTTTCGATTCCGTTCTCCCGAGCATGTGCTTGAAGAGCTGATCGACCTGCGGCGCAACCACGGATTGCGCCATGTGGTCTTCCGCGATCCGATCTTCACCACCCGCGGCTCGCGCGTGCGCGAGATCTGCGAGGGGATTGTGCGCGAGGGCCTCGACCTCAAGTGGCAATGCGAAACCGCCGTGAAGGTTCTCGACCGTGAGCTGCTCGAGACCATGGCCCGAGCCGGTTGCACTCACATTTCGGTGGGGGTCGAGTCGGGCAACCCCGAGATCCAAAAGAAGCACTGTGGTGGCAAGTTGCTCGACCTCGATCAGGCCCAAGGAGTTTTTGACGCCTGCCGCGAGTTCGGTATCGAGACCCGCGCCTTCTGCATGATCGGGTTCCCCGAGGAGACCCCGGAGATGGTGGACCAGACCCTGCGCCTCGTGGAACGCTTCGATCCAGATCAAGTGCAGTTCTGCGCGGTGACGGCCTACCCCGGGACGCCGCTCTACCAAATGCTCTCGGGCACCCGCGACTTCGACTACGCGGTGATGACTGGTTTTTCGGCCCTTGAGGGCAACGAGCACATGACCGCCCGGGACATCGAGGCCAAAATCCGCGAAGCCTATCGATCCTTCTACCTACGGCCGCGGCGGCTTTGGTCCGAGATTTCCAGGCCCCTGCGCCTGGCGCGCCGGGCGATGCGCTACCTGACCCTTTTTCGTCAGCGCTCGGGGTCGGAGGGCTGAGACGCGTCGCTCTCCAGGGGGCTGAAGGACTCCCGTCCGAGGTCAATCCAGGCCGTTTCGTCGCTGCCCGGGAACCAGACCTGGACCCAGGAGTTCCAGCGTTTGAGCACTAGAACCGGGGACGGGGCGTGGGATTGGAGGACCGCTTCAGCGGGGAATTCGTCGGTGCTCTGGAATTTCATGTCGGGATGGAATCCGCAGGCAGGGTAACGGCGAGGGCAAACATCTCCAGGAAATCCCGCTGGCTCCTGTGCTTTGGGCACCCGGCGCGGCCCGCGGCACGGCAGCGCCCCCGCAATCGGTACACTGGACCCCACACCGCGAGTCGCGGGGCCCAAGCGGGCGCCCTTTCCACCAGCAGAACACACTTGCCATGAGCCAGATCGAGAGCCTCCTGCACGAAGACCGCGCCTTTCCCCCCACAGCTGAGTTCAAGAGCGCCGCGCGTATCTCCGATCCCGCCGAGTACGCCGAAATGTACCGCGAGTCGATTCTGGACCCCGAGGCTTTTTGGGGCCGCATGGCCCGCGAACTGCCCTGGATGGTGGACTTCGATAAGGTCCTCGACTGGTCCGACGCGCCCTTCGCGCGTTGGTTCGAGGGCGGCAAACTGAACGCTTCGGCGGCCTGCCTGGACCAGCACCTCGAAGGCCCCCGAGCCCACAAGACGGCCATCCGCTGGGAAGGCGAGCCTGGCGATGTGCGCGAATTCACCTACACAGAGTTGCACGCCGAGGTCTCGCGCTGCGCCAATGCCCTCAAGGCCCGCGGCACGAAAAAGGGTGACCGTGTGGCGATCTACATGCCCATGGTGCCCGAATTGGCCGTGGCCGTTTTGGCCTGCGCCCGCATCGGCGCTGCGCACTCCGTGATTTTCGGCGGCTTCAGCTCCAAGGCTCTGAGGGATCGAATTCAAGATGGAGATTGCTCCACGGTGATCTGCGCCGACGGCGGCTGGCGTCGCGGCAAGATTCTGCCCCTCAAGCGCGAGGTGGACGCGGCTCTCGAAGGCATCGACAGCGTGCACACCGTCTTGGTGGTGCGGCGCACCGAACAGGAAGTCGCTTGGTTCAAGGAGCGCGACACCTGGTACCACGAAGCCCTGGCGGCCGCGGATGCAGAGTGCGCCCCCGAGCCCATGGACTCCGAGGATCTCCTGTTTCTGCTCTATACATCGGGATCCACCGGTAAACCCAAGGGCATCATGCACACCACCGGCGGCTACATGGTGGGGGCCTACCTCTCGGCGCGCTTCGTCTTCGACCTGCGTGAAGATGATGTCTACTGGTGCAGCGCGGATATCGGCTGGATCACGGGCCACAGCTATATCGTCTACGGCCCCCTGTCCAACGGAGCCACGGTGGTGATGTACGAAGGCGCGCCCACCACTCCCCACCCCGGTCGCTTCTGGGAGATCTGCGAAAAGCACAAGGTCACGGTCTTCTACACCGCTCCCACGGCCATTCGCACCTTCATGCGCCTGGGCGAAGAGCACCCAGAGAAGTTCGACCTTTCACGCCTGCGACTCCTGGGTAGCGTGGGCGAAGCCATCAACCCGGAGGCTTGGATCTGGTACCGGCGAGTCATTGGCGGCGACCGCTGTCCCATCGTGGACACTTGGTGGCAAACCGAAACCGGCTCGATCATGATCACGCCCCTGCCCGGGGTACACGACACCCCGCCGGGTTCGGCCATGCGGCCCTTCTTTGGTGTGGACGCGGTTATCCTCGACGAGGCCGGCGCCGAATTGCCAGCCAACCAGGGTGGTTTACTGTGCATCAAGAAACCCTGGCCATCCATGCTGCGCGGTATCTGGGGCGACGAGCAGCGCTACCGCGACACCTACTGGTCCGAGATCCCAGGTGTCTACTTCGCCGGTGACGGTGCGAGGCGGGACGAACAGGGCAATTTCTGGATCATGGGGCGCGTGGATGATGTGATCAATGTCAGCGGCCACCGGCTCTCCACCATGGAAGTCGAGAGCGCGCTGGTGAGCCACCCCAAGGTCTGCGAGGCCGCCGTGGTGGCGCGCCCCGATGAGATCACGGGCCAGGCCATCAGCGCCTTTGTCACAGTCGGCGCCGATGTCGAGGTGTCCGACGAGCTGCGCGTCGAACTCGGCGAGCATGTGACCCAGGAAATCGGCAAGCTGGCGCGGCCCCGTGAAATGCGCTTCACCGATGCTCTTCCCAAGACGCGCAGTGGCAAGATCATGCGCCGCTTATTGCGCGATGTGGCGGCGGGCACGGAAACATCCGGCGACACCAGCACCATCGAAGACCTCTCGGTGCTGGCCAAGTTACGGGGGGACGAGATTTGAGGTTGGCAACCTCTGTGGCGCGGGCCCTCGGGCTGGGGGGCGGCGCACTTTTGGTGCTATTTCTCGCGGCCTGCGCGGGACCGGGGGCCGAACCCGAGGCAATCCAAGCAGCGAGCGCCGGCGCGGAACTCATGGAGCGCGCCGACAAGCTATTTGGCGGGAGAAAGTACGCCGAAGCGCGTGGGCTTTACGCTCGCGCCAGTCAGGCCGGTGGCTCAAGCAGCGTCTTCGTCCAGGCCTGTGCGCGGGTTGCACGCTGCGAGTCGATTCTGGGTCAGCCCCTGGAGGGCCGGCCCTGGTTGGCCTTGGCCCAGGCCCGCGCCAGGGCCGAGGAGCCCCTGGGTTGGTCGCGGGTGCAGCAGGTTCTGGGCATTTACGAGCGCGAGGAAGGCCAGGGGCAAGCCGCTAGCAGGCGTTTCGAAGCGCTCTTTGAGTACTGCCTCGAGCATGAACTCTTCAGCCGCGCCATCGATGCGGCACATCATGTGGTGCTCGCCACAGCGGATTTCGACGAACAACTCGCGTGGTCGCGCAAGGGCATCGCGGCCGCCGAGCAGGGCGGCTTGCAAGGGTGGTTGGCCGTGCTCTGGAACAACCTCGGCGCATCGCTCGAAGACCGGGGGCGCTTTGCTGACGCTCTCATGGCCTACGAGGAAGCGCGACGCTACCACGATTTGGTGGGCGACGACCGCGCTCAGCTCGTGGCCGATTGGGCCGTGGGCCATGCCCAACGATTGTTGGGGCAGTTGACTGCGGCACGGGCGACTCTGGAGGCGGCCCACACCTGGGCCCTGGCACGACAGGCCGCCGAGCCCGGTCCGAAAAACGCCGAGTGGGTGGGCTACACCCTCTGGGATCTCGCCGAAATCGATTGGTTGGAGGGTGCGAGCGAACGCGCGCTAGTCCGCCTCAAGTCAGCGCGGCTCTCCCTCCTTGAGGCGCGGATCGAGACCTGGGGCGAATTTGGCCAGCGCGAACTCGCGCGCCTCGACCAGCACCTCGCCGAGTGGAGTGCCGGCGACAAACCTTGACCCTCTGGACCGAGTTCGAGGCCGCTGTCCAATTGCACGGCGAAGACCCCATCTTCAGCCGAGCGGATTCGTGTAGCTATAGCGAACTGCACTCGAGGGTGCGCCGCCGGGCGGCTTTCTTCGCCGCCCGCGGCGTGGAGCCCGGGACTCGCCTGGCAGCGTTTGCTTCCTCGGGGCCGGAGTTCTTTGAGCTGCACTTCGTGGCGGCTGCCCTGGGAGCGATCCTGGTGCCCCTCAATTTGCGCCTGGCGGCTTTTGAGCTGCGTCAGATTCTCATCGACGCGCGACCTCGTTTTCTCTTCGCCGGAAGCACGGCGCGCTCCACCATCGCCGCCGCAGCGGCGGACATCGCAGGCCTCGAGGGCTGCATTGACCTCGGTACCAGCTCTGGAGGCGATTGGAACTTTGCCGAAACCCTGGGCCGCGAGGGGGACTTTGCTTCCGTGGCCACGAAAGAAGAGCAGACAGCCATGCTCTACTTCACCAGCGGCACCACGGGCCGCGCCAAGGGCGTTCCCCTGACCCACGGCCAGGTCTGCGCTCATGCTGCCGCGGCCCAAGCCGAGTTTGCCTTGCAGCCCGCGGATGTGTGGGGCCACTTCGCGCCCATGTTTCACCTGGCCGATGGTTGGGCTACCTTTGCCGTGACCTTTGCAGGTGGCCGGCACGCCTTTCTGCCGGAGTTTGATGCCGCCGCAGTCTTCGCCACCATCGCCCGCGAGGGCGTGACTCTCACCAACCTCGTGCCCACCATGCTGACGCGCATGCTTCGGGTTCCAGAAAGCCAGCGCGGCGACACCTCGAGTTTGCGGCTCTTGCTCTCGGGCGGCGCATCCATGGCGCCCGAGTTGGTGCAGCGCGTAGATGACCTGTTCGGTTGCGAGTACGCTCAGACCTATGGCTTGACCGAGACCTCGCCCTTTCTGACCGTCAGCCTGCCCAATGCTTCCGTGGGCGCCCTGCCCAAAGCCGAACGCGCGCCCTACCGCAGCCTCACCGGCCGGCCCTTCGGGGGCATCGAGTTGCGTGTCGTGGACGCCGCAGGCCAGCGGGTGCCAGCGGACGGCAAAAGCGTGGGCGAGATCCAGGCCAAAGGACCGTGGGTCTTCGATGGCTATTGGCAGGCCCCTCTGGAAACCGCGGCGGCTTTTGATTGTGCCTGGTTCAAGACCGGCGACCTGGCCACCCTTTGCCCCCTGGGCTACTTGAACATCGTCGACCGCATCGCGGATGTGATCCAGAGCGGGGCCGAGACGATCTATTCGAACGAAGTGGAAAACGCTCTCTACACCCACCCCCAGGTGGCCGAGGCGGCGGTTTTTGCCCTCGCCGACGAGGAGTGGGGCGAGCTTTGTGTGGCGGCGGTTGTGCGTCGCCGGGCTGCCTCGGGGGCCGTCCTCCAAGCGCCGCAATTGCTCGAACACTGCCGGCTATTTCTGGCTGGCTACAAGTTGCCGCGGCGCTTGAAGTTCGTGGACGACCTGCCCCGTTCGGGCTCGGGCAAGATCCAAAAACGCATCCTGCGCGAACGCTTCCTGCTCATGGCTCCGAACGAGTTTGATGCTTCGGAGTTGCGCCGATGAAGCGGCTCTGCCTGGGACTTCTTGCCGTGCTCTTGCTTTTTGTGGGCGTGCTTGTGGTCCGCGCTCTCATGGTGAGGCCTGCAAACGCGCCGCTTGCGGCGCCCGAGCCTGAAGTCATCATCGACCAGCGCCAGGTCAGTCGCAAGCTTTCGCGGGCTCTCCAAATCGAATCGGTGGCGCAGCGCCAGGTCGATCCCTACTTCGAGGGGCAACTGACCCGCATGGCGGATTTCATTGAAGAAGAGTTCGCGGTGGTGCTGGCTGGCGTGAGCTTCGAACGCCACGAGCGAAACCTGGTCCTGCGTTGGCATGGCAGCCAGCCCGAATTGGCGCCGCTCTTGCTCCTCGCTCACCTCGATGTTGTGCCGGTTGAGCGGGATACTTTAGAGGACTGGACCTGGCCGCCCTTCTCGGGAGAAATAGCCGGGGGCGCGGTCTGGGGCCGTGGCGCTCTGGACGACAAGAGTTCTGCACTGGCCATCCTGGAGGCTTGCCAAGAACTCATGCAGAGCGGCCGGGCGCCGCGGCGCTCGCTGGTGGTGTGCTTGGGCTTCGATGAGGAGATTGGCGGCGCCCGGGGCGCGGCGCTCCAGGCGGGGCGTTTCGAGGACGAGGGCCTCGCGCCCTATTTGATCCTTGATGAGGGCCTGGCGCTGCTCGAAGGACTCGTGCCCGGCGTTTCATCGCCGGTGGCCGCGGTGGGCGTGGCCGAGAAGGGCTACGCCACGGTGGAGCTGAGCGTTGCTGGCGAGGGCGGCCACACCTCGATGCCGCCGCGCCAAAGCACCCTGGGCATTTTGGCCCTGGCTCTCGCCCGCCTCGAAGCCCAGCCCATGCCAGCCCGCTACCACGGCGCGGCCTCGGCATTTTTGAGGCCCTTGGCCGGCGAGATGCCATTCTTGCAAAAGCTCCTCGTGGTGAACGACTGGATCAGCGCGCCCCTGCTCGAAGCGCGCCTGTCAGAGAACCCGGGGACCGACGCCCTCTTGCGCAGCACCACGGCGCTGACCCAGGCATCCGCCGGTGTGGCGGATAATGTCCTGCCCCTGCGAGCCCGAGCCCGCGTCAACTTCCGCATTCACCCTTCCGACTCCATCGCCGCCGTGCTTGAGCATGTGCGCCGAACCGTTGACGACGAGCGGGTCGACCTGCAACTCGCCGAGGGCGCCTGGGAACCCTCGCAACTCTCGGCTACCACGGGCGCCCCCTGGCAGGACTTGAAGCGCGTCATCGAGGCGAGTTTTCCAGGCGCTCTGGTGGCTCCGTCCCTGGTGCTGGGCGCCACCGACGCACGCCACTTTGCCGGACTCGGCGCGCCGATCTACCGCTTCTCGCCCATGCGTCTCGGGGCCGAGGACCTCGCCCGCATCCACGGCAGCGACGAGCGCATCGCCATCCGCGACTACCTGGCCATGATCCGCTTCTACCTGCGCTTGATCGAGGGCTAGAGGTCCGAGGAGGCCCCTAGTGCCACCAGCCGCCCGCAGCGACCTGGGCGATGCCTTCGCCGTAGGGCCGCGGCTTCCATCCGAGTTCATCCACGGCGTTGGTGATGTCGTGTTCGTGGTGCAGGGTGAAGTAGGCCGAAGCGCGTCGGTCGAGAGTCGTGTCCATGAAGAGACCCTTGAGGAAGATGAAGCGGTCGGCCCACTTGTTGGGAATGTTCCTGCGCCGCAGGCCGCCCCCGGCAGCGGCGATGGTTTCGTCGATGAACTGGTTGTAGGGGATGCCCGAGGGCCCCGCGAGTTCGTAACAGCAGTCCACACCGCGGTCGTAGTCGAAGTAGAGCATGATGGCCTCGACCACATCGTCCACATGCACAGGCGCGAGTTTCGAGCGCCCGTCGTGGGGCACCCAAAGGCTGCCGCCCTTGGCGCTACATCTCTTGAGTAGAGGAGCCGTGTGGCGTTCGTCGCCCACGCCATAGACCAGGGTGGGCCGAAACGAAGTCCAGTTGATCCCCGAGCCGCGGATCAACTTTTCTTGGATGCGTTTGGTGTCGCGGTAGTAACTGTAGACAGGCGCGCCGATCACCGCCGAAGAGACGATCCAGATCTCGAAATTTTCAGCCTTGTGTAGCCCCTGGCGGCGGGCTTCTTCGAGCAGAATCTCGGTGCCGCCCACGGTGATATCGCGCATCTCTTTGTCGGGCACATGGTCGTGGGCCGCGGCCAGGTGAATCAGCCTTTCGGCTCCGTCCAGGAAGCCCTCCATGGAGGCGGCCTGGGTGAGGTCGCCGGTGAAGATCCGCAGCCCCTCGCCCACAGTTTCCTTCAGCGCATCTTCACGCCCCGGCCGCGCGAGGGCCACGATCTCGTGACCCTCGGCCAGCAACCGTCGGGTCAGGTAGCCACCGATGAATCCTGTGGAGCCGGTCAGGGCGATGCGCATGGCGATAAGGAACAGAGGAGGAAAGGGGCCGGAAGTGGGCCAGGAGAGGATCCCAGAGCAGCGCGACAGATACACGCATCTTCTGCCGTTCCCCGGGAGGAGCCAGGCAGTATTTTTTTTTGGGGGGATAGGGCTGGGGCTCGAGGCTCGCCGCCCCCTTACAGCGGCGGCAAGGCCAGGAGGCGGTTGCCGTACTCGCGGGCTGCCGTGCCCAGACTGCCCGGGGGGGCGGCCAGGAATTCGTCGAGCAGGGCGCGCACTTCTCGGGCCCGGGGGCGGCACGCGGCGGGCAGGTTGGCGACGAATTTCCCTCGGCCGGCCCAGGCCAGGACCTCGCGCGAGTAACCCGCCAGGAACGAGAGCGGGGCGCGGAACTCGAGCACCGGGCGGTTGTCGCGCATGGGCTCGACTCCCGCGCAATAGGCGCGCAGGTCGCCATCTCGGGCCACTTCGAGGGCCGCGAGCTCGTTCCAGGAGCCCACTCCCGCCTGGGCTAGATGCAGGGCCATGTCGCCCTGCCAGGGGGTTTTCTCATGGCCCATCTTGAGGCCCATTGCGCGGTCAAGTTGAAGGGCCTCCCCCGAACCGATCAAGGCCAGGTCATAGGCCGTGAGCCAGGCTGCGGTGTGCTCAAAGGCCGCCGTCCAGGTGGCCAGTACGGTCTTCACATCCTCCAGGGAGAGTTGGTAGAGGGGCAACCACTGGGAGGCCACGCCACCGGGGGCGAGGTGCGCCGCCATGGACTCGAAGTGTTCGAGGGCATAGAGGTCGCTGGAGCCGCGGGTCCAGGGATGGATCGGATCGGATGTGATGAGATCCCAACGCTCGGAACTCGTGGCCAGGGCATGTCGCCCGTCGCAGGTGGCAAGTTGTAGCCGCGGGTCGTCGAGCACACTGCCGTTTTCTGCGCTGAAGTGTCGTGCAGCTCCGGGCATGGCACTGGAGATCTCAAAGATGTCCAGGTGCTCGAGGCTCTGCAAATCCAGGAGCGCGCCGGCCGTCATGCCCGTGCCCAGGCCGATCACCAGGGCCCGCTCGACTCGCGGGTGATAAAAACCCGGCAGATAGCCGAGCAGCCGTTGCAGGCGCAGGTCCACCGCCGCGGTGGTGGCCACGATCTTGCCGTTGACTCGAAGAGAACGCAGGCGCGTGGGACCGTCGTCGCGAGCCTCGACGCTGATCGTGGCCAGTGAATCGTGTTCGAGGTAGAGGACTTCGACATCAGGAGAGGCCGTGCCGCCCGCACTGAGGATGCCGGCCGGAATCAGCGCCAGAGCCAGGGCGCCGAGGGGCGCGCCGAGCTGCCGAGGTTTGAGGACTAGACCCGCCAGCCAGGCACAGCCGAGCAAGACAGCCAGGGCGCCGCCCGGCCCCAGGCTGCCGAGCAGCAAGAAGGCGGCCACCACACTGCCGCACAATCCGCCGGCGGTGTTGCAGGCAAAGACCCTGCCGAGCAGGCTCTCGCGGGCCGCGCTCGGAGAGTCGGCGGCGCAGGCGGCCACGGCCGAGGGCAGGGCCGCGCCCAGGCAGAGGGCCGGACCCAGGAGGGCCAGGATGGCGAAGAGGGCGTGCATGCTCCATAGGCGCACGAGTCCCACGCCGCCCGGCGCACGGTTGGAGAGGGCACCGAAGAGGCTGGCTTCGCCGAGCTGCCAACGCAGGGCCAAGAGCCCCAGAAGAGTTGCCGCCGGCAAGGCCAGAGCCATGAGGCGCAGGGTCTTGCGTCCCGCTTGCCAGGGCGAGGTGTCCGGCAGGCTGGCCAACTTGCGACTGCCTAAACCGATGCCGGCCAGGAACACGAAGAGCACGATGGAGTAGGCGTAGACCGAAGCGCCGGTGACGCTGATCAAGAGTCGCGCCAGGATGACCTCGAGCCCCAGGCCGCAAAAGCCCAGGAGAAAAGTCGCCGCGAGGGGCGCGGAGAGCCACGGCGCTGGTCGGTGTCGCGCGACTTGCGGCGCATTGGCAGACAGCCAGCAGATAACTCCCGCGGCCGCCAAGGCATCCAGTCCCGCTGCGGCGTAGAGCGCACCGGAGAGTCCCAAGGCGGGCATCAATACCAGGGGCCCGAGGAGCGCGCCGCAGGCGGCTCCCAAGGTGTTGGCTCCGTAGAAGGCGCAGACTTCGCGGTCAGCCGAGGAGTCGTCGCGGATGACGAGACGCCCCATGAGCGGAAAGGTGGCGCCCATGGCGAGGGTCGGCGGAAGGAGCAAGGCGGCCACGAGGGAAAAACGCGCCACGGGATTCTCTAGCGGACCGGCGAGGGCCAGCAGGCTCGGGCTGAGAGCAGCCCACAAACCCAGGCCGATTTCCAGGGCGGCGAACAACAGCGCCGGCCGCGCGCTTCTGCGCGCCACCCCGCCGAAGGCCCAGGCGCCCAAACCCAAGCCGCCCATGAAAATCGCCAGGACCACCGCCAGCGCTCCGGCGTCGCTGCCCAAGAGTCGGGCCAAGAGTCGGATCCAGACCGTCTCGTAGACCAGGGCGGCCGCGCCTGTCAAAAAGAAAAGGAGGTCACTTTTTCGCATGGGAGCTTTGTCCACAGGCCACAATAGCGGGCCATGGCCGACTCGACACAACCGCGCCCCGGAGAATGTGGATCGTCTTCAGAGCCGGGGCCCACCGGCGTGCTCTCGGCACTTCCCGAAGAGCTCGGGTCCCTGGCCGCCGAGGCTGTCGGCCGCCGCCAACGCCAGGGCACCTGGCTGCTTGAGCTGGACCTGCAGGGCCAGCCCGTCCTGGCCGTGGTAGCCGGGGTGGGCAAGGTGCGCGCGGCCCGGGCGGCGACTCTGCTTTTGGAGGAGGGCTGCTCGCGGATCTTGGTGGTGGGCACCTGCGGAGGCCTTCGGCGGCACCTCTTGCCAGGCACCCTGGTGCTCTGCAGCCGGGCGGTGCAGGCCGACCTGTCGGTGCGCCCAGGGCGTGAGAGCGAGCCCGATCCGGGGCTCAGCGAGGCCTGGCTGGCCCAGGCTCCCGGGGCCAGGAAGGGCTGTTTTCTCACCTCGGACCGGCCCGTGTTCTCGATTTTTCGGCGCCTGCGACTGGCCCGGGCCTTTGCGGGGGATTGCGTGGCAGATATGGAAACGGCTGCCGTTGCAGCCGTTTGCGCCAGCGCTGGAGTTCCCTGGGCTGCCCTGCGCGCGGTCACGGATCGCGCCGGCTTTTTTGGGGCTAGATCCTTCCAGCGTCACTATCCAGTTCAGGCGGGGCGAGCAGCCGATACTATATGGGGCCTGCTGCGGCGCTTGACTCCGCAGTGAGCCAGTCCCCGCGGCCCTGCACCTGGAGCCGGCCCGTCCCTTCACCTTCCCAAAACGCCCCCATTCTCGACCTCACCGCCCCCCCGCGGCGAGCTCTTCCATGACCGCTTTCGGCAGTTTCTTGCGGCGCAACTTCGAGCCGTTGATCCTCTCCGCCCAGGTATTCGTCGACCTCGGCGTGCTGATCCTGTCGTGTTGGTTGGGCTACCTCGTGGGTCGCTACTCCGGCGGCACCGGCACCCAGCCAGACCTGAATGTGTACCGCCAGGTGTGGGCTTTGATGTCGGCCGTGTGCCTCGTGAGCTTTCACCTTTTCGGCATGTACAGCCCGCAGAAGAGCCTGCTTAACATGCAGGAGTTCAAGGCCATCGCCAAGGCTGTGTTGGTCAGCTTCCTGGTTTTCTGGACGCTCTTGATCCTGGGCGCCGAGACTTCGCAAGAAAGAGTGGGTGCAGTTTTTAGCTGGCTCGTGCCGATCCACGACAGGATAAGCCTGGGCTTCGCGGCCGATTCGTTTTCGCGCCTGACCGTGGTGCTTTCCTTTGCAATCATCCTGGTGGCCACTACCGCCAGTCGCTTCGCATCCTTCAAGTACATCCAATCCTTGCACCGACGAGGAATTGGAAACCGCAATGTGCTCATCTACGGAGCCGGAGAATGTGGCCGCAAGTTGCAGGCGAAGTTCATGCTTGTGCCGACCCTGGGGCTGAACCTGGTGGGCCTCCTGGCCGACCGCCAGTCGCGGGTGGGCGAGGTCTTGGGGCGCAATCGGGTGCTGGGTTCCTTCGAGGATCTCGAGCGCGTGATCGGCGAGTACAAGGTCAGCGAGGTCTTCGTCGCCATGCCGGACCACAGCGAGGACCGCGTGATGGAGGTCCTGGCTGAGTGTGAGCGCATCGGCGTGCGCTACCATGTGGTGCCGCGTTTCTACCACTTGCTCTCGTACAATGTGCGCATTGAGAGCCTGGATTCGATCCCGCTAATCACCCGCGCCGACCGCCGGACGAGCGCCATTGGTGCCCTGTCCAAGCGTAGCCTGGACCTCTTTGTTGCCTCACTGGCGCTGCTCTTGGGACTGCCGATTTTTCTCGCCGCAGCGATCATGGTGCGGCGCGAATCCTCCGGACCGGCCTTCTTCGTCCAGGAACGCATCGGCCGCAATGGCACGCCCTTCCGCATGTTCAAGTTCCGCACGATGCACCAGGAATTCGGCGGAAATGAACCAGCACCGGCTTCGCCCTTCGACCCGCGTGTCACCCGTATCGGCCGCTTTCTCAGGCGCTACAGCCTGGACGAGCTGCCCCAGTTTCTCAATGTCTTCCGGGGCGAGATGAGCATCGTCGGGCCGCGGCCCGAGATGAAGTTCATCGTGGACGAGTACGGCGCAGTCGAACGCGAACGACTGCGGGTCAAGCCGGGCATCACGGGTCTGTGGCAAATCTCCTACGCGCGCCAGCAGGAGATTCACGACAACCTCGACTACGACCTGTACTACATCGAGCACCAATCCTTGCTGCTCGACATCGTCATCATCGCCTTGACCGGGGTGGCGGTGGCCAAGGGCACCGGCGCCTACTGAGCGCCATGGGGGAGAGCAGGTTGCGGGTGCTGCACATCATGGAGGCCACCATCGGTGGTGCGCGGCGGCACATCACTGATGTCGCCAGCGGTCTGGCTGGCCGTGGCGTCGACTTGCATCTCGTGGTCTCGGCCGAGCGCCAGAGCGACTTCCGGCATGACTTCGAGGGGCTGACCGCGGCGGGCGCTGTGGTCCACGAACTGGCCATGCAGCGCTCCGTGCGGCCCTGGACTGACACTCGCCAGGTGCTAAAGCTGCTCGGCCTCGTGCGCCGCTTGCGGCCGGACATTGTGCATACTCATTCGTCCAAGGCTGGCGTCCTGGGCCGCGTGGCTGCAACTCTTGCGGGCCACAAGCGGCGCGTGCACACGCCCCACGCCATGGCTTTTTTGTTCGAGGACATGTTCAGCGCCCGCAAGCGGCGCGTCTATTACGCGCTGGAGAAACTGCTCTCGAGGAGCTGCGAGCGGGTGATCGCCGTGAGCGAAAGCGAGGCGCGCACCTTCCGTGCTTCGGGGGTGGTGGCTCCAGACAAAGTGCGCGTTGTGCAAAACGGTGTCGACCCCGAAGCCTTCCTGGCGGCCGAGCCCCTTTGCGTCGCCAGCCTGGGCCTCGATCCCGCTCGGCCGACCTGGGCGGTGGTGGGGCTCTTGAATGTGGCCAAGGGCCAGGACCTGGCCCTCGAGGCCCTGGCCGCACCGAGCTGCGAGGGGTTGCAACTCATCTTCGCCGGCCACGGCGCTCTTGAAGCAGAACTGAAGGCCCAGGCCCGGCGCCTGGGATTGGAGCAGCGCGTGGCGTTCCTGGGCTTTCGGCGCGATGTTGCGCGGCTCTTGGCCTCGGCAGCGGGGCTCTGTTTGCCCTCGCGCTGGGAGGGCATGCCCTACATCGTCCTTGAAGCCATGGCCGCGGGGTTGCCGGTGGTAGCCCTGCCCGTGGACGGCGCTCGGGATTTGGTTATCGAAGGCCGCACCGGTTGGGTCGCGCCGGAGATTTCCTCCGAAGCCCTGGCCCGCACCCTGGCCCGCGCCTGCGCCTGCTCTGATGAAGAGCTGCGCGCCCTGGGCGCCGCCGGTCGGGTCCGGGTGCTCGAGCACTTCACCCTGGAGCACATGCTCGATTCCCTGCAAGCGGTGTACGCTGAGCTCTCTTGAGAATCTTACACATCATCACCACCCTCGATGTGGGTGGCGCCGAAATGCACCTGCTCAGTCAGGTGCGCGGCCAACATATCCGCGGCCATGAAGTGCGCGTGGTCTACATCAAGGGTCAGGGCACCCTGGCCCAGGACTTTCGCGCCGCCGGAGCGTGCGCGGTGCTGCAAGCCCCCTTCGGCCCGGGGCTCTCGAAGGTCCTGACCCACATCGCGTGGGCCGAGATCGTGCACTCCCATCTGCTCAAGGCCGATATGCTCGCCGCCGTCTTGTGTACCTCCGCCGGGGCTCGGCGCAAACTCGTGTCGGGCAAACACAACGACGAACAGGTGCTCAAGCAACCCCTGGTGTCGCGCATCCATGGGTTCATCGGCAACCTGCCCCAGCGCACCATTGCCCTCTCGGATCATGTGGCGCGTTTTGTCGAGGAGCACGGTCGCGTGGATTGCAAGAGCATGCGCCGGGTTTACTACGGCCTCGATCCCGCGCCTTTCGAGGCCGCCGCCGCCATGCGCGAGCAAGCGCGCTCGCAATTGCAGAGCGAGTTCGGATTCGAGGAGGATGCCGTGGTCTTTATCTGTGTGGCGCGCTTCGCTCCGCAAAAAGCGCACGCTGTGCTCCTGCGCGCCCTGCGCGGCGCCCTCGACGGCGCGCCGTCGGAGGAGCCTGCGCCGCGACTTCTATTGGTGGGAGGCGATCCCTTTGGCGATGGAGAGGAGCGCGCCAAGGCCCTGGCCGCGGAGCTCGATCTGGGCCGCGCTTGTGTCTTCGCCGGCATTCGCCGCGATGTGCCGCAGCTCATGGCGGCCTCGGATGTGTTCGTCATGAGTTCCCTCTGGGAAGGCCTGGGCCTCGTGTTTCTCGAAGCCATGGCTACCTGCTTGCCGGTCCTGGCTTCGGGCGTTTCGGCCGTGCCCGAGGTTGTGCTCCAGGGCGAGACTGGCTTGCTCGTGCCTCCGGCCGAGGATGTGCCCATGACCGCCGCCATGCTCGAATTGAGCCGCGACCCGGACTTGCGCCGCCGCCTGGGCCTCGCCGGTGCTGCGCGGCGCGCCGAACATTTCGGCCTTGCACGCATGGTGGACCAGACCCTCGGCATCTACCGCGAGGTGACCGAGGGCGCGGCGGCCGACCCGGCCGTGCTTCCGGCTGCGCAATAAAATAACTCGCACCGTGGAAAGCGATAAACCCGTCCTTGAGATCAAGGCAGGCCTCGATGACTTTGTTGTGGAGGAGCAACTCGGCTGGATGCCCACGGGCGAGGGTGAACACCTCTATCTCTGGATCGAAAAGCGCGACCTCTCCACGGCTCGGGTGGCGGCGGCCCTTGCCCGATGGTTTGGAATCGCGCCACGGTCCGTGGGTTTTGCTGGACGCAAGGATCGCTTCGCCTGCACGCGCCAGTGGTTTTCACTGGCTGGTGTGGAGAGTGCGCGGGCGGCTGAGTTTCGTCTGGCGGGTGCCCAGATCCTGGAAGTCACACGCCACGGACGCAAGTTGCGCCTGGGTGCTCACCTGGCCAACCGTTTCGAGTTGCTCGTGGGCGGCGCGGCTGGCGAGGACCGCAAGAACCTGGAGTTGGCTTTTCGAGCGATCTGCGACGAGGGCCTGTCAAATCGTTTCGGCCCTCAGCGCTTTGGCGCCGACGGCGTGGCGGATCGCGCGGGCGAATTGGCCCTGGGCCGCGATTGGCGCGGCTTCCTCGCTGCCATCGCGGCCTCGAGCCATTGGCCAGCCAGCAACGCTCTGGAAGAGTTGCGTCAGGTCCTCGAACGCGAGGGCAGCGCGGGGCACCGAGGCCTGGCCCGGCTGGCGCCAGACTTGCCCGGGGAACTCGCGCCCCTGGCGCGACAGTTGGCGCGCCGGCGGGGGGACTTCGAGGGCGCAGCCCGGGCCCTGGACCAGCGCCTCGTGACCTTCGCCGTGTCGGCCCTGCAGGCGCGGCTCTTCAACCGCCTATTGGCAGCCCGCGCCCAACACTCCCTTGAACTCGAAGTCGGTGATCTTTGCACCCTGAGAGGCGAGCGCGGGCTCCGTGCGGTTGCAGCCGGTGACGACCTCGAGGCCTGGCGCCTCGCGGCGCGGCGGGCCGAGGCCCACCCCAGCGGGCCGATGTTCGGCTGGCGGGCGCCCCTTGCCGGGGGACGGCCAGGGGACCTGGAGCGCGAGATACTCGCCGCGGCGGGCCTGGAGTTGGCCGAATTCCAGGACCTCCTGCCGGGCATCTCCCCCAGGGGCAGCCGCAGGCCCCTGCGGGTGGCCGTGGGCGCGGGGCGACTGGAATGGCGCGGGAGTCTCGTGTACCTGGCCTTCGAACTGCCTCCGGGGGTCTATGCCACAACGCTCGTGTCACAGTTGCAGGAATCGGTCTTCTCGCCCTGATTCCTGGCCCCCGGGCGGGGTTTTGCCCGGAACTATCGTGGGAGGATGGCCTTCAGTAGCCCCCTCTCGGGGGCCGATAAAGCCCCCCCCGGAGTTGCCCCCGCAGGCTCTCCTCGTCGCCCGTCATGACCGCCTCGCCCTCTTCCACCCCCGATGCTGGCGCCAACTGGTCCGGGGGCACCTGGCCCGAGCGGCCCGGCCAACGCGGCTTCGATCGTCGCGGTCAGGCCACGCCGCGTTTTTCGCGCTACAGCATGCGTGGCGGGCGTCGCCGGAAGGTGCGCCGTGAAGAGGAACGCGAGGGCAGTTTCGTGGACCTCTACGGAGCCCAGACCCTGGTGCTGATCATGTGGGTGGCCGTTTTGAACGCTGCTGACAGCTTTTTCACGATCCATCACCTCCAGGCGGGGGGCATCGAGCTCAATCCCGTGGCGGCGGCCATGCTCGACACAGGCCGCGAGGGTTTCGTGCTGGCGAAGGCCGCCATGATTTCCGTGGCGCTCCTGGTCCTGTGCATGCACAAGAACTTCCTCCTGGCGCGCCTGGGCCTCTTGGCCTCCATCGCCACCTATTCGGCCCTTGTGATCTACCACATCTGGCTCTTGTAGGAGCCCCTTCGAGCCAGCCGGGGCCCTGGGGCCCAATCGAGTCGGGTCAAAGGGGGCCGCGAGGCTCTGGAGACCCCGTTCGCGGGGCCCTACACTCTGAGGGGCCCAAGGGAAGAAGCGCGCCCTCCAGCCGTCCCACGGGCATCCATGCTCCAGCCCCAAATCAAGAAGTGCCGCCGCGTCCTGATCACCGGTGCCGCCGGCTTCATCGGCGCGGCCCTGGTGCGCGAGATGCTGGCCGCGGGCTGGCAGGTCTCGGGCCTGGACGACTTCTCCAGCGGTTGGCCGGGACGCCTGCCGCAGCACTCCGAGTTCGATTTTTTTGAGACCGATGTGGCCCAGCCGAGAGGCCTGGAACGCATCCTCGCCAGCCGGCGTTTTGATGTTCTCGTGCACCTTGCGGCGCGCGTGGGCGTCAAGGCGGTTTTGCGCGACCCCGAGGGCTGTCGCAGTGCGAACCTGCGCGGCGTGCGCGAAATCCTGCGCGGCGTGCAAGCCCTCGCTGCGCCCGAGCGCCCGCGGGTCCTGGCGGCTTCGTCGAGCGAAGTCTACGCCCCTTCCCGCGAACCTCTCCGCGAGACGCATCCCACCCGCTCGACTTCAGGAGTGGGGCGCTGGGCCTACGCAGCCTCGAAACTGCGCGGCGAGCAACTCCTCGATGATGCCGATCTGTGGAGCCCGGGCGCTGCCGCGGTGCACCTGCGATTTTTCAATGTGGTCGGTCCCGGCCAGGACTCGGACTCAGGCATGGTGCTGCCGACTTTTGTGGAGAATGCCCTCGCCGGTGCACCAATTCCCGTCCACGGCGATGGTGCTGCGCAACGCACCTTCGCCCATGTGGACGAGGTGGCGCGGGTCCTGCGCGAACTCGTCGAGCATCCAGCCCTACCTGGCGGTGCCTTGAATGTAGGCGGTGGCGCTCGCACCACCATAGCTCACCTGGCCCAACTCGTGCGCGCTGGCTCCGCGCTCAAGAGCGAGTTGCACTACATCGATCCGCGCTCCCTGTGCGGCGCGAACTTCGAGGAGGTGGCCTTTCGCCAACCTGACCTCGCGAGACTTTCGACTCTGGGTGTTGCCCTGCCCGCCATGGGACTTGAGCGCATCGTGCAAGACAGCTTGGAGCGACACGCCGGTCTGTGTCGCCAATCCTCAGCAAACCCAGCTCTGAAGAGCCCCCCGTGCGCATCGCCCGCGTCCTGACGCGCCTGAACCTCGGCGGCCCGGCGCGCCAAGCCCTGGCGGCCGATCGACAATTTGGCTTGCGCGGACACGAGGTGCGTGTCTTCACAGGTCGGCCCGAGCCCGGTGAGGGAGATCTGTTCGAGGAGTTTAAGCGCGCCGACATTGATGTGCGCCGCGTGCCGGGGCTGGGGCGCGGCCTCTCCTTGGGCGGGGACCTCGTGGCGCTCGTCTCTCTCTCGCGCTCCCTGCGCGAATTCGCCCCCGATGTGCTGCACACCCATGCTTCGAAGGCCGGAGCCCTCGGTCGTCTGGCGCTCTCCGGGGAGGCCCCCCGCGCGCGGGTGCACACCTTCCACGGGCATGTGCTCGAGGGCTATTTCGGACCGCACATCTCGCGCGCGCTCGTCTTGGCCGAGAGAAAATTGGCGCAGCGCTGCCAGCGGGTTCTGGCCGTATCCCACGCCACAGCCGACGATCTCCTGCGCCTGGGGATTGTTGAGGAAGAGCGCTTGGTGGTTTGTCCGCCGGGTCTCGAACTCTCGGATTTGCTCGCTATTGAGGGCCGTGAGGGCAGTTTGCGGCGCCAGATCGGGGCCGGAGAGGCCGATTTCGTGGTGGGGGTTGTGGGCCGCCTGGCCGAGGTCAAGTGCCCCGAGCGGGCGGTCGATGTGTTCCTGATGTTGGCCAAGAAGCACCCCCGCTTGCAGCTTGCCTTCGTGGGTGATGGCGGCTTGCGCCGGATGCTCGAAGGGCGCATCCGCGCCCTCCCGCAGGAGTACACCTCGCGGGTGCATATTTTGGGTGCGCGCAGCGGCATGCCCGCCGTGCTCTCGGACCTCGACTGTGTGTTGTGTACCTCGCGCAGCGAGGGACTGCCGGTGGCCTTGATCGAAGCCGCGGCCGCAGGCAAACCTGTGGTGGCCAGTGCCGTGGGCGGCGTGGCTGAACTGGTGGCCCACGAACGCACGGGCTATCTGGGTCAGGGCACCGACGAACTCGCCTACGGTTTGGACCAGTTGCTGGAGAGTCCAGCGGCTTGCGCGGACATGGGCCGCCGCGCGCGCCTGCGGGTGGCCGAGCGCCATGGCGCGCGCGCCCTCGCCGATCGCCTCGAAGCCATTTACGCCGCAGCTCTGGCGGAATCCGGTGGGAAACAGCCGCGACTCGCATGAAGCTCCTGATGGTCAGCGGGGATCGCCAAGTCTCCATCGGCGAACGAGGTCCCTTTTATTCCATGCAGGCCGAGTTTTCGCGCCACTTCGAACGCATCGATGTGATCTGCCCGCGCCCGCCCGGCACACCCACGGTGAGTTGCATCCACGAGCGCGTCTTCTTTCACCCGGCCAATTCCGGCCGACTTGCTCAGGTGGGCTACATCTTGCGCAAGGGCCGCGAACTCGTGGAGACCCAGGGTCACAGCTTGATCGTGAGTCACGACTACGGTTGGTTCTACAACGGCCTGGGCAGCGCGCGGCTCTCGGCGGCTACGGGCGTGCCGTATCTTTCGGAGTTGCACCATGTCCCCGGCCATCCGCGAGCCGCCGATCTGCGCGAGCGTTTCGACAAGCTTGTGGCTCGGGCCTATGTGGCTTGGGCGCGCTCGCGCACCCCGGCCTTTCGCGTGGTGAACCGCGGCGAGATGCCGGACCTTTTGACTTCCTGGGGTGTGCCCCAAAGCCAGATCCTGGTGTTGCCCTCGCTCTACATCGATTTCGATCTATTTCATCCCAGCCAGCCCGAGGCGGGCGAGGAACGCTTCGACCAGGATGTGCTCTTCGTCGGCCGTATGGTGAACAACAAGGGGCTCTCGGCCATCGTCGAGGCCCTGGCCCTCTTGAAGGGCCGTGGCCAGGGGTGCCGCGGGCTCTTTGTGGGCAAGGGCGAACTCCTCGGCTGGCTGCGCGCAAAGGTGCACGCAATGGGCCTCGCCGATGCCGTGCGCTTCATCGAATGGGTCAAGAGCCCCAGCGATCTCGCCCGTATCTACCGCCGTTCGCGGGTGGCGGTGTGCGCCTCGACCTGCGAAGGTGGGCCGCGGGTCACGGTGGAAGCCATGGCCTGTGGTACGCCGGTGGTCTCGACCCCGGTGGGTATCATGGGCGAGTTGCTAGAAGATGGCGAGGCTGGACGGCTATGCGACTTCAACGCCGCAAGCTTGGCCGAGCACCTCGGCGTGCTGCTCGGCGACCCGAGTTTGCGCGAGCGAGCTGGTGCGCGAGCCGTGGAAATCGTGCAGCGCTTTGAATACAAGGCGGCCCTTGAAGTCTACGCCCGGGGCCTCATCGACCTGGCCGCCGCGGCAGGAGGGCGCTCTTGAAGTTGCTCTTTCTGACCCAGGTCCTCGACCGCGAAGACGCGATATTGGGTTTTGTCTCGCGCTGGGTTCGGGGGCTTGCGAGCGAGGTGGAAAGCCTGCGGGTGATCGCCCTCGAGGTGGGTGATACCAGCGACTTGCCCGCGAATGTGAGTGCGCGCGCAGTGGGTCGCAAGGGGCGCATCTGCCGCTACCTGCGCTATCGCAAACTTCTTCACAAAGCCTTCGCCGAAGACGGTTTCGACACGGTCCTGGCCCATATGGTGCCGCGCTACAGTTTGCTGGCCCACGGCCCCGCCCAGCGAGCGGGGGCGCGTGAGTTTCTCTGGTACACCCACGCAGGCGTCGACAGGCGCCTGGAGCGGGCCGTGTCTCTGGTGGAGAGGGTCTTTACCGCCTCGGAAGATTCTCTACGGGTGAGCAGCCCGAAGAAACTCGTCACCGGTCACGGCATCGACCTCGAACATTTTGGCAGGAGCGAGGTCACTCCCCCTGAACCCGCGCGCCTGGTGTCGGTGGGGCGCCTGACGCCGCGCAAGGACCCACTCACGATTCTGGCTGCCCTGGCGCTGCTTTTGGAGCGTGGCTTCGATGTGTATCTCGACCTCGTGGGCGGCGGCCTGACCGTGAGTGACGAGGGCTTCAAGCGCCAGGTCGAGGCACGCATCGTGGAACTCGGATTGGCAGCGCGAGTGCGGGTTCTGGGCGCCGTGCCCTACCTGGAGATCCCGGCTCACTTCGAGACGGCCACGGTGGTGGTCAACGCCAGCCTGACCGGCAGCCTCGACAAGGTCACCCTGGAGGCCATGGCCAGTCGCCGGCCCGTGGTGTCCTGCAACGACACATCCCCGGCTCTCTTCGCCGAACTTGGAGCCGCGGGCGAAGCACTTTGTTTCAAGCCCGGCGACAGCGCCGGCCTGGCGACTTGCCTCGCGGCACTGCTCTCCAGCAGCGCAGCCCGGCGCGGGGAACTAGGGGCCGAGCTACGCGCCCTCGTGGCCCGCGACCACGAGGTCGGCGTGCTCATGGCGCGGCTCGTGGATGAGATGGGAGGCGCATCCTGATGCGGATCTCCGTGGTGGTGCCGGTCTATAACCGGGGCGAGCTCGTGCGCGCTTGCTTGCAAAGCGTGACGGCTGCCATTGCGGAACTGGGCCTCGCCGCCGAGGTGACCGTGGTGGACGACGGCAGCAGCGACGGCTCTTTGGAAATCGTGCAGACCGAATTCCCCGCGGTTCAGCTCCTCTGCAATGACCACAACCTGGGCTTTGCTGTAAGCGCCAACCGCGGCCTGCGGGCGGCTCGAGGGGATTACCTGTTCCTGCTCAACTCCGACACCGAGGTTTCCGCCGGGGACCTTGAACAACTACTCGACTTTCTGGAGTTGAACAGCGCCTATGCTGGGGCGGCGCCCAGAATGGTGGACGGAGAGGGCGTGACTCGCCAGAGTTGCATGGCCTTCCCGACCCTCAAGACGGCGCTCTTTTTCGCCACGCCCCTCGCGGCTTGGTGCCCGCATTCGGCGGAACTAAAGCGTTACTTCCAACGCGACGCAGACCCCTCGTTGGACGCCGATGTGCTGCAACCGCCGGCGGCCGCGTGGCTGATCCGGCGCAGCGCCTGGGAAGAGGTGGGGGATTTCGACGAGACCCTCGAGCTGTTTTTCAACGATGTCGATTGGTGTCGACGCTTGCAGGCCTCGGGCGGCAAGCTGCGCTACCTCGCGGGGACCGCGGTGTTGCACCACGAGGGTGCCAGCACAGCCGAGCGCCCCGACTTCGTCACCCGCTGGCAGACGGACCGTTGGCGCTACTACCGCAAACACTTCGGCCCCCTCGGCGCCCTGTGGGTCAAGCTTTGTGTGAGCTGGACTTTTTCCGATTGGTGCCTGCGCAACACCTGTAGGCGCATGCTGGGCCGCGCCGCCGAACCCCTCGGCCCCACGGCGCGGGCCTTTGTGAGTTTCTTGCGTAGCGGGCGGCCCCCTGGGCTGTCGTCGAGCCCCAGCGCGCAGTCGTGAGTGGTTCCCGGAAAGTTTCCGTGCGCGAGGAGATCCTTGCACCGCTCCAGGGCGTTTTGCGTTGGATGCTCTCCCTGCGTGACGAGCAGGGGCGCATCATGTGCCCCAGCCATGGCGTCGAACACACGGGCAAGAGCGCCGGAGCCCTGGTCTTGGCCCTGGAACTCGCCAAGCACGCGCCTCACGAGCAAGTCGCGGAGCTGAACGCTGTGGCCCTTCAACAGGGACTCCGTTTGGTGGGCAACTTGGTGTGCGAAGAGAACAGCGTCTGCCACACCTTCCGTCCCGGCCGTCACGATCCTTTCAACTGCTCCAACTCGGTCATCGATGGTGGCGCCGCCGCCGATGCCCTGGGTCAGTTGGTGCGCGAGTTGGGGCCTAGCCTGGAGCCGCAAGTTTGTGAGAGCATGCGCGCCGCTTGTGTCTTGCACGCCAAGAGCTACCTGCGCTACGCCGTGCTGGACAAGGGTATTCCCGCCCAACGCGCCTGGGGCCTGACCGGGCTGGCCAGCGCCACCGCGCTCCTGGGCGACGACGACTCCGAGACCCGCGAGCTTTTTCAACAGGCGGCCTTCGCTGCCTTTGATCAGCTGAAGTGTGTCAGGCGCGACGACGGTAGCTATCCCTACCACCCGCGCAAGTGGGGCGCGGCGCACCCCGGGGCCCAGGATGTATCCGCCTATTACCAGTCGCGGGTGACGGCCTTCTTGCTGCGCGCCCTGGACGACTTGGGGCTGGATGCGGCGGCGGATCCCTGGCGCGAGTTGTGGCAAAAGAGCGTGGAGTTCCAAAGCGCCTTGACCGGGCCGGACGGCATCAAGTGCGGCTTGCTTGAAGCCAAGCCCTGGTACTTCGGCGCGGTCTACGAGGTCTCCTCGCACCCCTTCGATGGCTACACCCTGGCGCGCGGCTTTCAGTTGACCGGTGAAGAGCAACTCGCTCGCGACGGAGTGGCGTGCTTCCGCGCATGGGCGCGCCACCTCGACGACGAGGGCGCACCCCGAAGTCACTTGGCGGCGGTGAGTTCGCGGCGTAGTTATCAGTGTCCGGTCTTCTGGGCCGGACACGCAGCCTGGCTGGCGCGAGCGGCGGGAGAACTTGAAGCAGCCTTCGCCGTGGCCGAGGCTGGGCCCCCCGGTGGCGGCGCTCCGCGGGTGCAATTCTTCGAAGACGCTGCCCTCGTGCGCCTGGAAGACGATTGCGTCGTGGCCTGGGTGCGTGGCCGGCGACCGGCCTACAATCATGCCCACGGCAGCCCCCATGGCGGCGGACTGTTGCGCGTCGTGCGCAAGTCGGATGGTCTCGACCTCTGCCCGCGGCGCCCGTTCGCCGGCTTGCAGGAGGGCGAGTGGTCGGGCAAGAGTGGCGTTCTGGCGCCGGCCCGTGGCTGGCGGGCGGGGGCGCACGAGTTGCGCTTTTCCCTCTGGCTGGCCCGGGTGCACTGGCGCGCCGGTCGTTTCGGTGCGGCCCTCTTGGCGCCCGCGAACAGTTTTCGTCGGGCGCTTTGGGACTTTGCCCAGCCCCTGGTCTCGAGTTCCCTGGGCCTCGATCCGGAACTGGAACTCGTGGATGGGGGCGTGCGCCTGCGGGTGCAGCTCGCCCACCGCGGTGGGCAGGTGGCCGGGGACGCCTGGGTTGAGCGCGAATTCCGGGTCGATGGCAAGGGCCTCGTGGTGAGCGAAACCCTGCTCTCGGAGGGCCGCGTGCGCTCCCTGGAATACGCCTGGCCCGCTGCCGCTGAAAAGATCGAGGACGGGAGCGCACAACTGTGCTACAGGCTGTCTTGATGGCTCAAGAACAAACGAGTCCGTGCTGGAGGCTGTGCCCTTGAAGCCTCTCGTGCTCGTGGCCAACGCGCGCATGCCCTCCCAGCGTGCGCAGTCCTTGCAGGTGGCCCAGGTGGCCGCCTCCTTTGCCCGCGCCGGGTTGCCGACCACCCTGCTCCACGCCTTGCGGCGGGACACGGCGCCCATCGAGGATTCGGAGTGGGTCTGGGATTTTTACGCCGTTCCCAAGGGCGCGCGCGCCGATCTGCGCGGTGCCGCTTGTCGCGATTTCATCGACGCCGTGCCCAGGCGTTGGCAGTACCTGCCCGCCCGTTGGCAGGAGCTCAGCTTCGCCGGCAACGCGGCGCGGCTCCTGGAGGATGACTTCGCCGGTGCCCGCGTCATCTCGCGGGAAATAGAAGTGGCCCGGCTCCTGGTGAGCCACGGGCGTGGCGGTGTCTTCCTCGAACTGCACCGCGTGCCGGCCGGGCGTCTGCGGCGCCGTTGGCTCCTCGAGGCCGCCCGCGGCGTGGCCGGCGTGGTGGCTATCTCCGGCGGAGTACGGGCCGACTTGATTGAGCTGGGTCTTGCCGACGAGTCGATCGTGGTGGCCCATGACGGCTTCGAGCCCGAACGCTTCGCCCGCCTGCCTTCGCGCGCCGAGGCCCGCGAAGCCCTGGGCCTCGACGCGGATCGCCAGGTGGTGGTCTACACCGGCGGCCTGCTCGCCTGGAAGGGTGTCGACATCCTGGTGCAGGCCGCCCGGCGTTTGCCTGCCGTGCAGTTCGTCATCGTCGGCGGCATGAATGCCGATGTCGAAGCCCTCGCTCCCGCCGCCCGGGCCGCGGGCAATGTGCGCCTGGATGGTTTCAAGAATCCCACGCGGGTACCGCTCTATCTCGCGGCAGCCGATGTGGGCGCGGTGCCCAACCGCTCTCGGCCCGCCATCAGTTCGCGCTACACCTCGCCGCTCAAGATCTTCGAGGCCATGGCCGTGGGCTTGCCCCTGGTGGTCAGCGATCTCTTTTCCATGCGCGATGTCCTGGATCCAGACCAGGCCGAATTCGTTGCCGCAGACGATGCCGAGGCCCTGGCCGCCGGCCTTGCGCGGGTGCTCGGGGATGACGACCTGCGGCGCGGGCTCGCGCAACGCATCCGCGGGAGTGCCGCGCAAGCCACCTGGGATGGGCGAGCCCAGCGACTCGTGGCCTGGATGGACGAGCGCGACGCGGATTGAACCCAGTGCCTTTTGACTTCGTCCTTGCCAGCCCCTGCCTTCAGGGCCTTCGGAGAGCTACCATGCCCGCCCCGGCCCTGCCATGAGAGTTCTCTACCTGACCGATTCCCTTTCCGACCTCGACGGCGTCGGGCGCTACACCCTGCGACTGGTGTCGGCCCTCGAGGCGCTCATGCCTGAGTTGGAAGTCGAGGTGCTCTTGGCCCGCAAACACCGGCCCACCTCGGAGAGCACGCCGGCGCATTGGAAGGTCAAGGTGCAGCTCCCGCCGGACTATTACTTCTACATGTCACGGGCGCGCTTTTGGGGCAACACCTTGAGGTGCCTGCCGGGCCTTGCCGCAGCCGCTCGGCGCGCGGATGTGGTGCACGCCATCAAGGATTATCCGCACAACTGGTTGGCCTTGCAGGCCGCGCGCCTGGCGGGCAAGCCCTGCGTGGCCACGGCCCACGGCACCTACACCCTGCAACCCCTGCTGGATGATCGCCACCGCGGGCGCGCGGCGGCAACTTACGCCGGTCTGGACCACATGATCTCGGTCTCGAACTACACCCGCGGACGCCTGCTTGAAGCCCTGGCGGGCCGGCCACCGGCGGCGGACAAGATCACCAGCATCCCCAACGCCGTGGATGCCGAGCACTACCGGGCCCCCCCCGAACTGGGGGTGCAGCCCTGGCATGGCAAACGCTTTTGCCTGGGCCTGGGCGAAGTCAAGCAACGCAAAGGGCACCATCTGGCCCTGGCAGCCTGGTGTCGCGTGGCCCGTGAGCAAGAGGACCTGCATTATTTTTTGGTGGGCCGCCGTTCGGGCGACGCCTATGAGCACTCGCTCTTGAAGATGGCCGCGGAGGCGGGCGTGCAGCAGCGCTTGCACCTTGTGGGCAATGTGAGCGAGGCCCAGAAGATCGATTGTTTGCAGCGCGCCGAGGTCTTCGTGCACACCCCGGTAACAGCCAGCGACGGAGGCTTCGAGGGATTCGGGATTGTTTACCTCGAGGCGGCGGCCAGTGGCACCGCGAGCATTGGCACCCTGGACTGTGGCGCAGAGGATGCGATTCTGCCTGATGAGACGGGGTTTTTGGTGGAGCAAAACTCCGCGGCCGTGGAAGTGGCCTTGCGGCGACTCTTGGGGGATCGGGATCTGCGCGCGCGCATGGGCGCTCTGGGACGCGAGTTTGCTGTGCGCTGCAATTGGGCGGACAACGCTGCCGCCGTGAGCGAGATCTACCGCGAGGTACTGGCTTGAAGGTCCCCTTTCTGGCCTGGGCGCAAAACAAGTTCGTGCGCGATGCCGCGACCCTGCAAATCGCAGGTGTGCTCAACCAGTCGAGCCAGTTGGTCTCGGCCATGGCGCTGGCCTTCTTGCTGGGCGCCCATGGCCAGGGCACTTTCATCAGCGCCATCGCCCTGCAGGCCCTGGGCTTCTTCCTCATCAATGTGGGCGTGCCCCAGGCCACCGCCAGTCAGATCTCGGCCGCAGCCGCGCGCGGCAACGAGTTCAAGACCTGCGGCTGGATAGCCTTCCTGGCCAAGACCATGCTGGTCTTTGGTGTGGGTTTCCTGGTCCTGGGCTTCTGCGCCTTTCCGCGGCTGGGGGAATGGCTCTACGATGACCGGCAAATCGGGATCTGGGCTTCGTGGCTGTGTGTCCAGCCCCTGATCGAATTGCCGCGCATCGTGGTGGGAGTCTCCTTCCAGGGCACGCGGCGCATGCTGCCCCTGGCCCAGCTCGAGAACGCCCAGGAGTTGGTGCGGTTTTTCCTGGTGATCATGGGGGCCATGCTGACCGGCTCCCCCGCGGGGGCCGTGCTCGGTTCGCTCCTGGCGGGCTTCTTCGGATCGGCCATCGCCCTGGCGCTCTACCACAGGGCGCGCCACGACGGCGGCTATGCTCTGCCCGGCCTGGGAGAGATCCGGCGCCACATGCTCGACATCAAGATCCGTCAGGGCATCCGCCAGGGACTGCGGGTGGCCTTGCTCAAAAATGGCCAGTCGCTTTTTGGGAATGTCTTCCCGCGCTTGATCATCGGCGTGATTGCAGGGCAAACCTGGGTGACCTACTTTCACCTGGCCCACCGCATCATGGGCGTTCCGCAGATGCTGGCTCACGGTGTCAGCCGCACCATGTTGCCCGCGCTGGGGGAATTGGCGGGCAAGAAGGACGTGCTTGCTTTTCGGCGGCTGTTCAAGCGCGTGACCTTGGTCACCGGCGGATTGATCTCCTGCGCCGTGTTGGTTTCGTTGCCCCTGATCCAACCCGTGGTGGGCGCCTTGTTCCCACCAGACTACGCCGCGCCGGTTTTTCACTACGCCTGGATTCTGGCCATCGGCTATGTGCCGTTCTGGTTCGCCGTGGCCATCGAGTCCTTCTACATCGTCTCCAACCAGATCAAGAGTTGGCTGGTACTGACGGCCATTGGCGCGGCCATCACAATCCCCGCCAATGTCTGGTTGATCCTGAACATCCCCGAGACGGGCACGGCCTGGGGACTCTCGCTGTATCAGTCCTGGGTACTGGTGCACCTCGCCTACATCACCTATTTCTTCCACAGCACCAAGAGCCAGGAGAGTCTCTGGGGAGCGGATAAGGATGCGCAGAAGCCGTTGCTTGAAGAGGGAGTCAGCTAGCCCGTGCGCATTCTCTTCCTGAATGATCTTCACGACCCGCGCATCGGTTCGTCGATTCGGCAGATGTACCAGCAGGCCGCGCGCCTCGCGCAACTCGGACACGAGGCCGAGATCTTGAGCACGACGACCGATCCGGCCCAAGTGGGCCAGCAGGAAATCCTGGGCGTGCCGGTCACGCGGCTCTTGAGCGACTACAACCCGCGCTGGCGCGCTTGGGTGGGCCTGGACAACCCGCGCGTCAAGCAGGGCGTGGCCGAGACGCTCGAGCGCTTCTGCCCCGATGTGGTCCACGCGCACCTCATCCACACTCATCTCTCCTACGCGTCCCTGACCCGGGCCCGGGAGTCCGGCGCGGGAGTCGTCTTCACCGCTCACGATGTGATGACTTTTTGTTACCAGAAGCTCACCTGCTTTCACGGTGGTGAGGCCGCCGGCGGATTGCTGCGGGATTATGAGGCGCGGCTTTCAAAGTGTTTGCCCTGCCAGCGATTGCGCTTGCGTCCCGGACGCAACGCCGCCATCGCCAAGATTCTTCAGCGCGATGTGCACCGCCTGACCGTGGTCTCGGACGAACTGGGCCGGGCCCTCAAGGCCAATCAGATCCGTGTGGACTGCACGGTGCACAACGCCATCAGCGTGCAGAGCAAGTTGCCCGAAGCCGGCGCCGTGGCCGCCTTCCGCGCCGAGCGCGGCCTCGAGGGCAAGTTGATCGTTGCCATCGGCGGCCGCTTGCACGAACAGAAAGGCATGCGCCAGCTCTTGAAAATGCTGGCGCTCTTGGCCCCGGACTTTCCCAGCTTGCGCCTCTTGGTGATGGGCAAGGCCGAGATCTACCAGCAGGAGTTCGAACCTCTGGCCCGGGAGCTAGGGGTGGCCGAGCGGGTCGTGGCCACGGGCTGGCTCGACGGGCTGCAATTGCAGCAGGCCCTGGCGGCCAGCGACATCTTCGTGACGCCCTCCATCTGCCTCGACACCTTTGGCATGGTCAATCTCGAGGCCATGGAGCACTCCAAGCCCGTGGTGGCCACGGTCTTCGGGGGCAGCTCCGAGGTCGTTCAGGCGGGGGTCACCGGGGCTGTCGCCAACCCCTTCGATGTGCCCGCCTTCGCCGCCGAGCTGGCCAAGCTGTTGAGGGACCCCGTGCTGCGGCGGGCCCAGGGCCGGGCCGGGCGGCAAAGGCTACTGGACCATTTTGGCATCGAGCGCCTGACGACCGAGTTTCTAAAGGTGTACGGCCAAGCGATGGGCGCCGCAGGCCGATAGACACGCCAGAGTACCGGCGCTGCCGGTCGAAAGGATGCCGACACGGCCCCCAGGGGCCTGGACCAGGAATTCTGGCGCTTTCACGGGCCTGATTGCCAAAATCTACCGTGCGGGGTAGAGTTTAGCCAGAAAGACGCCGAAAGTAACATCGAGCATCATTCCCCTGCCAGCACTCCGGACCCATCGCACCATGCGCAAGACCCTCGTCAGCTATGTAAAGCCCCATGTGCAGGAGGACCCTCTGGCCATGGTGCTGGGGATCGCCTACCTCGGCGCCATGATGGAAAAAGAGGGCCTGCCCATCGCCCTGGCCGACGAGCGCATCATGACCGACGCGGAGATGCGCCGGGCCATCGACGAGAACGACATCATCGGTTTCGGCGCTCTGACGCCCAACATCCGGCGCGCCGTGGTCTGGGCCAAGTACGCCAAGCAGCAGAAGAAGATCACCGTCATGGGGGGCCCCCACGCTTCGGTGGACCCTGGCGTGTTCCTCGACAGTGGCCACTTCGACTATGTTCTCAAGGGCGAGGCCGAGCACACCCTGCCGCAATTCGTGCGCGCCCTCGAAGCCGGCGACGAAAAGTCCCTGGCCGAATTGCCGGGGCTATCGGCCATGCGCGACGGCCAACTCGCCATCGACAACCCCGCGCCGCCCTTGATCAAACGGCTTGACGACCTGCCCCTGCCGGCGCGCCATCTCTTGCCGATGAAGCGCTACTTCGACGCCAATCCCGAGCAGCTCGTGTATGTCTTCACCACCCGCGGTTGCCCGTTCAAGTGCATCTTCTGCCAGAAGGAACTCACCGGTCGCGGTTTTCGTGTGCGCTCGACCGAGATGATCGTGGACGAGGTCGAACAGGTGGTCAAGACCTACAACCCCGGCGTTGTGCTCTTCGTCGACGAGATCCTGACCCTGCGCAAGAAACGCATCCACGAGATGTGTGACGAGATCATCCGCCGTGGCTTGAAGTTCGAGTGGATCGCCAATACCCGCGCAGACTGCGTGGACTATCCCCTGCTCAAGCACATGCACCGCGCCGGTTGCCGGAGGATCTACTACGGTTGGGAGTCGGGCAGCCAACGCATGTTGGATGTGCTCAAGAAGGACCTGACTCCCGAGGAGATCATCGAGGCCGCCAAGATGACCCGCCGGGCCGGCATCTGGGCCAAGGTCTATCTGATCGTCGGCAGCCCCGGCGAGACAGCTGAGGACATCGAAGAGAGCGAAAAGGTCTTGCGCCTGGCCGGCCCCGATCTCGTGCGCGTTTCGGTCTTTAATCCTCTGGTCGGCACCGAGTCCTGGGACGGCTACCAGGCCAATATCGATGTGGATGACCTGCGCGAGAACTATGTCTCGTCCAACCGCTCGGCTTACCGCCACGAGAACTTCAGCGGCCTCGAGCTTGAGGAATTGCGCAAGGATCTCGTGCGCCGCTACGAGAAGTGGTACTACGCCTACCCTCAGCGCACCAAGCGCTTCATGGAGCGCTGCCTCTACTATCTCGAAAACCCCGCCTACGGTCGAAAACGCCTGGGCCGCGCCGTGGGCCTGGTGCCCCCGCCGCAGAGCTCGAATGTCATGCAGCAGGCCCGCGAACTCGAGTAGCCCCGGGGTGATTCTCCCGGCGCGCAGCCGTACAATTCGCTGCGCCCATGACTTGCCCCGAAGCAGTGCCGAATGAGGCCCTGGAGATCTCTCTCTGCGGTCCCGAGGAACGCGCCGAACAGGCCGACCTGTTCAACGGTTGCTTCAAGAAATCCGTGGACGCAGCGGCCCTCGCCTGGCGCTACGACAAGAATCCCCACGGGACCTCGGTAAGCCTCGTTTCGCGCCCGCCCGGCGGCAGGGGCGTTTCGGGTTATGCCTGTTCGCCCAGGCTGGCGCTGCCCGCGGGCGACGAAACCCAGGCGGCCCTGATCGGTCAGACTGGCGATGTCTGCACGGATCCCAAGTGGCGCAAGCGCGGCATCTTCAGTGGCTTGGACGCGCGCTGCATGGAGGAGACCGGCAAGCTCGGCTGGCCCGTGGTCTTCGGTCTCCCCAACCGCCACTCGGCGCACATCTTCCTCGAACTCGGCTGGGAGCGCGTGGGCAGCTTGCGGACCTGGACCCTGTTCCTCGAGGGTGGCCGGGAAGCCCGCGCCCTTTTCATGGGTGAAGGGCGACTGAAGTCCTGGCTGGCGCCTCTCGGCGTGCGGGCCTGGTTGCGTGCAAAAATACGCCTGCGCCAGGAGGCCGCCGGGCGATTTGGCGTGCGTGGCCTGAAGCTCTTCCCAAAGACCTGTGAAGACCTGTCGAGGGCCGTGGAAGCGGACTTCGCTTTGATGGTGCGCCGTGATGCGGCCTATCTCAACTGGCGTTTCATGGAGAACCCTTCCGGGCTGCACCGGGCTCTCGGGGTCTATGACCGCGAGAATCGCTTCGCCGGCTATGCCGTCGTGCAACTGCCTTCTCGGGTTGGCGGCGTGGGTTATCTCGTGGATCTCTTGGCCCCCGATGCCGCGGCGCGCGCGACCCTGCTCGAAGGGGCCATGGCGAGCCTTACAACCGCCGGCGCCACTCTTGTGCGGGCCACCGCCGTGGATGGCAGTTGGTGGAATGAGATCTTGCGCAGTGTGGGCTTTCAGCCGCCGCAAAAGAGCCATTACCTTTCGGTAATCCTCTACACCCACGACGCTTCTCACCCCCTGGCCCGCGCGGCCCGGGACCCCAGCCGCTGGTACTTGACCGACGGCGACCGCGACGACGAGACCATGGGGTGAGAAGCCATTTGAAACACAATCTCAAGGCTTGGCTGCGCCTTGGGTACGCGCGCTTTTTGTTCTACACCGGGCTGCACGCCCTGGTCTCGCGCTGCATGCCTGCGCGCCTGACGATCCTCGCGGGGCACTGCGTCTCCGCGCCCAGCAATGCGTTTCTGCCCGACGACATGAAGATCGACGCGGCGCACCTCGAAGGCCTGCTCGACTGGTTGGGCAAGCGTTACGAGTGGGTCACGGTGGGGGACGGCTGGCGCCGCTTGCGCGCCGGGGAGGGTGGCTCCACGGTGGCCCTCTCCATGGACGATGGCTACCGCGACAATCTCGAACTGCTCTTGCCGCTCTTAAAAAAACGCGGGCTCACAGCCACGGTCTACCTGGAGAGCCGGCCTCTTTGCGAGCGGCGCCTGAACTGGACCCATCTCTACTTCTGGATCCTTGAGCGCCGCTCGCCTGCCCAGTTCGTGGAGAACTACGCAGCCCAGAGCGCTGACTCCAAGGCCACGGCAGCCCTGCAACAAGCCCTGAGAGCTGGCAGCCGCTTGACCTACCAGCTCAAGCGCGTGCTCAAGTACGAGGCCGATCAGGCTGACTGCACGCGGACCCTGAGAGCGATCTTCGCCGAGTTGGGAGGCGACGAGGCGCTTTTCTGCGACGGACTCTATCTCGACTGGGACGGCGCCCGGGCCCTCCAAGAGGGTGGGCTGGAACTCGGCGCGCATACGGTGAACCACTGGGTCCTCTCTGGTTTGCCCCTGGCTGAACAGGAGCGCGAACTACAAATGGGCCGTCTCGCCATGGAGCGCGAACTCGGCAGGGCGCCGATTTCTTTCGCCTACCCTTTCGGTCGGCGCTGGGACTGGAACGCCGATTCACTCCTGGCCCTTGAGTCGGCGGGCTTTGAGAACGCCACCAGCACCCACGCCGGTTGCAATCTCGCCGGCAGCGACCCGCGCAAGCTCGCACGCATCATGATCGATCGCTCGGCCTCCCTACCTCTGATCGTGGCCGAAGCCTGCGGGGGCTTCGAACTCCTGCGCCGCCTGGGCCTCGATCTCTCGGAGTAGTTGGGCCGGGGCTAGAACATGTTGTAGATGAAGTTGGAGTCGGGCTCGTCACCGCTCCCGCTCCAAAGGGCCACAGCCACCGCGATCATCACCAGCGCCACAGGGGCCGCGATCCAGATCCAGTTCTCTTTGAGGAAATCGCCCATGGGGGTCGGAAGGTGAGGGTGAGGGTGAGGGTGAGGGTGGGGGGGGAGGACTATGAGGCTGGCTAGCCCAATTTGGCGTGCCGAGCACACCGCTCAAGCCCAGTGCTCCAAAGATACCCCATTCGGCTCTCCTCGGGGCGCACTCATCCCAGGGGAGCCGTCTCCAGGGCTGACAGGCGGCAGGGGTCCGAACAAGCTGCGGCCATCGAGTGCAGCCGCGCCTGAACTGTCGAGCTGAAAGCCCTGGAGCAGGAACCTGACGGAGTGTCCTAGCTGGTTGATGGGGAGTTCCCGCGTGGCCACCCGCGGTGTTAGGATGCGGGCTCGCCTCTGGGCGGCAAGCGGCCGTCTGGACCCGGCCCGTTTTCACTCAGCGCCCCTCTTCACCAACAAAAGCCCAGCCATCACCATGTCTCTCGTCCCCATGCGCATCCTGCTCGACCACGCTGCTGAAAATGGCTATGGCGTGGCTGCTTTCAATGTCAACAACATGGAGCAGATCCAGGCCATCATGATGGCCGCCACCGAGACCGAGTCGCCGGTAATCGTGCAGGCCTCGCGCGGTGCGCGCTCGTACTCCAATGACAACTATCTACGGCACCTGATGCTGGCCGCCGCCGAGCTAAATCCCGATCTGCCCATCGCCATGCACCAGGACCACGGCAACTCGGTTGCCACATGCATGAGCGCCATCGAGTACGGCTTTACCTCGGTCATGATGGATGGCTCCCTCGAGGAGGACGGCAAGACGCCGGCCTCGTGGGACTACAATGTGGCCGTCACCAAGGAGGTCGTCCAGGCTGCCCACACCCGGGGCGTGACCGTGGAGGCCGAACTCGGTTGTTTGGGTGGCATCGAGGACGGCCAGGGAGCCGGGTTCTCCGAGGAGGAGGCCCAGGAGCACCTGACCGATCCCGAAGAAGCCGGCCGCTTCGTCCAGGAGACGGGATGCGACGCTCTGGCGGTCGCCATCGGCACCAGTCACGGCGCCTACAAGTTCAAGAAAAAGCCCACGGGCAAGGTTTTGCGCATGGCGGTCATCCGCGAGATCCACGCACGCATGCCCGATTGCCACATGGTCATGCACGGCAGCTCGAGTGTGCCCGAGGAACTCGTCAACATCATCAACGAGTACGGCGGCGAAATCCCCGAGACCTACGGCGTCCCGGTGGAGGATATCCAGGAGGGTATCAAGCACGGCGTGCGCAAGATCAATGTGGACACCGACAACCGCCTGGCCATCACCGGCGCGATCCGCAAGGTCCTGGCGGAACAACCGGGCGCCTTTGATCCCCGCGACTACCTGAAGCCCGCACGGGTGGCCATGGCCGCGGTCTGCCGCGCACGCATGATTTCCTTTGGACAGGCCGGCAACGCCTCCAAGGTCGTGGCCCGCAGCCTCGACGACATGAAACGCGTCTATGCGGTCTGAGAATTCGACGCAGTCGAGATAGCGATAATCGCTGCGCCTCTCTACCGAGGAAGGAGTGGCTCCCCGAGCAAGACTCGAACTTGCGACAAACCGGTTAACAGCCGGTTGCTCTACCAACTGAGCTATCGGGGAACTGAAGGGAAGAGGACGATACCGCCGGGAGGGCGGGGGTCAACCTCTCTTCACGAGCATTTCTGCCTGTGGGTTCTGTCGGCCCAAAGGGGCGCTGGACTTGATGGTCTCCCCAGAGGAAGAGGCCCAGGTGGCCGCTTGCTCCGGGTGAGGGCGGCCTACTGGGCCAGTTCCTGTACCTTGCCCAGGAGATCCGAAGGGTTGCGAAACCCTGCGGGGGTCACGGCTTCGGCCCACAGGACCTTGCCGTCCTTGCCGATCAGAACCGTGGCGCGGTCGCCGATGCCGGGCTCTTCGAGCCAGACGCCAAAGGCCTGACAGGTAGCCCCCTTGGGATGGAAGTCGGCCAGCAGCGGGAACTTGATCCCCGCGAAGCCGCTCGACCAGGCCTTGTGACAAAACTTCGAGTCCACGGAGACACCCAGGACCTGGGTGTTGGAGCCTTCAAACTTCTCGAGAAGAGCGTTGAGGCCCGGGATTTCGATGCTTCAGGTGGGGGTGAAGTCGAGGGGGTAGAACACGAGCAGCACATTTTTGCTGCCAGCGAAGTCCGACAGGCTGACCGTCGTGTCGAGATGACTCTCGAGACTGAAGGCCGGTGCGTCGGCGCCGGTGGAAAGGATGGCCATGGAAAAAAACCTTGTGGGTCAGGAATGAACGAGTCTCTGAAACGATGACGACCTCCGCCATCGGCCGACTACTCTACCCTGCAGGGGAGGGTTTTGCACCGCTGGACCTGGAGACTCATCAAGGGGCCAGGGCGTCCTCGGGCAACACCCATCAGGGGGCGAATTTGAGGAGCGAGCGGGCCGCGGCATCGAAAGCGAGGGGAGCCACGGAGAGTTTGCCCCCATCAAATCCAGCCACGAGGTCGCCCGCCGTGCAGGGCTCCGAACCCTCGGGCGCGACGGCGCCGCCGAGGGACCCGGCCAGCCAGCCCACCAGGCGCTCAGGCTCTACACCCGCAGTGCGCAGGGCCGCCAACGAGAGGTCATCCCGGCGCTTTGCCAGGCGCTGACCCGCTGCGTCGGTGACGAGGCCGAGATGCCACCAGCGGGGGCGTTCAAAGCCAAGGGCTTCGATCAAGAGGGCTTGGCGCGGGGTGCTCTCCAGGAGGTCCAGGCCGCGGTACACCTCGCTCACACCCGCCCGCTGGTCATCGAGGACCACGGCCAACTGGTAGGCAGCCTGGCCGTCGCGGCTGGTGAGGGGAAAGTCGCCCACCAGGGCGGCCACCGCCTGGCTGAAGTCACCGGCCAGCTCGTCGTGGATCGTGACCTCGCCAGGGGCCACCCAAAAGCGCAGGGCCGGTTCTCGGCCGCTTGCTTGGCGGGCTTCTTCCGGGCCCGCGAAGCGCCCACGGCAGGTGCCCGGGTAGGGGCTGGAGGGCCCATCCCCGTGGGGGGCGGCGATGGCCTCCTGGACCTCGCGGCGGGTGCAGACGCAGGGGTAGGCGAGGCCTCGCTGGCCAAGTTCGTGGGCCACGGCGGCCCATTCCGCCCCGTGGCTCGACTGTTTCAACACCGGGCCGTCCCAATCGAGGCCCAGCCACTCGAGGTCCGCGAGGCAAGCGGCCTCGAATTCGGGGCGCACCCGGCTGCGGTCCAGGTCATCGAGACGCATGCAGAGGCGCCCGCCCCGACTCCTGGCCGCCAGCCAGGCCACGAGGAACGAGCGGGCGTGGCCCAGGTGCAGGAGCCCCGTGGGGCTGGGGGCGAGGCGGCCCACGGGAGTGGGTGAAGGGTTCACAGGGGTGGGGGGGAATAGGGCGGCAGGAGGGGCATGGCTCGGGGCAGCTTACTCCATGGCCTTGACTTGGCTCCGTCGAGTCCTGACTCTCTCTCCTGACCGCACCCGCCCACCAGCTACCTTCCCAAGCCGCCCCGGACAGCCCGTGAATCGACTCCGCCCCCTCGCAACACTCTTGGCCCTCGTGGCCGGCGCGCCCCTCGTCCAGGCTCAGTACCTCGGCAGTCCCTTCTCGTACAACTATGTCGAGCTCGACTACATGTCCACCGACTTTGACCTCGCCTCCGAGTTCATCGATGGCTACGGCGCTCAGATCTCGATCGAGTCGAACAAGAACATCCGCGTCATGGGCCGTTGGGGCGACATGCTGGGCACCGTCTCCGGCCAGGACGCCCTGCGCCGCGACATCGAGGTGGGCATCGGCTTTCACCAGACGATCAACCGCCAACTCGACAGCCTGCTTGACATCAAGTATGTGCGCAGCGAGCGCGAGGCCCGCGGCACACGCAGTTCGGACGCCGGTTTCGGCATCGAACTGGGGCTACGGGGCCTCCTGACCGACACCTTCGAGGTCAACGGCTCGATCGAGTACCGTGATCTGGTGCAGAGCGAGGTCGGTCTGCGCCTGGGTGTCTTGACCCACTTCAATCGCCATGTCGGCCTGGAAGTGGGCTATGTCTATTTTGGCGAGCAACAGACCCTGCACGCGGGGGTGCGCTTCTCGCTCTGAGAATCCCCAGACGCCAGGAGCCCGCGCCAGAGCCCGCCGGCAAGAGCGGAAAGCGCAACACGCCTCGCTGCCATGGCGGAGGTTGGCTGGAAACAGGGGTGTGTATGGTTTCGATCTCCGCAAGGGGAGCGTACAGCCCGAGGCGGGGCCTCCCAGGGAAAGCGCGCTGGGGCTTTGGCGGGGCTCCTTTATGGGGGCGAGGGGGTCTTTTGGACCGCAGCCTCTTGGCGACGGCGGGTAGAGCCTGCGCCAAATCAAGTCCATGCTAGGCTCCTATGGGACCTCGGTCTCCAGCTTCGCAACCCCGTTGTCCTTGGGCCCCGCCCACGCAGGCAACACCCCTCCAAAGGACATCTCGCCATGCTCTGCCCTCAGCTTTCGCTCTTGTTTACTGCGCTCGCTGTTTGTCTTTTGCCCGCAACTCTCTTGGCTCAGGGCCAGGACAACTGCGTGGCGGCACAACCCATTAGCGGCACGGGGCTTTTTGCCTTTAACAATTCAGCGGCCCTGACTGACGGGCTGGCCGATGGGCTCTGCGATTTTGCGGGGTCGCAGCAGATCAAGAGCGATGTTTGGTTCCTCTGGACGGCGCCCGCGTACGGCGTTGCGACGGTTTCGACCTGCGGGCTGACGGCCGTGGACACCAAGCTGGCTATTTATGAGGGCGGCTGCGCGGGACCGATTATCGCCTGCGGCGACGACACCTGCGGCTTGCAGTCCGAGGTGAGTTGGTTGACTTCAAGCGGGG
>LWDU01041652.1_pt1 | contig 153956 bp, 154 predicted proteins | sample 727161 | NCBI WGS metagenome assembly LWDU01 (sample SAMN04566230, study PRJNA314399) | hydrothermal vent metagenome | isolation source: deep sea hydrothermal plume seawater | place: Mexico: Gulf of California, Guaymas Basin | collected 2004-07-11
GATCCAGACTTTCCTCGATCACAATGCTGAACTCTTCATCACCGTCTGGGACAACGACAAGCTAATCGGTACGGTGTTGGCGGCGTGGGATGGAGGGCGGGCTCACTTCGCCCGGCTAACTGTGAATCCCGAGTACCGCAGACAGGGTATTGGGCGTGAGTTAGTAAACCGTTCAGAAAAGCTGCTCAAACAGCGGGGAGCCAAGCGCGTCTCCGCCGACATTCTGCGAGATAGCCCCGGCGCAATCGACTTCTGGAAATCAGTAGGCTTCACGGTCAATGATGTAGTCGAGCCATACGCCAAGAATATTTAGCGTCTGCCAGAACGTGGCGCAGCGCGCCGTCCACCCGAACTACCCGCACGTCTGCCGCCGCCGCCGCCGCGTTTCGACTTGCTTGTGGGTCGGCGTGAATCACCCGAATCGAATGTCGCTCGGCGATCACCGGCACCGCCTCGTCTCGTGGGTCGATTCGCCTTGAAAGCCAATCGCCTATCGTTTCGAGTTTCCTCTTCGGGTTTCTTCCACGGCATGTGCGGCTTTGCGATCCGTTTCGACTCGATGGCCAGATCCATAAGATCAGCCACTTCTTTGCCCGTCAGTTCCCGAACGGCTCGCTTGGGCAGGTCGTCCAATTTAACGGTACCGAAGCTAATTCGGCGCAACCGTACGATCGGCGATTCCACAGACTCAAGCATGCGACGCACAATTCGGTTTCGACCCTCATGAACGGTGATCTCAATTCGGCGTCGGCGATTAGAAACGATATTGATTTTGGCAGGTTTCGTCGGGCCGTCATCGAGCATGATGCCCCGCTCAAGCAACCCCTGACCTTCATCAGATAAAGCACTTGCAAGCTCCGCGAGATACGTCTTTTCGATCTCGAAACTGGGGTGCGCCATCTTCTGCGAAAAGTCGCCATCGTTCGTGAGAAGCAACAGCCCTTCGGTATCGGTATCGAGCCGACCCACCGGGAAGATTCGCTCTCGGACGTTCACCAGTTCCATGACGGTTGGCCGACCGTGCGGATCGGACAGCGTGGTCACATACCCGGTCGGTTTGTTGAGCAGGAAATATCGCTTTTGCTCAAGGGAAACCTGGTTGCCATCAGCAACGATATCGTCGGTTTCGATATCGGCGAAATCGCCAAGATTCGCGGTCTGGCCGTTCACCTTGATACGCCCTTCAACGATCATCTGCTCCGATTTTCGAAGTGATGCGATCCCGGCGGCGGCGAGTATTTTGTGGAGTCGTTGTTTCATCTCTGTTAACGAGTCTCTCACAACCATCGTTAATCAGAGTTAACTGCCCCACGGCACACCGCCATCAACACTCGCAACTTGCGACCCAGCGGTTTACCATCGCCAGAGTTGCAACCGGATGGCTCATCCCAAAAAGGCGGAAGACCTCTCATGACCTACGATCTCGTCATCAAAAACGGCACTGTCATCGACCCGGCGCAGGGCATACACGCCAAGAAAGACATAGCAGTTGCAGGCGGCAAAATCGCTGCGATCGAAGACTACGTTTCCGACGGCGATACCCACGACGTGATCGAAGCCGATGGCCTACTGGTAACACCGGGGCTCGTCGATCTTCACGTTCACGTTTGGTGGGGTGTCGCCCATCTCGCTATCGAAGCCGACCCCGCCTGCGTACACCGTGGAGTAACTACCGCTATCGATGCCGGATCATCCGGCTCAAACACTATCGCTGGGTTTCACCGCTACGTCATGGATCAGGCAGCAACCCGCGTTCTAGCGTTTTTGCACATTTCAGGAATGGGTCAACTCGACAACGATATCGGGGAACTTGAAGACATCCGCTGGGCACGCGTCGAAAAGGCTGTTGAAGCAGCGAAGTTGCATTCCGACGTGATCGTGGGAATCAAAGTCCGACTTACTGAAGGTATCGTCGGAAAAAACGACATGGTCGCCCTTGACCGCGCACTCGAAGCAGGTGTCGAGCTGAACAAGCCGGTGATGATCCACATTGGCGGGTCGATCCACAGTTTTGACGAATTCCTCGAAAAACTGCGCCCCGGCGACATCGTCACCCACTCGTTTACCGGCAACCCGCACGGCATTCTCGACAACAACAACAAGGTTATCGACGCTGCCTGGGACGCCATGAAACGTGGAATCATCTTCGACGTCGGCCACGGCGCGGGTTCGTTCTCGTTCCCGGTTGCCGAGGCTTGCATGGAGCAGGGACTTGGGCCGGGAACCGTGTCGTCCGATGTTCACCGCTACAACGTTCGAGGGCCGGTTTTCGATCTCATGACGACGCTTTCGAAGTACATGTACCTCGGCTACTCGATCGACGATGCACTGGCGCTTGGGACCTCGAAGCCGTCGGCGGCGGTTGGACTCCCCGATCACATCGGAACGCTAAAAGTCGGCGCCGATGCCGACATCGCAGTGATTCAGCTTCGAGAAGGACCAGTAACTTTCACCGATGCACCCGGCAACACCCGTGCAAGTAACGAGCTGCTGCTCCCTGTAGAAACGCTCCGCAAAGGCCAACGGTTCAACCCCGTGCACTCGGTTCACCCGAAGCTAGTAGGACACCCGCACTCGCATTAGTGAGAGTTGGTTAAGGGATCATCGGTGGTTGGGCGACTCGCCGGGTGCCAAATGCCCGAGGTGCGCGCCCCCTCCAAATCCCTCTGTTCCGATGACTCCACTCGGGAAATCTCCGGTCGGAAACTGGGTTCTTCACCGCGTCCGATACGCAGCCCGCAGCTCACTCCGCGCCGGCTCTGGCAGGTACTTCACTGCCTCTCGAAACGTCACTCCTGAAATTACTGGAATATGGCGGCGAACGTAAACCTCAACCTGTTCGGGCCTGACTTTTGACACATCACGCAGGGTCCAACCGGTTACCTTTCAAATGAAGAATTCCTTTTCTTCAATCATCGAATCGGCGTAGCGAACGAATCGTTCCCAGTACTTTTCATCCCGCACCAAACCTGCCATCAACACGAGAATCGAATATCGCCTCACCCAGAAATTCTCGTCGGTACTCCAGGCGTCAAGCATCTCTCCGACACTTGTACTTGGCTTCCCCTGTCCACCAGAAGCCCACCCGGCTTGCTCAGCGGATCGACGAGTACCTGCATCTTCAGGTTCAAGTAGGCCAGAGTATCGATCAAGAAGAAACACACCGAACAACTGCATCTCGAAATACGTGGAATCGAAGCACTCAACCGACTTCTGTATCAGTACTGCCCGCTCGGAAATCGGATTTTCTCGCGCTTCACATTTGATCGCGCCGCGAACCACTGGAACAGCGACTCCAAAAAAAATCGAGGTCAGACTTCAGATAAGACTTTTGACGCGGCGCACGTTCGGCCGATCCGTCGAGAGCGAACAGACGCGCAACATGATCCAGATCTAAAATCGGATTTTCCTACTCGAATGGCGTGTTCACGTGCACACCAAAAGCCTCTTCTTTCCCTCGTACGTCGAGAGATTGCATCGGCACATCTGGGTGCACACTCGACACATTCGAATAAACGCTTTCGGAAACAACAATCTCGCCGGCTTTTGCATGGCTCTGCAATCGGGCGGCCGTGTTCACGGTATCCCCAGGGGCAGTGAAATCGTTTACCGCGCCCGTACCAACCTTCCCAACGTATACCTGACCAAAGTTGATGCCAATACCAACCGGAAGCCATGGTTCTTTACGAGGCTGATTGCCGACACCTTTAAGAATGCCCACAGCGGCTTTTACCGCGGCAGTCGGAGCGTCGTCATGGAAAGCCGGCACGAAAAAGGCCACCACTTCGTCATCGATCATCTTGTCGATAATCGCGTGCTCCGGCAGCAACGCATCCATCGCCGCTTTATAGAAGCGATTCAACAAGGCAGCGAATTCAGTCGGACCAATCTTTTCAGCAATTGCAGTTGAGCCGCGAACATCTGCAAAAACTACTGCGATATCAATTTCCGCAGCACCGGAGGGAAGGATGTCGTCTCAGAGATTACACATCGCAGGATTTTTTTTACGAGAAGGAGTCCTCCCCCGCAGTGTTTTCATTACTGCGCCACCGAATCCGCTCAAAGGAATCAGGCACATGCCACAGCGATTGGCAACAGGCAGGTACGACGATGGTTTGTCGATGTGTCCATCTGTCAGAACAGTTCGCCACAATTCGGCAATTTCTGGGTCGACGGCAGCGTGGTTATGTTCTGTCATATAGCTTCAAGGCTTGGTTCATTGAATAGATGTGAACGAATTATGTTGAGTTTCGTCTGAATATCGAATATTCAGCAATCCATTTACTCCAATCTCACGCACATTCGCCATGGTTCGCATATTCTTGGGTGCGAACATAATACGTTTGAGTACTAAATCGGCCGATCAATTCAAATTAGTCGACCGGGAGGCCAGTGGATGGCGAAGAAGAACGGACGAATCGGAATTCTTGTAGGTGGTGGCCCAGCGCCAGGCATCAACAGTGTTATCGCAGCCGCAGTTATCGAAGCCGTTAACTCTGGCTACGAAGCCGTGGGTTTCAAAAATGGATACGAATTCCTCGTCAAAGGTGATACATCGCAAAATGTCGAACTCGGTATCGACGATGTAACAACAATCCACACCCAGGGTGGCTCTATTCTCCACACGTCCCGCACCAACCCAACCAAGCGGGTAGAAGATCTCGAAACCTGCGTCGCCACGCTCAAAAAGCTGGATATCAGCCACCTGATTACGATCGGTGGGGATGACACCGCGTTCGGCGCGTCGGAAATTGCCCGCGCTGCCAACGGCGAAATACGAGTTGCGCACGTCCCGAAAACCATCGATAACGACCTGCCGCTCCCCGGCGACATGCCGACTTTCGGCTACGAGACGGCTCGACACGTCGGCGCTGGAATCGTGATGAACCTCAAGGAAGACTCGCGCACAACCAACCGCTGGTACTTCATCGTTGCGATGGGTCGGCACGCAGGTCATCTGGCTCTTGGAATCGGTAAGGCTGCGGCCTCCACTATCACTCTCATTCCAGAAGAATTCCCCGGAAAAACTGTAAGCCTTTCGGAAGTTTGTGATGTGCTTGAAGGGGCGATTCTCAAATGCCGAGTAACGGGCCGACCCGACGGCGTGGCAATTATCGCTGAAGGCATTGCCAGCAAGCTAAACATGAGCGATCTGCGAAACATCGCCGGAGTTGAAATTCCTCGTGACGAGTACGGCAACATCAGGCTTGCCGATCTGCCACTCGCTCGCATCCTCAGGACCGAGGTAGAACGCCGGTTCAAGGAACGTGGCGAAGCCATGAGCATCGTCGATCTCACTTTAGGCTACGAACTCCGTTCAGCTGCTCCAATTCCTTTCGATATCGACTACACACGAACCCTCGGCCACGGCGCCGTGCGCTTCCTGCTAGAAGACACTCCCGAGGGAGAAGAAGCGATTCATGGCGCCATGATCTGCATCGTTGGCAGTCAGCAACGTGCGGTTCCGTTCGAAGATATGCGAGACCCCGAAACTGGCAAGACCGCCATCCGCATGGTCGACACGACCAAGCTCTACTACGACGTCGCTCGCCGATACATGATTCGCCTCGAACAGTCGGATCTGGAAGACGAAGAAATGCTGAAACTACTCGCCGACAGCGCGTCGATGCACCCAGAAGCGTTCAAACGACGGTTCCGAGTAAAGAGCTAACGGGTAAAACCAAAGTGGTTAGCCAAGCGACTCAACTGGCCGTCAAAGCCGAAGCTATCGTCAAGAACTATGGCGAAACAGCCGTTCTTCGCGGCCTCGAGCTGTCGCTCCCAGTCGGTGAAGTTACCGTGCTGCTTGGCACTAACGGAGCTGGCAAAACGACGTTGCTTAGAATTCTGGCGATGCTCACTTCGATCGACTCCGGAAATGTTTCGATCTACGGAACCGATCTCAGCCGTAATGGCCCAGACGTTCGTGCCCTAACGGGGTCGGTTTTACACTCGCCAATGCTCTACGCCGATATGACGATTCGGGAAAACCTGATGTTTTTTGCCGAGATGTACCGGCTCCAGAACGTCGACGATCTGATCGCCCAGACGACCGAAAAGGTGGGCATTGAGCAACGAATCGATGACAGGGTTCGAACGCTGTCGCACGGCTTTCAGAAACGGGTAGCGCTGGCGCGTGCCTTGATGCACGATCCGCAGCTGCTGTTGCTCGACGAACCGGAATCGGGACTCGATACACGGTCGGTTTCGAGGCTCGACCAGATAATCGACGATTACAGATCGGCTGGTCGAACGGTCGTGATGACCACCCACATCGTCGAACACGCCCTCGAGATAGCAGATCGGGCAGTCGTCCTTAACAACGGGTTGGTCGGTCTCAATTCGGCCAACCCATCTGGCGACCGAGCCGAAATCCTCGCTGCCTACTCGCCCGACACCGAATCGTCAGGCAGCGCCCACCAATGAAGGGTTCACTCGCCATCATATGGGCGATCGGTCGAAAAGACCTGCTGCTCGAAATCCGCAACAAAGACGTCGTTGTCGCTGTCGCTGGATTCGCCCTTTTGGTGGTCGTTATCTTCACTTTCGCAACCGACCTAAATCAGGCGAATGCGAAGCTTGTCGGACCCGGCGTGCTGTGGGCAGGAATCGCCTTTGCGGGAGTAACCGGGCTCAACCGGGCGTTCGCACTGGAAGTCGAAGGCAACACGCTCGAAGCACTGATGCTTGCGCCAATTAGCCGTGATCTCATTTATCTCGGCAAGGCACTCGGAAACTTCCTGTTTATCACTGTCGCACAGATCATCGTAATCCCCGTGTTCGCCGTTCTGTTCAACCTAGTCGTTTTCCGATGGGAGATGCTCGCGATAAGCCTGCTCACCACTCTGGGATTCAGCGCCGTTGGAACACTATTCGCCGCGATGTCGGTACGTGTGCGAGCAAGGGAAGTGATGCTGCCGCTACTGTTCCTGCCAGTGGTTACGCCGCTACTCATGGCTGCTGTCGAATCGACAAGCCACATGGTGAACGGCCGAAGCTGGTCCGATATGTCGCAGTGGCTACAGCTAGCGGTTGCATTCGACGTCGCGTTCATCGTCGTATCGGCATTCATTTTCCAACACATCCTCGAAGACTAAGCCTGAGTAAATCGACATGCCGAACACATACAAAGTTTTCTCTGATTTAAACCACGTTCGTGATAAAATTCTCTAAGTTTTGCGCCAAAGAAAACTGTAAATCCATTCTCGATGACCAAAGTTCTTAACCTACTCGACCCACTGCTGATCCTCAGCGCCGCCCTCATGGGTCTAACGCTGTACCTCATATTCGTGTGGGTTCCCACCGAGCTGAACCAGGGCGCAGTGCAGCGAATCCTCTACTTCCACGTTCCCGTGGCATGGGGATCGATGCTCGGAATTTTCGTCGTAAGCGGCAGCTCCTTCATGTATCTGTGGAAAAAGAACGAAAAGTGGGACCGACTCGCAGTTGCTTCCGCCGAGGTTGGAGTGGTTTTCGGTGGGCTGATGCTGCTCACCGGAATGATCTGGGCACGACCTGTATGGGCAGTGTGGTGGACCGGTGAGGCAAAACTCACAACGGCGCTGATTCTGTTCTTCATCTACGTGGCTTACCTGATGTTCAGGGCTTACTTCCCGCCCGGAGCACAACGCATGCGACTCGCAGCGATCATCGGACTAATCGGTGCAATCGACACGCCGATCATCTACTTCGCTGCCAACCTGTGGGCGGACGCGCACCCGCCAATCATTGCAGGACCCGCCGCCGACGCAGAATCGACATTGGGGAGCGATCTGGGGATGGTGCTTCTGGCATCGACCTTAACGTTCACTTTCATATTTATCTATCTCGTTCAAACCCGGTACAAGATCCGAAAATCCGAGGATGATTTGATCGAACTCAAGCGAGCTTCAACAGCGGCAGTAATGACGGGGGCAAATTGACCGTGACCAGAACCATTACCAGGGCTGGAGCACTCCGCATCGCCTTTGCGATGATCGTCGCTCTTAGTCTTTCGATAGTTCAAACGAATGTTTCTTCGGCACAGGACGCATCGGTGCTCAGTGGAATCGTGGTCGGTGTAGAAACCGATGAAAACGGGAATTTGACCAGATTCGCGGTGTCGGACTCATCGGGCGAAGTGACCACTTTTGAGCTTTCTGCCGATACCCAGTACGGTCTAGAAAATCAGGCTGGCGATCGCTGGGTGTCGAATCAGGGCGATGAGCCCTCCGAAGCCGCACGACGCCTGCGAGACCACCGTGAGCGTTTCGCCCCGATCACCGTTTCTTTTGAAAACGGAACCGCACTTTCGGTCGTAGAACGAGAAGAAGGCAAACTCGAAGCCAATCTCGGCTACCTGTTCGCGGTGTTCGCAATTACGTGGGCGCTGTTCTTCGCATACGTGCTGTACGTGGGTAGCAAGCAGCGCGTGTTGCAACACGAAATCGCAAAGCTACAAGACAAACTCGGCTAGAGCCCCTTAGACTTCAAATAGAGATATGACAGAAGAAAACAACGACCAGCAGCACGATATCGAATCGACTCCAGTAGTGGTTACGCCTGCGCGCACATCGACACTTATGGGTCCCCGCGCCAAGCTGGCGTTCACCTTCGTACTTGTAGCCGGGGCGCTTGCTTACTTCGCCTTTACGGCGTTTCAGGGTGCGACTGTCGACTACTTGTCGGTGGAGCAGGCTTCAACTCAATCGCCTACTGCTGTAGATCGACAGGTTGGCGTTATCGGCAAGCTCGTCCAAGACTCTTACGTCAGAGACGCCGATGGCCTAACCGCCCACTTCTCAATCAAAGATGAAGACGGTCTTGAAGAGCTGGACATCACCTACACAGGTGAAATAGGGCAGGTGTTTTTCAACGATCATTCAGAGATCATCCTGCAGGGACAAAAACTGGCTGACGGGTCATTTACTGCCGACAACCTGACCGTGCGTTGTCCTTCGAAGTACCTGACCGAGGCCGAGCAGGCTGAAATCGAAGCCCAGAACAACGGCGACCCTGCCGCACCGCCCTACCAGCCCGACTACTTCGACCAGGAAGCGTAGTTCGGGCGGGCTACGCCCACGTTTGTCATTGCAAGGGGCGAGGGACGAACGACGTGGCAATCAATGATCGTCATCGGTAACGGGTCACTTTAGGGCGAGACTTCTCTGGGGATAGTAGCTCCGTACTTGAACACAGCGTTGCTCAGAGTAGGCTATTGCCACGTCGTGCCTGCCCGCAATGACAGGCACTGCGGCAAGCCCTAGTCGCTATCGATTCGGCTGTTTCTGAACTTGCTGCTCACGGTTGCCACAACCAGCGTAAACACAATTAGTCCAACGGCCAGAATCGTCAGCGAACCCCGCAGCCCGAAAATCGCCGCCAGCGAACCGCTCGCAAGCCCTCCAAGTGGAAATCCCGACCAGGCTATTTCGTAAGCGCCAATTACCCGCCCTCTTACTTCAGCCGGGACGTTGAACTGAATAACCGATATTCCGAGCGCTACATGCACCGAATTGAAGTAGCCGAGCAAAAACGCAAATGGCAGCGCAGTAAGCATGTTGCCGGTCTGTGCCCAGACGATAACGAATCCACCAAACAGTAGATCGGTAACCAACAACGCTGGCCCGGCTCGCCGAATTCCACCGGTCCACGACATCGTCATCGCCCCGGCAACCGCGCCTGTCCCCACGGCAGCAAACAAAATGCCTAGCCCGGTTTCGTCGGTATTGAAAACGTTTTTGGCGAAAGCTGGAAGAATGAACACCAGGCCGCCGAGGGTCAACGCATTCACGAAAGTGAACATCAGGTTCATTCGCAGTATCGGGTTACTTCGAATAACCCGAACAACTTCAGCCAGATCTTGAACGATTCCGGCATGGCTGGCTCGGGCTATCTGCGTTACGGGTTTGAGCGTTGTGTAAACAATGAACGACAATCCGAGTAGGCCCGCTGCTACCCCGTACGCAGCTGATGCGCCAAACGTGGCGAGCACGAATCCACCAATCACCGGCCCGGCGACACGGGCACCGTTGAATACCGATTGATCGAGCGATATCGACCTCACCAGAATTCTTTTGTCCACAATGTCGGGCAATAGCGATAGCCGTGAAATCCAGTCGATCGCAAGGCCCGACCCCTGAAAAGCGCCCGCGATAACAAGATGCCACGGTTCAAGGTTGTCGGTTTCATACAACACGGCAATCGCCAGCATCGGCAACCCTGCGATCACCGATCCGATCTTCAACAGCCGTGTGCGCGGAATTCGGTCGGCAAGCACTCCAGCCATCACGCCGACAACTACGTTCGGAATGCCGACCGCTGCTCCGAGAGCTGCCAGCCACAGGGTCGAATCTGTCAGTTCAAATAGGAGATAGCCCTGAGCAACGTTGATTAGCTGATGGCCGGTGCCCCAGAAAAGAGTTGCCGTCACAAACCGCTGCAGCGGAGAATTACGCAGCGCGTCGTAAAAACTCGCGCCCTCGGGATTTCTTGATTTAGACGATTCGTGTGCCTGCCCGCTGAATTCCGACCATAACCGCCATTGTGAACCCATCCCAACTGCACCGGGCGTACCAGTTGGCACAGGTTCTCGCATATGCGGTCTGCAACGGTGCGATTTAAAGCAGCAAAAGTCTCTGCGCTGTTACAATTCGAATTCCCACCATGAACCCCGACATCACGTTCAACACATTCCTACTTGCCGCCGCCATTGCATTTGCACTGGGAGCGGTTCCGGTTGCCTACACAGTTGGGCGCCTCAGTGGCATCAACGTGTTCGAAGTCGGATCACGCCAGGCCGGTGCAACCAACATCTGGCGAGAAGTCTCCCGCAAGCACGGCGTACTCGTCACAATAATCGATTTTGGCAAAGGGCTTACGGCGATTTTTATGGCTCGCCAGCTTGGCCTCAACGGCGTTGAACTTCTGGTACCTACCACCGTAGCCATTGCCGGTCACTGGAACTCGCCGTTCACGAAATTCAAGGGTGGCGACGGAGTTGTCACGTTGATGGGCACGTCGATGGGTATTGCTGCACTCGTCGTCTTTGTATCGCTGGCAATTGGTGCTCTATTTTCCACCGTGATGAACAAGAAGCTTGCACACCCCAGCCTGTGGGGCGGAATAGTCGGCTACGCCATTTTCATCGGATTGGCGTTCAGGTCAACCTCGAACATCGACCCTAACGTGGTGTACGGCCTTACCGGCATCGGAATCGCCATCATGCTGCACAGCATGTACTTCCACAAACAGCACAAAGATTATTTCCGAATTCCCGATCCGGTCGACGAAGATCCGGAATCGTCAATCCGGCAAGACGGCCTCGGATAACACTCCCACAAATTCGGGCACAAAAAAACGGCGAACATATCGCCGTTTTTCATTTAACCGATCAATGGTATTTATTCGTCGGTGATTTCGCCAATCGCCTTTTTAAGCGATTCTGGATTCGTGTACAACGTTGCCTATCGAATGATGGGCAATCCCCATGATGCCGAAGAAGTTGCGCAGGACGCTTTCGTATCGGCGTATAAGGCTAGAGACAGGTTTCGGGGCGATGCACAGCCGACCACATGGCTGTACCGAATAACGGTTCACGCAGCGCTGATGCGAATACGCAAAGACAAGCGCGGCAAAGAAATGACCGTTTCAGAAGACGCCCGACCCGATATCGCTTCGAGTAACTGGGCGGAATCGCCAGTGGCTGCCACGATGAACAGCGAGTTGGGTGCTCGCATCGATGCTGCTATCAACAAACTCCCCGAAGATCTGCGAGTGGCTGTGATCCTTCGTGACGTACAGGGGCTTTCGAATCAGGAAGCTGCCGATACTCTGGAAGTTTCCGTTTCGGCGTTGAAGGCAAGGCTCCATCGAGGGCGTATCCAGCTTCGAGACTCGCTAGAACAGTACGTAGCCCAACGCGCCAAGGCCGACTAGGCTTTCACCGGAACGTCTGCTGGTACGCCGAGTCAGCCCGCCGTCCACTGTCACGCTGAACTTGATTCAGTATCCCCTTCACACCGCGCAAACTTGGCGACTCAGCCAAGCGCGTTCTTCCTCGACTACCTGTCCGCAATCGATAACGATTCTGAATCAAGTTCAGAATGACAGTTGGTGGCGGATCGGCAACAAAGCAAACCCAGCCAAACAAAAAAAGCCCCGCAGCGCTGCGGGGCTTTTTCGTATTCAACTTTTACAGAACTAGATCTTCAGCAGGTAGGTATCCAGCAGTTCGTCGTTGGTTCGCTTCGGTGCCCGAGCCTGCAGCTCTTCATACCGATCCTGAAGCGACTTGCCTTCCTGCTTGAACACAACGCCCAGAGGGATCCCCGGTCGGCTCAGCAGGTCATTAGCATCCTGCTCGCTGGTCGGGTCGTGATCTTCAGGAATGTCGTATGCCAGACCCTTGATCCCTTCCCTCGGCTTGCCCTTCAGAATGTCGTACGTGTCGTTGTACGTGGTGCAAGGCGACTGAACATGAACAATGCTGAACCCGTTGTGGTTCATTGCTTCCTGGATCACCGTGGCCAGCACCCGAGGCTTGCTCGAGTAGTACGAAGCGATGTAAGAAACGCCGAGCGACATGTAGTGCTTCAGCGGAGATATCGGGTTTTCGATCTTGCCAAGTGGCGTCGAAACGGTGACCTTACCGAATTCGGTAGTCGGTGAAGACTGACCCTTGGTCAAGCCATAAACACCGTTGTCCATAACAACTGCGGTAACGTTCACGTTCCGGTAGGCGGCGGGGCCAATATGCTCGGCTCCAATCGAAAGGAAGTCACCGTCACCAGCAACAACAACCGTATTCAGCTTGGGATTGCCCTGCTTCACACCAAACGAAATCGGAAGTGTTCGACCGTGAATACCGTGAATACCGAACGGTTGGTCGCCTTCGACAAGGTGAACCATGTTTCCGGAACAACCAATACCGGCCACAACAACGTTGTTCGCCTGCGGCTCTTCGTGTTCAACAGAGTAGGCCTCGAGAGCGACCTGAAGTGCTCGTCGCACTCCAAAGTCTCCACATCCCGGGCACCACGCGAAATCATATTCTGGATTGCGCTTGCTCATGCTGTTACTCCATCCCCTATTCGCTCGCCGATACTGACAACAAGGTCGGCTGGCCGGAACGGCAAGCCCGTGTACTGCGTAATTGATTCCGCATCAATACCCTCCATACGAAGGAGAGACGACCACTGACCCAAATAGTTTAGCTCAGGCACGATGATTTTTTTGCCAGACTTCAGAACCTCGAGGACTTCCCTGGGCAGCGGGTTAAGCGCTACCGAATACAACCATCCAATGTTTTCACCCTGCGCTCGAAGCCTGTCGTAAGCCTCGCGAGCAGGACCCTTCGAGCTACCCCAGGGCATGATGATCACATCAGCGTCGGCATTCTCGATTTCGTAGTGAGCGCCATCAAGACGATCAAGCTTCTTGAAACGTCGCTCCATCAGGCGAACGTGGTGATGGGGAAGGTGAGTCGTGTCACCAATCTCATCATGCTCCGAACCGTTCGCTACATATGCGCCGGGTCCACCAGGAACCGGCATACCGGGGAGAGGCGTTGAGCCATCCCACGAGTCGTATCGTTTACCGGTATCGCCTTCGCTTACAGAAGCCCGACTTTCCTGGCTTACCTTGCCCAGATCCGGTCGTCGAATGTTTTCACCACGCTCAGCAAGGCCGAACTCGCTAACGAGAATGACAGGACCCTGATATCGCTCGGCCCAGTTCGTTGCCAGCGCTCCAGCATAGAAGCATTCCTCGATCGTGCCTGGAGCCAGCACCGGCATCTTGATATCGCCGTGTGCGGGGTGCATCGAAGTGTAGAGGTCAGACTGCTCCGACTTGGTGGGCAATCCGGTAGCGGGACCACCGCGTTGAACATTGACTACAACCAGCGGAATCTCGGCCATCCAAGCGAGTCCAAGACCTTCGCTCATAAGCGAGAATCCGGGACCAGCGGTAGCCGTCAATGCTTTTTTGCCAGCGAATCCGGCGCCAATAATAGCGTTGATCGCTTCGATTTCAGAAGCAACCTGGTGAACGAATCGCCCCTCGCCCCACAGGTAATTTTCCATCCATATGAGCACCGTAGTCGCCGGGGAAATCGGGTATCCAGCGTAAAAATCGAGACCGGCGGCAACCGCACCCATAGAAAGAGCGGCGTTACCGGTAATCATGATCTGCGTGTAATCGGGCTCTGCAGGCGGTGCGAGCTGGCCCACGTTGAATCCGCTCGACTTTGCAACATCGACACCAAGACGCACAGCCTTGATGTTCGCTTCGATGATCTCTTCATCACCGGGCCGTCCACGAGTAAATCGCTGCGTTATGAACTCGTCGATCTCTTCGAGGTTGAAATCGATCAGATTAGCCACGGCTCCGATAGTGACCATGTTGGCAGCGCGGGCGTTACCGGTCGATTTGGCAAGCTCGTCGGCTTTGATGCCAAAGTAGTGCCCGCCCTCGGGAAGGTCAAATTCTTCGGCGTTGTAAACGGTTACTCCGACGGGGTTCAAATCGTCACAGTGATGGTCGTACGCGTATTTGTTCAAAGTAACGAGCACGTCGACACCATCTCCAGAACTCAGCACCGGCGTCGTTGAAATACGTACCTGTGAGGACGCCGGGCCACCCATAATCTGCGACGGGAATGTCGAGTGGGTCTGCACGAAGTAACCGGCATGGGCGGCTGCCCGCGCCAGAGCGTCGGCGGATGTGACCAGTCCCTGTCCGCCCTCACCGGCGAATCGGATGACGAAGTCCTGCTTATCCAATTTTTACTGTCCTCTTCCGAACCCGCGCTGTAGCAAGTTCTTATGTGATGCGCCCCAACGATCCTGGTTCAGGCGCAAAAAAACCGCACCTACTCTTCGGCAGTAATGCGGCTATTTCTATCTGTAATGATTTGCTCTCGCACTAGATTTTGAGTTGGCACGTCGTATGCAGTCGTCCCAGCCGAACGACAGCGAATTTCGTTTACTTGATGTAAGCGTATGTTTCGAAATGGCAATGTAATGCTCATACCCGGCGAACAATTATCGAATTCGATCAGTTCGGTGTCAATTAGTTTGGGGGTTCAATTTCGGTTCTAATCGAACTTGATCTTAAAGTATGCTCGCTGGCGTTTGACCGATAGCGTCACCAATCTTAGAATCCGCTCACATATTCTGAACCTTTGCTCACGATACTTTTACAAAATGACGAGACAACGCACAACAGATCATTCAATCGACCGCTGGTCGGCAGGCGGTGTTGTGCTTCGGGCCGATCCGAATGACAGCAAGCTGCTGTACGTGGCGCTCTGTCACAGGCGAGCGGAATCTCTATGGGCACTTCCCAAAGGAACGCCCGAAGAAGGCGAATCGGTAGCCGAAACAGCAGCCCGGGAAGTCGCCGAAGAAACTGGTCTGCAGATTGAAACCGGCCCGGCTATCGACGATACCTACTATTCGTTCTTTCGAACCGCCGGTGAGACACTTGGCGATCTTCCATACGACAACAACAGCACAGTTCGTATCGATAAAACGGTTCACTGGTACCTGATGAAGTACATTGGCGGCGATACATCAAACCACGATCATGAGTACGATGATGTTGAGTGGATCAACATTAAAGAAGCATCACAGAGGCTGACCCATCAGAATGAAGCGCGAGTCCTGGAAAAAGCTGTGGCCGTTTATGAGGGCCGAGCAGGAAACGGCAACTGATCTTCGTCTCGTCGGTGAACTGACCATTCTCAGGTCAAAGTCGATGGACGATGCTGAAGCCGACTATTCATGGCGCATTGATCCAAAACTCGCCGAACTCGATGCCACCCGCCCGGTAACCCTCTCGTATCCCGAATACGTGCGCTATCACCGTGACGACGTGAACTATCCGTCGCCATGGTCGGTGCGCATGGCAATCGACACACTCGATGGCCGCCACATAGGCAACTGCATGTACTACGACATCAATACGGAAAAATCGCAGTGCGAACTGGGAATCATGATTGGCGATCGTAAGTACTGGAGCAAGGGCTACGGCACCGACGTCATAAAAACAGCGCTTGCTCGCATCTTCACATCTACTGAACTCGACCGGGTTTACCTGCACACCCTCACCCACAACTTCAGAGCTCAAAAGTCGTTCGCCAAAGCCGGATTCGTTCACGTTCGAGAAGTAAAACGTGACGGCTACGAGTTCAAACTCATGGAGGTATTGCGAGCCGACTGGGAAGCTGCTCACTTGAACGAGAAATTACCAACTACCGTCGGTAATTCTTCACCCGAAGTCTCGGCTCTTTCGATGGCCCAAACGCAAACTCAGGCCGATGCCGACCCCCTACTAGGATCCTAAACAGCCCGAATACTTGGAGAATCCTCAATGAATTTGCTTCTTATCACCGGACCCGATTTTGGTACGCACCCCTACGAAGAGTCGACCCCGGTCCTACAGGCGTTTCTTGAGGAAGCGGGCCATTCGATCACGTTGTCGGATTCGGCAAACGAACTGACTGGCGATCTTTCTGGCTTCGATACAATCGTGCTCAACACGTTGCGACAACCCGATACGGCTAACGACCTCGACGAAGCGCAGCGTGGCGGGTTCGAAGGTTACGTAGCCGGCGGTGGATCACTGCTTTCTATTCATATCTCAGCAGGGTCTTGCCCCGACTGGTCGGAAATGAAGAAGATCACTGGCGGAGGCTGGGTACTCGGCGAAAGCTGGCACCCGCCGTTCGGTTGGTTCCGGGTTTACATCGATCAGCCCGATCACCCGATCGCGGCAGGCGTCGAGGATTTTTGGACCTACGACGAGTGCTACTGCGGACTCGATATTCAACCCGGCATCGACGTGTTCATGCACGGAATTGTCGAAGACGAAGTAAAGCCGCTCGGTTGGACGCACCAGTTCGGCGCAGGCAGGGTCGCAAATATAGCGCTCGGCCACGCAGGATCATCACACGGGCACCCACAGTTCCAGAAGCTAATCCTCAACGCACTGAATTATTTGAAGTAGCCACCCCAACCCTCTCCTGATGAAAAGGGGGCTAGAACAATCCAAGAAAGAACACCTAAACCGATGGCAAACCGCCGACCCAACATCGTCCTCATCATGTCCGACGACCTAGGCTACGAAGCCATCGGCGCGAACGGCGGCACTTCATACGCCACTCCGATCCTCGATGGCATGGCAACGGCAGGTGTTCGGTTCGAAAACGCCCACGTACAGCCACTTTGCACGCCAACCCGTGTGCAGCTGATGACCGGTAAGTACAACTTCCGCAACTACATCGGATTCGGCCTGATCGCCCCCGACGAAGTTACGTTCGGCCATCTGTTCTCTGACGCGGGTTACAAGACCTGCATCGCTGGAAAGTGGCAGCTTCACTCGTACAACCCGCCCGACGAAATGCCTGAGGCACGTTCGACAGGCCAGACAATCGAAGACGCCGGGTTCGACGAGTTCTGCGTGTGGCACCCGCACCACACAGAGGAAAAGGGCTCTCGATACAAAGACCCGATCGTCTACGAAAACGGCAAGTTCCTCGATAACACCAAAGACAAGTACGGCGAGGACATTTTCGCCGACTACATCATGGATTTCATGAACAGGAATCAGGACGATCCATTCTTCGTTTACTTCCCTATGGCCCTGACGCACCGTCCGCTTGAGCCAACTCCCGACAGCCCTGAATATGACGATTTCATCCCGCCGTCAAACGAAACGCTTGGCGGTCGGACGTGGGATGAGCTTGAAGGCTGGGACGACGATCCCCGCTACTACAAAGACATGGTTGAGTACCACGACAAGGTGATCGGCCGGGTGAACGCCAAGCTGGAAGAACTGGGCATCGCCGAGGACACTCTGGTTATCTACGTCGGTGACAACGGATCGCCAATCGAGGTCTGCTCAATAATCCACTCCCACACCGAAGTTTGCGGTGGGAAAGGGCTCACAGTCGACCGGGGAACACACGTTCCGCTGATCTGCAGCTGGCCGGGAACTATCCCAGCCGACTCCGTTACAACCGATCTGATCGACGCTTCCGACTTCCTGCCAACAATGCTTGAAGCCGCCGAAATTGATCTTCCCGATGGCTATGTCATGGACGGACGGTCGTTCCTGCCGCAGCTAAAAGGCGAGACCGGCGACCCACGTGATTACATCTACTTCCACTTCGAGCCGATGAGCGGACGCGTCCACCGCTACGCCCGGTTCATCCGCACTCACCGCTGGAAGCTCTACGACGATGGCCGTCTGTTCGACCTCAACGCCGATCCCGAGGAGGAGTCGGCATTCGAGCCGTATGGCGATGACGCTGAGCGAACTGAAATACGAGCACAACTAGCGCCGGTGTTCGATCAGATGGTGAAGTAAGTGCCATTGGCACGGATTGGTTAGAACGGCTTTTTTTCCTAAGTGAGAGGGAACACCTGCTGCCGAGTACTCCTCACACGCCACGACATTCAAAATTATTCCCAGAAAACAATGACCACACCACGCCCCGACTGGCTCTCTCTCACAACCGAAGAAGCTCTAGATCCCGACCTGCCCATCTGCGATCCACATCACCACTTCTGGGACCGCCCCGGCAACCGCTACATGCTCGACGAGCTCCTCGAAGACACCGGCGGCGGGCACAACATCACGGAAACGGTCTTCGTCGAATGTAGTGCCATGTACCGCAGTGTCGGACCCGAAAGCATGAGTCCAGTTGGGGAAACCGAGTTCGTAAACGGTCTCGCCGCCCAGAGCGCCAGCGGGAAGTACGGCAACACGAACGTGGCAGCAGGAATCGTCGGATACGCCAATTTGCAGTTGGGATCCCAAATCGGCGAAGCTCTCGAAGCCCACATCGCCGCCAGTCCGAACCGGTTTCGGGGCATCCGAAACTCGTCCTGCTGGGATGCCAGTCCTGATATCGGCGGATACAAAAGCCCGCCAAAAGGGCTGCTCGGCGATCCTACGTTCCGTCGGGGATACGCTGAACTCGACCGACTAAATCTCAGCTTCGATGCCTGGCTATATCACACTCAACTCGGCGAACTCACCGATCTGGCACGAGCGTTCCCCAACGTCACAATAATCATGGATCACATCGCTGGTCCAATGGGCATCGGACCGTACGCAGGCGAGCAGAACGAAGTGTTTGAAGCGTGGAAACAGGGTATGTCCGAACTTGCCACCTGCGAGAACGTGTTTATCAAGCTCGGTGGATTCGGAATGCCCCTCGACGGCTACGCATGGCATGAACGCAACGCTCCGCCATCATCCGAAGAGATCGCTACGACAATGGCGCCTTACTACGACCACTGCATCGAGTCGTTCGGGGCCGATCACTGCATGTTCGAAAGCAACTTCCCGGTCGACAAGGCGTCGACGTCTTACACGATCCTCTGGAACGTGTTCAAGCGAGTTGCAACAAACTACTCAGCGAGCGAAAAAGCGTTCCTCTTCCGCGACTCCGCACGTCGGGCATACCGAATTTAGGTCCATCCGAATCGCCGTCCCTACAGCTGCGGCTCAATCGGCAGCCGATCTATCACAACACCCGTCGCGTCAACCACAGCGTTCGCTATAGCCGCGGCGATCGGCACGATGCCCGGCTCGCCAGCACCTGAAGGATCGTCTGTTGGATCGTCAATGAACTCCACGTTGATCTCTGGCACGTCAGTAATCCGCGGCACACGATAAGCGCCAAACCCGTTACTCAGAACCCGGCCGCCATCGAACTCGACGGCCTCCCACAACGCTGTCCCGAGCCCCATCACGACTGATCCCTCGATCTGATTTCGTGCGCCCTCAGGGTTAAATACCTTGCCGCAATCGAACGCCACGTCGACCCGTTCAATGCTTACGACGCTGCCTTCGACCGACACCTAAACAACCTGCGCCACGTAGCTGCCTGCATCGAATCCAACCGCAATACCGAACCCGATGTTGTACACATGCAAATTGGTCCTCGACTGCCAGACGCTCATCGCCGCGACATTCTCAAGAACTCGACGATAACGTGGGTGACTCAGGTTGTTGAGCCTGAACTCCAGGGGGTCGATTTCAAGCTGCCGGGCAATAACATCGATATGGACCTCACGCCCAAAGTGGTTCACTGCCCCGCCAAGCGAGCGATACGATCCGTGCGGCAGCGGCGAAGGCGAGTCGGCAACCCGAATGCGAGTGCCCGGAGCATCGTACGGCGAGTCGGCTCCACGCCTGCCCCTGAATGCGTTGTCGCCCGCATGAAACGCCGTGTAATCCCAGGCAACCAACATGCCCGCTTCATCGACGCCCGCATTGATCTCCATCAACGCAGCAGGTCGCACAGTGCTCGTCGAAAACTCTTCTTCCCGAGAGTACGCAATCTTTACGGTTCGCCCGGTTTCACGCGCCAGAATCGCTGCTTCCAAACTCACCGATTGCGACTTCGTCCCGAACGATCCGCCCACTTCTTGAGTAATCACTCGAATTTTTTCAGCATCAATCCCGAGTGCCGAAGCCAGCATCGCCTGCTCCGAAAATGGAGCCCGATTCGAACACCAGACCGTCAACGTACCATCGTCATTCCACCTGGCGCTCGCAGCACTCGGCTCCATCTGGGCATTTGCAACATAAGGAGCGTAATAGGTGCCTGAAATCACTTGAGCAGCACCGGCAAGATCTTCCAGTGCATTACCGTCATCACGAAGAAAAATCGGTTCGCTCGCCCGGTCGTCAAGTGCAGCCGGCATGCTCCAGTCCGACACGTCATCGGGCGATTCATCCCATCTTGCTCGAACAAACGACGCTGCCCGATCCGCAGCTTCCTTCGTCTCGGCAACCACACCTACAAGGTCATCAACCTGCACCAGTTTGATAAACCCCGGCACCTGCTCGGCACGGGTGCCATCCAGCCGAACGAGTTTTGCACCATTTGAGGGAGGTCTAATCAAGCGACCATGAGCCGTGCCTTCTAACGCGAAATCATGTGCGTAAACAGCGCTTCCCGTAACCCGCTCAGCACCGTCGATCCGAGCCGCCCCTTTATGCGGAGTCAGCGAGTTAAACAAGTCGACTGCAACGCCGTCGTCATCCCCAGAAATTTCGATCTCGATTCCCACGTCATCACCGGTTTTCAAGCCCTTCGCGATCACGGCCTTAGCCGCCTCGGCTGCCTTCGCAAGCTGAACACCAACGGTGCGAGTCGAGGCGCTGCCCGTTGTTCCGCGATCGAACGGCACTCGCGCGGTGTCGGCGAGAATCACATGTATATCTTCGGCGTCACGTTCCAGCACCGACGCGACCATCTGGGCAAAGCCATTACGAATGCCCTGCCCGTACTCGACCTTGCCCGAGTAAACGAATACAGATCCGTCGGCGAACACTTCAAGAAGTGTGCTTGAGTCGGGACTCGCACCTGTCTGCTGAATCACCCCGGCAAATGGCGGTCCCACCACACGTATCAACGGTTGGGTATCGGAGGTCATTTCGAACCTCCCGCATCCGCTGCGTTCTGCACTGCTTTTACGATCCGAACATAAGTACCGCACCTACAAATATGACCGCTCAATGCCGACTTGATTTCCGGAACGCTAGGGGCAGGATTTCTTGATAGAAGTGCTGTTGCCGAGATGACGAATCCAGGTGTGCAGTACCCGCACTGAAACGCCGATTCTTCAACGAATGCTTCCTGCACCGAGTTCAGTTGACCGTCACTCGCCAGCCCTTCAACCGTAGTGACTTCCCTGCCAGCCACTGAGCCAACGGGAGTAATACACGCTCGCGTGGCCTCACCGTCAACGAGAACGGTACATGCGCCGCAGTTGCCTTCGCCGCAGCCGTACTTCGTTCCGGTCAGTTGCAAATTCTGCCGAAGAACGTCAAGTAACGAAATTTCAGGGTTGGCGTCGACATCGTGGCTGGAGTTATTTATCGAAATATTCATGGTCGAACGAGAGTCGCCCTAGGCCTCTTGCGGTGGTGCCGGATTCACCAGATCCATCCCGATCGTCTCAGGGAAGATCCCAGCTATTTCCTCAACCGTCCAGCGACCTGCCTTATGAATCGACCTACCCTGCTCGGGTGAATTCATCAGACTTACCCGGTTGCCGACTGTGTGAAAAATCCGACCTGTCACGTCAGAAGCCTGATCAGAAGCCAGCCATGCGATCATCGGCGCAACCTGCTCTGGCTCAGTCGTCAGCGTGCCCTCTGGTGGCGGCAGGAACTCGCCTTTGCGCATATTGCGGGTCGAATCGGGAATCGAATCGGTCATCCGGGTTTGCGCACCCGGCGATATCGCGTTTGCAGTCACACCGTACTTCGCAAGGTCCTTGGCTACCACCCGAGTAAACCCCGCAATGGCATCCTTGGCAGCCCCGTAATTCGCCTGCCCACCGTAGCCGTACAGACCCGAAACCGAACTGAACGTAACGATGCGACCACTGCCCTGTTCTTTAAAAATCTTCGATGCCGGCTGAACCACCGAGAAGGTCCCCTTTAGGTGAACGCCCAATACGTCGTCCCACTCCTGCTCGGTCATGTTGAACAGCATTCGGTCTCGCAAAATTCCGGCAGCGGTAACGACAATGTCGAGCCGGCCGTACTCTTCCATGGCGGTTTTGACGATGTTCTCGCCGCCCTCCATCGTCGCCACCGAGTGGTACGACGCAACCGCACGGCCACCAAGCTCAGAAATCTCCTCGACAACCTGCGCAGCCGGTGTCGAATCTTCGCCATCGCCATCCAGCGACGCTCCAACGTCGGCAACCACAACGGCAGCGCCCTGCGACGCCAGCAGCTTCGCAACGCCACGGCCGATCCCTCGTCCAGCGCCAGTTACAGCGGCAACTTTGCCTTCGAGTCGCTTGCTGGCGACCGGACCCTCGACCGAAGGATGCCCCAGTAGATTCGGTCCAACCTGTGCGTCGAGCTGATCCGGCTCCCACGTTGCAGGTGGTGCCGAGTTGTAGATAGTTTTCACACGTCGTGGCAGTGTCATGTGAACAATATTTCCACCGTAAACAAGGAACGTCTGACCGTTAACCGGCGCCGAGTATTCAGAAGCCAGGAACGCAACAAACGGCGCTACATCCCGCGGTTCCCACGAAGCCTCGTCCTTGCCCGGGAACAGTCCCTGATTTCTTCGGGTATCGACTCGATCATGCGAGTTTCGGCCCGGGGCGCTATCGAGTTCGCTGTCACGCCGTACTTTCCGAGGTCTTTTGCTACGACCTTGGTGAAACCGTGAATTCCTGATTTGGCGGCTCCGTAGTTGGCCTGTCCCGGAAATCCAACGAGTCCCGATTCAGAAGTAAACGTGATGATTCGACCGCCTCGCTGCTGCCGAAACAGAGGAGCGGCGTGTCGAACAACGTTGAACGTGCCCTTCAAATGCACGTTGTAAACGTCATCCCATTCTTCTTCGCTCATGTTGTAGATCATGCGATCGCGAAGAATTCCTGCAGCGGTCACAACGATATCCAGCCGACCAAACGTGTCGAGTGCGGCCTGCACAATTCGTCCACCACCATCGAACGTCGATACCGAATCGGTGATCGCAATGGCCTCACCGCCGGCTGCTTTCACAGCAGCTACCACTTCATCAGCGGGGCTAACGCCCTCGGCTTCCCCGGTAAGCGACACACCTGCGTCGTTCACAACGACCTTTGCGCCGTTCGTTGCGAGTTCCTCGACGATGCCTCGACCGATTCCGCGCCCGGCCCCCGTGACGATTGCTACTTTGCCTTCAAGCGCGCCGCTCATTGGTACCGATCCTTCTTTAGTGGTTGGTTCGCCGTGTGGCGAAATGAAAATCTTTTTTGGCCAGATGATTATGAAAATGCCGATTTTGTTGGGAGGGAGACCAGCGCCCTTCCCGGTGTTGTGATCTGCCCTTCGGCATTCCGCAGGCCGATCTCGACCTCGACAAGTCCAACACCGTCCTCAATTCGGGTGCCGGTTACTTTGCCCACGCACGTTGCCGTGTCGTCCGGAAAGTCGATCGCTCGATAGGAAACATCGAGTTCGAGCAAACGGCCTGTCGAACCGATCCACCCGGTTACAAGCTCACCAAGCCACGCGCTTTTCAGCGCACCGTGGATGATGACCTTTGGGTGCCCGGCTTCCGCCGCCACCTTGTGATCGTAGTGAATCGCAACGAAATCCTGCGACGCCCCTGCATACATCACCAGCTGCCGGGTGTCGGGTTCTTTAACGAGATCTGGCAACACATCGCCAACAGCAACGTCTTCGAACCAGAGAGCTGGGGTTTCGAGTCCAGAATTACGCTTAGTGATCGCCAACGCCCGAATCCTTTTCGCCAGTGCCGTAGGTAATCGTCGTGGTCGCCTGAGTCGCGACGTCCTTGCCGTGCTGATTCGTGTACGTGATCTCAGTGACCTTGAACAGCATCGTGCCCATTCGACCGTGCTTCTCGAACAAATCAGTGATCTTGCGAACCACCGTTATCTGGTCTCCCACCCGAACCGGCTCGAAATATCTGTACTTGCTCCCGCCATCAAGGATGTGCGCAAACGGCTCGGGATAGACCGTCGGGTAATCGCCGTGAAGCAGCGAACGAAAGAATGTAGGCGGGGCTATCAGGCCGCCGTATGAAGAGACGCGAGCGGCGTCCACATCGGAATACAGAGGATTCGGATCGCCAATCGCACAGGCGAACCTCTCAACAGCGTGGCGTTCGATGTCGTAGGTGGCCGGCTTCGACTTAACTCCAATGAAAGCAAGAAGCTCGTCGGTGATTACGGATTTTTCTGATGTCGTCATTGTCGCTCGCTGATCAATATCCAGTTTCCACTACCCACAAAAAGCAGATGAAACCGAATATACCGACAGTTTAGCCCTTGTTCCGCCTGCGTTTGCCACCGCCGAGGCCCGATTTCGATTCCTGTGGCGACCTGGCAAACACCGTGCGGTTCCGTCGATGAATCAAAGATCCCACTGCTGCCGCGGTCATCAGAATTGCTGTGGGCACATACAAAATGCCGACCGAAAGAATGGAAACGAGTACAAAGATATAAACGAGAGCGGTCGAAAGCCAGAGGTTAATTTTCTGACCTTTTTCTGGCAGGCCATTTTTTGGAACAACGAACATTGCGTTGGCTGCGAGCACGAGCGGTATCAGGCTCAACAGCATTGGAACGGTCTGCCCGTCGGCCAACAGCGTTAGCTGGCTTTCTCCGGTTTCCGAACTGCTGACCTGAATCAGTGGCACGAAAAGGATGACTGCGAACGCCAAAACGGCGAACACGAAGCCCGAAAACACGAAGAAGTAAAGTCGATCCCAGTGAGGCATTTTCATTGCGAACGATTGTATGTGTCGCGTGCGACATTTTCTGCCGATCGCATGGGTAGTTCGAGGCAAGATCGATCATCGCCCGAGTCAGTTCTCTCTGGCGATGTGTGGTCAAATTCGATTAATCTCAAAAGTTCCCAGACATTTTCGATCGTTCGCCGGGGTTGTCGCCTGCCCCCCACCAGTCCGAGCCTCGTGAAACCCAGACGGTCTTCATCCCTGCGGCTGCAGCACCCTCAATATCGGCGAGTGCCCTGTCACCTATGAAGAGAATGTTGTTCAGGGTCGTGCCCGGCGAAACGGACGATGCTGCCAACTCGAATATCGCTTTATCTGTCTTTCTCAACCCCGTAATCGACGAAACAAATATCGAACTCGTCAGCCGATCCAGCCCCCACTGCCCTGATCACCTCTGCTTGCAACGGGCTGCCGTTAGTATCGATGCCCCAGGGAGTGTTGGGATCGATCCCCTGGCGTCGATTCGAATGAACTCTTGAGTCCATTCTGACTGGCTGAATCCTGATTCTTCGCATTCAACTGTTTTATATAGCTCACCGCCCAGCCGCTCTACAGCCTAATCTCGATCAACCAATGTGTTGTCGAGATCGAACAAAACCGCCGCTATTTCCAGCCCAGAAACTCTGATCATTTAGAGCAACCTCAAACCGGCAGCAACAGTTGGTGTACGCCGATTGGCAGTTCGATCGAAACGCTGTCGCCGGGACGTACTTGCCCGCCTGAGACAACAATGCTCATCACACCCGTTTTGCGCACGATTTCACCAGCAGCGTCTCGATCAAGCACTGCCTTCATCAGTCCGGGAATGAGTCCATCCAGTTGCGAACAGGGATTACGCAGCCCGGTGACTTCTACGACAGCTTCGTCACCAATACGCAGTCGTGCTCCGGCCGGAAGCGCAATCAGGTCGATATCTATCGTTGTAACGTTCTCGCCCATCATGCCCGGTGTCACGTCAAATCCTTGGTCACGGAGTTCGTCGAAAAGTTCCGAGTGGATGAGATGAACCTGTCGTAGATTTGGCTGGTTAGGATTTTTCTCGACTCGACTCCGATGCTGCACTGTAACCCCGTAATGAGCATCGTTCTCAACACCTAGACCAGCGACCAGCGATGTCGAATCCCGAGCGGGTTTCGACATCGTGTAGGTAGCACTGGAATGCACAGCTATAACTTTCGAAGGCATGTAGTTGCCCTCAAGAAAATGTGCCAATGGCACCACTGGCACTAGGGTGCGAACAAATCCGGGTCTTGAATTTCGAACTCCTCTTCGTCGGGGTCGAACTGCTTCGTCGGCTCTTCATCCTCAACTTTTTCCAGCGGAGCGAACGACAACATCAGCCGCTTCACGCCCTGACCCGAAAACGCCACCGTAACCTGCGTATCGCCGCCAATACCCGACGAACTCACGACTACGCCCTCGCCAAACGTTCCATGACGAACCTTGTCGCCAGCAGCAAACTGATCGCCCGAACGGTCTGCAGATCGAGGCGCAGGAGTCGAGGCAGCTCGCTTCGTCCACATAGGATCTGGAATACGATCGGCAACTCGAGAATGACCTCGAATATCACGCGTCGTCGTAAGGGGATCCGGGATTTCGACTAAGAACCGTGATGCCATTTGCGAACCCGACTGGCCACGGAATCGACGCTGGAATGCCCTGAACAAATACAGCCGCTTGCGCGCGCGCGTCATGCCCACATAAAGCAGTCGGCGCTCCTCCTCCAACTGCGTAGGATCATCGACACTTCGAGAGTGCGGCAGCAGGCCCTCTTCGAGCCCGACCAGAAATACAGCGTCGTACTCAAGCCCTTTTGCCTGGTGAAGAGTAATCAGCGTTATCGCCTCTTCTTCGACCCCAACGGTATCGTCACCGCCCTGCAATCCATCGACATCCGAAACCAGCGCCACGTTCTCCAAAAAATCGATCAGCTGGCCGCGCTCTTCAGAACCTGCAAACTGCTCGGCCGAAGCCTTCAGCTCCTGCAGGTTTTCCATCCGCTCTTCGCCACGCTCTGTGTCTTCCCTCAGCATCGCACCGTAGCCGCTCCGCTCCACCGTAAGATCGATCAACTCATTCGTGTCGAGAGCCAGTGATTGCTCAATAAGTCGGGTGATCAGATCACCAAACGCCCCTACCGATTTCAGCGCCCGAGTTGCCAGTTCAGCGTAGTAAGCAGGCGGATCCTCATCACCAAGTTGAACTCGGCTTATGTCGAGAATTACGTCTAGAACTGGCACGTCATTTGTAAGCGCAACCCGCCTGAGTTCGGCAACAGTTCGCGCCGAAATCCCCCGAGCGGGCACGTTGATTATGCGATCGAGCGCAGCATCATCGGCAGGGTTGGCGACCAGACGCAGGAACGCCAGAATGTCCTTGACCTCTTTACGGTCGTAGAACTTCACACCCCCAACGAGTCGGTACGGAATTCCCTCTCGATTGCACGTAACCTCAAAAGCCCGTGACTGGGCGTTGACCCGGTACATGACTGCGATTTCGTTACGGCCAATACCGTCTTTAGTTTTCAGATCAGCAACAGCTTCCAGAACGAGCCGTGCCTCTTCCTCTTCGTTATATGCTTCAGCAACCGTAATTCGCGTGCCACGCCCGTTCTCGGTCCACAGATTTTTCTCCATGCGACCGTTGTTGTTTCCAATCACGGAATCGGCGGCTTCGAGGATGATCTGGGTAGAACGATAGCTCTGATCGAGGGTCACGATCTTGGTGTTCTTGAACGTGCTCTGGAAGTCGGTGAGGTTCGATGGGTCGGCGTGACGCCACGAGTAGATCGACTGATCGGGATCGCCAACAACACAGATATTCTGGTTGTTCATCGCAAGCAGCCGAGCCACCTGGAACTGAATCGGGTTCGTGTCCTGAAACTCGTCGACAAGCAGGTGCTCGAACCGGTTCTGGTACTTCTCAAGCATCTCGGGATGTCCTTCGAGAAGCATGTAGGTTTTCAGCAGCAGGTCATCGAAATCGACAGCGTTTGCGCGCTGAAGTGCACCCTCGTACGCCTCGTAAACGCGGGTAGCGACCTCGTCCCTGTAGGTTTCGCTGCGGCGTTCGAGCTGTGCGGGGCTGCGCATGTTGTTCTTGGCGTCGGAAATAACGCTGAGCAACGCACGCGGCGGGAATTGCTTTGGGTCGATATCGAAGTCGTCCAGAATGCGGCGCGCCACCCGTGCCTGATCGTCGGCGTCGTAGATAGTGAACTCGGGTTTTAGCCCAACGCTCTCGCCGTCTGATCGCAGCACTCGTGAGCAGAATCCGTGAAAGGTTCGAACCTGAAGTTCGTTCGACCCGGCACCTACCAGACGTTCACACCGCTCTCGAAGTTCACGAGCAGCTTTGTTGGTAAAAGTCACCGCCAGAATTTTCCATGGCGGGATACCTTTTTCGCCAACCAGATAGGCAACACGGTGTGCCATAACCCGGGTTTTTCCCGAGCCGGGGCCTGCGACGATAAGCAGCGGTCCATCTGTGTGCGTTACAGCTTCTCGCTGTCGGTCGGAAAGACCGGCAAGAAGCTTTTCAGTGGCTGAGATCGAAGGCATCAAGCAATGTTAGCGGTCACCCGATTATTTGCTCGGCAATATGGCACGGATTTTGGGTTGAAATCGTGCAGTGGGCACCTTCGCAATCAACTCGACTTCAACACTTGATGGTTCGGAATGTCGGTTGGAACCACAGATCGCGGGTCAAAGTCATTGTTGCGTCATCGACCCGCCAGTAATAGCGAACAGCGTTGTAGTAAGCGTTGATTCGCCAAATTCCAGTTAGGCTGAAGTACTCAATATTGAAATCTGCATCACCGAACTCGGTCCAACAGTTGGTAATAACGTCCACATCCTCGATCGTCTGAGCGTCGGTAGCTTTCAAATAGTCGTGAACTATCGCCAGAACTTCCGAATCGCTTCGGGTCGAGGGAATATTTGGAAGCTCAACTTCTTTATCGAGTACAAGAAGAGTCACACCAAGAAACACGAAATAACCGGGGATCCCAACGAAAAAAATCGTTTTGAAGACATTCCCCACGAAATGGGTTCCGAATCGACGTTGCTTGTGGCCCTTATGAGGGGCGATTGTGTCGAGAATGCTCATAGTAGAGCCTGAAATGCCACTAATTATCTGGTCGCAGGTTGAGCCAGTTGATCTTCAAGTGCGGAAACGTCAATGTGCTCGGAAACAAGTTCAACTATTCGGGCCAGCTTGTCGGCGTGATCGAACCCGACCTGCGGTTGCAAGCCTTCGAGTTGCTCGGCCACATCGTGCGTGTTTCCGGGCACCACCACCAGCGGAATTCCGCGCTGGGCAGCTTCGTAAACCACATACTCAACAGGCCGAATGCCTTTAGTCAAAACCAGAGCACGGGTCGTATCGGTCTGAATTGCAGCCAGCTGCACGTCCGGGCGATCGCCACGAACGATGACACCGGTGTTCTTCCGACTGGCAAAGTAAAAAGGTCCCCAGTCGAGCACCAGACCACCAATGAGAAAGTTGTCGAGCAGGCGATCCGACTGATCGTCACCACTCAGGAACTCGCCACCCAGAAACTCGGCGACCTGCCCAAGTTTTGGAGCCAGCATTCGCCTGTCGTCGGGAATCGATCCGAACAGCTTTACGCCCGCGGCTTCCAGATCTTCAGCGATCGTTCCATCGGCGTCTTTAGCACGGTATTTCGGGAGAGCGTTGATGATCACCCCGGCAAGACGTGATCCGTACTCTTTCGCCGCAGCAGAAACGCCCTCGCCGTAACGGGCGATCAAAAGAATCAGACCATCGGTGGCGTTCGCCAGTTGCAGATTCGACTGAGCATCGGACGATCCTTCGATGATGACAATCTTGCTCTCGACAGCCGAGCTTGAGATGTTCGAAGCGATATCGCCAACAGCACCGCTCACCGCCGGGCTACCGGGCAACAGGCTGGCAAACACGCTAGCGTCTGCGCTGGCCGAAGCGTCGCCGTCAGCGTCTGTGGCCTTGCCTACTGCAACCGGTGATTCACTTGAACCAAGCTGGCTTGCCAGCGCGGCTGCGATAGCCGTCTTTCCGGAACGATCCGAGAGTGATGCGATGATCAGAGTCGCCATTAATATCCTCGAGAAGAACAACAAATCAGAAGCTGCTCACAATCATACGGGCATCGTGGCGGTTCTAGTCGTTTAGCGAACGTGCAATAAGCAGACGAAATTATAGCAGCGGACGCCGGAATCGCTGTATCAAATTCGTCGATTAGCGAAACCAATCACGCGAACTGGCTCAGGCTCGTCGCTAGTTCTATTGCCTACCCACAAACCCGCGGATACGATTGATTGCCGTGCCGTGTCACTACCGTTCAGGTAGCACCGGCGCTGTGGTAGCCAGGCCGAGGTAGCTCAGTTGGTAGAGCAATGGACTGAAAATCCATGTGTCGGCGGTTCGAGTCCGCCCCTCGGCACCATTTGTTTGAACTAGAAATCGACCAGTTCCGTCTATTCGGGGCTGGTCGATTCTTGTTTTGACAATAACTGGTTGCAAAATAGGCGTTATCAGTGGTGTTCAACGAAGCTGAAAGGGTCGAGCTGTCCACACTCAATATCGAACAATTACGGGTTGGAATGCGTCATCCCGGGCAGAATTCAGACGACTAGGCGCTCCCAGAGAGCCAGTTTGAGCCGGATTCGCCGACTGCCACGCCCCACACGGCGAGGGAAGCGAGCTTCCGTTCAAGCGAGTCTGTGAGTGAGCTAGGAGAGGGCAACCCTCGAGACCTCGGACTCGCCGAGAGTGGATTGGGTCGACTTTTTTTCTCCATGAAAATTCTGAAAAAGATATTTCTTGTCAAGTCCATCGCCGCGCGTAAATGTTTAGCGCGCCTCTCACGCCCTCATGATGCACGAGCAGCTGCGCTCCAACATCGCGGGCTCTCGTCTGAGTTCATGGCAAGCTGTAATAAGCGATTTGCACATGGATTTAGAACATGGAGCTGGTGATGTACGACCGAAATTTAGGAAGTTACGTTTGGTGTGGGACAGGCAGACAAGCTCGACCGAAGTGCCGGGTATGTAATGAACAAATGCTGCCGGTTCTCTTCGGTAACCAAGACCATCTCGGTGGGCGTGGCACAGCGTGGCTATGGGGCGGAGACACGCCTAAACCCGATTCGCCTTATTGGTGTTGTCCTGAGTGTGGTGTGAGCTATATGGTCGGCAAGCGTGACTCGCTGAAGTTGCCAACCGTCGATGAGCTACCTGAACACATCCGAGTGTCTGAGCAAGGCGAACTGTAATGCAATCAATTCAAGACCGGCTAATGGCTGATGTCATGGCACTCACTGCCAATGGCGGGCGAAATGCAGGCACAGCCGGACACGATCGGGCTCGGGACTACATCGCTACCAGATTGATCTAAATTCGGTGGCATTCGACTCTTCCCTGATAACACCTGATCGCAATACTAAACCTTCTAGGATCGGTACTGGATTTAGATTGAGTGGGCATGTCACATTGTTCGAGTGAACATCGATTTATCCTATGATAATTATCGAAAATGCGTGTAAGTACTATGTCTGCCTCGTAAATACTCATTGCCTGACGGGAGACTAGCTAAAATTGTCCTTACTTGGTGCCTAGGGCACAATCATCGTCAATATAAAATTATTGCACTAATATAAATAGTTTGATAGATTTAAATTATTAAGAATCGGTAAGGAAATGATGTCGAATAGTTCTGACGAACGAAACGGATTGATTACAGATCTGAAAAATCTGACGGAAAACATGCGTCCTCCCTGGAATAAGGGAGCAAACAGGTTGATGGATCTTGATCTAACAATTCCTCAACTGAAAGTCATGTACTTGATAGCGGACTTGAAGACTGCTCAGATGAACGTTATCGCACGTGAGATGGATATAACAGTTTCGACTTGTACCCACCTAATCGACAAACTCGTTGCGTCGGGTCACGTGGTGCGAGGTCAAGATCCTGATGATCGTCGAGTAGTTCTCTGCTCACTTTCTGATTCAGGAATTGAGTCACTGGACAAACTCCAGCAGGATATGCCATTCGCCAAAGATGAGTTCACTTCTCGTCTTTCCGTCGAAGAGTTGAAGATCTTCGTCGATGCGATCACGATCATGCAACGAGTTATGACGGAAATCAATTCTTGATAGACAGACATAATAGCTAGCGGTAGCCTACCGGCCTTCCAGTTGACTCCGCCTTAAATCACTAAGAAAGAACTGGAATGCTGACAAAACTCGCCCTGCAGGGTCGATTCGTGACGCTCGCTTTAATGTTGGCCATCGTTATTGGCGGGTGGTTTAGCCTGACGAGCCTTCAAGTCGAACTGCTCCCTGATATCGAGTTCCCTGCAGTAACGATCTCGACTTTCTACGCGGATGCATCATCACAGGATGTACTAGATAACGTAACCATCCCAATTGAGAATGCGCTAGATGGCATTGGTGAAATCACGTCACTCACAACAACTTCTGCCCCGAGTGTTTCTCAGGTCATCATCGAGACAAGTTTCGGGGATGATATGGCGGCTATCGAAAAAGACATTAGCCAACGAATCGGAAAATTGTCTTTCCCGCCAGGTGTAGTTCCAGAAGTTGCTCGTATTAATCCAAACTCATTCCCGGTAATCGAAATGGCTATCACAGGCGACCGGGAATTCACTTCGTTGGTTTCGTTGGTAAGTGAACAAATAGTCCCAGAACTGGAGTCACTCGAAGGCGTATTTTCGGCGGGTATCCCAGTCGGTCTCGAAGACGGTCTTTCGATTGCACGTGCGAACGGCCAACCAGCAGTAACTCTCGGAATAATTAAAGAAGCTGATGCCAACATCATCGAAGTAGCCAATGCCGTCGAAGAACTCCTCGCCGAGTTACTACTCACGTTGCCGAATGATGTACAAATTATTCAGATATCTAACGAAGCACCAGAAATCCAGGCGTCGATTGACGGTCTCACAGAGCATGTACTTCTTGGAGCACTATTTGCGATCGCCGTAATGTTCGCATTTCTATTGAGCGTACGACCCACTCTCATTAGTTCGATATCAATCCCCGTAAGCGTATTTGCCGCATTGATCATCATGCAACTACAGGGAATGAGCTTGAATTTACTCACGTTAGGTGCGCTTGCTATTGCCGTTGGCCGAGTGGTTGATGACTCAATAGTCGTGATTGAAAACATTTTCCGGCATATTCAAATGGGAGAATCTCGAAAAGATGCTGCCATTAACGGTGCTCGTGAAGTAGCCGTTCCGATCACTGTCGCAACGCTAACTACAGTCGCAGTATTTGCACCACTCGCGCTAATTGGTGGATTCATCGGAGTGATATTTACACCGTTTGCTCTCGTGGTCACATACTCACTGATCGCCTCTCTGATAGTGGCACTCACAGTCGTTCCGGTTCTCGCATATATGTTTGTTTCTGGTACACCAAAACAGACCGAGAGTATGATGGAGAGAACCTACGGCCGTTTGGTGAGCATCGCATTGAAAAAGCGATGGCAAACGTTGGTCGCTTCCGTTGTACTCGCAGTTATTGCTTTCGCTCTAGTTCCTTTCATCCCAGTCAATTTTATCGGTGGCGCTGAGTCTGGCACATTGAGTATCCGTGTAATTGTTCCTGATGCTGGAGATCCAGAGGATGTGATTGGTCACCTCGCTGCAGTAGAAAATGTGCTTGAAACAATGCGAGACCAAGGCACCGTTAACGCCTATTCGGCGAACTACGGTGGAGCGGGATCGTTCGGTGCCATCGTCGGGGCAAACGCAGCAAATCTTCAAGTGAGTCTTGAGGAGGATGTTGATGCTGACTCAATAGCAGAATTGTTACGAAACTCCCTCCCTGTTGACGGTCGTTTGGTGACTGTTTCTACAGTCGAAGCCGGAGGTCCAAGTTCCAGTGGTCTTGAACTGATACTAAGAGGAACTGACTACGATAAATTATTCGATTCGGCCAACACATATGTTGAACTCCTATCGGAAATTGATGGGGTCGTAAACGTCAACCACAACGGTGTCGATCTCAGGGAAGCCAATGGACTCAGTGCCCTTGTGCCAATCATTCGCGTGGACAAGTTGCGTGCCATCAATATTGATGGATCAATAACTGTCGATGACACTGGGGCCATTAGCCTCGAAGTTGATCGGATAGGACAAGAGAATCCATTGCCAGCGGGTGTCGAACTCACAACCGGTGGTGTATTCGCTGATATTGACGAAGCGTTCCAGCAGATGGCCATCGCTATGGGAATTAGCGTCTTGCTGGTCTACCTCGTAATGGCGATCGCTCAGCGTTCGTTCATCCTTCCTGTGGTCATCGTCTCTGCAATGCCACTTGCATTTATTGGTGCTTTTGTAGCTCTGTTCATCTCTCAGCTTGCATTAGGGCTCCCAGCGCTGATGGGGTTGTTGATGTTGATTGGGTTAGTGGTTACCAACGCAATCGTTCTGATCTCATTCGTTGAACAGCTACGTGCCAGAGGAATGCCGATGAGAGAAGCACTGATTGTTGGAGGGCGTACTCGACTCCGGCCAATCTTGATGACTGCGTTCACCACTTCATTCGTGATGGTTCCAATGGCGTTGAGCTTAGGTGCTGAGAGTGGCGTGATAATCGGTGAGGAACTGGCAACTGTAGTGATCGGTGGCATCTTGACGTCAACATTTCTAACACTGTTGGTAATCCCGGTTATTTACAGCTTCCTTCGCAAGAAGGGTCCCAAGCTAATTACCGAGGTCGCAGGAGAACAAACAGAGTACACAGCGCTAATTTCTGAATCTGACAATACGGTAGGAGAGACGGTTCTGTCAGAACTCAGTGCCGGGGCAGAATAGTATCTTCGTTTGTGAAAACAAGGAGATCTGTTTATGTCCTGCCCGCACTGTCTAAACTCGTCCGTATCCAAGAGAAAACATCGAACCTCGCTTGGCTATCGAACTTTCTATTGCGCGGACTGTGATAGACGATTCAACGAACGTTCAGGAACACCTTTCAACGATCTCCAGTTCCCGACAGATATCGTCTTACTCGCTGTTCTCTGGCGACTGAGATACAAGTTAGGATTTCGTGACGTTGCAGAGCTTCTTTTACAGCGAGGTTTTGAAGTCAGCTACGAAGCGATACGGATTTGGGAGTTTAGATTTGCGCCACTGGTCAGCGAGAATCTTCGGTCGAAACGCCGTGGAATTGCTGGTCCATCCTGGTATCTGGACGAGACATACATCAAGGTCGGCGGTCGGTGGCGTTATCTCTACAGAGCGATAGATCGAGAAGGAAACCTGCTCGATTCAATGTTGAGCGAGCACAGAGACAAACACGCAGCTCGACGCTTCTTACGCCGTTTAATCGACAGTGCAGGACAGAAGCCATTGCGGATGACGACTGATAAACATCCTGCCTACACGAAAGTAATTCGTTGGATCATTGGACGTAAAGTCTTACATCGCCACAATCAGTATCTAAACAATCGTATCGAGCAGAATCATCGAGGAATCAAGCAGCGTTACTATCCAATGCTCGGCTTCGCCAAGTTCGAGTCAGCCAGTCGGTTCTGCACGGCATTCGACGAGTTGCGAAATTATTTAAGAGTCCGTGCCACAGCCGGTGACTCCGTTCCAGCGGAAGTTCGACGGAAGATCTTTACCAACAGGTGGTCGACTCTAATGACCGAGTTATCAGCTTAATTACAGGGATCGGGCATGTATTTAGGTCGACCTATTTTCGGGGTTGAGCGCTGAGTCCTGACGGATCCATCCATCCGGCGTCACACGCCGCACGAGAGGCCCCTACGGCACCATATACAATCGTGGTTCGCCAGCAACCTATTAGTTAGCCCAAGTCGTCAGCAAGAAAATGTCTATTCACAGCAAAGTCGAATCAATTCCGACAACTCCTCTTAGCAATATCGACTTTCCGCGGCTAACGATGGGCATCCATCCCTTCGATGGAGTGTCTTACCAAAGCGTTGAACGAGACGTCGAGAATCTCAAGCTTTTTGGCGGGGTAAATCACGTAGCCGACATTATTGCTCACGCCGTGCAGAACTTCGGATTTACGGTCGCACAGGTCGACCACATGAACCCTGAGTTGAACCGGTTGCACTTGCAGGCGATTTGGGAGACTGAACGACGACTACAAACCGAAATCGGTCGTCTCGCATATATCCTCATCCCGATCACACTCAACGGCGAAATCATCGCTTACTCCGAACGGGCGCACTCGACTTTGTTTGGATACGATCTCGCTGACGTCGGCGAAGAGGCATACCTCGCCCAAATTCGCCAAGACAAAATTCTCGAATACACAGTCGGCGGAACCCTCGACAATCTGGTGACTCCGAAAACGGTCGAGCCCTACAGCCAAGCCGACGCAGAGAAGTTCGAGATCGACTACGCCACGCTCGAGCAGTATTTGGGATTCTTTGCTGGATGCAAAATCTTCGTCGTCGATCCCGGAGCCGAGATTGACCTTCTCGCTGCGGTTGGACGTTTCGATCTAATTCAGGAATATCTTGATTTCTTGCGCACCCGTTTTGACACGGTAATTTCAAGCGTTCATCACGGCGGAATCACGATTCCGTTGATCGAGAAACAGGGGATAGATTTTGACGGCTACATCGTGCCTGTCAACGAACCGGGCATGTACATGTTCCCAACTCAGGATCGAGTGGTCGACGCCGTTCGAAACACCAACAAACCGGTCATCGCCATCAAGCCAATGGCCGGTGGACGTTATCTGGGCGAAAAGGCGTTCGATTATGTTTTCAACGACGTCGGTCTGGAGTCGGTCATGTTCGGAATGGGCACCATCGAGCAGGTAACAGAAACCGCAACCGCAGCACGATCCGTACTTGGATTATCGAGCTAGCGGCTAGCCGCAATAAGAATTGATTGAATCGGCTTAGAACTCAAGGGCAACCTGCGAAGTCCTTTGCTAGTCTCTTTGCCGCATCACAACTGCTTGTAGGGACGAGAAAGAATTGTCAGTTGAAGTTGACAAAGTTACTTGTCCTTTTGGGGATCGTCTCCATAGTCGTCTCCGCATGTTCGTCATCAGCCGATGGCCGACCGCTACGGTCGAACCTACCGTTACGACCGCAATAGCCGTCACGTCGGTTACACAAGATTCCACGTTTTACCTGAACAGCATTCAAAACAGTGCCGTCCAAGTGACCGCTGCATTTGCTCGCATCGGCCAGGATCTATCGAGGGTTTGGCCACCAGGGGTGCTCTGCTCGAAGCCGTGCACAATTCGGGCGTATCAGATGAGATGACCGCCAACATGCAAGCCATAATTCAACTTACGCCTCCAGATGATTACGAGCAATAACACGAGCATTTGACTAGCTCAGGAGCCAAAGTTCTTGAATACTCGACGCAGTTGTCACAGGCGCTTGAAGATCAAGATCTGGGAGGCATGGTAGTAGGTGTGGCCAACTTCGCAGTCAGTTACAAGCGGCTCGTATTAAACGCCTCACCAAAACTTTGTAGTGCACTTGGTATAGCGGGCGATCAGGAAATTCTTTGCGATGTGAACGCTGGCGAGCCGGGATCGTATGATGCCAAAGTCGAGCAACTAATCAAGGAATTCAGCATAGAAGTTCTTCCCCGTGGAGGTGCCTTTCCTCCAGCATTGACCGGCGATGAACGCTTCAAAACCATCGCTGCATTGAACAAGGGCATCGAGATCGCAGCCCAGGAAGCAGAACGAAAACTTGGTGCGCTATCGCCACCAGAACACCGTACCGATGACCACGAGATTCTACTCACCTTTGTAAAGGGCATCAGCACAACCGCTACGGCAATAACTGTCGCAGGGGCGGAGCGTGACGACACCGAGGTACTAAAACTGTTTGCGCAGTCCTAACTAATAGCGGACGCTGCAACAGCAGTTTCATGCGAATTCCGCGAGACTGCGCTTCACGATCCCTTGCAAGGCTGTACGTCCTAATTTCTCAGCCTGCCTGAAACCCTGCGACATTCGACAGTTGAACGTACAACAGTCGCCCTCCGATCAGACGTATCAAGTCATGAGATAATCTAGGAGTTGTATTGAAAGGTGATCGGTCGTAAATATGAACTTCTTCAGAACTCAACCGGCTGCGGTTATCGCAGCTGAAGACGCCCTTCCGGGTCGTGACACGCCGCTAAAGATCTCAGGCAAGCACTTCGTGAACGGCACGTCGATGTTGCCGCCGTTCCCGGCTCAAATGGAAACAATGATCATCGGCATGGGCTGTTTCTGGGGCGCTGAACGGCTGTTCTGGGAGGTGCCTGGCGTGTACACCACAGCAGCCGGTTACAGCGGTGGAACGACCCCAAACCCAACCTATGGCGAGACCTGCACTTCTCGAACGGGTCATACCGAAGCTGTGCTGATTGTGTTCGATCCAAACGAGGTCGAGTTGGAAACGCTGTTCAAGGTGTTCTGGGAGAACCACGACCCAACCCAGTACATGGGTCAGGGCAACGATCAGGGAAGCCAGTACCGCACCGCTATTTACGGAACTACCGATGCCCAAATCGAAGCAGCAAAGGCAAGCCTGTCGAACTATCAGGCGAAGCTAAGTCAAACGGGATTCGGCGAGATCACAACTGAAATCGCTGAAGCCGGCGACTTCTACTACGCCGAAGAAGAACACCAGCAGTATCTCGCCAAGAACCCCTACGGCTACTGCAATCATGGCTTCTGCCAGATAGCGTACATCTAGAGCCACTCACGCTCATCCTGAACTAAAACAGTCGGCCTGAAAAGTATCTGCAGAATTCAACGATTCTTGCAGTTATTAACAGGTCAGTTACGAAGCGCTCACTGGGAATCAACCCAAGTCGGATTGCATCCAATCGCCGATAGAGTGGTGGTATGGACACCCAACGTTACCCGTACCTTGCCCGTGAAATCGTAGTCTCTAATCGAACAAATCGAGACTACGTTCAACTGCATGTATTCCCAGCCCAAAAAGGATCTGGCGCATTTAGCTTTGGATTACAGATACGGGTAAAAGGTGTTTTTTCTTCATCTGAATATCAACTCGAGACTACGAAAAACACCGGAATCAGTATCGCAAAAGCCGGATTTTTTCTTCGAACATTCCGAAGCGGAGCTGTTTATACAGTCGATCTCGATGATGAATTCGAAGATCCGTACGATTCCGGGCTAGGCCCCGATCAAGTCGTTGAGAAGATCGGTAACGCCCTCGCCCGGCTCTACGCTTCTGAAACAATTGCCCAACTCGAAATAGCCGGCATCGCTCACGAGCTCGGAGTCGATCCTTCGCTTGTTTGGTCGGCGATTTCGAGAATGCGCAGAGCAGGAACGCTCGAAGTGACCTCGGGCGGCCGTGGGGTGATGTTGACGCCACTAGGCGCCGAAACATTCGACGCAAATTCAGCCGGGCTCGACACGGCAATACAATCCGTCACAGCGAGCATTGTCGGTCGCCTAAACTCCCTCAAATTCGGACTCGGGCGTGAACTCTCATTTTTGCAAAATGTCGCATCTCGAATAGAACTTTCTGAGATTGGAATCAATGGGTACGGCCATCAGGTCAGAACATACTTCTCCGAGATCACCGACATCATTTACGACGCCACGTGATTCAGTGATGAATCGTCTTCCGATACAACCGAGAAAAGGTTTTTCGATAGCGAAACTCTCGGGTTCACAGACCAAAACAGGTCGCATCGTCGCGCTTTCAAGATCTCTCGATAAAACGGCCTTTGCATTCAACGAATCTGTACTGAGTTCGACCACAAAACGCGCAGTTGAAATAAATTTGCTGATGATCTACGTGGTTCTTGTGCTTAGCGAACTACTCGAAACCGCCAACCTGTAGCGATCAGCACTCGGCAATCTCACTTGAATCCTTTCTTGAAAGAGAGGACCTTTGCCGTCCGAACCTCCGCAGGATTCAGAACCGCCGAAAACTAGTACAGATTCGCAATCTTCGATTCATCGATGGACCGCTGCACTTCCTCAGCGGTCTGATCGAGATTAGCGTGGTCAACCAGAATGCTGCCGTAATTTGGCACGCCATCCACCCCTTCGTGTTCCCACAATCCCGACCGGATGATGCACTTAGCACAGTGAAACAGAGCCTTTTCGACATCGATCACCGTCGCAAATGTCGGCAACTTTCCTTCGTGTGCCATCGACTCAAGCAGAGCAGGATCACGCACGATACGGGCGGTTCCGCTCACCCGAAGTGTTTCCTGATACCCCGGGGTTAGAAAAATTAGGCCGACTTTCGGATTTACGAGAATGTTCGAAAAAGTGTCGCCTCGACGATTCCCCTTGCGATCCGGGATTACCAGCGTCTTTTCATCGAGAACCCTTACGAACCCGGCAGGGTCACCTTTGGGCGAAACATCCATGTTCCCTTCGGCGTCAGCCGAGGAGATAACCAGAAACGGCGAGTGCGCTATCAACGCCGCACAATGCTCATCGATGTGATCGATCACCTTATCGGCAGCGCGCTGGGTGGGCGTCCCGAGTATCTCTCTCAGTTCACTCTCCGTTGTGATGGTGTTTTCGAATTGCTGCTGCGACATAGATCGCCCCCCTGTGAATGTGATTGCGAAACGAATGATAGCGGAGTGGGCAACACGCCTACACACCAGTGATTCCCTCGCAGCCTAGGGCAGGAGGATAGATCTACTCACCAGCCAGATCTTCCTCAACAACACCTGACGCAATCTCTGCCTCGACAATGCCTGACTTCAAGCCGCTCCCACCCCTAAACGCCGGTATCAGGAACACAGGTGCGACAACCGTAGTGACCACAGTCATAACAATCACTACGCCGAAGATGTCCTTGCCGATCACGCCTGACGTCAGGCCGATTCCTGCGATAATCAGCGCAACCTCACCACGGGGAAGCATGCCCAGCGCGATTCGAGTGGCACCAACTCTGTTGAAGCCAACGAACAACGCGGGCACTCCAGCACCAACCAGCTTGCTGATCACTGCGAACAACGTAAGCACAACTGCGAAGACAATTGCAGAAGCAAGCGAAGTATCGCCCGCGCCAAAAGCAGTGAAATCAACCTGCATGCCGATTACCACGAAGAAGATCGGAACAAGGAAATTGTTCACCGATCGCATCGAATCTTCGACCTGATGCTTCAGCTCGGTACTCGAAAGCGCCAGACCCATGGTGTAAGCACCGATGATCATGGCGAGTCCGAAGTAAATCTCAGCCACAGCCGATGCGATAAACGCCAACGCCAACGCCAGCACAAGTGCCCCGCCGGCGCTCTTGAACCAGAGCACGCCCCGGGAAATGTACTTTGAAACGAGCGACCCGACAACCAGAAGCCCGAGCCAGAACCCGACTGCCTTCAAGAAAATTAGAGCGATAGACCCGGCTGTAACTTCGCCCTCTTCTGAGATGCCAACCACGATTGCCAGGATGATGATCCCAAGCACATCGTCGACAACCGCCCCGGCAAGCACCGTCACGCCCTCAGGCGAATCAAGCCTCCGGATATCGGCAAGCACCCGAGCCGTGATTCCTACCGACGTAGCAGTCATGACCGCACCGACGAACAGGGCCGGGATCATTTCATCAATCGAATCCATGCTGGCGAATCCCAACAGCACGGTCGCTCCGAATCCCATAACAAACGGCAGAATCACTCCGCCAGCCGCCACGGCCGTCGCAGGCCGCACGTATTTCATGAACTGTTCACGGTCGGTTTCGAGCCCGGCCTCGAACAGCAGCACAACAGCAGCCAACTGCGCAATGAAGAACAGCTGGGGCTCTACGGGCAATCCACCGCCATCCTGTGGCAGTTCAAAGATCGCTCCGCCACCGAACCAGTGGATTCCGCCAAGTAGAAATGGTGAGATGAGAATTCCGGCCCCAAGCTCACCAAGAACCGGCGGGACTTTCAGATAGCGTTCAGAAACTTCTCCACCGATTTTTGCGGCTACGAGGATGACCGACAGCAGGAGGATCAGTTCGGCTACTACTGCCAGCGGACTATCGTGCAATTTGGATTCTCTTGAGCAAATGACTCATTTACTGATTTGGCGGGCGGGTTAAGCCCATTTTTGGAATTCGTAATGTAATCGACTATAGCAATCACAAGTTTAGTTATGCCCCACAAATGAATGGCCGTGGGTATCGCCGGTCCTAAATCCCTGCCAGCACTTTCTCGGGTCGCCAGCCAAGTTTTTCAGGTTCAAATATCAATATCGCCAGCAGATCGCCTTCAGGGGTGTAAGCCCGAACCCGATCGCCCGATTCATAATCGCCGGGATTACCAACATCATCGACTGACAACTGCCGACCGTGCTTCACCATTTCAACAAACATCGGGTTGAGCGTCGTCTCACATAAATGCTGCAACGTGGTGTCGATCGGCATCACAACCGTGCGCCAGTCACCGTTTTCGGCAGCTTCACTCACCTGCTCGATCGTTACGGTATCTTCCAGCTTGAACACGCCAGCGTGAGTACGCACCAGACCCGATAGATGCGCATGTGTGCCAAGTTTTTCGCCTATGTCGTGGACAAGTGTTCGGGCGTAAAAGCCGTGACCGCATTCAACTTGAAGAATTACTTCGGGTGCGTTGAATTCAACCAGTTCAAGGCTCATAACTTCGACAGGACGCGCCGGCCGTTCCACCTCGATGCCTTTGCGGGCGAGTTTGTAGAGTCGTTGGCCATTGTGATGAAGCGCCGAGAACATTGGCGGAACCTGATCGAACTTGCCCCTGAACGCTTCAAGCGATTCGACGACATCTTCACGCGTTACACCCAACCAGTCGGCCTCAGCGGTCTTCTCGCCGGTCGAATCATAGGTGTTGGTTGAAGAGCCAAGCTCCATCGTGACGCGGTATGACTTCGTGCCAAGCAAAACCGTATCGGCGAATCGAGTGGCGGCGCCAACGCAGATCGGCAGCACACCTGTCGCAAGAGGGTCGAGCGTTCCCCCGTGGCCGATCTTCTTCGACCGCGTAATGCCCTTCAGCTTGCGAACGACATCGGTCGAAGTCCAGTCCTGGGGTTTATTGATATTGAGATACCCGCCAGCACCAAACCCAACCCGAACCTTCCCCCCAGAAACACCCGACTCGCCGGTCAACTGCCGTCCCTATCGGCGTAACGCCTGCTGTCCTCGCTTATCACCTTGTCGATCAGCGATTCCATATCGGCGCCGGTCTGCATCGTGTCGTCGGCATAGAACGAAAGTCTCGGCATCTTGCGAATGACAATTCGCTGCGAAATTTCCATGCGAAGGCGAGTTGCTGCTGAACGCAGGGCCTCGAAAGTGTCTTCGCGCTCCTGATCGGTACCCAGAACACTGATGTGCACTTTGGCCATCGATAGGTCGCGGTTCACATCGACGCCCGTGACCGATGTCATGGGCGACAGCCGCGGATCGCTCAACTCTTCAATGAGTGATCCAAGTTCACGCATAATCGTGTGATTAACGCGTCCACCACGTCGTTCATCCAATGCTTACGTAACTCCTGTCCCCTTTAGCGGCCCAACAAATGGCACCCCGTCTATTCAGCGACTCTTCAGAAACCGGGCGCTTATCGCCGGGTTACCTGAATCTCGTAGCCCTCTAGAGTGTCGCCTTCTTCATATTCGTGGAAGCCATCGATCTTCACACCACCCTCGAAGTTGTTCGCCAGTTCACGAACAGACTCTTTGAGGTGACGCATTGAAGTAATAGCACCATCGAAGATTTCTTCTCCACGGCGGATAACACGCATACGACCGGATCGCTTGAGCATGCCATCGGTTACACGGATACCAGCAATCTGTTCCCGCTTGCCGTGGGTGAACACTTCGAGGATGTTTGCGTGACCCGTAACGATAACCTTGCGTTCCGGTTCGAGCAGTCCTCGAGCAGCGTCTTCCACTTCATCGATCAGGTTGTAGATGATGTCGTACGTTCGAATCGCAATGCCTTCGGCGTCGGCCTGCTTTCGAGCACCGGGTTCAACGGTTGTCTCGAAACCCATCACCATCGCGTCAGACGCCGAAGCGAGAAGAATGTCGGATTCGTTGATAGCACCAGAAGCGGCACTCAACACACGAACCTGAACTTCGTCGTTGGAAATCTGCTCAACTGCACGCTGTACAGCGTCGATAGAACCATGACTTCCGGTCTTGATAACAATTAGAAGTTCCTTGGCACCCGACTGCTGAACACGTCGCATAACTTCAGCCATCGTGGTTGCAGCACGCGTATCTTTGCGCTTCGCTGCAAGCCGTTCGCGAGTAGTTACAAGATCACGACCTGCGCGGTCATTCTTCACCACGTCGAACTGGTCTCCAGAAGCAGGAATACCGTTTAGACCAAGCACTTCGATAGGCGTGGACGGCCCGGCTTCGGTAACGATTTCACCAAACCCATCGACCATCGACTTGACTCGACCTCTGAACATGCCAGCAACAACATTGTCACCGGTCTTAACTGTGCCAGAACGAACCAGTACAGATGCCACGGCACCCCGTGATCGATCCATGTGCGATTCGATAACCACACCAATACCGGGACGATCGGGGTTCGCCTTCAGTTCCTGAATTTCAGCAACGAGAAGAAGTGACTCAAGCAGATCGTCAATGCCATCGCCCTTCAAGGCGGAGACAGGGACTGCTACGGTGTCGCCACCGTAGGATTCAACAATAATTTCGTGCTCAGCCAGCTGGGCGTTAACACGATCTAGATCGGCACCGGGGGCGTCCATCTTGTTAATGGCGATGATCATCGGAACGTCGGCTGCTTTTGCGTGATCGATAGCCTCAAGTGTTTGCGGCATGATTCCATCGTCAGCAGCAACCACAAGCACTGCGATATCGGTTGCCTGCGCACCACTGGCTCGCATCTGGGTAAATGCTGCGTGGCCAGGGGTGTCGATAAATGTCAGGCTCTGGTCATCTTTGACGACCTGGTAAGCACCGATGCTCTGGGTAATACCACCGGCTTCGGTATCGACTACTTTTTCGCCACGAATTGAGTCGAGTAATGTCGTCTTGCCGTGGTCAACGTGGCCTAGCACGGTGATAACTGGAGGACGAGTAACAGAGTTCTCGTCTGTCAGGTTCTCGTCGACTCCAACTTTTACGGCAGCACTGCTCTCTTCATGATCTTTTGGCTTGAGCACGCCAATTTCGAACGATGCAGCAACTTTAGCCGCTACATCAAATTCAACGGTTTCGTTCACGGTTGCCATAACGCCAAGGCGCATTAAGGCCTTGATCGTGTCGACGTTCGTCATTTCAAGGATTTCAGCTAACTCGCCAACAGTTGTCTGCGAAGGGAGTTCGACTGGAGATCGCGGAGTCGTATCTTCAACTACGACACGCGCAGCAGCGGGACCGCCTGGACCATCAGATCCGCGACCACGTTTTCTTCCTCGTCCTCTAAAATTTCCTTGTCCGCGACGTTGTGCCATGTACTAGCTAGTTCCCTTGCTGGTTCAACCGCTCAGTCGTGTGAAGCTTTATTGCTTCAGCGAGCAGATTCACCGTCGAATCATCAATTTCCGTTTTCAGTGCGTGTCTAAGTCTACCTCTATCGATGCTCGCACTTCGGCGATTAGCACCCCAGTGATCGGCATCTGCACACACATACGCTCCTCGACCGTTCATTCTCCCGGTCCTATCAAATACAACCTGACCCTCAGGAATCTTGACCATCCTGAGGAGTTTTCCGCGTTGACGCCGCTCTCGACAAACCACACAGGTTCGGGTTTGGATGCGCCCTTCTTGCTGGCTCACCTTAACCTCCCCTGTGGGGTCATGAGTTCGAGAATTAACTAACGTCGACGACGGTTGCGAGCACTGCTGCCGCCTCTTCGGCCGCCACGGCGACCAACGTCAGTCTCTCGGAATCCTGCGATGTCTTCGGCGAATCGAATTCCACCGGTGGCACTGCTTGGTTCCTTCTTGGAACCCGAATCGACAACCCACAGGTCGTCGGATGAAACATCGAGTGTCTCTACGACTTCTGCCTTCTTGCGTTCTTCTTCCTCACGTTCGAGAGCAGCGAGTTCTGCTTCAAGAGCTACAAGTTCGGCATCCACGTCGGTGCTGGAATCTTCTTCCTCCGCAACCGGCTCCGATTCAGTAGCAGCAACTTCAACTTCCGCTGCAGGTGCGTCTGCAACTTCAGTCGCTTCAGTTTCTGCGGTTTCGGCCTCAGCCGTTTCTACAGTTGCGGCGTCTGGGGCGTCAGCTTCGGGAGCTGCTGTTACCTCGGCAACAACAGCCTCGGCTGCAGCGACAACTTCAGGTTCGGGAGTCACTTCCTCAACAACCTGAGTCGTACCTTGAATATCAATTCGCCAGTTAGTCAGTTTTGCAGCAAGACGTGCGTTCTGGCCTTCACGACCAATTGCCAAAGAAAGCTGACGGTCGGGAACGAGAACGATTGCCGATTCCTCTTCCTCGTTGAGGTCGACACGGTCGGCCACAGCAGGGCTGAGGGAATTTGAAATGAACTTGACCGGGTCTTCATCCCATTCGATAACGTCGATCTTCTCGCCCAAAAGCTCGTTCACTACGTTCTGAATCCGAATTCCACGCAGACCAACGCAGGCACCGACAGCGTCGACACCTTCCTGATTCGAATGAACGGCGACTTTGGATCGAGCACCGGGCTCTCGTGCGATTGCCTTGATTTCGATCACGCCACTAAAGATTTCCGGAACTTCCACTTCGAATAGTCGACGAAGAAGATCGGGGTGAGTTCGTGAAACGACAATCTCGGGTCCGCGAATAGTTTGCCCAACCTGAACAACGAAGAACTTGAGCTGCTGTCCGGGCCTGTAGCGTTCGAATGGCGATTGTTCTGCCGGCGGCATTACCGCTTCGGCCTTGCCCAGATCCACAGTTACCCAGCGAGATTCAACTCGCTGAATTGTGGCGGTAAGAACTTCGCCCTCTTTGTCGATAAATTCTTCAAATACGATGTCGCGCTCGGCCTCGCGGAGTCGTTGCATAACGACCTGCTTGGCGGTTTGAGCAGCGATTCGACCGGGGTTGTATTCGAGCTGGCCCGTTTCAATGATGTCTCCAACAACTGCGCCTTCTTGCAGTTCTTGGGCGTCGTCGGCCGTCAGTTCCATCAGAGGGTCTTCAACCTCTTCAACAACGTGGCGCACCGTGCGAACAATTACATCGCCATCACTTGGGTCCATCTCTACAATCACATCCTGCCCTTCAGCAGCAGGATCGCGCTTGTACGCAGCCGCGAGCGCAGCTTCCACAGCCTTCACAACGATAGGCTGAGGTAGGTTTCGCTCTGCAGCGAGTTGGGTAACTGCTAATAGCAGGTCACTCTTCAACCCATTCCTCCGGTTCACATTACTATCAGACACAAAAAAAGCGGGCAGCGCCCACTTACTTCATGTCAAGCTCTTGAAATATCTGAGCTGTACTTGGTTAACCTTACCATGGATATGTATCTTTTACTCACAGATTCCAGTACGGATGTACATGAAAACCGATCCCCAAAACAAACCACTGGCCGTTCTCGTAGATTTCGATGAGACGATTACGAAGCAGGATATTGGCGATCAGGTCGTTACCCGGTTTGCCGAACCGGGCTGGAACGTAGAGCTGGACAGGTTTCGTATGGGCGAGATAAACGTAAAAGAATTCGGTGATCTCATAACGAATTGCCTACGCGAAAATCGCGAAGTGGCTTCGGTCAAGCACGCGCCAGAAGTTGCAGAGATTCGACCAGGCTTTGAAACATTTCTCAAGTACTGCAAGCTTCACGAAATACACGTGGAAGTGGTTTCAAGCGGAATGAGCTTTTATGTCGACGAATTCTCGACAAGTTCGGGATGGGTGATATTCCTCGGTCACGCCCGATTGTCGACTACGACGAGAACGGCCACGGAATCACTCTCATGCCTGCAGGAGTTCGCGACTGTGGGACAACCGTGATGTGCAAGTGCGATCGAGTCTGGAATTGGCGACGTAAAGGCTATCGCGTAATGTTCGTAGGCGACGGCGTTTCTGATGAGTGTGCCGTAACTCAGGCCGACATCGTGATGGCAACCAGTCGACTACGCCAGGTATGCGAATCAAAGGGCATCAAACACACGTCATTCGACACGTTTCACGAAGTGCTGGACACCGTTGTCGAATCGATCACGATCTAATTCCGCCGACGCTACTCGCGCCCAACTCGTCTTAATTCGGGCGACTTCGCGTATGCGAACGCATATAAGGTCACCACTAACGTGGCCGACACGAGAAACGTAATCTGCGGGTATATTTGGAAACTTTCACCATGCTACGGATTTCTTCTTTCCGGATGGTTCATGGTGAAGTACCGGTGTTGGACGTACCCGTTCGTACTGGCATATTCTGTGATTTTCTACATCGAATAGCAGGAATTCACTGAAATCATACTCCAGCCCATCGAATGACGAATACTTACGGCCATTTTTAGTGCGATTTATGATCGACCGTTCGATCATCAGGCGAAAAAAACGGGTGCGACCCGAAAGCCACACCCGTTTTTTAGTTTCATTCTGTAATTTGGTGAAACTACAAACAAACGCTTACCAGCGTTCGCGTCGTCCGCCTCCATCGCCACCACCGCCGCGGTAACCACCGCCGCCACCGCCGCCACCGCTGCGAGGAGCCTGCTCCTTAGCTTCGTTTACAACGACAGGCCGACCATCGAGTTCAGATCCGTTCATCTCTGAAATAGCCTCGGCAACCGAACTTTCGTCAACGAATGTAACGAATCCAAAACCGCGTGATCGTCCGGTTTCACGATCGCTGATAACGATCGCTTCCTCAATCTCGCCGAATCGTGAAAATGCCGCCTGAAGACCAGACGAATCTGTAGCCCAAGCCAGGCTACCAACAAATAACTTCTTACCCATAATTCAAGCCTCGTTAGTGGGAATCCCATCGAATGTTCACAGTTGAACATGTCTTATCACCGTTACGTACGGTTATCGTCCCACAACCTTACTATTGAGTCCGATCTAAAGTAGCGGAATATCGAACCAGATAACTGATAAATATTTGCTACTACAATCAGACAACCCACCTACTGTACCTGCCAAGTGTTAACTTTGGGCGCGCCGAAACGACGAGCCTGACAAGACAACAGGACTGATCCACTCATTATTCAGTCGATTCGTCGAACAGCTTCTGCACCGCATCGATCATGTCGGCTTCGGCTACGATCTGCGAGTCTTTGCTCGAACGCGCCTTCACTTCAATGCCGCCGTTATCAAGACTTCGTGAGCTAATTACCACTCTCGCAGGAACGCCAAGAAGGTCGGCATCTTTGAATTTCACGCCTGGGGCGATGTCCCGGTCGTCGAACAAAACGTCATATCCAGCGTCCAGTAGCGATTCGTAGAGCTGCTCGGCTTTGCCGGCGATATCGGCATCATTGAGATTCAGACCGGCGAGATACACGTCGTAAGGCGCAATCGCCCGTGGCAGTACCATGCCAAAGTCGTCGTGGTTAGATTCCACTGCGGCAGCAAGCAAACGCCCCACACCAATGCCGTAGCAGCCCATCAGGATTTCGTTTTGATCGCCGTCTTCAGTGGTGAATTCAGCACCCATCTTGGATGAGTAGACGTTGCCAAGCTTGAATACGTGGCCGACCTCGATGCCGCGCTTTGCAATCAGCTTGCCTTTACCATCGGGCGACAGGTAGCCCTTCTTCGCTTCTGCGATATCGCCGAGAATGTCGGCCTTGAAATCACGCTCGAAGTTGACGTTGCGAAGGTGAAAGCCTTCCTTGTTGGCACCAGCGAGATAGTTCGAACCCATCGTAATCGAGTCATCGACCACACTTCGCATTCCCTTAAGACCAACAGCCGAAGCCGATCCAGCAACCAGCCCTGCAGCCTTCACTTCTTCGGGTGTTGCAAGCCGAGGTTCCGATCCGCCAAGCAGGTTCCGCAGCTTGGTTTCATTAACGTCGTAATCACCTCGAATGGTCACAACAACAACCTCGCCATCTACACTGTAGAAAACGGCCTTGGCGGTTTTCGACTTCGATACACCTTCGGCTTTTGCCAGCTCATCGATCGTCTTAATGCCCGGAGTAGCAAATTCTTCTACTTCGCCCAAATCCCCAATTGGGGAGGCTTTCTTGATGAACTCTGCCTTCTCGACGTTTGCGGCATAATCACTTTCGGTCGACATCAGAATCGTGTCTTCACCGCTCTCAGTAAGCAGCACGAATTCGTTCGAATCCTTGCCGCCAATGCCACCTGAATCGGCATCGACCATGATGACGTCGAGTCCGCAGCGCTTGAAAATGCGCTTGTATGCGCCAACCATCGCCTGGAAGCTGCGGTCCATGCCTTCTTCATCGGCGTCGAACGAATAGGCGTCTTTCATCTCGAACTCACGCACTCGCAGCAGGCCGCCACGGGGACGCGTTTCGTCACGGAACTTGGTCTGGATCTGGTAAATCGTGAACGGCAGATCTCGATAGCTGGTCACACTACCCCTGGCCATTGCGGTTGCCGTTTCTTCGTGGGTTGGAGCAATGATCATCTCGCGCTCACGGCGATCTTCGAATCGAGCCAGCGGCGGCACGAACGTATCGGCCCTGCCCGATTCCTCCCACAAGCTACGAGGCTGCACCACGGGCATATTGATTTCCTGCCCGCCCGCACGATCCATCTCTTCTCGGATGATGTTGCGGATTTTCGTGATCGAGCGGTTGCCCAGCGGCTGGAGACTAAATATTCCGGTTGCGATCTGCTGAATAAATCCAGCTCGTGTCAGCAGCTTGTGGCTAACATTTTCTGCGTCTGCAGGAGCCTGCCGAAGTGTCTTGCCGAATAGTTGGGAGCTTCTCATTGGGTTGGCATCGTTCTACGTAGTTGGAATTCAGAAGAACCCAGACTACATTGCGAACGTCATCATGTAACGCATCGCCAATTCCACTTAATAGTTATTCCCGACGGTCAATACGGCCCGGTCACACCGACGCCAAAAAGGACTTGATTCTGGGAATGACTACCCCGACCTGCATAAAAGCCCCTCCGTGATCTACTTTGTCGATTGCAACAAACTCTGCGTTCGGCATCTTTTCTGCTGTATCAACAACATTTTCGTATCTCGAATCGGCAGTTCCTGCGAACATAAGAGTTGGTTTGTCGAACTTCATCAAGGTTGATTTGTACAGTTCCTCTTGATCCAGGATTGATCGATCCAACGAGGCATGGAGTGCATCCAAGTCGTTCGCCAGAAATTCGCTCCGCAACGGCTCTGGCACCTCACCAAGAACCAATTCCTTTGTCGCCAGTACTTCTTCGATTGTGTCGCCACTCTGAAAAATCTCTTGCGACGTTTCGTACATCGGCAACGACGATGGTCCTGCGCCACCTGCAATAAGTGACAGCAATCTGTGCAGTGCGTGTGTGACAACGTCAAACCCGATACGCCCTCCCATCGAATACCCCATGTAGTGCGTTGCTTCTATGCCCAGATGATCCAGAATCGCCTCAATGTCCTTGGATTTTGGTTCCGGCAGATAGTCAGCCGGGTCGTGAGGCTTATCGCTTTGCCCATGACCGCGAGCATCGACCAGTATCAGCTTGTAGTCCGCTTTAAGAGCTTCGACCACCCCGAGCAGTCTCACATCCCCAGATTCGCGCCTGTTCCGTGCATCAACAGAAGCGGCGGGCCATCGCCTTCCAGTTCAAACCAGATCTGCACTCCGTCATTTTCTGCGTATGCATTGTGGTTTCCTTGTGCCCAGATCCATCGATTAGGTCGACATCTTGCCACAGGTTTGCCCAGATTCACAGCAACCTCTCAGTTACCTGTAACCGTTTTGTAATGTTGCGCATCTAATAATTAAGTTGCACACAACAAACATCGCCTTTATTTACTTGCAAGGCGATTACGGAGGACAGATATATGACAATCAAAAAGATCATCGCAGGTGCGGTAGCTGCCTCTGCTGTTGCAGCGATTTTGATCAAAGCACGAAAGTCCCCCTAACTAATCAAGCTGGCGGCAAACTCCTCCGAAGCATGGCCCGGATCCCAACACCCGGGCTTTTGCTTTTAAGGCAGCATTGCTGTGTTTCTTTTTTTAAAGAGACCTGACGCCCGCCGTTTCCCGAGCGGAGTCATCGAAGCCGAGAGATCTGGTGCGGGGTCGCGCAAACGGCAGCAACACCTCAACCTCGCATGGCGCGCCGCTCTTCCTCAAACTTCATGCCACACCCTATTGCTTTTTAGGACAAATGTTCTACCATAGGCGGCCCAGATGATTTTGGACTTTTTCTAAAACGGCTAAACAGCCCGAGAAGCCAGATCGGCTGGAATAATAGACGGCTCCGTGCAGTCTCGCCTACAGCGGCCTTTTCTGAATTGGCGCTGATTGATTTTTACCGCTTGATTTCAGGCTCCACCCTTAATCACGTAACGCGCCATCAGTACTTCTGTCATTGCAAGAAGTAAGCGACAAACATGCACAGAAGCAACACCATCTCGACTCAGCCATCTGTTACCAACCTCTCAGAAAAAATGCCCTCGGCACCCGCTAAAGCGATCGCTTGCCTGCGCATACCCAACTTCCAGTGGCAGGTAGAAGTTGCACGTAAGCCTGAACTGCACGATCGTTCAGCCATAGTCGCTGGCAAAGCCCTCGATCTTTCCGAAGAACTGACAAATCTGGCCGCCGGATCGAACCAAAGATCAGGATCAAGCTCACGCCCAGGTTCAAGCTCCGACTCCCTCTCAGCACGCGTCGTGCTCGCCGCATCGCCCGATCTAACCGATGTGATGCCGGGAATGTCCCTCATGGAAGCGACCTCACGTCATAAAGGCGCACTGCTAATCGAGGCCGACACCCCGCTTTACGCACTCGTGTTCGACGAAATAATCGAGAACCTCGAACGCCTCGTGCCCGATATCGAAGCTGCAGCTCCCGGCCTCGCCTACGTGGGCATCTGGGGACTCGAAGGGCTCTACGGCGATGACGCTCATGTGGTGCGATTACTGGCGAGTGCGGTCGACAGCTTCGACCTGCGCATTGGCGTTGGCGATAACAAGTGGCTGGCTTACGCGGCATCGCTTCTGAGTCTCACTAACAGCGGACGAAAAGTAACCGGTGAACCAGCACGATTCCTCGATCGCTTCCCGGTCGATTCACTCCCCGTTCCCTATTCGTTAGTAAAGAGACTGCACGCCTTTGGGCTGACGACAATGGGCCATATCGCCGATATTACGCGGGGCCCGATGGAGGCTCAGTTCGGTCAGGCAGGCGGTACGGCGTGGGATTTGGCAAACGGCATCGACGACCGCCCACTAATCCCGAAACGAAGCGTGCTGGGCGTATCGGAGCATCTCGACTTCCCCGATCCCACAGCGAGCATGGCGACCATCGTCCCGGCTATCGAAAGTCTGCTTGGCCGCGCATACGGCAGGTCGCAGCTTTCACGGCGTTTTGCTCGTCAGGCCAATATCCAGTCACAGGTTTTCCAGCACGCTCCGTGGACCATGCGAGTAGCGTTCAAGGATCCTGTAGGCAATAAAAACCAGGCGCTATTTGCCATCAAGTCGAAGCTCGACATGGCCGTGATCCCGGGGCCACTGGAAGACATGCGCCTAACGCTGTCGGGCATCACTGGCGAAGCGGGTCGGAAGGAGTCGATGTGGAAAGACGTGAAGCGAGATAACGATCTGCAGGAGACGATCAGTCAGCTTCGCACCCGCCTGAGAATCGCCCCGCCCATCTACCAGGTGAGGGAACTCGAGCCATGGTCAAGAATTCCCGAACGACGATATGCATTAGTTCAGATAAGTGCCGGCTCGAACGATCCTCCCCCGGATCGGGGGAGTTAGAGGGGGAGATTGCAGCTCGCGACCAAGCACGAATGTGCGCCCGGAGCCAAACGAAAAGCTCGCGACCAAGTCGTCCGACGACGCCCGGAGCTAACGCCATGACAAATTCAAACACAATCAAATCTGGCGGAATAAAGCCGCTAAACGCGCCCCGCGTCGTTCACGTTCGTACCAACTCAACAGGAAGTCCCACATCGATTCAGGTGCCACCAACAATCAACTCGCCAAAAGGCCGACGCCGGCAGCGCAGACAAAACACCAGCGTACCCAGACGCACAACCCGCCCAAATCAACCAACAGCCCACAACCTCTCAGAAAAAGTGCAAATGGCACCACCATCTCTGGTATCCGATGGCAAGTGGATGCGGGTCGTCGAAATTGAAAACTTGTGGAAAGTGAACGACGAATGGTGGCGCGGACCGGAAGAGGAGATAGCACGGCTTTACTACGTGGTCCGACTCACAAACGGCCAGCAGCTAACCGTTTATCTCGATCTCATCACCAACAACTGGTACCGACAGGCGGGTTAGCTAACGCCGCAATTTTGCCAGTTGATGCCCGGCGGAAGTCACATCTTGATTGAGTTCAATCACTGCCTTCATCGGCCGCTTACCAATTCGCCTGCCCAACGACCATTCAACAGCCACTGAAATAAGCGAAGGAGCCTCATCGATCCTCACAACGTCGGTAATCAAATTATTGAATGACCCCGAATCCTCGATCAGCAAATCAATGCTTTCCTGAATGTGCGCCGATGAAACCCCACGTTGCCCCGTCAGCCCAACAATCTTTCCGCCATCGGTTTCAAACTTTTCAACATAGCCATCAGCGGGAAGGCCGCAGTAGTTCCGGTGCCGCAAATCGCTAACGTTCAAATCACCCGTAGAAAGAGAGATTACCGATGAAACTGAATCCGATACAAAGCTGATAAGCCCACCTGGCCTAAGATAGGCCAGCGCATCCTGCACCACCTGTTCAACGGCCTCGCCGGGTGTGCAAATAACCGCAACGTCGGCAATTTCACCTCCCAATCTACCAATAACCTTTGCAGCCGCATTTCCGTGCCCGGAAATCACATCTGACTGATCGAAAAAACCATGAACCATCACCAACAACCACAGCATTACGCTTGCTGGATCTTTCAGCAACGATTTCACTCAAATATATTGCCGTCGCAACAGGTTCTATCAACACCCCAAGCGGACTCAGCAATTCGATAGGTATCCGGTGAATGAGCCAACCGGTCGATTCAACATTTTCGATAAGGATTTACTCTTGAAAAATGCCGTTAAAACTGCGCCCCAAAACATCGTCGCGACTAAACGGGCTAACAGGATTGAACACGACGGCATCGCCAGGAGACCAACTTTGAACCATGTCACCGACTTCAGTAATCACCCCCACACCCTCGTGACCCAAAACACTCGCAGCGTTTTTTTCCTCTCGTGCTCTGCGATATGCCTGAATATCAGTACCACAAAGCCCCACAAATAGAGGAGAAACCATCACACCCAAAGAACCACAGACCGGTGTCCTCGCTATCGAAAGATCGGCTCCTGAATATCGTTTTTTTTGTCAGTGCCTGATGATTATTCATATCGCTGAGATACGGCTAATGCCTGAGTGCAAGGTTGAGGAAGGTGTACTTCGCAGGCATGAAAATCAAGTTCTTCGGCACAACGGGATGATCGACTTACTGCTGCCAATTTCATCTAATAATCAGACTAATCAGCCGACATCCACTAGTTTCATTACCTGTTTGCATTTTACCTTACGAGCTTCAAGCTACGAATACAAAACATTCAGATTTCAGGATGTTTTAATCTTTATTCAGTCGGTAAATAACGTATTCCGAACGAATTTGTCAATAAACATACGTTATAGATAGTTTTTAATCGCTATTTAACCGATTCCATACACGCATATTTAATGCTCGCTAGTGTGACATCGCCATTGGGAGTTCATGGCTGTTTACTACATCCTGATCAGTCTTACGCGCGCGGCGAACGCGTGCGAGAGAAAACCAGAAGAACTAAACCGATAGATATCGCCCCACATTCAAATGGACCATTTTTCAGAAATAGAGAAGGCCCTACCTGCCAGCGAGGTAACCGGGTCGCCCGGCCAACTCGCTGGTTTTTCCGCGAGATCGAAATCCCCCGACGAAATCGCTAAAGACGTTTCGCCAGATACAGGCGAAACAGGCGATACCACTGACCCGCGCTATGAAACAAAATCTCGCCGGCGCCGGCGTGCCGGGCTTTCTGCGAGATCGGAAGCTACTGGTGAAGTCGAACAGGCCGTTCCGCTGGATAGAGAAGAAGCGATCGACCCGCAAGACAATCCAGCCTACGCAGGTTGGATTAGCGGAGGACGTGGAATAAAAGAAGCGATCAACGAAGAGCAGGCAGAGTATCTGAAAACGCAACAAGCCAAAACCAACCAGTGCCTCAACCCACCCAACTCAGCCAACACCATCCCTGTCGCAGAAAACGCCACAAGTGGCTATGCGGAGTTGCATGCCCATAGCAACTACTCGTTTCAGGAAGGAGCCTCTGAAGCCTGGGACCTCCTGCTCACCGCCAAACAGCTCGGACTCACCGCACTCGCCATCACTGACCACGACAACGTCAGCGGCGTCATGGAATTCGCTCAGACAGCCAAAGAACTGGGCATCAAACCCATCATCGGAATAGAACTAACCCTCACCCACGGACTCAACGAACCGCCCGATACCGAGTACGAACCAAACGAACGTCCCCACATAACTCTTCTCGCCGAAACCGCCGCCGGGTACCGAAACATCTCGCTGCTCACCACAAGCGCACACATCGACGCCGAAGAGCGCAACGACCCGCATCTCGACCCCGCCCTACTCGCCGATCATGCCGAGGGGGTCATCTGCCTATCCGGCTGCCGACGAGGCGAAATATCGAAGCTTGTAACCGCGGGCGAAATCGATTCCGCTCAAAACACCACCAGAAAATATGCCAAAACGTTCGGCAAGGAAAATTTCTTCCTTGAACTGCAGCAAAACCTCGTCATGGGCGATGTCCAGCGAAACCGCCACATGGCCGCAATCGCCAGAGAATTTGAAGTAGGAATCGTCGCCACAAACAACGCCCACTATCACGTTCGAGATCGCCATCGACTCAACGACGCACTGGTCTCTATCAAGCACAACAAGTCGCTCGAAGCCAGCCACCGGGAACACCGACCCAACGACCAGTTTTTCCTGAAATCACCCGAGGAAATGAGTGCGCTTTTCAGCGAGCATCCGGAAGCGATCAAGAACACCGTGAGAATCGCAGAGCGGTGCGAGTTCGATATCACTTCCGATGCCATTTACGATTTCCCCTCTTACGATTTCCTGCCACCCGGGCACACTGAAACGACCTACTTAAGGAAGATCTGCGAGGCAGCAGCGGTACGCCGATATGGCAGTCTCACCCCCGAGGTCACAGCACGACTCGACAAAGAGTTCGAACTGCTGGAAAAGCACGGACTCGTCGGGTTCCTGCTGCAGTACTATGACATCATCAGGATCGCCCGTGAGGTGCAAGAAGACCTTGGACTTGTCGAGCCGGGACTGCCTCTCGAAGAGAACCCGCCGGGTCGGGGGCGTGGCTCCTCGGTATCGTTGTTGATCGGTTATCTGACCGGACTTTCGCACATCGATCCGCTCAAGTTCGGACTCCGTCTTGATCGCTTCCTTCCAGAAACGACCGGCGGCGAAAAGCTATCTCCACCCGACATCGATCTCGACTTCCCACGTGAGATTCGTGCCGAGTTAATCCTGCGAATTCACGAACGCTGGGGCTACGAGCGCGCTGTGCTAACTGGGATGATTTCTACTTATCGAATCCGTGGCGCAGTGCGCGATCTTGGCAAGGCGTTGGGGATTGCGGAAGACGATCTGGGTCGACTCAACAAACGGCTCTACGGGCACAGCTCGATCCCCGGGCTGGCGAAGGAAATGGCCGAACTCCCCGAGTTTCGAGATCGGGTCGACGCACCCGTGTGGCAGATGCTCATCGAGCTTGCCCAGCAGCTAAACCACTTCCCAAAGTATCTGGCCCAGCACCCCGGCGGAATGATCCTCTCGGCACGCCCACTCTCCGAAACCGTGCCGCTTCAGCGCAGTGCCATTGACGGTCGGTACATCTGCCAGTGGGACAAAAACGCATCTGAAGACGCCGGTTTTGTGAAGATCGACTTTCTGGCACTCGGGGCGTTGTCGCAGCTTTCCGAAGCACTCGAACTCATTCGCAAGCAAACCGAAGAACGGGTCGATGTTTCTCGAATAGATTTTGAAGATCCTGCCGTCTACACCGACATCCACAACGCCGACACCATCGGGGTTTTCCAGATCGAATCGGCTGCTCAAATGCAAACCGTCACACGCCTGCGCCCACGCAATCTCACCGAAATGGCGTGGGAAGTGGGAGCGGTTAGGCCGGGCGTTGGAGTAAACGATGGAGTGACGCTATTAATCAGACGTCACATGGGCAAAGACCCTGATTGGAAGTTCGATCATCCGCTGGAAAAACCGGCGCTGGAACGAACCTACGGCGTACCTCTTTACCAGGACCAGCTTGGCGAGTTGGCGATGCACGTCGGCGGCATGAGTGCTGTTGAAGGCGACCAGATGCGCAGGGCGTTCACCCGCAGGAACAACGAACGCCACATCGCTCACTGGAAGGAAAAATTCATCACCGGAGCACTCGAAAACGGTGTCCCACCCGACGCTGCTGAACGCATTTTCGGCAAGTTCCATGGTCTGTACCAATTTCCAGAAGCCCACGCCTTTGCATTTGGCGTAACGGCGTATCAAATGTCGTGGCTGAAGCACTACTGGCCTCTGGAATTTTTCGTCGGACTTTTCAACAACCAGCCGATGGGCTTCTACAATCTCGAAACCCTGAAAGAAGACGCCGTGCGACACGGGGTGAAAATACTGGGTCCCGACGTGAACTTAAGTGGCGAGAAGGCCGTTATCGAAGACGGTGCGCTGCGGATGGGGCTAACACACGTATCGAAGTTGAGGACTGCCACTGCGGGACCCATTCTTGCGGCGCGAGAGGAGGCCGGGGAGTTCCTTTCGCTGGCGAGTTTCATGTCGAGAACAGGGGTGCAGCAGGAGATTCTCGATCACCTGTCAGCCGCCGGCGCTCTCGATCTCTTCGATGAGATTGCCGACCCCGATCGTGATCCGCCAACCATCGCCGATCGCAGGCACCTGCGCTGGGAGTCGGGCTTGCGCTACCGACCCCGTGGCGAAAAGAAGGACGGCACACGTCAGTTGGCGTTCGAAATGCCGGTCGAGCAGGACATGGTGGCGTTGCCTGAAGAGTCGGGCTGGGACCGAATGATCGGCGAGTACTCGGCGACGGGCGTCTATCCGCAGAGCCACCTGATGGCGAAGATCAGACCGCACCTGCCTTCAACCGTAATTCGCAGCGAAGAGGTGAGGAACTACGCCAATGGCAATCGAATTTCGGTGGCCGGGCTTGTGATCCGGCGCCAGAAGCCGAACGGCAAGACGGTCTTCATCACCCTCGAAGACGAATTTGGGCACTCGCCCCTGATCATCTGGCCAGCGATGTATCAGCGATTCAAGTTACAGATCAAAGAATCGCTACTCCTCGCCACCGGCACAGTCTCCCGCCGCGAAGGAACAATGAACATAGTCGTCGAAAACATAACGCCTATTCCGGAGTCAATCCCCGAGTTCCACTCAAGGGACTGGGGCTAGGGTGGCAGTACCACTTTTTCTTCAGCTGACTCAAGTTGGCTGGATCGCCATGTGGCAGAAAATCGAGTATCTTCTCATTACTCGAACGCCACCATCTCAGCATCAGCCCGCACATAAAGCGGATGCCTCGGTTGCCCCTTCGCAGTTAGCCCAAAGCATTTCACAGGCTTGCCCGACTGCTCGATGAAAGCCTGAACAACATCAACCCTCGCCAAATCAAACTCAGCGTTATTGCCCCACGCAACCACAACCAAATCAGCTCGCTCCAAGGCATCAGCCAGCGCCTGGTCGTTATCCCCACCAACTGGATCAGAAGCCGCGAAAATCACCGCAGGTGAAGCGCTCCTGAACGAATAAACATTCACAACCTCAAGCCGTCCAAAACCCTCACGCCGGGCGAATCCAACGCAACGTCGAATCGTCGGATCATCCTGTACGGCATCTGCAGTCGAAGGATTCAGCATCACAAACAGGCACGTCGACTCACCGCCGAATTCACGGGTCAGCAAATATCGAAATCGACCGCATTCAGAAAAGCGAGCAGAGTTCAGTAAAGCAGAACCAAAAGCAGCAGCAACTGGCGAATTATTCATGGAAGAAACGAGAATTGAGGGATCAACAGAACATTTCAACGAAGAGTAAATCATTCAGAAAAACATGTCCCACTTTTACCCCGCGCAAATACATTCGAGATAACTACAAAAAGTGACGCACGTAAACCGGGGACAGACAGCTTAGTGCATAACCGAACCAAGCAAGACCTGCTGCTTCGGGGCAACCACAACAATCGGGCCAGGTGCTTGCCGAATCAACAAATCGGCAACGCTACCCCGAACCCATCGATTCAACCCACCGAAGCCGCGCGTGGCTATGACCACGACGCTGCCAGGGCGTCGTTCCCCACGGCGACGTAGGAACAAGCAGGAATCCCAATCCCTACCAGCGAAGACGAAATTTCTTCCAGATACAACTCTGAATCGCCGTGCCTGAAATCGCCTGCCTTACCACCGGTGACCGAAACGAGACATACACCCGCTTTAGCTAGACCCGCCAGAGAAACAGCGATTGGCAGAGTCTTGCTCGCCAGCACAGAACCATCGAGGGGTGTCAGGATTTTATTCAGTGCCATGCGGAGTGTCCTTTCAACGACCACCTATGCACTCTTCACGTTCCGAGTCGCCACAACGTTGCAACCAGTGCCAAGGATGTCTGTCATCAACACGTCGCCAACCTTGATCGGTGCCTTCACCCTGACTCCGGTTATCTCGTCCATTGCCTCAAGCATCAAATTCTTCGGAATTGGCGGATCGGTTTTGACGCTGACCAATGGCCAGTCACCACCATCGACAGGAATCGATGTAGTCAGCAGCCGACGAGGATCGAACAATTCCGATTCCACGTATGGCCCAGCAAGTTTGCAGAGATGATTCCTGATCCCGAGAACCCCATCCTCTTTGGTCCATTCCACGTCGACCGGGCAGCTAACCGGGCAGACTGTGCAGATAATGGTGGAATTCATTCCTCGACCTCCACTAGGATTTCGTTATTTACCACGTGCTTGAACCGGCCCTTGCCGACCCTGATTCTTATCATTCCAGCCGGTTCCATGTGAGGCATCTTCATACGCCGTAGAACTTCGCCGCCGCTCTTGAACACAACCGACTTGTCGTGCTCTTCTTTCCACGGACGCATAGTGAAATCTATCGCATCCCCGCCACTAATCGTGGCAGGAAGGACATATCGAAGTCCAGCGCCGGCGGTGACATTGATATTCGTCTCCGGCAATTCTCCGATCATTGCGTACTTGGCCGCTGCTATTCCAGTTTTCTCGGCCTCAAGAGTGGCGTAGTCGACAACGTCATGTACCTGTAGCACGTTTCCGCAGGAGAAAATTCCCGGTGCAGACGTGTGGAACGACTCGTCGACTATCGCACCGTTGGTAACAGGGCTCATTGCAAGACCCAGCGCATTGGCGAGCTCGGTTTCCGGTATCAATCCCACCGAGAGAAGCAGCGTGTCACAGTCGAAATATCTTCGTGTGCCCTTCTTTTCTCCCATTTTCGGGCCGACCTCTGCAAGAGTGACACCAGTAACTCGTTCGTTGCCGTGGATCTCAACAACCGTTGTGCTGAGGTAGAGCGGAATGTCAAAATCTTCGAGGCATCGAACAATATTTCCGGCAATACCGCTTGGCTGAGGCAGGATTTCCGCTACGCAGACGACTTCAGCGCCTTCGAGTGTCATACGACGGGCCATAATCAGCCCGATGTCCCCGGATCCGAGAATTACAACTTTTCGCCCAACGGCGAGGTTGCTGACGTTCATGTAGTACTGAACCGCACCAGCTGTGTAGACGCCCGCCGGTCGTGTCCCAGGTGTACCGATTGCACCGCGAGTACGTTCCCGGCAACCCATTGCCAGAACCACTGCGCCAGCCTCAATCGTCTCAATACCTCGTTCAGATCGGACAGTTATTACGCGGTCGTTCGTTAGCTCGGTAACGGTTGATTTCAACCACGTCTCGACGCCCCGTTCATTTACACGATCCTCATATATTGCGGAGTATTCAGGACCTGTGAGGGCTTCTTTAAACACTTTAGTTCCAAAACCATCATGAACCTGCTGGTTCAAAATCCCACCGACGCGTTCATCGCGCTCGATCATTATCACGCGCTCGGCGCCCGCGCCTTTGGCTTCCGCTGCGGCGGCAAGACCCGCTGGTCCCCCGCCGATTATCGCGACGTCTGCAAATTCCCGATCTCCCACTATTTCGCTCCCGCCCGCAGAGCTTTTCCCTCAGCGCGTAAATCTTCAGTTGTTCCCATAAATAGCCAGGAACCGCCACCTTTCAAAGTAAGGGATTCCGGTGATTTACCGTTTTCTAGCAGCAGATCGACGATGCGAGGTCCACAGAATCCGCCCTGACACCTACCCATTGTTGCCCGTGAGCGGTACTTGATTGCATTCAGCGAGGTAGCATCCAACTCGTTGTTGATCGAATCGACGATCTCTTTCTTCGTGACCATCTCACACCGGCACATGATCTCGCCGTAATCAGAATCTTCTCCGATCAGATCATCGATAACTTCCAGCTCTTCTTCGCGTGTGCGTCGAACAGACGACCATGTTTTCTTGAAACCAGGGTTTTTCTCTGCCGGGATACGCTCAAGCGCCCAGGCGGTGACATCTTCAGCAATTGCGGGCGCTGCCGTCAGGCCGGGTGATTCGATCCCAACCAGTTGCATAACTCCGAGAGCTTCCGGTACTTCTTCGACAACGAAGTCACCAAATCCACCAACGCTCACGGGCACCAATTTCGGTCGCATGCCCGAGTACGCAGTAATTACGTGACGAGGGGCGAGACCTGGAAGGAACTCTCCTGCCTCCGCGAGAAGTTGCCGTCTTATCTTGGCAGTGGTCCTCACATCGTCACCATCGTTGGTGTAATCAGCTGATGGTCCGAGCAAAATATTGCCGTCAGTTGTCGGGGTAATGTGAATACCAAGTCCGGCCCCACCCTTTGGCGGCACGGGATAGACCATGCTGTTGATCATCCCCCCAACGCTTTTATCAAGGATGAGGTACTCGCCTCGGCATGGCCAGATGCGCCAGCGTGTTACTCCGACCATCCGTGCAATCTTGTCGGCGAAAAGCCCGGCAGAGTTGACAATAAGTGACGCACTGACATTTCCATTTGGGGTTTCAAGCTCGAAATCGCCCTGTTCACCACTGATGCCTGTCACGGGCGTGTCGAGCATGAACTCGACTCCGCTGGCCGCTGACGATTCAGCGAGGGCAATATTGAGGGTGTAAGGACATGCAATCGCAGCAGTGGGGACATTAATCGCTCCCGCGCCTTCGATATTCGGCTCCATCTCTTTAAGCCGGTCATGATCGATTATCTCCAGTTGCTTGACACCGATCGACTCGCCTTTTTCTTTCAGAACCTCGAGGTCGGGAATTTGATCTTCGGTAAGAGCAACGATTACTTTTCCGCAGCGTTCGAATGGAACGTTGAGATCTTCGCAGTATTGCTCGAATATCTCAGCGCCTCGAACGTTGTACTTCCCTTTTACGGAGCCGACGGGGACGTTGATACCGGTGTGAACTACTCCGCTGTTCTTTCCGCTGGTTCCTCGTGCGACGTCAGAAGCCCTCTCGAGGACAACAACTTTGAGCTGATAGCGACTCAACTCGCGAGCGACAGCACAGCCCACTACCCCGCCACCTACGATTGCTACATCGAACTTTTCAGACATAAAGTTACACGTCTCTGTTAATTTGTTTGCTTGCGTTACAACCAAGACATATTATGCCAGAACAGGTGAGTTTGTTGTGAGTATTTCTGTCTCAGAGGTGTAATCGCTCCATCTCAAAGGAAGGCCACGGATTATTCGGATATTTCTGTTCCGGTTGTTATAGGCGTACCACCCGAGAAACATTCGATGTTCCCCAATTGGAAATTGGACAGATGTAGACAGGCGAGTACAATCTCGCCGGTACCAGAACTCGTTCGCTGGACCAGTCGAAATTATCCCAGGAGCACATCGCATGACTATCGACGTCGCCACAGGAATCGCCCGAATCCTCAAGCAAGAAAACGTACCGTGGGTTTCGACGTTCCCGGTCAGCAAGGTCAATAACTCGTTTGGCCGCGAGGGCCTGAAACTTCTCATGATGCGAGACGACCGATACGCAGTTAGCGTTGCCGATGCATATTCGAGAATCAACAACGGGAATAAAATCGGCGTCTGCACTTTTTCTGGCGGTATCAACGCTGCCGGTGCGCAGGTCGCCTACTCCGGAATCGCCCAGGCGTACGAAGATGGCTCGCCAGTCCTCTGCATAGTCGACGCCGTTGCTGCTGGGACGACCCAGAACACTCGATTCGACCAGGAAGCAAGCCTCAAGGGCGTGTCGAAGTGGTACGGCTACATCGACAAGCCTGAACGAGTTCCCGAGTTCATGCGCAGGGCCTACACGATGCTCCGAACAGGCCGACCCGGCCCCGTCGTTCTGGCCATTCCGAACGCGGCTGCGACCTATGACGAAACAGCCGATCTGTACGTTTCACCAAAAGGCTGGAAGAGCCTTCCTGACCCTGCTGATGTGAAGATTGCCGCTGATGCCTTGAGCGCCGCTAAAAATCCTGTTCTGTTCGTTGGGGAAGGCGTGCTTTATGCCAATGCAACCGACGAACTACGCGAGTTCGCTGAAAAAGCCAATCTGCCGGTTGTCACAACCCTAAAGGCCAAGGGAGCGTTCCCCGAAAACCACCCGCTTTCCGTCGGAACACGCGGCGATCACGTGGTGAAATATCTGACCGACGCCGACCTTATTTTTGCCATTGGTGCCAGCATTTCGCCGGGCCGTTTCGGGCACGGAATTCCCGACGCTGTATCCAAGAAAATCATCCAGTGCAATATCGACGAATTCGACGTCAATCGAGTCTACGAAACGACGCACGCTATCATTGGCGATGCAAAAGACACGCTTCAGTCGCTGCTGGCTGAGCTCGGCGACAACTCCAGCAACCGTGCCGACGTTACAGACGCTGTTCAGGCCGAAAAAGAAAGTGCGACAAAGGTGTACCGAGAAGCGATGGCATCGGATAAAACGCCGATCAATCCATACCGAGTGTACAGCGAGTTGATGAAGACACTCGATCGCAACAATTCGTTCGTAACTCACGAGTCGGGCAACACCCGAGACCAGCTGAGCACATCGTACGAAACCTTGATCCCGAGGGGCTTCCTGGGATGGGGTAATGTGTCGTCGCTGGGCTTCAGTTTCCCGGTGGTTACGGCCGCCAAGCTGGCGCATCCGGATCGACAGTGTGTTGCCGTAATTGGCGATGCTGCGCTGAGCTACATGCTGGGTAACTTTGAGGTGCTCACTCGACTCGAGCTGGGCCTCACGATTGTCCACATCAACAACGGTGGCTTCTCCGGCTACGGACCAGGATTCTGGGGCGAAGGACATGATCCTTTCACGTTCGATGTGCTGGGTCCCGAAGCGATCAACATGACGGCGGCAATCGAAAATATCGGTTGGCAAACCGAACGGGTGACAGACCCTTCCGAAGTGGCGCCAGCTCTCGAACGAGCCTTCGCCGCAAACAAATCCAACAAACCCGCCTACATAGAAATCATAGCCAGCCAGTACCCAATCTACGGCAACTGGGCAGGCTAAGTGCCAAGGGCACGTTTTCTAAGAGATTAAGAAGAGCGGACTGACGAATCAGTCCGCTCTTTTCGTTAGGTGCCTGATGGATCCCGTGTCCCGAGCGAAGTCATCGGAGTCGAGGGATCTGGGGTGGGGACGCGCGAGTCTTCAAATGGAGAGGGCTTTAATCCCCCCACTCTCGCAAAATCGCCACCAACTCCGGGTACTTCCCCACAAGACCAACCACAAGTGGTGTCTTGCCGTCACTATCAGCTCGCTCAGGATCAGCACCCGCCTCCAACAACATTCGAACGGCATCACCCTGCCCACTTCGCATCGCGATGTTCAATGGAATCCGCCCCGTACCAGTCGGCTTGTTCGGTTCAGCTCCCGACTCCAACAACAGCGCTATTACTTCCGGAACTTCACGCACCAACGCCCAGTGCAACCCCGTCCAGCCCTTGAAGTCGACCTCGTCAATATCGTCAACCTCAGCAAGGCGCGCCTTCACCTCATCAACCGTCGCGCCATTGCACACCAAGTTCGGAAGTGTCGGATCGGACCGATCATTCGGCACGACTATCCCCTGTCCCCTTCTCCCTGGGGAGAAGGTTGGGATGAGGGAGAAACGGTTGAATCGAAATAATCTTTAACATCGACCCTCACCTAAATCCTCTCCCCGCGAGAGGACCCACACCTGCCACTACCCAATCAGCGACAGCTTCGTGTACCGACCGCCGATCAGCCATTCTGTGACGTAGATGTTGCCGTCGTTATCCGCTGTAATCCCGTGCGGACTATTGAACAACCCTTCAACCAGTCGTGAAGTCCGCTGAGGCACACCGGCACCGTTCGGCTCGTTCGGCCAGTCGGGCTCCTCAGAAACCGGAGTGTTGTCGCCCAGATATCCAATAAGCTCGTCGTTGGGTCCAACAACCGTCACCCGGGCGTTCAGTTCGCCAACCAACAGGTTCTCGCCGTACGAAGAGAACACCGTTGGGCGATCGAAATAATCAGCGCCAATGGTGCGGATGTAGTCGCCTTCCATATCGAAAACCTGAACCCGGCCATTTGCCCTGTCGGCGACCAGCAACTCGGGCGTGCCCGAACGCGTATCGATCCACAGAGAGTGCGGGCAATCGAAACGCCCCGCGCCTCCTGTGCCGTCTATCGATCGCAAATAAGCGCCATCGACGTTGTAGCGATGCACCAGGCTTTTGCCATATCCATCGGCAACCCAGATATCGCCGTTCCCGCCCAGAGTTTCATCAAACGCGATGACACTCGTTGGCGAGAATAATCCGCCCTGAAGTCCCGCTACTGCTGGTTCGGAAAGCTCCATCTCGACCTGACCCGACATAGAAACTCGAACCACTTTGCTCTTCAGTGGATCTGGCATGTACTCGTAGTCGTGGTCGGGATCTCGCTTTCGACCGTTATCGGCAATCCAGATCGACTGTGTGAGTCCTTGGGTAGTCAGGGTCAGCCCGTGTGCTTCGATCACCGGTATCTCAAACGACCGAACCAAATCGCCCTCAGTCGTAAGTATCACGACAAGCGATTTTGTTGGATGGAACGTGACGATTTGACCTTCGTTCGAAAACGCCATTCCGTGATGCGACCAGCCGCTCGGAACCGAGTCACCCGAAGGCAACTCCGCCCAATCGCCTAACCACTCGTATTTGAAATCACCAGCCGAAATCTGCAAACCTGTCACTCGTTCCATGTTTCTCAATTGCCCGCTGCCAATCCAACTAATAATCGCCACTGACGGCACTAAATCAGGTCGGTATCACGATCTGGAAATGGACCCGAACAATAACCTCGTCACGTTTTTCCTCATAAATACCTGCGCAAATAAGAGTTGGCAAAATTCTAGGCGCGTGCGGTGAACGGGGCAAGGCGGTTTTACATGCTCGCGACCTGCATGGTCTTTGAAGATCAATCGCTGTCCATGGACGAGCTAAAACAGGCACTCGATGCCGACTGGGGTGGGCACGACGTGCTGCGCCAGCGACTCATGGCGAGGGCACCGAAATGGGCAAACAACGATCGATACGCTGATGCGATCGCCCGAGAGATGATGGACTTCTTCGTTGATCGTAGCCAGCACTACGCCGCCGCTTTCCCCAATGTGATCTTCCCCTGCTCGGTTGGAACCTTCTCGTGGTACTCGATGATCGGCAGAGAAGTCGGCGCTTCAGCCGATGGTCGCCACGCTGGGGAGCCTGTTGCACCCAACTTTTCGCCCGCTCCCGGCACCGATGTTTAGGGTCCGACTTCCGCAATCAACTCGTATGTGAAGATGCGAGTTGAAGACCTCACAGCTGGCGCACCGCTCGATCTCCGATTCTCGGCAAGCGGGCTCAAAGGCGAAACCGGTACGGATCGTTTAGCCGGGTTGATCGAGGCGGTCGTGGCCATGAAAGGCAACATGCTCACGATCACGGTTACCGACGTCAAAGAGCTGAAAGCCGCTATGGAGGATCCCGAAAACTACCGCCACTAAGGGTGCGCATGGGCGGCTGGGCGGCCTACTTCGTGATGCTCGGCTACGATCAACAGCTACTACACATCAGCAAAGTAGAACACGACCTCGTCTAGTGCCAGTGGCACGTTCTCTACGAAGGTCGAAGGGTTGTGGCTGATTCGGCCGCTCTGTGCCTACGGCAAGGGCACATCGATCTTTAAAGAAAACGTGCCCTCGGCACTTACTCTTCCTGACCGCGCCTAGCCCAGTTGGCGTTTTCGAACATGTTCAAGCCCGGGTCGGCGATCACGCCTGCCGAGGTGTAGTCCGGCGGGTTGGCGAGAATGAAATCTTCGTCAAGCTCAATACCCCAACCCGGCTTGGTGGGAACCGGGAAGTAGCCATCGACCACCTCTGGATACCCAGACCCCGCCTTCTTCACATGCGGGTCAGCAAAGTCATTAAAGTGTTCGAGAATCTTGGCGTTTCGTAGCGTGAGACACAGGTGCAAAGCCGCCATCGTCGACACGATTCCGCCAACGTTGTGCGGCGCAACCATGATCGAGTAAACCTCGGCCGTCGAAGCTATCTTCTTCGCCTCGAAAATCCCGCCCGACTGCGTGATATCCACCTGCAACACATCGACCGTCTGCGCTCCCCAGATCTCACGGAACTCGGGTGCACCGTAAAGACGCTCACCAGTAGCGATCGGTAGCGACGTGTGTTGGCGAACAGATTGAAGCGCGGGAACATCGCCCGGACGCACCGGCTCTTCGATCCATCCAATGTTGTACTTCTCGATATGCCGTGCAATCTCACGAGCCTGCACCGGAGCAAACCGACCGTGCATTTCGATCATGATCTGTGCCCGTGTACCGGCGACTGCAGCCACCGCCTCGATCAAATCCAGAGAACGATAGAACTCGGGACGTTCAAGCTCCATGTCGCCGTTGCCGAACGGATCGAACTTCATCCCACGATAGCCCTTGTCGACCACCTTGCGTGCAGCCTCAGCAAAGCTTTCAGCCGTTCGCTCGACGGTGTACCAGCCGTTGGCGTAAGCCGGGATCTTCTCTTTGACCTGGCCGCCAAGCAGCTTGTACACCGGCTGCTCGGTCTTCTTGCCGATAATGTCCCAGAACGCCAGCTCCACCAGCGCCAGGCCCGTGTAGACCACCTCGCCCGGCTTACCGAAGTCCAGCAACGTCATCCGGCGGTAAAGCGCCTCGATATCGAACGGATCGTGGCCGATGAAGTGTCGCTGTGCGTCCTTCAGATACTCGATGACCGTATGAGTCTTGCCGAGTACCCGTGCTTCACCAACCCCGATGATCCCCTCGTCGGTCTCGATAATGCAGTAGGTCAGGTTGCGCCAGGGCGTGCCCAGCACCAGTGTTCGGAATCCAGTGGTCTTCATGCTTGTCTCGTTACTCGATCTTCACTTCGTAATTACGGCTGTGGGAAGCGAGCGTTTGGGCGCTCGCGAATTTCACCAGCAATATTCTATGAGCAAACACCGCGTGAAGTATTGGCTTGAAGCTTGCAACTGAGCGTTGGCACGCTTTATTCGATGCTATGCTTCGCCGATCTCTCTCCCACTGACAGAAATGAGATATGCATGGTCAGGTCGTCACACGCGGTTCGGCGGTCGCTCTCCACTCATCAGCAGATCTGTGGATCGTGTGGGGCATGATCTCCAGCTGGCGATCCCCCGATGTGAGGCGGGCGAACTAGACTTGGCAGATACCACAAAAACCGACTCCGAGAGTACCGAGTCAGATCTCGGAGATGAGTCGTCATCCCAGCCTCGCGGTATTCGCAATTAGCGGATTCCCATTCGTTGTGCTCTCGAGTGCGCTCGTCTTCTTAGCATTCCAGATCCGCAACATGGGTCAAGCATGGCTCGTCCTCGATCTTACCGATTCAACGTTGCTAGGCGGCTTGGTCAACGGCACGGCGTCAATCACCATGATCGTGATTTCACCGTTTGGTGGCGTGCTTGCCGATAGGTACAACAAACGAACGCTAGTCCTCTATGGAAGGTTATTGCTTCACTCATAACGTTCGTGACCGCGTATCTAGTCGCAACCGACGCCATAGAAATCTGGCACTTGTTCTTATTAGAACCACTGCTCGGTATCCCACTGGGACTGAGCAATTCAGCCGGTCGAACAATAGTCTTCGATCTCGTCGGTCGCGACCTGATGATCCGAGCGAGAGCAGTGATCACTTCCTCTCAAACGATCGCAAATTTCGTTGGCTCCGCAATCGGTGGGATCCTGATCGCACAGTTTGGCAACGCTGCAATATTCTGGATGCTGACGGGAATATACGTCGTATCATGGCTGATGTTTTTCGCCGTTCCAAGAGATAGGGAAACGGCCCCAGCAAGCGGAGCAAGTGGCTGGCTCTCAGTTCTAACCCAGCTCCGTGAGGGCTTCGTATACGCCCGACGTACCCCGACGATCCGATGGTTATTGATCATGGTGTCTGGGGTCATGTTTCACGGGGTTACTCTCACATTTTTCCCGATCTTTGCCCGCGACCTTCTTGAAGTCGGTCCGCAAGGTTTTGGATATTTGATTTCATCAATGGCCGTCGGGTCTTTGACAGCTTCGGTGGTGCTTTTCAAGGCCGGAGATTTTCGAGGTAAAGGCAAGATCGCAATCGCTGGTGGTACTGCCATGCCGATACTGGTAATCGGATTCGCGTTTTCAAACAGCTTTTTGCTCTCGTTGATCCTGGGAGCGATCACAGGGGCATTAGTAGGATCGTACTTCTCGTTGGTTGTCACGTTGTTACTGACGACCGCCCGTGAGGACATGCGCGGTCGGGTTCAGGGTCTCGCGATAATGCTCATTCAAACGATTGGAATCGGATTCCTACTTGGTGGGGTTTTGACCGAACTGTTCGACTCCCGCGAGGCAATGTTTATCGCCCATTCGTTCTCGCTCGCACTGTGGGTGTTAATGCTGATTAAGGCGAAAGAAGTCCACCGGTTATAGCGCTTTTTCGATTCCGACTCAACTACGATCCACCGCTACCGTCGAATATAAAATCGGCTGCATTTTCAGGTTCGTGCGATCTCACATACTCGTCCTCACCCGGCATCCACAGATCCTCCCACTTCGATCGCATCCCCTCGCCGTCTCTGGCAACTCCACGTTCCAGTCGCAACTCGCGAGGACAGTCGACCCACACGCCCACCTGCCAGTAGTCGCGCAGATCGGAACGCAGCGCCGTTACGCCCTCAACAATGGCAATTCCAGTCGCAGGAATTTCAAACCACTCGCCAAGCGAATCGGTCGGCCAGTCGTACCGCTGGTGTTTTGAAGTTATTCCGGCAACAAGCGGAGCCAGAACCCGTTCGGCGAACGTACTCAACACCCAGTTCGAATCGTCATTCCAATCAGCAAAGTCGTCGATATGAACCACAGTCGCGTCATCGAACGATTCAGCCAACCGCTTCGCCAACTTCGACTTACCCGAGCCAGCAGCTCCATCAACACCCACCAGCAGCGTCGTGTCCGGGTGCTTCAACGCAACCGCCCGAACCGCATCGAGGATGCCTTCAAACGACGAATATGTGAGCTGAGACTCTGACATACCCGCTACTCTATGTCCGCAACCGCAACCATGTCACCGGCACTCTGATAAATTTCTGCCAGCATTTTCAGAATTCGCCATCGCTAGCACGGAGTCACACATGACGCTTCACCCACAGGTCAGAGCACTCATGGATCAACGAGAGGCTCTTGGCTTCCCGGATATTCATGACATTACACCGGAAGAAGCCCGAGCAAATGCCCGGACTGGAAAAGCTGCAATTCCGGCGGTCGCTGAACCGGTTGGCGAAATCTCCGAGCAGGCAATCCCCGGACCCGCTGACGACATCCCAATTCGAATCTACCGTCCAACGACCGAAGGCCCGCACCCGTTGATCATGCTTTTCCACGGCGGCGGATGGGTTGTTGGTGATCTCGATTCTGAAGACTCAACGTCACGGGGTCTGGTGAACCGCGTGAACGCTGTGCTGGTTTCTGTCGACTACCGGATGGCTCCTGAAAATGTCTTTCCGGCTGCACCCGATGATTGCTACGCGGCCACTGTGTGGGCAGTGGAACATGCCGACGAACTGGGCGTCGATGCTTCCAATCTGGCAGTTGCGGGAACGTCCGCGGGCGGGAATCTTTCAGCTGCTGTTTCTCAAATGACTCGAGACCGTGGTGGTCCGGTCATCAAGCATCAGGTTCTCTTCTGCCCTGTGATCGACCATAACTACACACGTCCGTCGTGGACCGCAAATGCAGAAGGATTTGGTCTAACTGCGGATGGTATGAAGTGGTTCTGGGATCAGTATCTTGAATCCGACGCCGACGGCAAAAATCCCTACGCCTCACCAATTCAAGCAAAAGATCTCACCGGCCTTGCCGATACAACTGTCATCGCTGCCGAGTACGACATTTTGCTTGACGAAGCGGCCGACTACGCCACTGCCTTAAAAGCGGCTGGTAACGACGTGACATACACCGAGTACCCCGGAATGGTTCACGGCTTCAACGGAGTGTTCGGTCTGGTCGATGCCGCGGTCGAAGCCTGCACAGAAGCTTCCAACCGTATTCTGGCGTCGTTCGCTAAGTAGACCGGTTACTGGTTTTCTTCTTGAATGTAGACAACCGGGTGGAACTTCATAACGCCATGCCCGGATGCAACCATTTCGTTGATCAGTGCGAGTCGTGATTCGGCGAGCCGCTGGGTTGCGAGTAACTCCATGAGCAGAGCTTCGTTCAACGCCTGAAGATCAGGCATATCGCCCGGGTGATCAACCGGCTCCAGCCGATTGTCGGGCGTCAGACACACAATCCGCTCGATGTAGAATCCGGGCGGTCAGGTGCTGGCCTGCCCGCGAGCAAGTAGTCCGCGCACACCTGCGAGTCGTTCGTCGCCCCTACGAGGATCCCTGCGACAACGATCAGCGCTATTCAGCGTTTCACCGCGTCACCCTCAAAATATTTCTACCGTCCATAACAACTACCACCAGTTTTGTTGAATCGGTACTTACTACCTTCTTTAAGGGCGCGCGTAGGAATCAGAGCACACCTGTAACCGTGTAGAGGTAAACCCCAGTAATAACGTGGTACCGCGCAAGTCAACGTTTGAAATGTGCCGACAGGCGAAATTCGTTAACAGGGAACGTCGTCACGCTGGATTGCCAAAAATACTGCCACGCTGAAGGATCGAGGACTGTCATGCTGAACTTGATTCAGTATCGTCAAGGCACCTGGCCGAGCTCACGACTCAGATCAAGCGGTTCCTACATCAAACATCGATGCGATTGGCATGGATCCTGAATCAAGTTCAGGATGACAGTGATGAGGCTGGACGAGGTTAAAGCAGTAGGGGCAGGAAAATTCCTACCCCTACTTAGTTACCTGAATTACGACCGCTCTGCGGCTACAGTTTCCGAATCAGTGATTCCCAACCTGCCGCCGAAAACGAGCCACTGGCACTAGTCGTCGGCCAGTACTGCCGTCTCTTCTCGTGTTTCCTGTGTCTCTCTATACATCCCACCATTTCGGTAGCGTGTCCGCGCTGCCGGATGGTGTCGCAGGAACGGCGGAATCGCCATCGATGCAGGATCGTCGAGTGCCTTGCGGGCAACAACTTCGGCCTCGTCCTCAATCTCACCAGCAACCGGGAATCCAGTAGCAATGATCGTGAGTTTGACCTCATTTTCCATCTTCGGATCGGTAACCGTTCCAAAGATGATGTTGGCCTCGGGGTGAACTGTCGAAGCGATCACCTCGGAAGCACGCTGTACTTCGTCAAGAGTTAGATCGGTGCCACCGGTGATGTTGAAGATCACTCCCTTGGCTCCGGCGATTTCCACCTCAAGAAGAGGCGAGTGGATCGCTTCGTTCGCAGCGTCAATCGCACGGTTCTCGCCCGAACCTTTACCGATAGCCATCCATGCAGGTCCGGCGTTATCCATCACTGCGCGAACGTCGGCAAAGTCGAGGTTGATTTCGCCAGGTACGAGAATCAACTCTGCGATCGATCGTATGCCCTGGCTCAGCACATCATCCGCAAGCTTGAACGCACGATCCATCGTGAGCTGCTCATCAGATATAGCGAGAAGTCGGTCGTTCGGAATAACGATAAGTGTGTCGACTTTGTCTCGAAGCATCTCGATGCCTTCGAGAGCTTTTCGCTTGCGTACCGCACCTTCGAATGCAAATGGCTTGGTCACTACACCAACGGTCAGTGCTCCCAGATCCTGAGCGACCTCAGCAACTACAGGTGCACCACCGGTGCCTGTTCCGCCACCCATGCCGGCTGCAACGAATACAAGATCAGCACCCTTGAGCACTTCCTTGATTTCATCACGGTCTTCTTCGTGGCACTGACGACCCTTCGCAGGATCACCACCGACACCGAGGCCACGAGCCGTCTCATCGCCGACGCGAAGTCGAACCGGAACCGAAGAAGCATTTAACGCTTGCGAATCGGTGTTTACAGAAATGTATTCAACTTCAGGTACTCGTTCTCGGTACATGCGGTTGACAGCGTTCTGGCCGCCACCACCAACACCAACAACTTTGATGTTTGCGGTACCAACTGAACCTTCTTGAAAGATTGTGTTGTGGTCAGGCATTTAGATCGATCTCCCCGGCGTTTAAGGCGGGCTTTGGCGGCTTTTGTGGCCTCGTAGCGTTATTTATCAGGTCACTACTGCCGTCGTTATTGAGGCAGATATTTCGACTCTATCTGTACGTGCATAACGAATTCCTAGTAGTTTTTGTGCGCAATTCGACGTGTTTCCCAAATGTGAAATGCATCTGATGAAACCGATTGCGCCCGCAATGGTGCGGTACTAGACTGGCAGTGTTTTCCCACGAACGTTTTTTTGGGCTGGCGCTTTGGGCTGCAGCTTCCGACAAAACTCGACAGTAATCTCAGGAGAGTATCTGAATGAACGGCTATCAGGCGATCGCGAAAATCTTGAAGCAAGAAGGCGTCGAATGGATGGCATGCTTCCCGGCAAACCCACTCATCGAAGCAGTTGCACTAGAAGGAATTAAGGCATTCGTGTTCCGACAGGAACGCGGTGGGATCATGGCCGCCGACGGCTTCTCTCGCATGATGGCCAAACAGGGCAAGTTCGGTGTGTTCGCCTGTCAGGGTGGCCCCGGAATTGAAAACGCTTTCGGAGGAATCGCCCAGGCTTCGTCAGAAGGCGTTCCGATACTGTTCCTACCAGATGGACCCGGCAACGGAGTAACAAGCACATCGCCAAACTTCTCGGGTCCGAACAACTTCAGGTTCATCACGAAATGGGCACAGTCGGTTACCGCAGCCGAACGAATTCCAGGGCTCATGCGACACGCCATCTCAACTATGAAGAACGGTCGCCCCGGACCAGTAATGCTCGAAATGCAGCGCGACGTAATGGGAGACGAAGTGTCGAGTCTCGACGACTTCGGTTCGCCACAAAGGCACGTAGCCGCGCCCGACAAGTCCGATCTCCGAGCCGCCGTTAAGAAGCTGCTGGCAGCGAAAAAGCCGGTCATCTACGCGGGTCAGGGAGTTCTCTACGCAGGTGCATCAGCAAAGCTTACCGAGCTTGCAGAGCTTACGCAGATTCCGGTGATTACTTCGATGCCGGGTAAATCCGCAATCGATGAGCGACACCCGCTTTCGCTTGGAGCTGCCAACAAGACTGCACCCAAGGGTGTCTGGGAGTGGCTGAAGTCGAGCGACCTACTGTTCGCAATCGGTTCTAGCCTCACGAAAACCAATTTCGGTATCAACATCCCCGCCGGAAAGACGCTGATCCACTCGACCGTCAACTACGACGATATCGATAAGGAATACACAACTGATATCGGCTTAATCGGCGACGCACAAAAGACCCTCTGCATGCTGGTAGATGAAGTGAAGGCTGAAATCGGCGAAGAAGGCCGCAAGTCCGACACATCAACCCGTGAAGCAGTTGCTGAAGTGAAAAAAGAGTGGCAGACCGACTGGTCGGAACTGCTCAACTCGAGCATGGACCCGATCAACCCCTACCGCCTCGTCAACGAAATCAACAAGGCGGTCGATCACGAGAACACGATCGTCACTCACGATGCTGGACACCCCCGTGACCAGATCATGCCGTTCTACACAGCAACCGTGCCGCACAGCTACGTTGGCTGGGGCAAGAGCACCCACCTTGGCTACGGCATTCCGCTGATGATCGGCTCCAAGATCGCCAACCCGGACAAGATGTGCATGAACTTCATGGGCGATGCTGCGTTCGGGATGTCGGGTCTGGATCTGGAGACATCAAATCGTATCGGAGCGCCGATCACCACGGTTGTGCTCAACAACGGAACCATGGGCGGCTACGACCGTGCACAACCCACTGCGATGGAACTCTACGACGCAGGAAACATGGGCGGCGACTACGCTGGAATTTCTGAAGACCTTGGGGGAGTTGGAATCAAAATCACCGACCCGAGTGAAATTGGTCCAGCAATAATCCGTGCACGCCAGATCAACTTCGATGAAGGCAAGAGCGTTCTGCTCGACGTGAAGACACAGCAGGAAATGCAGTTCTCGGTCTACAACGACTAAACCAATACAATGTCGGGGCGGTCGTATTGGCCGCCCCTTCTTTGGGAGAGATCAGTATGAAATACGATCCAGACCTGAGTCCTAAATCACCAGAGGAACAGCAGGAATCCAGCAAACAGGAAGAAACCAGTCTCGGTATTACCCAAAACATGGCTGGGATGCTTATCTACATACTGGGCTGGGTGAGCGGTATCGCATTTTTGCTGTTCGAAAAAGAAAACAAGTTCGTTCGATTTCACACGATGCAGTCGATTGTCATATTCGTACCGCTGACCATCATTTCCTTCATTGCCGGTTTTGTACCGTTCATTGGCGGATTTATCTCGGCGGTATGTAGCATCGCTGGTGTCCTTATCTGGTTATTCATGATGTACCAGGCGTTCAACGGCAGGCAATACAAGTTCCCAATTGCCGGTGACTACGCCGAAACCCAGCTGGTAAACATCGGCACAAAGTAGATGGCGTAAGGAGTTGAACTTGCGTTCAGTTGTGCAATATCGGGTCAAATTTGGCGTGCTTGCAGCGATCAGCGTCACTGTGCTGCTTTTGCTGTCAGCCTGCGGCTCCAGCGAGCCACCTGCGTCGATTGAACGCGTCGTTGACGACTCCCGCATCTTCATAATCGACGATCTTCGAAGTTCCGGAATGAAAGCTTCCAAGCATTACGACGTCACCGACCTGCCGGGAGGTGTCGATGCCTGGTACGGCTTCATTCAAACAGATTCCGGCCCAATGGACATCGAAGTCCGTTTCTACTCAAGTCACGCCGATGCCGTGGCGCTGGGCACCGAACTCGCCGAAGCAGTCTCAGGCGACGATGCTGATATCGAAGAAGATACAACTCCATGGACCGTGGGCTACAAAGATCGCCAACGCATGCGCAGCGGTGGCACAGCCGATCTTGCTGCGTGGAGCGGGCAGCGCGGCCCCAACTACGCCGATTTCGTGATTTACGGCAACATGGTTCTACTGTGTCAGGGCGATGAGCCACTCGATTCGATCAAGCTTTGCCACAAGCTGATCACGGCCGTAGTTGGCGATGAAGATTCAGGCGCGTAGTACGGCACTGAATCCTTCTGCAATCCACTGCATCTGAGCAAGTAGATCGGGCTGGACGAAGCTTTGATTACTGATCGACGCCAGATAACAAGCAGAGGGCTGAACAATGACCGCAGAACCGCAACACTATGATGAAGTGCTACCGAATCCCGGATTCGAAGTAACGCCAGGATCAACAGCGGTGGTGATCACCTCTGAAGACGGTGTCATCTGGGGCATTGTTGGACCGAGCGTCGAGAAGAACAACACGGTCGCCAATCTCAAGAAACTGCTCGAAGCCGCACACGCTTCAGGCACGCCCGTTTTCGTATCACCCCACTACTACTACCCCACCGATCACAGCTGGAAATTCTCGGGTGCGGTCGAGACGATGATGCACGCCATCAACATGTTCGATCGAAACGGTGCGCTTACGACCGAGGGTTTCGACGGCTCGGGTGCCGACTGGGAAGCTAGTTTGAAGCCCCTGATCGAACGCGACGATTTTGTGGTGACGAGTCCGCACAAGGTCTACAGCCCGAAGACGAACGACCTTTCGCTCCAGCTAAGAAAACGTGGCATCAACAAGATAATCCTCGCTGGAATGTCGGCGAATCTATGCGCTGAAGCTCACATGCGCGACCTTATTGAAGACGGTTTCGAAGTGGCGATTGCCAAAGACGCCACGGCCGGCGCAGTGCTGCCAAAAGGCGACGCCTACGAAGCGGCATTGCTGAACTTCAGGATGATCGCAAGTTCGGTACAGACCACCGACGAGCTGGCAGGCCAGCTCTAGGCGTAGGCGCTGACGGAGCGGCCCACTTTGTTTCCTGTCCTCCCTCCCCAGGTTGGGAGGGAGTTAGAGCCGCGTCACAGACATGCGAGCCCAAGTGCGGCTTCGGCACGCCCGGCTCAAACGAGCCTGCGACGCGCGACCTGGTCGTTCGACTAGGCCCGGAGCTAAACGAAAAGCTAACTCGGCAGTGCATCCAGCGCACGATTAGCAAGTGCGCTGGGGCCTGCGTAGCGGGTGTCGGCTACGACGTTGAAGGCATCGGCCAGCTGCGACAAAGATTTCACAGGGCCAGGTGAAACTCGATACCTGAACTTTTCAACCCGCTTTGATATCCGCAATGCAAGCGGGCCCGACTTGGCGCGCTGGGCAGCATTTTTCGCTGAAGCACCCATTTCCACAATGCCAACCATTGTCCGAAATTCGCACTCCGCTCCGCCCTTGATGTAGCAGAGCACTGTCTTCGAGATATTCGATGACGCCTCAATAAAAAGTGGCTCGTCATCCTCGAATACACACACCAATCCCGACTTGTCGCCGAGCATCCACGTGCCTTCTTCGGTCAGCGCGGCTCCCTCGCCATCGACAAGGTCGGTGAAGAGTTGCTCCCATTTTCCGAGATGTGTTGGTGTGAACGTAGGCATCGAAACTCCTGAGTGAACTTCCAGCATTCTAGAGGTGAATAGACCCAAACGGGGATTCAACGTCCGATATTTCGCTCATGTAAATGGCTATGATGCTCACGAATCCTTGACCCTGGCGAACGACGTAACTGGGGAACCAAGTTCATACACAAGTGACTGGAAGACATCGTGAATATCTCAAATATCGAAGTAATACGATTTCGAACTACCACGCAGTAGCACCCTTCAAAGTGGGGTTACGGGCGTTGGGGTGAAGTGCGAGATACAACCGAAACGATCACGAAAATCTCGACTGATGATGGTCCCGACGGTTCCATGATCGGCGGTGATACACAGATCATGGAATACATCGTCAAGCCCATGATCATCGGGGGAAAACCGCTCGAACGCGAGAAGATTTGGAACTGTATGGACCAACTCGTGACGTTCGGGCACAGTTTGCCTGAGCACAAGATGGGGATCGTCGACAGTGCGCTATGGAACCTTTTCGGAAGGTTTGTTGATCTCCCAGTGAGCGTCATCATGGGTGGGGCACGTAAAATAGTTAAGGCCTACGCCAGCACGTTCCCCAACATGGGTGGCCCCGAGGTATATGCCGAACATGCGCTTGAGGCCAAACGGCAGGGTTACAAGGCCTATAAGGTGCACGCCTATATCTGCTGGAATCCCTACAAATGGGAACCTGCCCCTCAACAGCCGGGATTCCCGAAAGAAGATGTTGAGATTTGTCGTGCGGTCAGGGAAGCCGTTGGCGACGACATGGTGCTCATGCTCGACCCGTTCGGTGCCTACACACTAGAAGAGTCGATCTGGGTTGGCCGAGAGATCGAAAAGCTCAACTATTACTGGCTGGAACACCCGATGATCGAAACTCGGTCCGAGTCTTACCGCCGCTTGACCGAGGAGCTCGACATCCCGATTCTCGCATCAGAGCACGTCCCCGGCGGTGTATTCACTCGCGCTGAGTGGATAATTCAGAAGGGCTCCGACATGCTACGGATCGACCATAACTTCGGCGGCATCACTGCCTGCCAAAAAATGGTCGCAATTGCTCAAGCGTACGGAATCAAGTGCGAGATGCATGGTGGCGGTTGGGTTAACAGTCAGATCCTTGGGGCAACCACAGAGGCTGTGTGTGAGTACTTCGAGCGCGGCCTCCTGCGTCCAGATTTCGACTACGAAATACCAGCGCCGTTTCTTAATGCGATCTGTGATCCGCTCGATGATGACGGAAATGTGATCTTGCCAACCGGACCAGGACTCGGAATGGACTTTAATTGGGATTACATAAACGACAACCTGGTCAAGGCCTAACCTCGGTTCACGAGCACTCTGGGGTTAAAGCGGAACTAACATTCAGCCGCTCAGGCAAAGCGCACAAACCCAATCTCCGGCGCCAAACTTAATATTCTTCATGTAATTCATTTCACTGAATGGTCATCATGGCAGAACAACCGACAACATGGACGTTTCTCACGAATCACTCCCATGTTCTATATGCGATCTCTAAGACGCCCGACATCAGAGTGCGTGAAATATCGTCGCTCGTTGGGATAACCGAGAGAGCGGTTCTAAGGATTATTCAGGAGTTGGCAGACGCGGGTTTCGTCGTGATCGAAAAAGTCGGAAGAGAAAACCGATACTCGGTCACATCAGACGTTCCGCTGCGCCATCCACTTGAGCAGCACCGCACGGTGAGTGAGTTACTGGAGATGCTTGCCGAAGATGAGGCTGATGCCAATTCTTAGCGAGAACCGGCACCGCCTATTTGGAATGGTTTCGACTTCTTCGATTATCGGGTTGAATACGCGTTACGCGTTACGCAGGACGCAGGACGCAGGACGACGGACGCAGGCTATTTATGGTCGAGTTGAAGCACAGTCCTGAGACTTGCATCACCGCAAGGGATAGATCGTCTTCCGAGATGGATGCAAAACAACTCCACGTGTTGCGTGAGATTGCTGCGAAACACGGTGCAATGGTTGTCGATGGCTGGTCGTTTCCGGTTGGACACCAACTCTGGTACGTGATCGACGCCAAAGAATCGCATGCAGTTGGTGACGTGTTTTTTGAATCGGGTGCGTTCAGATGGAACACGGTGACCATCAACCCTGTAATGAACCACGATTCCTTCATCAGGAACGTGCTGGAACCGATCGTAGATGGACCAGAACCACCAAAAACAGAGGAAGCATCCAGCGATCAGAGGCAGTCAAACCACAAGGCATGGCAGCCATTCCATCAGCCAGTAAAGTAACTGCGCGTTTCTCGGTTGTTGCGATATTTTCCGATCAAAGAAAAAGTCTCCCAGCCACCTAGAACATCATCGGGCACCACGGCGCTCTTACCGTGGCGAACATCGCATCTGCCAACGCTATCGATCCGTCCGTGTTTTCTTCCGCCCGACCCGCCCGTGCCAGATCCCCAAGCTTCGCACCGCCTAAGAATATCGCCGCCAGCGAAGCAGTCGGAAGCGTGATGTCAGCGGCCTTGGTCGTTGGCACGCAGCGAGCGCCGTCTGGCCCACCAGTCAGCTCAAACCGGCCACCCCACTCAGGAATGAAAGAATCTTCAACCTCAAGCACCAAACTGCCCTCAGCAAGATACGTTCGAGTCGAAAGCGCCTCAGCAACGTCCATCAACCGATACCAAACACCGTCGTAGGGTTTGCGCTCAAGTTGGCGCTGGTCTTCGAGCATCCAGGGCAGGCTGTCGTCGGAAGGCGAACGCCAAGTGTTCAGCGTGTCGTAAAGATCGACATTCAAAAGATGATTCCAGAGAGCGGCGTGCGAAGCTGCTGACGAGTGAATGACATCATCTGCGTTGATCATCCCGTGAGCATGCTCGCCGAATACGTGCAGTTCTTTCACCAGATAATTGGCGTATCCGAGCACCTTGCCATCCTCTTCATAGACGATCAGGAACGGCTTGCTCCAGCCATCTCCAGACTCATTCAATCCGGTAGCCCATCGATCCCAATGGTGGTCGTTTCGGCGCGGCACCCCGACATGCGAGTTAACCGCGGCTTCCCACGCAACCGGGAATAGTTTTCGAGCCTCGTCTGGATTTACAAACCGTATTCGCCCCGAAATTTCAGGAGAGTTTTTGATCTTAGTTTTACGAGTGTCGATCAGAAAATTCTCGTGCGGAATCGAAATGCCGTAGCCGTAGCGACCGTAAATAATGCTTTCCGAAGCCCACAGCGAAGCTACAGGCTGCCCTTTATCCCGCTCCTGTCGAAGCAACGGCTTCATCATCCCGTTCAGCAAACCCTGACGCCGGTGGGTCGTAGCAACGGTTACAGCAGTAACACCGGCGTTCTTGATAATGGCTCCACCGGGAACAGCCGTTTCAAAAGGGTGCGCACCCGACGTTCCAACGATCTCACCGCCATCGAACGCACACATACTCATTTCCGGCGTCAGAGTAAGCCGGTCAAGTCGATACTGCTCCTGGCTCGGCGAGTAGTGCCCCCCGAAACCTCTTTCGATCGCCACACCAAAACTTCTGTGCTCAGCGGCGGTAATTTGTCGGTATTCGATGGTCATGGTGTGGTCGCTGAATCAATTCTGAGGGCTAGAAGTAGTGCGCACACCACGGTGCTGAATCGGTAGTAAACATGCCATGTAGCTTCGCCAGCGATCCGGTCGTAATCGCGTCGATCCGCCCGGCTTCAACAAGCGGACCAGGTGTCACCCCGCCTAAATAAATGGCGCTCAAGTCAGCCGGAGTCATCACAACATCCGGCTTGTCGGTTGTCTTCTTTACTGAAGCCTGTGAATCATCGATATCGAGCACATATGTCCCCGCAACAGCAGGTTGCGATTCGGAAACAAGTCCAACCTTCAGACGACCATTTGCGTTGTACGTTCGAGCCTCAAGGGCCTTTGGAATATCCAGTAACCGAATCCACAGTGCATCGTGCGATATTCGATTCAGCCGACGGGGATCCGAAAGCATCCACCACAGCGGATCGTCGGCAGGTCGGTTTATCGCGGTGATCTTGCCAACCAGATCGAAGTTCAGCAGGAATCGCCACATCGTCGCGTGGGCCGTATCGGTAACGGAAACCTGCTCGACAATCTCAAGTGTTCCCATGTCCGAATCACCAAGCCGGCGCATCCGGTAAGCCACATACCCTGTCTGCTCGCCACCCTCTTCGCATATCGCAAAGAACAGCGCACTCGCCCCTCCACGAACCCGTTCGTCATCAAACAACTCGTAGCGCCAACGACCCGCATTGCGATCAACCGATCCTGCGGTGTCGTGGTGCATCTGCTCGTAAATTCCGGGCAACATTGCTGCAGCTTCGTCAGCGTCAACGAAATAAACGTGAGCGTCCGATTCGTCATCTGGAGAAATAGGCGAGTGCGTGAATGCTCCAAAACTGGGATCAATTTCCCAATCGTAGGAGTTAACCGCCAATCCGTAATCAAATCGGCTATACAGGTGAGACTGTGAAGCCCAAAGCCCACTGATGATGTCGCCACGATCACGAGCAGCGTCATGGATCTGGGTCATCATGTTCGAAAACGCACCTTGCCGACGATGTGTAACCGAGGTGGTCATGTATGCCACCCCAGCCATCGGCACAGTCGCTCCACCGGGAACGGCCAGCGAGTACGAATCCGCCCCACCTGTCCCAACAATGCGCTCGGACCCTGTGTCGACCGCTGCTACCAGTCGATCCAGCTCAGCCCGATCGTTTCGCAAACGCGCAATATCGTCGGGATGAACCTGCTGTCCAAACCCGTGGCGAACGGCTTCGCGCCATTCGACGAAGTTGTCGTCTGTTACTGATCGTAGTTCGATAGTCATTAGAGTTGAAAATGTGGGCAGCCAATCAGCCCGACAACGTATCCTACGTGTCGCACCACCCCCGAGCCACTACTATCCAGTTCGGTTCGCTAACAAGAAAAAGGTATCCCCCAACATGGCAGCACTGCTCGAAGACAAGATCGTGTTGGTAACTGGCGCAAGCTCTGGGATTGGCCGCGAGGCTGCCATAGTCATGGCCGGTCACGGGGCGAAAGTGGTTGCAGCAGCACGACGAGAAGCCGACCTAACCGAAACCGTTCGCCTTATCGAATCGGCAGGTGGCACGGCTTCCTATATAGTGACCGACGTTTCGATTGGCTCCGATGTGGAGCGGGCTGTGCAGCACGCGGTTGCGACCTTTGGGGGACTGAACGCAGCCTTCAACAATGCTGGAATTCTCGAACCTAACACCCATCTTCACGAAGTTGCCGAAGAAGAGTTCGATAACGTCATCAACGTGAATCTCAAAGGCACTTTTCTGAGCATGAAATATGAGATCGCCCACATGCTTGAGAACGGCGGCGGGTCGATTGTCAACGACTCTTCATTCATGGGGCTTCGTGGCGGCACCGGACGCCAGCCCGCATATACGGCAAGCAAACACGGCGTGCTGGGTCTCACCAAATCAGCGGCACGCGACTATGCCCGCAAAAACATCAGAGTGAACGCTGTCTGCCCCGGCGTGATCGACACGACGATGATGCACGGTCTCGACCGAGACGGCGATCCCGCAACCCGAGCCAAAATGGAATCGTGGGTCCCAATGAACCGCTACGGCAATCCAAGCGAGGTCGGTCAGGTCGTGGCGTTTTTATGCTCCGACGCCGCCAGCTACGTCACAGGTCAGGCAATACCCGTAGACGGCGGAGTGACGAGTTAGAGGCCGCTAGCGGTTTGGTTTCATGAGCGAGTCACTGGAGCCGAGAGTCTTGGTGCGATGACATGCCCGCAGCCAACCCGAAGCGTCACCACTTCGAATTAGCAAGCAGCCCCCAACCTCTCAGAAAACGTCGCTAGCGACAAAACGTGGCAATGCCACCTAACGAGTCCACTGCGCCTGATACGGCTGCGGCTTCACGTCGTTTGGCTCCGGATCTTTTACCGTGCCTTCACGCCAAGATTCGACCGGTATCCAGTCCAGCAGCTTCTCGGCCTTGCTCACTGATAACGGACTCTTGAACCCCGACAGCGGCTCACGAATTTCTACGCCAGGGTGAATTTCCTCAATGGCATCCATCGTCGGGATTTCGAGCGTCGTGTCGGTGGCGTTGATAAAGAACGCCTCGTGTCCGCCAAACTTTTTTTCGATCGTAAGTCGGCAGGCTCGTGCAGCGTCGTGCCGACCCACCCAGCTCCAGAAACCACCGGCATTACGCCCCCCAATCGAGGTTTTATCGCCCGATTCGAGGTGTCGTTTGGCCGTTGCCGGGTCCCACAGCGCGTGGAACCGCATGTTGGAGATCTGAACCTTGCCGGGACGACGCCTTGCGAACGCATCACCCATCTGTTCACCAAGCCATTTCGACTGTGAATAGGCGTCTTCAACACGCGTTGGGTGATTCTCGTCGACCGGGTAGTACTCGGGCGTGTAGACCTTCGAACCCCAGCCAGCTCCAACGGCGTTTACTGACGATGCCATGCAAATCCGCTCAATGCCATGAACTTCAGCAGCTTCGAGCACGTTCCAGTTAGCCATCATATTGATGCGGAACAGTTTGTGCTCAGGGTCTTTGTTTGGTGCCGGAATAGCAGCCATGTGAATTACTGCATCGGCACCGGTGAGAGCGTTTAGCACCTCGCCATAGTCAGTGACATCGATGTCCCACCACTGCGCAGAATTGGAAGGAGATCCGGGCCGTGGCGGAATAGAGTCAGCGTTAGAAACCTCGTAACCGTGGGCTACCAGTTCAGCAATGATGTATTCACCCGCCCTGCCCGATCCGCCCGTAACTACTACCTTTTCAGCCATTCGATTCTCCGCTTGGTTGACTACGCTCGTTCGTCGCCAAAATTTAAATATGGAAACCAGTATGAACTCGACGCACTGACGAATGTGCAATTTGACGGCGAATTAATTCACGTCTCACACTGAGCCCACGCCACTTACAAACCGGTACCATCTCCAACCATGACATCACTCTCAGGAAAAACCGCACTCGTTACCGGCGCCTCGAAAGGCATCGGCAAAGCCATCGCACTCGCATTCGGCGCAGCCGGAGCGAACGTGGTGGCAACCGCCCGAACGACCTCCGAAATCAACGAAGTTACCAACGCCGTAACTAGCGCGGGCGGCAGCGCCCTCGGCGTTATCGCCGACCTCGGAGTCGAGTCCGATATCGCAAATCTGGCGACCACCGCCGAAGGCAAGTTCGGTGGCGTCGACATTCTGGTCAACAACGCGGCAATCATCCACTCCCGCATTCCAATCACGGAACTCGATCCGCAACTCTGGCGCGACGTCCTCAACGTCAACCTAACCGGAGCCTTCCTGATCACCCAAAAGCTTCTGCCGGGAATGATCGATCGCGGCTACGGCAAGATCATCAACATCTCTTCGATTGGTGGTCGCAAGGGCGGAGCCGGTCGGGGTGCATACCGGGTGACCAAATCCGGACTCATCAGTCTCACCGAAACGCTGGCTGCTGAACTCTACGAACACGGAATAAATGTCAATGCAATCTGCCCCGGCGGAACCGACACCGAAGGCTTCCGCGCCGCATTTAACACGACCGGTCGCGCAGAAAATCCGAAATTGATGGACCCCGCCGAGATTGCCGAAGTTGCTCTGTTTCTGGCATCCGACGCCAGCTCGGCAATAACAGGCACCGCCATCGATTCGTTCGGCGGCTCGAACCCCCTCTTCGCCTGAGTCGCCCAAGTCGACTAGTTCGGATCCGAAGTGATCAGCGAATTCCTGAACACATAGGCGGTAGCTTCCGAACGATTACTCACGCCGATTTTCAGGAAGATGTTTGAGGTTTACCGTCCGCCTGGTCCTGCCAGAATTCAGGCGTCCGGCAGAGCCGAGTCTCTTAACGTTCAATCGTCCATCGGCAGGGTTAATTGCCGCACTGTCTCTTCAGTCGAGCTATTTGATTCAGGATCGAATATTTCTCGAATTCCGATTGGATCTCTGGGCTCGGGCCACTTGAATGCGCCCTTATTGATAAGCCTTGAGAGTCCTTTTGATTTACGTTCAGGGGATCGGGCATATAGGGGAGCAAATTTAAGTTTCTCAAGTTGCTCCACGGCACCCGCCCACGTACCGCCCTTAATCAATGTGTTCGTGGCGCACCACTGTTACATAAGATTCACTCCCGCAATAGGGTCCGCCTGATCACCCAGCGGGCGACTGGCGGGTAATATTCGCTACATCGATCACATTTGCTCCAGCAAAACCAGCCTGCTCAACCATAGAAAGTTCAGATTCCAACGATGGTTCTCGAGAAACTCAAACATATTCCAAACCCCACATACGTTCAGGTCGGCCCTCTCACCGATTTCGTCTCGGCACTTTTTACAGGTGCTGGAATGCCTGAAAACGAAGCACGCCTTTGTGCCGAAGCGCTGGTCGACGCCGACATGAACGGAATCGACACCCATGGCGTTTGCTACAACCTCGACCTGCACTACCTGACTGGTCTGCTGAACGGCTACATCAACCCGACTCCGAACGTCCAGGTGACTTACGAAACATCCGGAACCGCAGTGATCGACGCCGACAAGGGCATGGCGATGATCGCCAGCGTCAAGGCTATGGAACTGGCTATCGAAAAGGCAAAGACCACCGGCATGGCATCGGTTGCAGTGAAGAATTCTTCGCACTACGGAGCTGCCGGGTACTACGCTCGACTCGCCCTGAAACACGACATGATCGGCTTTTCTATGTCGTCGGGCGGAAGTCGTGTGATCATCCCGATGAACGCCCGATACCCGTGGATGGGCACCAACCCGATGGCATTCGCAGCCCCGGCTGGCGAAGAGCCGCCGTTCGTGATCGATATGGCTTCGTCGATGACCTCGTACGGCAAGGTTTCGATCGCTCAGGCGTTCGGGGTCGATATTCCTGAAGGATGGGCGCAGGACGCCAATGGCGAGCCTGTAACCGACATATCAAGGCGCAGTGCAGCGATTGGCCAGCCGCCGCTGGGTGGTGACTACGACCACGGTGCGCACAAGGGCACGGGAATCGGCGTTATGGCCGACGTGCTGGGCGGCATTCTGCCGGGCGAGCGACTTTCGGGAATGATGATGGACAACCCTAAAGGCGGACGTTTCTGCCACTACTTCCAGGCAACCCGAATCGACGGCTTCCGACCCGCCGACGAGTTCAAAGCCGACATGGACGACATGCTCCGAGCATTCCGTGCTCAAGAGCCAGCACCAAACGCTGAGGGCGATGTTCTCTACCCCGGCTACCCCGACGCAGGATACGTAACCAAGCGAACCGAAACCGGAGTCCCGCTCCCCCGCCACACAGTCAACTACTTCAAAAAAATGGCCGACACCCTAAACGTGGAGTTCACGATCCCAGAGTAGGTTTCGGTTGGTCTCGCTTCCTTCGGGAAGGGGTTAAAGGGATGGGTAGAGTACGACGCGAGACCAAGTCGTTAGACGACGCCCGGAGCCAACGAAAAGGAGTTCAAGGGTGGGCGATTCGCCAACAGGCCACCTGCGCCACCAACCCCATTTCCTGACCGGAGTCATCGGAGTCGAAGGATCTGGTGCGGGGACGCGGGTGGTGTGAGGCAGGGACGCGGCCACGCCTGCACAGGAGCCGGGATGCCGTTAAAGTGTGGGCGATATGAAGCCAAACCTAACCTCAGCTCAAATCGAAAAACTCCTCGCCTTCCGTGGCTACGGAAACCCCAACGGACGCTTCTGGTTCGTCGGCATGGAGGAAGGTGGCGGTGACTCCGAAAGCCTTCAGATCCGAGCAAACAAATTTGCGAATCTAGAGGACCTCGCAGAATCCCACCGCAATTTCGAATCGCATGACATGTCGAGATCAATTTCGACATGGCGAATCATGTCGGCCATAGTTCGACGGATCAGTGGTGATTCAAACTGGTGGGACAACGCTGTCACAAAGGGCTACCAGATGAATCAGCTTGGACGATTGAACGGAGAAACGTATCTAACCGAGGTACTTCCGCTGCCAAAACGTTCACTCGCCGACTGGCCCTATGGCGGTATATTCGACTCGCCTCAACATTATTTCGACAAGATTTTCCCGAGCCAATTGGCATCGCTTCAGATCGAGTACGGAGATTCAAAACCAAAGCCACAATTCGTATTTTGTTACGGAAAACGGTACTGGCCGAGACATCGAGAAATCTTCAATTCCGTGACATTTATTCCGGCGCTGGAAGGCAAAATTCACTGGGGAAGCAACAATTCAGCCATGTTCATTCTCACTAATTTTTTCGGTTATGGATGGACTGGCTTTAACGAGCTATTTGTCGATCAGTTTTGCGATTTCGCTCTCAGAAATTCACCGAAATAAACAAAAGAAAAGCCCCCGGTTTTGCCGGGGGCTTTTCACGTTTGTCACGCCGCGAGGCGGACTATAAGCCGAGTCCTGTACCGGCTCCGCTCGAAAGCGAAACCGGCGACGGCCATCCATCTAGGCCTGCAGTTGCCCGCAGGCTCAAGCAACCAACCCGGAAGCTACCCGAATCCGGTCACAGCTTCCCTATTTGGTCTTGCACCGAGTGAGGTTTACCTTGCCCCGCATGTCGCCATCCGGGCGGTGCGCTCTTACCGCACCTTTTCATCCTTACCGATGCGCCGATTTCTCGACGGTCCGGCGGTTTATTTTCTGTTGCACTGTCTATCGGGTCGCCCCGCCCTGCCGTTAGCAGGCACTCTGATCCATGAGGTGCTCGGACTTTCCTCCCCCACGCCCTAAAGCGCGGCGGCGACCGTCCGTCCTCCTCGCGACACAGTTAAGGGTATCTGGTTTCTCTCACTTAGGAACCCCCGCTACCCCTGCGCAGCCAGCCACGGCATCACTACCGCCAACAACTTCTCAGGCTCTTCACGATTAATGTTGTGACCCGCACCCTCGATCTTGGTTGTCGAAAAACCTTCACGATCAGGAAGCATCGTCGCGAGATAATCGTCAGGAAGAATCCCGCCAGCTATCGGATCCGCCTGCACCAGCAACACCGGGCATTCGATCTTCGCCAGAGAGTCGGCCGGTTCACCACCGTGCTTGTATTCGCCGGTCGCACTCATACGCAGAAGTCCAATGTCCATCTGCAGCAAACATTCAGCCTTCCACGGTGCGACCCAATCCGGATCGTTCGGATTTGCGGCTCGCAATCTCTGAGTCATTTCTTCGGTCGATAGGCCTTCTTCGGCTAAGCCGAGATTGATCTGGAAATTGCTCATCGATGGAGTCTTGGCGGTCGATGCCGGGCGCACGCGTCCGAACATCGCCGGATCTTCCAACACCAGCGCCCGCAACTGCTCCGGCACATCACTCGCCCCCGCCATCGAAACCGCGTTCGCTCCACCCATCGAGTGTCCCCAAACAAGCGTCGGTTCTTTGCAAACGTTTTTGAGAACGAACCGAATATCACGACCATGATCGGGAGTCAGATAATGGCCCGGGGTGTGACCCGAATAACCGTGCCCACGTTGATCAATCGTGATAACTCGATAGTCCTTCGTCAGCGTGTCGAGCAACATTGTGAAACTATCTCGCCTACTCGTCACCCCGTGCAAAAGCAGCAGCGTCGGACCGTTGTCAGGTCCCACGGAATAAGCAATCTCAACTTCACCGGTGTTAACCGTATGGTCGGTAAATCCGTTCAAAAGCAGCGGCATGGTTCGAGAAATCTCCTCACGAGTTGGCGATGTCATCCAGCAACCCGGTGACACCTTACTCTGCCTCAGCAGGAAACGGACGACAACACTGTCAGCCCACTACTCTGCAGATGTAGCGTCCTCGCCGCCATCTGTGTGCGGCATGACGTCGGGCGGAATAACCCCCAGCTTGCCAGCCTGGTAGTCGGCGAATGCTTCCTGAAGCTCGTCCTGAGTGTTCATGACAAACGGACCGTACCAGGCCATCGGCTCACGAATCGGCTCTCCACCAAGCAGCAAAATCTCAAGATCTGGCGTCTTGCTGTCCTGCTCCTCATCGGCGGTAATAACAATCGAATCGCCCTTGCCAAACACCGCAGCCTGCCCAAGATGAATCGGGTTGCGAGCGGGTCCCACAGTTCCGTTTCCGGCAAGCACATACGCCAAAGCGTTGTAGTCAGGTCGCCACGGTAACTCGAGTCGTGCGCCGGGGCTCACGGTCGCATGGACGTACGTGATTGGTGAGTATGTGATTCCCGGACCATCGTGACCGTCAAGCGATCCTGCGATTACCCGGATCAAAGTACCGCCGTCGTGGGAGCTGAGCAGCGAAAGATTTGTGCGAGAAATATCCTGATAGCGAGGTTTCGCCCATTTCTTGTCACGCGGCAAGTTCACCCACAGCTGGGTGCCGTGAACGACTCCCCCACTGATCACGATCTCCTCAGAAGGCACTTCAATGTGCAGTATTCCAGCGCCGGCAGTCATCCACTGAGTATCGCCATCACTAATAGAGCCTGGTCAAACGTTCCTTCGATCATATAAGTGACTGTCTCGAATCCACGATGTGGATGCCACGGTGTGCCCTTAGCCTCGCCGGCGCGCCACTCGTTTTCGCCCATCTGATCCAACATGATGAATGGATCGAGGTACTTGTACGGGATTCCAGCGAATCCACGGCGAACCGGAAAGCCTTCACCCTCGAACCCCGACGGAGCCGCGGTGATAGTCATCACCGTCCGCGCAACAGCGTCATCAGCAGGACGTGTAACGCGATCCAGAGCAAGGATATTTTCAACCGTAACTGCGGGCATCTTGATTCTCCAGCACCTAAGAATATAACGACTTACTAATAGTAAGTACATAACTACAAGTTAGCAAGTAAGATGCAGGGCTTTCAGAAACGATTCCATGCCATTACGATGAGTCTGCCCGCAACGTAATCCAACCCTAGAACCGTGGCAGAACTTCAACCTGATCTTCCCCGGCGATCACCCGTTCGAGTATCGCCGATACAGCGTTCTTCGCCGCGATGATGTCAGCCCCCTGAACGTCGATCAGCAACTGCCCAACATCGGCCTTATCAGCCGGTTCCGCACCAACTCCTGCACGAGCATCTTCGAGTCGCTTCAACGGTGCCGCCAGATCGTTCAGCGTGCCATACGCCGAAGCCACCATTCGTGCAGATCGATTGAACTCACGCTCGGCCTCAGCGATCTCTTCAGCAAGCGAATCTCCAACAACGGGCCGCAGCTTGTTCGTCGTGCGCTTGCCCCACCCCTGAATATCCTTGAGAACCAGTTGTTCTAGCTCGTCGGCATGCCACGACGAGTGCCGTGCAACATCTTCGATGCGTTCTCTTGTGGCGTTCCTCGAAGGACACTCGTAGTAGCGATACGACTTCGAAGTTGATGTACCGTCAACCCGCTTCCACGACCTGCGCCGTGTCAGCCCAAACAGTCCACGCCCACACAGATCGCAACGAGCCACGCCACCAAGCAGGTAAGGCGGTTCTGTCGAACGCTTGCGCACCGGCTTGCGATTTCGAGTCACCGCCTCCGCCCTGTTGAATATCTCACGGTCTATCAACGGTTCATGGCTACCTGCAATGCGGACGCCATAACGAGTGTATGTACCAAGATACGTTCGGTTTTTGAGAATTCCTGAAATAGCCAGTCCCGACCATGGTCGGTTGGTACGTGTCAGCAAACCGCGTTCGTTCAGCGACCGGGCGATCACACGAAGTCCCGGGCCACCAAGCGGCGTTGAGCCCTCGGCGTACCATGGCCCCGCATACGTATCGAATATCTCTTTTACAACTTCCGCCTCACCCGGCACAGGCTTCAAAAGGCCATCCGACCCAGCCTCGTAGCCAAACGGCGTCCTGCCCAGAACCTCGCCTCGAGAGGCCTTGGCTACGATAGCGTCGCGTATGCGAGCCTGCCGCTGAGGCGACCGTCCGCCAATCCCAAGCAATTCCTCACCGCTCTGAAGTGCATCGGGTCGATCCGGGTCGGTGCATCGAATTTCAGTGCCGAGTTGTTCAAGTTCCAACAGCCGAGTCACTAAAGTTTCAAGATCCTCAGCAATGTGCGAAGCGTCTGGAACAAGAACCAGAGCGAGCCGAGCGTTCGCACCTGTAAACGAAGCGATCATCTGCCGATATCGATCATGCCGCGCATCGAAATCGTTAGCGGCTTCGTCTTCTTCCGGCTCGAACCAGGCAACAAGTTGGTGAGAATTTCTCTGACAATAGAGTTCTATCTCTGCCCGCGGGTGCAGTTCATTGGGAGACGAATCGAATCCATCACCGGAATTGCTATCAGAGGGATTCTGATTATCTAGGGACGTGTCAGTGCTATGAGCGGGTTCACTATGGAATCCGACTGCTCGCAATTATTGCTCGGTCAGAAGTGCCCTGCCACAACTGCAGGGAATGGGGCCATCGGCGGAACGAAGACGGGTCAGCTCGCCGATTGGGAGTCGCACCGCACAACCCTGACACACACCACGGTCGACACGCACTATCGCAATTCCACGATTCGAACGGAACAGTCTTGTGTATCGAGCTAGATCAGCTTCCGGAATCTGCGATACCTCGGCATTTCGAACTTCAAGCATCTCGTTGAACTCTGTGCCGACCTTGGTTTTTTCCTGGCCAAGCTCAATCTTCCGAGTCTCCCAAATCTTTCCTTTGGAGGTGAGTTCCTCGGTCAATTCTTCTAATCGTTGGCGTGCATGCTCGGCAGCAACTTCCGCTGGAGCGATCGACTCTTCAATCTGAGCCAGATTCCGTCGCGCCGCAGAATGTTCGGTCTCAATAGCTGTCAGCTCTCGAACATTTGTAATTGCACCACCATAAAGGCGGGTCTCGAGCTCGCCGACCTGGCTCTTAAGGGTTGCAAGGTCGGATTCGAGCCTGGCCGACTCAACCTTGGCTTCCAGTTCCTTAACTCTGATTTTCTCGCAATTGTCACGGAGTTTGGGAAGACCACCCTCGGACTTTAGTTCTTCCTCAACCTTCCGATAGTCGCCGCGCCTTAGCGCTAGTGCTTGATCCATGTCTTGAAGAGCGAGGAGAGTTTTTGCGATTGTCACGTAGTGGTCCTGAAGTCAGAATGATGTCGGAAATGTGCCGGGGTCTTTAGTCAATTTTAGGCCTGTGAAATTCGGTGTCAAATTTGCATAGCCAATCCTCACCCCGAAAACGCGCTATCCCGGCATACAAAATATGTATCTTCGGTAGACTGCTTTATGATGAAATAATGCAGACGCCCATCAGACGGAGATTAGATTGCCCGATTCCGACAGTTCTTATTTGCTCCCACCGTTCCTGAAAAGCCGCGCCCGCACGAGAATTGTTTGCACCATCGGCCCGGCAACGGGAACGCTCCCTCGGATCAAGCGGCTGATCAGGGCTGGAATGTCAGTTGGCAGATTAAATCTGAGTCATGGCAGCTCGGAAGAGCATCATTCCTATGTGAAAATCCTCCGCGCCGCAGCCGAGGAAATGGGAGTCGCTGTCGGAATTCTCGCCGACCTCCCCGGTCCCAAATACCGTGTCGGCGAAATGGAACAGCCGGAAATCACGCTCACCACCGGGCAGCACTTTGTACTTCAGGCCAAACCGATCGAAGGCAACACAGAGCGGGCCAGTGTTTGGCCACTCGGTTTGCCGGAAGACATAAGAAAAGGTTCGCAGGTACTTATCGACGAAGGGTCTGTCGAACTCCGTGCTGAAGAAATCGAAGGCGACGAAATCCACTGTCGAGTAACAATGGGTGGCGTAATGAAGCCGAACAAGGCCGTCACAGCCCCCGGCAACACGACGACTGTCGACTACTTCACGCCCGAAACTGTCAATGCACTGAGTTTCGTCGAATCTTCCGATATCGATTTCGTCGGTCTGTCTTATGTACGAGATGGCCAGGACGTCCAGAGAGTACGGAAACATCTGGATAAGTCCGGAAACACCCCTCAACTCGTCGCGAAAATCGAAATTCAGCAGGCGGTCGACAACCTCGCAGATATCCTCCATGAGTCTGATGCCGTCATGGTCGCTCGAGGCGATCTTGGAGTTGAACTGCCCTTCGAACGTGTGCCATCTGTGCAGAAACAAATCATTCGCATGGCCAACGAAATCGGCAAGCCGGTTATCACTGCCACGCAGATGATGGAATCCATGATCGAAAACTCGTCGCCAACCCGGGCCGAAGCCACCGACGTCTACAACGCTGTTCGCGATGGAACCGACGCAATAATGCTCTCGGCCGAAACGTCGATCGGAAAATTCCCGTTCAAAGCCGTGCAGGCGATGACCCGAATCGCAAAACGTGCCGAAAGGTATCTTGAATATCCAATGCTCGCCGAACGTCGAGGCGCCGCCGCCAAAAAGGGTGGTCTGCCAGTCGACGATGCGATTGCTGGTGCCGCAGTATCAACAGCCTCCAGTCTCAACTCGAAAGCCATCATGGCCTTCACCAAGTCAGGCAGCACAGCAGGTCATGTCGCAGCGTACCGACCTTCAAAGCCGTTGCTGGCTCTGATCACCGATATCGGTGCCGGCGCAAAACTTGCACTCAGGTGGGGCGTGATCCCGGTGGTCATGCCCGATTACGATGAGATTCAAGACATGTTCACCGCCGCTTCGCATCTGGCAATTGAAACCAAGCTCGCAAAAGAAGGCGACACAATAGTTGCGGTAATGGGTTTGCCAATCGGCGTGCCCGGCACAACGAACCTGCTGCGAGTTATCACGGTCCCGGAACCAGTTCGCCACGGCGGATAGGCGAGGTGTAGTGCCTATAGTCAGTGCAAACCAACTATTCGTCGCTCGGTTTCGGTCTCTTAGCGGCCTCTTCTATCGCCGATCGAAGACGTTCTATCTCACTGATTTCAGTCGGCTCAGCCCCGTAACACGCCGCATTGAATCGAGTTGTGACAGTGTCGACAGGTGCACCCGGCAGAAACACAGCCAGCGCCGATATCCGCTCGTTCGGTGTGACATTAGGATCGAACACCATTCCACGTTTAATCGCGTGGGTCAGAGTATCGAAGTACAGCAAAAACGCCTCCCCTACTCCCTTTTCACCTTCAGGCCACTTCCACAGCGAACGCTTTTTGCCGCCCTTCATCCAGCTCGGCACCAGGCTCGACAGCAGTTTCATCATGTCGGCCTTCGCATCGGCATCGCCACGAATCGACTCTCGATCGGCCTTATCTTTGTCGCCACCCCGAGCAGCAAAACGCTTGTAGGCGAAAACCAGAACAAAGAACAACACCACAATTAGCAATATCGAAAGTGGCCAGCGCAGGGCATCTACCGCAAAATCGGCACCCTTCTCGGCCTTCTCAGCCACTTCGCTAGCGATATCTTCTGAAGGTTGACCGGGAGGAAGAGGCTCTTCTTCGACATCTTCGGGATTCAGCCTCTCGCGCAGCCACTGAATAATGGCCAGCATCGCCCATATCGCCCACTCGATCGGGTAACGCAGAACCCACAACAGTGCATCAACAAAGGCAGTCCAGACGTTGACCAATCCCCGCACGCCGTAGGCTCCGTACCGGCCCGTCAACAGGCCGCCGACAGCGCCAATTCCGAGAATCCCCAGCACCGATATTCCGATAACCACCGGCCACGATGCGTTACCCGTGTCTTCCGATTGAGGAAGTCTTGATGCCGCCAACCCGATCAGAGAGGCTGCAAAGAATGGAATGAGCAGCGGGGCGATTCCAATATCGGATCGAACAACACTGATTTCGATCAGCAGTCCGACCGCGATAAACGCGGTTCCAACCTTGAATCCACGGCTGAGTTGCCTTCTTACGCCGCCACCTGCAACTAAATGCTGCGACCGATACCAGAGCACCCCCGCAGCAATCAGGCCAATTATTAAATCGGCAACTCCCTCACCCGAGTAGGTTCCACCAAACATATCGACTGGCCAGGCGACCTTGAACGACCACGTATCGTCAAGCGACACGGCTGCGACAGCAAAATAAACAACTACAACAGCAATCACGGCCTGGTAAATGGCCATCGACGCCACGTCACCTTTTGCCCCGCCGAACAACCAGGCCGCCGCGGCACCAAATACCAGCAACACAAGGACAGCCAACCACGGCAGTGGTGACCCGCCAAGACCCAGCAGCCCGCCAATTACAGCAAGCGTTGCAAACCACCAGATGCTCTCAACAATAACCAGTGCGCCGTATGCGATTACTGCGGGATTTCGCATTAGTCGGCACCTTCTGAATATTCAAAAGATGACGCTGATTTCTGAGCCGCAGAAACTGGCAACTTATCCCAGTCACCGGTCTTCTCCGGAGGCCGTTTAAACAGCTCGTCGTTCACACCCGAAATCTCTTCGAGGAACAGCCCACGGGCGTCCCGCACTTCAAACTCTGGATAATCAGGTGGTTCCTCGCGCCCTATGTGAACAACTATTACAGGATGTCCCAGGCGTTTGAGCCCAAGCAGGTAATCCATTGTTCGTTCCTGATAAATTCCACCGATGTGAATCAATGTTGAACCCTCCGGAATCACCCCTCGCCTGCTGCGAGCCATCTCCTCAAGACTGCGAATGGCTATCGGATGGACCATCGCCAGCGATTCGAGCAGGGTCGTTAGTTGAGTTGGCCCCGAACTTGGCGGAACAACAGCATGCGATGAACTGCTGCCATTGACACCGTTGGTAACCAATCCAACCTTGTAGCCAATCTCGAGAGCGTGGTTAGCAATCGAAGCCGCAGCATTCATCGTCCCCTCAAGCACGTCAGATCGGTAACCCTCCCACGGCACGTCAGTCGTAATTGCCTCGGCGAAAATCACCGCATGCTCAGAAACGCTTGGGTCGAACTGGCGAACAAACATCTCACCCCGTCGAGCCGTCGTCTTCCAGTCGATACTCTTGATCGGATCGCCCGGACGATACTCACGAACTCCGGCAGGTCTCGAAGGGTCGTCCCACAATCGAATTCGAGAAAGCGAATCGCCTATAGGCCGGCGCGCCGGTAGCGAAAACCCGGGCATCGGCTTGATGACCGGATAGACGAAGATCGCCCATGGAGTGTGTTCGAGAGTGGCTTCTGCAGGGTACAAACCGAAAAGATCACCACTGCGAAGTTTGGTATTACCAAGTCGATACATCCCCCTCGAAAGCGCGGTCAGCTTGCGTTTGACCCTGACCCGTTCGTACGATCCAAGCGATGTTGAAACGTTCATATCCGCACCGCCGAGATAAGCCTGCTCTGCAGCATTAAATCCCTCTATCAACAGACCCCGCGGCACGTACTCGTCAATCTGAAGCCACGGCACCGGTAACGGCTTGTTGTTTGCCACCGTAAACGTGATTTCGATCTCGTCACCTTGAAACGCGTGATCTACCGAACACGATCTCATGATGGTGATTTCTTCAAGCGCCAACGCCGCCCACACTCGTGAAACGATTGCGATAACGAACGCAAGAGCTCCCACGGCGGCGATTAAAGGTTGGTGCGATATGGCACCGACAATTACGACGACTATGAGCAACAGCACAAAGAGGTCGCCGAGCGGATTGAGTGATTTTCCCCATGACGTTCCGAGGTCCGGCTTGTAATGGCGAGCTGCTAGCTCTCTCGACATCCCGAGGGATAACATCGACATTTAGCTACTCACGTTCGATTGGGACCGGCGTCATATCGACTATCTCACCGACTATTCTCGCGGTCGCCTGCCCGCGAAGTTGCGTGGTTGTTTCAGCCAGCAGACGGTGCGCCAATACGGGAACCGCCAGCTCTTTTACATCATCAGGCAGCACATACGCTCGCCCATGCATCGCCGCCCAGCCCTGCGCAGCGTGCTGCAGAGCGAGCGAAGCACGAGGACTGGCTCCAAGTCGCAGGCTGGCGCTGCTTCGCGTGGCTACGACGATATCCAGCAAATAGTTGCGAACCGTGTCGTTCACCGTCACTTGGTCGACCACTTTGCGAGCTGTGATCAGATCGTCTGCGGTTGCCGATGGTGTGATGGTGACGGGGTTTTCACCAGCTCGGAATCGATCGAGCATCGACTCCTCTTCGTCCCGGTCGGGGTAGCCAAGTGAAGCACGAACCATGAACCGGTCGAGCTGCGCTTCGGGCAGCGGGAACGTCCCTTCCATTTCGACCGGGTTCAGCGTTGCCATAACCATGAACGGCTCGGGAAGTGCGGTTGTTACGCCGTCGATAGATGCCTGGCGCTCCTGCATCGCTTCGAGCAGTGCCGACTGTGTTCGAGGGGTTGCTCGGTTGATTTCGTCGGCAAGTAGAATCTGCGAGAAAACCGGACCCGGCCTGAACTCGAACTCGCCCTTCGAAGCGTTGTAAAAGTTCACACCAAGCACGTCACCCGGTACAAGATCAGGGGTGAACTGGATTCGTCCGAACTGGCAATCAAGAGAAGCAGCCAACGCCTTCGCCAACGTTGTTTTGCCAGTCCCCGGCACGTCTTCAAGAAGCACATGCCCACGACACAGCAACGCAAGTACGGTGATATCGATCGTTTCCGATTTTCCAACGATTACCCGTTGAACCGACTCACGAATTTCGGCAGCAAGCTTCTGCACTGATGAAACGTCTACGCCAGAAGCGGCAGGCTGACTCTCAATCGCCAATTAGTTCTCTCGATCTGAATTCACTGCAAAGTGTTCATAAAATAACAATGCCGTATGTTACGCCGCGGGCGCTAGTTTCGTTTTAGAACCGCGGTGATTTAGTGGATGGTATTTGTGAACAAATCACGACTGCTGCTCGAGGCAAGTCTGGCTTCGAGTGATCTCGAGTTCAGACGGTTGCCCCCCTTCACTCTTCAACACAACCCCATCTTTGCGTTCCAACTGAAGCAAAGACCCCGAAAGTCCCATGGAAGAACCATCGAAACGACGCATGACAATGAATTGCCCCGTCTGCAGCATCGTGATTCAGCTCGGTATTGCTCAGAAAATTCGTCCAGCCAGCAAATATCACCGGGTCTTCCGGGCGAACATCGACAAGGTCCGGATCAAACGCTTCTGGGAACACCGGAGCATCCCGGCTGATCAGCACCGGGGTTGGAGTCGGCGTTTCTGTCGGAGCCGCTGTGACCGCTACGCGTATGAAAGTTGGCGGTACTGACGATGCTTCTGGACCAGAGCCGTTCGCCCCAACACCGCCGCCATTCCCGTTGCCACAGGCAACGACGAACATTGCCGTCACTGCCAGAGAAAGAGCGAGAAACCCGCCAAATCGCTTGAGCAACGAACGCCTAAACCACCACAACCGTGTTGGTAAGCGTGCCAATCTTTTCGATCGATACGTGAATAACGTCGCCAGCAGCAAGTGTGAACTCAGGCGGCGGAATCGTGCCCGTGCCTGTCATGACCGATGTGCCATCCGGAACCGAGTTGTGACGAACCAGCCAGTCGACCAGATACGCACACCCCCGCTTCATCTCGCTGGTGTGAGCCTGCCCACTGAACGCCTCTTTGCCATCGCGCTCGATAATCAGCGTCACCGCCAGATCCTGTGGGTCGCCAATGGTCTCAGGCGTTACGAGTGCAGGCCCAAGAGAAGCCGACTTGTCGTAGACTTTCGCCTGTGGAAGATACAGCGGGTTTTCGCCTTCGATAGAACGGCTACTCATGTCGTTCCCGCAGGTGTAACCGACAATCTTCCCGCCATACGTCACGAACACCAGCTCTGGCTCTGGAACGTCCCACGTCGAGTCACCACGAATACCAACTTCGTCAAACGGCGACTGTAGCCGTTCGAGCGTTGCCTTGAAAAATGCCTCGGGCCGATCAGCCTCGTAGACCTTTGCGTACACGTCGGGCGATCCGCTTTCGGCCTGGCGCTCTCGCATCGAGTCCATATAAGTCACGCCAAACGCCCAGACCTCAGGTGCATCGACCGGTGGCAGCAGCGTTACGCCGTGCTTGTCGGGCTGTGCACCATCGATAAGCTCTTCGGCAGATACCGTTTCTGCGCCCTTGTTTGCCGCGAGAATTCCGCGGGCAACGGTGTCGATATCGGATCCGGTTATGGAAGCCGCCTTGAACAGATCGAGCGTCGATCCGATCTGCGAGTTGAGGGCGGTGAGGTCGGTCACCTGCCCCGATTCGTCTTCAACGCCGACGTGCTTTGTGCCGTTCTGGATGTACTGGTAGTAACGCATCTTGTGCTTTCGCTGGACTAGCGAGTGCCTTCAAGTGAACAAAACTAAAAAGGCACCCTGATTACCGGGGTAGAAATGTTGCCGACAAGGTTAACCGAGAGAACGGCGTCATGTACGAATCGTCGAGATCACCATGAACTCGGGTCAGTCAGGTCTCCAGTTAAATCCGGCGTGTTCCTCAACTTGAGCCGAGCTCGGATGAGGCTCGGCGAACTGAGCGACAGCGAATCCGACGTCCGACAGCAATTGCTGCCAGTCAGATAATGGCATGTGCCAGACCTTGATATCAGGTCCTTCCGCTTTGCCAACGACCCGATTCAACCCCGACACAACACGCCTTCGACCGAAGTAACTCGACATCATCCGCCCTTCAAAGCCGTTGTCAGGGTCCTTCTGCCACCGATTCCCAGGCGGTGTAGCTATCGGGTGCGGCAAGCTAAAGCCAATTTTCAGGACACTGTGAATACCGACAAGTGCGGCATCTAGCGGGAAAATATCGGCAATCGACATACAGCCCGTTACAAGATCAAAACTTTGCGGTTCGAAGCGATCTGAAATCAAGCCAGCATCGAGATGTTCGTATTGGATTCCAAGCGGTTGTCTCGATTCTTCATCTGCAGCCAGCGCCACAAGATACTCCGAGTATTCGAACGCCTGCACTCTGGCACCAGCCCCGGCAAGTTTACTGGAAAAATAACCAGCGCCACAACCGACATCCAGGACGTCCAGACCGTCGACATCTCCACACGCATCAGACAATGCGGGACCATGAACAAACAGCCGGTACGGATCGTTTTCTTCTGTGCGCTCTTTCCACCACTCGGCCGCGGCATCCCAGACTGCACTCGACTCACGATTCAAATCTTCTGAAGTTGGCTCGGACAATTTGACTCTCGTTTCATAAACAAGCGACCTGAAGCTTATCCGAAGACCGCTTGCACGTAAGGCGACGTATATCTTTATATGCAAGGACCTTTGCCGAACTTGATCCACGCCCTTCCTAACCTACGCCGAACCCTCGCGATCGCACTTGCTGCGATTCTGCTTTTCGGCGCGCTCGTCAGCATTCCAACCGCAAACGCATCGGAATCGCTGGTCTTAGCGGTCACCGAACAGACGGTCAATATCGACTACGGCAGGAAAATCACAATCTTCGTCAAAATCGACACCGGAACCGATCCCAAAGAAATCCAGACCCTGCGAACGTTGTTCAAACCCGATGGCGGCAACACCATCTGGTCTTACCTGTACCCGGTCCACACAAACGACAAAAACAACATATCGCTAACGTTCGAAATCCCCACCGGACCCGGCTCGTACTACCCACCCGGCGCTGAATTCAATATCAAAGTGGAAGTCACCGATACAGATGGAATCTTCTACTCTGTGAACCTCCCCGACAAGGTCGAATATCTCGATCCCGACGAAGACTGGCAGCGGGTAGCTGGCAACGGATTCACCGTCATCTACTACGGTGTAAGCCGTTCTCAGGTGGAAGACCTGGTCGAAACCATCGACCACCGAATTCCTACCCTGCAAGCTACACTCGGCGTTACCGAAACACCCGATTTCAAGGCGATAGTGTTTCCTTCGGTTCAAGCAGCCACACCGTCGTTCCCGCCCGTAAGCCAAACCGCAACCGATCAGTACCTGTTCGCCGGATTCGCCCAACCCGAATATCGACTCTTCGTTCAGGGTCAAATGAACTCGACTACGTTCACTCATGAACTGGCTCACCTCTACACCCACGAAGCCGTCTCCGATGCTTTCGTGGGTGCCCTTCCAGCATGGCTAAACGAGGGTCTTGCAAGATTTTTGGAATCGGGTTCAAGCCAGAATTCAAACAAACGACTCCTCTCGCAAGTCCGACCCAACGAACTACTTGCACTCAGCCACATGGCATCCATCCCCGGTAAAAGCCGAGACGTGTTTATCTTCTATCCTCAGGCAGGGGCGATCGTCGGCTACATAGTCGAAGAGTTCGGGCACGAAAAAATGGCGAACTACCTTGCCGCTGTCAACAACGGGGGGACAATAAACGGTTCGTTCAAAGAGGTGTACGGCAAGTCGATTTACGAAGTAGAAAACGACTGGCGCGCCGAGTTTGATGCGGCTCCGTTACCGATCAACGAAGAAACACCTGAAGCCACCGATTCAACCTCTGATTTAGACCGTACCGGGGTGCCACTCGTCGGATTCGAACCGGTCAAAACCGGGCCAGAAACCGGATCAGATGCTGGTTCAGGTCAACCAGCCCAAACGGCTGCTGCCAACCCTTTTCCAACGGTAACTCCCGAACTTCCACTGCCAGGGTTCCCGGGATTTGTCGAGGAAAAACCAGCGCCCAACTGGTTTGTGGCAGGAATTGCAATTGCCCTTTCAGTGATCATCGGCGTCTGGCTGTTCCTGTCGCGACGTAAAATGCCAAAACAGAAATCGTAACTCGTCTTATCGACGGTTCCTGAACGATCCAAAAGGCGACCTGTGACCTCCGACCGCCAGCAACCCAAAACCGCATTCGTATACTCCGACGAGCTGTCGCAATACCAGCTTTCTGCTGAGCACCCGCTGCGTCCGATTCGACTCCAACACATGCACGAGTTGATGAAATCGAGCGGCCTATTTGAACTCGAAAACGTATCGACTCCCCCGCCGCGTATGGCCACTAAAGCAGAAATTGAAACGAGTCATGATGCTGAATATGTGGCGATCGTCGAGGCTATTTCAAACGGAGGAATCGCACCCATAATGGGCGAGTTCGGTCTCGGTTCATCCGATAATCCGGTCCGTCCCGGCATGTACGACACCACGGCTCTAACCGTAGGATCCGTGCTCACTGCCAGCGAACTTGTCACTTCTGGCGCCGCAGATGTTGCGTTCGCACCCGGCGGCGGAGTGCACCACCACGCCATGTATCGCCGAGCTTCAGGATTCGGTGTGTTCAACGACGCAGTGATAGCTATGAAGGCGATGGTAGAAGCCGGACTTCGAGTCGCCTACATCGATATCGATTGCCATCATGGCGACGGCGTTCAGATGGGTCACTACGAAAGCGATCAGGTGCTCACGATTTCGATCCACGAGTCGGGGCAATATCTGTTCCCGGGCACCGGGCATGTTCAGGAAATCGGGTCTGGCGACGGCACCGGCTATTCGGTAAACATCCCTCTCGCGCCATACACGCAAGACGCCGCCTGGCACGCTGCTTTAGACGAGGTAATCCCGCCGCTGGTGAGTGCGTTCAAGCCCGACGTGCTGTTTACTCAACTGGGAATCGACACCCACTTTCAGGATCCCCTAACCCATCTTTCACTGACCACTCAAGGGTTCAACCTAGCGGTGCAAAAGCTGAGTGTGATGGCAGCAGAAATCGGCAAGTGGGTAGCGGTTGGTGGCGGAGGTTACGACCTCTCAGCAGTCGTTCGATCGTGGACAATGGCGTTGGCAACAATGGCAAATTTTGACCTGCCCACCGAGGTGCCGAAGTCGTTTACATCGCTCGAAGGCCTAACCACTTTCGACGACATCCCGCCAGAACCAACAGAAGCCAGATACCTGAACGAAATCAACAGCTTTAATACGAAATCTCTAGAAGAAGTCAGAGCACTAATCTTCCCGAAGTTCGGGATTTAGTTCTCTGCCCAAACAGGCGAATACCAATCCCGCCGGTCCCGCTGTCACGCCAGCTAGTCAAGAAGCTCTCCACAATCCCAGTCCACCATCGGGACAATGTCCATGCCTCGCGGTTCCATTTTTTCGACACCCCGATGGACCCAATTTTCAACTTTGAGTTCGGGCGTTATGTCGGTCAGACCCGCCTCTGTAAACCACCGTGCGCACTTCCGTCCGGCATCAAGATCGATATATCGAAACTCGGGGAGTGCCCAGTCATCCGGCGATCCGCCTTTCTGACCTTCCATGTGACGCGCACGTATCGCCTCGAAATACCGCACCTTTTTACGAATATATTGCGTTTTTCGCAACAGATAGTTTTCATGTTCGAAACAGCACGCTGACCAAAGGCAGATGGTATGGAGTACGTACAGCTCACTGATCGAGATCAGATCGAGGCATACCTGAACAATCATCCGAGGTTGTTCGTTTACAGCCTCGGCGACCTTGAAGATGATTTTTGGCCGCACACCTCATGGTTCGGAGCTCTGGAAGACGGCGTAATCCGGGCCGTTTGTCACATATTTACTGCGTTCGATACTCCGCAGATTCAGGCAGTAAACGAGCCAGGGAACGAAGCAATATTCGGTCTACTTTCGGCGATCGCACCGGAGCTTCCGGACGAAGCGAGGATCCATTTCGGACCCGCAGCAGAGGGAGCGTTGGCCGGAGAGTGCGATCTCACCAATCTGAACAGTGGTTGGAAGATGGCGCTTCAGGATCGCTCGAAACTCGCCAGCGTTGATGTCTCACATGTCGAACGTCTTGGCGCTGGTGACATCGATGCTTTGCAACGTTTGTATGAGTCGGTACACCAGGAATCCGAAGGTTCGCATCTATTCCATCCTTCGATGCTCGATGTTGGACCGTACTTTGGTACTAAGGTCGACGGCCGCATCGTCAGCACAGCCGGAGTTCACGTTTATTCGCAGCGCTTCGGGGTGGCTACAGTTGCAAACGTTGCCACGTAGCCCGAATATCGTGGTCGAGGATTGGCTAAAGCAGTTACAGCTCGCCTGTGTCAGGAACTGGCCACTAAAGTCGACCACATAGGCCTGAACGTTGAGGGGTCAAACTAGCCGGCATTGCGGGCTTGCGAGCGCATCGGATTCACGAAAGTTACAGATTTCTACGCTGCCAACATCAAACGGCCTAAGTGAATCTGGCCGCAAACATCTCCCGCAATGCCGGGTACAACACTCGATACCGACCGTATGCATCGTCATAGGTGCCGCGCACCGAAGCATCTGGTCCAACCGAGTCCAATCCCGTTAACCACGCCGTGCCAGCATCAACCACGCTCCCAAACCTCCCCGCACCAACTGCCGCCAGCATCGCTGCCCCCAACGGTGCACCCTCTGAAGGTCCAACCGTCCGCAATGGCAGGTCAACCACATCGCTCAGCATCTGTAACCACATACCGCTGCTAGCACCACCACCAACAGCTACAGCCTCTGAAGGATGAACATCCAATTCGGTCATCAGCTCAAGCGAATCACGGAGTGCAAACGACACACCCTCCATAACCGCCCGGGTCATGTGAGCACGCTCGGTGCCACCATGCATCCCAAAGAATACGCCGCGAGCGTTTGCATCGGCATGAGGCGTTCTTTCGCCAGTCAGATACGGCAGGAACGTCACACCGCCTGACCCAGCTTCGACCGCACCGGCTTCGGCAACCAACTCGTTGAATCCAATCCCGCCAGAGCTACGTCGCCACCAGTCGAGAGCCGCACCCGCCGAAAGCACAACACCCATCAAATACCACGTACTCGGAATCGCATGTCGCATCGAGTGAATCCGCATCCCAGGATCTGTAACAGGAGAATCAGTTGGCGCTACAACAGTCCCGGATGTCCCCACAGAAAACAAGGCGTCACCAGACGACACCACCCCGGCACCAACAGCAGCACATGCATTGTCGGCTCCACCGCCAACTACCGAAACGCCCTCAGCAAGTCCGGTCTCTCCCGAAGCTGTTTTTGTAACCCCACCCGCAACTTCAGCCGATTCGATTACAGGTGGCAGCAATCCAGAATCTATATCCAGCAGCTTGCACATCTCGTCCGACCATCGACTGTTGACGATATCGAATAGCAACGTCGCAGAAGCGTCGGAAGGATCGGTGCCGAGTTCGCCGGTCAGTCGGAACCTGATGTAATCCTTGGCCAGCAGCATGTGCGACACCCGCTCAAAGAGTTCGGGCTCATTGGTCTTCATCCACAGCAGTTTGGTCACCGTGAAGCCTTCAAGTGCCGGATTACCCGCCAGACGACGGAGCGACTCGTTGCCGACAGTTTCACGCACGTAGGCGGCCTCGGCGCTCGTTCGCACGTCATTCCACAGGATCGCCGGGCGCACCACCGCCTGTGCGCTATCGAGAGCCACAAGCGAATGCATCTGACCCGAGAGTCCGACGCCCAACATCTCTGGCGAGTCGATCTCGGCCAGCACCTGCTGAATCGCCGTGCATGTTCCAGCCCACCACTCTTCGGGCTGCTGTTCGCTCCAGCCGGGTCGTTCGACAGTAACTGTCATCGGACTGCTCGCCACAGCGAGTAACTTCCCGCCGGGATCAACAGCAACAACTTTGATCGACGAAGTGCCGACATCAATTCCAATAAACGCAGCTTGGGACATAGTGAACCGGAGGGTATCAACTGCGGTGTGATCAAAAGCTGTCAACACTGTCATCCTGAACTTGATTCAGGACCTATGGCCGACGCGAAGAAGCAGATCGACTCAGTTGGACACTGACTTGCCTGAAATGGTCCGTACTACAGGTCGACAGCGATATTGAATCAAGTTCAGCATCACAATGCTCGCAGCCGCGGACTCCTGTGCCCCCCCGCCGACCGACCCAGTTCGACCACACCAGATCCTTCGACTCCGATGACGGAGTTTATCCCGATGGAAATCGAGACTCGGGAAATGGAAGTTGCTGTCGTTGGTGAAGGTGGTCGCAGTTACCATTTAAAAGAAAAACCCGCCACACGGACGGGTCTCCTCCCATAAAACTTCAGTCGAGCCACGACTCCACGAATCGACCACTACAAGCCAACTTCGTAGAAAACGTGGCTAGCCAACACCCCACGAATCAGCCACTACAAACCGAATCCGAAGAAAGTCTAACTAGTTAGACTTCGCGGAATTCGCCTTCTACTGTGTCATCATCGTCGTCATCGCTGCTGTCACCAGCATCATCGCCTGCGTCGGCTTCGTCATCATCGGAAGCCTGGTCGCCACCCTCAACAGTGGCCTCTTCGCCACCTGCCGCCTGATTCGCCTCGTAAACGGCCTGACCAACAGCCTGCAACGCAGTCTGAAGCTCTTCCGTTGCAGCAGCGATAACCGAAGTCTCAGCCTCTTCATTGGCGAGAGCTTCCTTGACTGACTCGACCTTGCCTTCGACATCAACCTTGATATCGTCAGGGATCTTGTCGCCATCGTCTTTGAGAATCTTCTCAGCCTGGAACACAGCGCTTTCACCAGCGTTGCGGGTCTCTACAGACTCCCGTTTCGCCTTATCGGCATCGGCGTTCTCTTCGGCTTCCTTGATAAGTCGATCCACCTCAGCATCGTCCATACCTGAACGACCCGTGATGGTGATGTGCTGTTCCTTGCCGGTTCCGTTGTCTTTAGCTGAAACCTTGAGGATTCCGTCGGCATCAATATCGAACGTAACAGCAATCTGCGGCACTCCACGAGGAGCAGGCAGAATGCCATCGAGGTTGAATCGACCGATCGACGTGTTGTCGCCCGCCATCTCGCGCTCACCCTGAACGACGTGAATCTCGACGCTCGACTGGCTATCAGCCGCCGTCGTGAACGTCTCAGTCTTCGAAGTTGGAATCGTCGTGTTTCGTTCGATCAGTGCCGTGCGAACGCCACCAAGCGTTTCGATGCCAACCGAAAGCGGGGTCACGTCGAGAAGCAGAATGTCTTTGACATCGCCCTGCAACACACCGGCCTGAATCGCTGCACCAACCGCAACAACCTCGTCGGGGTTAATCGTGCGGTTCGGCTCTTTGCCGAAAAGCGTCGTAACCATTTCGATAACCGCTGGCATCCGGGTCATTCCACCAACCAGGATCACCTCGTCGATTTCGCCCGGTGCAATACCTGCGTCCTTAAGTGCAGCCTTTGTCGGGCCAGTTGTTCGATCGACCAGCCCAGAAGTCATTTCCTCAAGTTTGGCTCGAGTCAGGGTCGACTGAAGGTGCTTGGGACCTGAAGAGTCGGCCGAAATAAATGGCAGGTTTATTTCGGTTGAAGCAACCGATGAAAGTTCGATCTTCGCCCGCTCTGCTTCCACGCGTAATCGCTGGTGAGCTGAAACATCTTCTCGAAGGTCGATCAGGTTCTCTTTCTTGAACTCATCGGCAAGAAAATCAACGAGAGTCGCATCGAAGTCATCACCACCGAGATGGGTATCACCGTTGGTGCTCTTTACCTCGAACACGCCCTCGCCAAGTGCGAGAATCGTAACGTCGAACGTCCCACCACCAAGGTCGTAAACGGCAATCGTGCGTTCACCCTCCTTGTCGAGACCATAAGCAAGCGCAGCCGCTGTCGGCTCGTTGATAATGCGAAGCACTTCGAGTCCGGCAACCTGCCCGGCGACTTTCGTCGCTTCGCGCTGACCATCGTTGAAATACGCAGGAACCGTAATGACGGCCTGATCCACCTTGTCGCCAAGCTTGGCTTCGGCGTCTTCCTTCAGCTTGCGAAGAACCATCGCTGAAATCTCAGCCGGCGCGCTGGTCTTTCCGTTAAGAACGATTCCAACGTCGCCGCCATCCAGCTCACCGAGCTTGAACGAAACGCTTGAAATATCGTCCTTGACCGAGCCATCGTCGAATCGTCGACCGATAAATCGCTTGGCCGAATAGACAGTGTTTTCGGGATTCGTAATCGCCTGGCGTCGCGCCAGTTCCCCAACAAAACGCTCTTCAGTTTTCGTATTGAACGCCACAACCGACGGCGTTGTGCGCCTGCCTTCTGCGTTTTCGATGATCTGCGGTTCGCCGGCTTCCATTACCGCCATTGCGGAGTTCGTAGTACCGAGATCGATTCCAATAACCTTTGCCATTGCTCTTTTAGATTTCCTTCTAGTAGTCCGGATTCTTTGTATCCGGTTAGTTCACTTTTTTTGATTTAGTTCGCTAATTAATTAGTTAGATCGTTTTTTTGTGTAAGCGGTTTTTCACGCTCGATTTCGTAACCGCCTACTTGTTATCGTTATCGGCATCTTCATCACTGTCGTCGTCCTCAGGTAGCGGCACTGCAATCTGCACCTGTGCGGGTCGCACTACCTCACCATTTCTCAAATATCCCGGTCGCAATTCGCTAACAACTGTGTTCGGCTCATGATCGGCTGTTGGAGTCGACAGTAACGCCTCGTGCCTTCTCGGGTCGAAATCCTCTCCCACCGATGTAAATCGTTCGAATCCCTCTGCTGCCAGCGCACCAATGAAATTTTTCTGCACAGCCTCTATGCCCTCAAGCCAACCAGAATCGGCATCGTTTACCGAGTCGGATTTCAGCGCAGCGTCCAGCTGATCGATCACATCTGCGAATCGCATAACGATCCGTTGCTGATTTCGTAACCGCGACGATTCCTGCTCACCCTCGATTCGTCGACGGTAGTTAACGAGGTCCGCCTGCGACCGTTGCGCCAATTTTTTAAACTGTTCTTTTTCACGAAGCGCTTCGGCCAACTCGTCGTTAGCTTCTGGCGTGAAATCTAAAACAGCGTCGGAATCCGCATCCTGTTCGGCTTCCGCAACATCATCCTGCGGCTGTTTGTCGTCTGTATCTGAATCTGGCAAGTTTTTTTAGTGACCTATCGAAACTAGAGAATAATGCGTTGACGCAACTGACTGGCTCAGTCGGCGCCAACATAAGAGAGTATCTGTCGAAGCTCGTCCGCCGCTACCCGTGCAGCCCTTGTACCGGACACTTCGGGGCTGCTCTCAAGAAGTGATACGATATCCGTCAGTGATCTCACTAAATCGAGCACCAGGCTCACGCCGTTCAAGTTCAAGCCCAACTCATCTGCGAGGCGACGAATTACGCGCAGTCGCTCAACATCTGAATCAGAATACAGCCGTCTACTACCCTCAGAACGCTGCGGGCGCACGAGCCCTTCCTTATCGTACTTACGCAAGGTCTGCGGGTGCATGTCGGCCAGCCGTGCCGCCACGCTAATCACATAAACGCCAGCGATTCGGTTTGGGCGAAACGCCTGCTGCGGCTGATCTTCGGGCACAGGGCGGGGCCGAGCCATGGGGACGCGGCGGTTTTCGTCGCCGGATGACGCGATATCGATCAGTTCGGCCAACATTCGGTTCAGTGCATCCGACCGCGACCATGCCAAATCCTGTTGAATCGGTTCTTTTGAATCACGAGACGAACGACCGAAATCCTGCGTCAAAACGAATCCTTACGAAATTGGGCGATGACGGCAAATCCGTCGAAAAGTGCCATTTACGATTGAATTAGCCAAAAACAACGGTTCGAGTCAATCTAATTAACACGACATGTATTGTAATAGTTGATACGCCTCGTGTAAACTTCATGCAGTGAATTCGTCGTTGTCTAACAGTTGACTCACGGCGCCCACACTCAATTGTTACGAATTGTTAACTCAATGTCTTGAATAATGAGATATTTCGTAGTATTATCTCCCCCGTCTCGTTTTACATTGTGAATTTTGTAACAGGATTCGTAATTGTGATCGGGACCACATTTATCAGAACGCCCCGACCAATTTTTGGCGGGGACGACAGAAAAGAAGAAGGAACGAAAAGTGCTTTACTTGAAGGCTTGCCCGAAGTGCCACGGCGACATTGAGCTCGTGGTGTTCTCAGACAGCAAGACCCTTTCGTGCCTGCAGTGTTCATTCACTGTGGACTCCCAGGAGTCTGCACGTCGAGCCATGGGCGAAACAAAGACGCCGGCTACGATCGAAGCTGCCTAAACGCAGCTCGACTAGACTAGACGTACAGTCAAAAGGCTTCGGTTCCGACCAGAAGCCTTTTTCTTTTAAACATGATTGGCGCGAGTTTTAGTGCTATTTATTGTCATCCTTAACTAGATTCAGGATCTGTGGCGAAACGGGAGTTCATTTCGACTCAGGCAATGGTGTGCTTGCCATGATCGCGTAGTTGTCACTGTTGAACGGAATACTGAAATAAATTCAGCATTACAGGGCAAAAGCTTCTCAGCATCGCAGGCACCAACCACAGCCACTACTCCCGATCACGCTCGCGCTCCGTATAAACAAGCACCGCCGCTACAACCAACACCACGGCTGCAAGCAAAAAACTACGATAAGTCACGATACTTCCAAGAACCGCAACCGCAAGCAACTCCACCGCAGCCCGCTCTGGTTTCTTGAAGCTGAGCGAAGCACCATGACCTGCGATCACCGAAAGTCCTATTACGATTAATCCACGTACAACAAGTGATCCCCCGCCCTGATCCGACGTCGTACTGGTCAATCCAAGAACTACGCTAATAATCCCGACGAAAAACGCCAGTGCGGCGCCAAGAATTCCCGCAATTCGCCCAACTTCTCGTAGATTCATTCGGTAATCCTTGAAACTCCACCTAATTCCTCACACCCAGCATACCTACCGCAAACTGCTAGAGAGTGTAATTACCCAGTCTTTGTGATACAAAGCACACACGCACTTTTACCTCTGTATTCCTGTACTACGCGCTCGATGGCAACATCTACTCCCAACGATAACCTAGGCTCCGAATCCCCCGTCCCCGAAGTCGTTATTCAACGGCTCCCTCTTTACGTAAGGGTTCTCAGTCAGTTTTCAAGCTCCGGCAACGACCTAATTTCGTCCGAACAACTTGGCGCTCATCTGCAAATGACCCCGGCACAAATTCGGAAAGACCTTTCGTATTTCGGCCGATTTGGGAAGCAGGGTCGCGGTTACGATGTCGCCATGCTCGAAGGCGAGCTCCGCAGTATTATGGGGCTGAACCGTACCTGGAACGCCGCGGTTATCGGAATGGGTCGACTCGGTCGAGCAGTTGTCGCATACCCGGGCTTTGCGCCCGAAGGTTTCAATATCATCGCTGCCTTCGATGCCAGTGCCGAGATTGTCGGCCAAACAATTTCTGGTCTCGCTGTTCAGTCGATTTCACAACTTACCGACACCGTCAAAAATCTCGATATCAAAATCGGCATCGTCACCGTCCCGATCGATCATGCCCAAAAGGTTATCGACGCACTGGTCAAAGCCGGCATCAAATCGATCCTCAACTACGCCCCACTTTCACCCCAGGTACCAGAAGGCGTAACCATCCGAGGCATCGACCCCGTACTCTCGCTCCAGTCCATGACGTATTACATACGTTAGTTTGGCGTTAGCTCCGGGCGCACTTTCGTGCTTGGTCGCGCATCACATTCTCCCACTCTCTAACTCCCTCCCACTCTGGGAGGGAGGATCAGAACAGGCTCTGGGCGTGTCGTCGGACGACTTGGTGCTGCTGCCACTTCAGCATGCTTCCACTGTCATGCTGAATTTATTTCCGTATCTTTCGCCCCCTTTGCAGCGAGATTCTCGGCCTCTCTCATTCATATCAAGTAGTCCGAGACCCTGAATCAAGTTCAAGAAGACAAGTTGTCGACCTACTCAATCGCGCCAAACCACCAACAACCTCAACCCCTCAGCCAACACCCCCGTGGCTAGAAAACGTGTCTAGCCACTCGAACGCGATTCGGCCCTCTTCCGAAAAGTTCGAAAGAGGGCCGAATTTCTGTCTGCTTAGCCGAACGGAATCAGCTGCTGACGAATCGCATTTAGAACCGCTTCAGTGCGGTTCCCCGCCCCCATCTTGCGCATGATGTTGGCGACGTGACGTGCGACCGTGTTATGGCTAATGCCAAGTTCGCTCGCCATCTGCTTGTTACTGTATCCGGCAGCGATCAGCCGGGCCACCTCTAGCTCACGCTCGCTAAGAGGAGTGTTTCGCATGGGTGGCGCAGTATGGCGGAAGACTAATGCTGGTCGAAAAGCAGGACCAGCGGCTGGGTATGTATATGTAGCTTTCAACTCGAACCTCGTGCGTGTGGCTTGTTTATTTACTGAGCCGTAGCACACACCCTGTGAGGGTGGCATATTCGAGAGAGTTTACGAATTGATTCAAGAGCGCGCTGCTACAGCTGGACGTGGTACACCGATTCGGTGACTGTCCTGCCGGAGAATGGAATCTCTTGACGCGCTTCTTGCCGTTGTAAGTGGCGTGCCCTATTTTGGTTCAAGTGGGCAGAAGTAGCGCTCACATTTTTGGTGTGAGCAGATATATAAATATCCGGAAGGACGGTTACCTGGTCGGTTCGACCGGGGTTTTAATTTGTACTGGCATCAGTACTGAATGTAGGAACATATTTATGTTTCTCATCGTTTCGATCTACTCCTATTTGTGACTAAGGGTTGGAAAAAGCACCGGATTCGTAGGTCTTCTGGACCCAACAACCTAAACTAGCATAACCCCTACAGAGGGCAACTAACAAATATTAGTTAGTTGCCAGAGCGAAACGACAGCAAGGGATTCGTTACGCAGCGATGCTTGATCGCGTCCGGAATGAAAGCAAGTGGAGTCAACGTCGGGCGGTGAAACTTCGGCGCCAAAATTCCACCTCGACAGCCTTCTGCCATGCTGAACTTGGTTCAGTATCCCGCTCGACAGCCATTACTTCACATTAATGGCAAACACGCTGTTGGCTAGTTCGAAACGCCCGCCTCGTCATAGACCCTGAATCAAGTCCGGGATGACAATAGGTCGCAAGAATCACAAGCGGCGTGAAATTCACAAAAAAAGCTCCGGCTAAATCGCCAGGGCTTTTCTTATTCATAACTATCTACGAACCGAAGCTAAACAGCACCAGCACCACGCCTGCGTCGACCGAGGTTCACCCTCACCTGCGCACGTCGCAACGAATTCATCACCCGCTCAAGATCCAAGTCAGCCGTCGTACCGGCAACACGTTCCTGAGCACGAGCCAGAGCAGCCTCGGCACGTTCAAGGTCAATAGCGTCGTCGCGTTCAGCAGCGTCAGCAAGAACAGTAACCCGGTTGTCAGAAACCTCCAGGAACCCACCGCTCAACGCCAGTGAAACAGAATCGCTGCCCTCATTGAATCGAAGAACTCCAGGAGCAAGCGTTGAGATCATCCGTGCGTGCGAAGGCAGCACGGTGAACTCACCGAGTCCACCCGGCGCAACAACCATGTCGACCTCGCCCGAATAGCTTTCGCCTTCGGCGGTCACAACTGCTAACTGAAGTTTGGCCATAACTAATTGATGTCCTCTAGAAACCTAAACCGCTTTAGCTAGCAGCCGAGGCCTCCTCCAACATCTTCTTACCCTTCTCAACAGCCTCGTCGATCGTGCCAACCATGTAGAACGCCTGAACTGGCAGTTCGTCGTGCTTACCTTCAATAATTTCCTTAAATCCACGAACGGTTTCGGCAACTGGGACGTATTTTCCTGGAATACCAGTGAACGGTTCAGCAACGAAGAACGGCTGGGTCAGGTAACGCTGGATGCGTTGTGCACGGCCAACGGTAGTCTGATCTTCATCCGAAAGTTCTTCGATACCCAGAATGGCGATAACGTCCTGCAGGTCCTTGTAACGCTGCAGCACTCGCTTAACACCCTGAGCAACATCGTAGTGTTCTTCACCAACCAACGCAGGTTCAAGAATTCGAGAGTTCGATGCCAGCGGATCGACAGCCGGGAACAGGAACTGAGCGGCAAGCGCACGGTCAAGCGACACGTTAGCGTCGAGGTGACCGAACGTCGTGACAATTCCGGGGTCGGTGTAGTCGTCAGCCGGTACGTACACAGCCTGGAACGATGTGATCGAACCGTCTTTGGTCGTTGTAATTCGTTCCTGAAGGTCACCAATCTCGGTGCCGAGAGTCGGCTGATAACCCACAGCAGAAGGCATTCGACCCAGAAGTGCCGAAACCTCCATTCCGGCCAGAATGTATCGATAAATGTTGTCGACGAACAGCAGCACGTCTCGCTTCTCTTCGTCACGGAAGTACTCGGCCATCGTCAAACCCGTAAGGGCGATTCGTGCTCGAGTCCCGGGGGGCTCGTTCATCTGACCGAACACAAGAGCAGTCGACTGCATAACGCCGTAGTCGATCATCTCGTGCCAGAGGTCGTTGCCTTCACGGGATCGCTCACCCACACCTGCGAACACAGACACACCAGAGTGCTCCTGTGCAATGTTTCTGATGAGCTCGGTAATGACAACTGTCTTGCCAACACCAGCACCGCCGTAGAGGCCGATCTTTCCACCCTTCGCAAACGGTGTCATTAGATCGACGACCTTGATTCCGCTCTCAAGAAGATCGGTGGTACCCGACTGCTCGGCGAAGGTAGGAGCCTTGCGGTGAATCGGCCATCGAAGGGCGTCAGTAGGAAATTCTTCTCCGCCATCAATAGGGTCACCAAGCACGTTCATCAGTCGACCGAGTGCGGCCTGTCCCACTGGAACCATTACTGGTGATCCTGAGTCGATTACCTCTGTGCCTCGAGCCAGACCCTCGGTTGCACCGAGCGCCAAGCATCGTGCCCAGCTGTTACCAACGTGCTGCTCTACTTCGAGCACTAGCTTTTCGCCCTCGTTTTCGAGTTCGACAGCTGAATAAATTACGGGAAGCTCGTCAGCCTGGAACTCAACGTCAACGACGGTTCCAATTACCTGAACTACTTTGCCCTTACTACCCTTAGCCATTACTGAGGCTCTCCTGGTCTTGCGATTCCCGCCCAATGGACGGCCGTTATTTCTATTAGCCTTCCAAGGCGGCCACGCCACCTACGATGTCAAGAAGTTCGGCAGTAATAGATTCCTGCCGTGCTTTGTTCAAATCGAGAGTCAAACCCTCGACGATCTCGTTAGCGTTGTCGGTGGCGTTCTGCATCGCAATCATGCGAGCCGAATGCTCACTGGCAAACGCTTCAAGAATTCCGTGATACACCTGCGTTTCGATGTACCGCGGTACGAGCGATTCGAGGACATCAGTGATGCTCGGCTCGTAGATGTAGTCAAGCTCTTGCAACTTCTCTACTTCATCGTCGCCACGCTCGGCAGGTTCGACTGGTAAAAGCTGTCGTGAAGTTATTTCCTGCACGGCAGTGTTGATGAACTTTGCATAAATTAGAACGACCCGATCAACGCGCTCAGAGCTGTACTCGTCAACGAGCATTCGCCCAACCGCAATCGTATCGTCCAGTGTCGGTCGATCCGTAACCGAAAAGGTTGCTGTCAGTTCCTGTCCAGTGCGAGCAGCAAATTTCTCGCCCTTACGCCCAACAGTAATGATCGAAACATCGCCATCAGTCTCCTGAATGAACTTGGCGGCTACGCGCTGGAGGTTTCCAACGAGCGCACCGGCAAGACCACGATCAGGAGTGACCAGTAGCACAAGAGTCTTCTTCACCGGACGGACCTTCAGCAGGTCAACGGTTGGCGCATCATCGTCTTTAGCTGCCAGAGCTGCAAGATCGCCAAGCACGTCACGGATTCGATCAGCGTAAGGACGCCCCGCCTTCACCATATTCTGGGCACGGTTCATCTTCGACGCTGCAATCATCTGCATTGCGCCTGTGACTTTCGCTGTGTTCGAAACCGATTTGATTCGGTCTCGGAAATCCTTGGTACTCGGCAATTCTTGTCTCTGTTAGTTTCGCTTATAACTTCCTGGCTTACAGGCTCACGGTCTGCTTGAAAGCAACAACCGCTTCGTCGAGCTTCGCCTTATCGTCATCGCTCAAGTCGCCCGATTCGGCAATCGACTTCAGAACTTCGGGCAAGTTAGCTGCGGCGTAATCGTGCCACTGCGCTTCCCAAGCCCGAACATCTGCAACCGCTACGTCTTCAAGAGCACCCTTGTCAGCGACGTACAACACCGAAACCTGAGACTCAACCGACAACGGCGAGTTCTCATCCTGCTTCAGCAATTCAGTAAATCGTGCACCACGTTCAAGCTGTCGTCGCGTGACGGCATCGAGGTCGTCAGTACCGAACTGAGCAAACGTAACGAGCGCTGCGTACTGAGCCATCTCGGCCTTCAGTGAACCCGACACGCTCTTCATACCCTTGTTCTGAGCTGAAGATCCCACACGAGTAACCGAAATGCCCGAGTTCACTGCGGGTCGAACACCCGAGTTGAACAGGTCCGGCTCGAGGAAGAGCTGACCATCGGTAATCGAAATAACGTTAGTAGGAACATAAGCCGAAACGTCACCTGCCTGCGTCTCAATGATCGGCAGAGCTGTGATCGAACCACCACCGGCTTCCGGGTTCAGGCGAGCAGCCCGTTCCAGCAAGCGTGAGTGGAGGTAGAAGACGTCGCCGGGATACGCCTCACGACCCGGAGGTCGGCGAAGCAAAAGTGACATCTGTCGGTAAGCCCAGGCGTGCTTCGTCAGATCGTCATAAACGATCAGAACGTCTTTACCCTGCGCCATGAAAAATTCAGCAATAGCGCAGCCCGTGTAAGGAGCGAGATACTGCGTTGCCGCTGGGTCGGAAGCGTTAGCGGTAACAACAACAGTGTTGTCGAGTGCGCCGTTCTCTTCCAACCGAGTAACAACCTGAGCAACCTTCGATGCACGCTGACCAATGGCCACGTAAACACCGATGATTCCGCTGTCCTTCTGGTTGATGAGTGCATCAATACAAACCGAAGTCTTACCGGTTGCACGGTCACCAATCACAAGCTCTCGCTGCCCTCGGCCAACCGGAACCATTGCGTCAACGATCTTCAGACCGAACTGCACCGGTTGGTCAACCGACTGTCGAGCTCCCACACCTGGTGCGATCTTCTCAACCGGGTATGACTCGGTAGTTGCGATTGCGCCCTTGCCGTCGATCGGAACACCAAGTGAGTCAACGACTCGACCCAACATTGCGTCTCCGACAGGAACCTCAATAATTCGACCCGTGCTGCGAACCTCGTCACCCTCTTTGATCTTGATGTAATCACCAAGAATCACGGCACCAACACTGTCCTCTTCAAGGTTCAGTGCCAGTCCAAAAATATCGCCGGGGAACTGGAGCAGTTCCGAGTACCGGACTCCTGAGAGACCGTGTATGCGAGCCGTACCGTCTGCAGCTTCAATAACGGTTCCGACATCCACCTGAGTGATGTCGCCACCGAATTCTTCTATCTGCCTCTTGATAACAGAGGCTATGTCCTGACCTCGTACTGCCATTGGACTCTCTCTCCGGGTGAAACCCGTCTTGTTGCTCTACTGGCCTGATCGATCGGCCGTTTTAATGACTAATCGACTGGCCGCTCGGCCAACGAATCACGCATCGCCCGTAACTGTGTGCGTGTGCTCCCATCAATCAGGCGATCGCCGACTTTCGCCACGACTCCCCCAATTATTTCGGAATCCACGCTCTCAGTAACTACTACTTCACTACGTCCCACCAACTTCGCCAACCCTGCGGCTATTTGGGCACGCTGGGAGTCGTCTAGTGGAACTGCCGTAACAACCTCGGCTCTTGCGATACCGTGCTGTTCATCGGACATTTCATTGAATACACGGAACATGTCCGCGAACTTCGAAATGTCACGGTTCACCGTCATCAGGTTCACCGTGTTTCGTACTAACACGTCAATATCCGAAAGAAGCTTGCCGATGCCGTCTAGCTTTGCGCTATCCGTCACCTGCGGGGCATCCAAGAATTCCAGCACATCGGAATCGCCAAGAACATCAGTCACTCGCGCCAGGTCTTCCGACCAACGATCGAGGTTGTTTTCTTTTGCGAGCTCGAAAGCTGCCTGTGCGTATCTTCGTCCGGTTGCTGCCATTGCTAAATCAGAGTCTCCGCTAATAAAGCGAACCCTCTAGTTCTTCCTCTCGCTCAGTCCTTCTTCCAAAACCTTGTCTATAAGGCTGGAGTGCGACTTCGCATCAAGTGATCCTTCAACGATTTTCTCTGCTGCTGCAATTGCAAGACCCGCAAATTCCTTGCGAACCTCTTCCACAGCGGCATCCTTCTCGCGACCGATTTCGGTCCTTGCACGTTCGAGCATCGTTTCGACCTCTTCTCGTGCACGTCCCTGCTCTTGCTCACGAAGCCTAGCTGCGGCATCCCGTGCCTCGGCAATTACCTTCTGGCCCTCTATTCGGGCTGAAGCGATTTCCGCCTCAACCTTCTCGGCTGAAGATGCTGCTTCGAGGCTCGCTGTCTCAGCAGCTTCCAGACTTGCCTTGATCTTCTCTGCACGGCTGTCGAGCATGCCCATTATTGGGCCGTACGCCAGCTTGTACAGTGCGAAGAACAGGATCAGGAAGCTGACTAACTGAGTTAGCAGCTGCTGAAGTGTTATTCCTAACGCATCCATGTTCGTTTCCTTCTACCGGGCCGCTACTGGCTTGTGAAAACTCAGGCGTTAGCCGTTGTAGTCACGAGCCATGCGGTGACCGATTGCTTTAGACGAAAAGGATGATGATCGCGATAACCAAAGCATAAATAGCGATGGCTTCTGCGAACGCAAGGGCAAGAATCATGTTCTGCTGAACAGGTCCTACTGCCTCAGGGTTACGTCCGAGAGCTTCCATGGCCCCAGCAGCCAACAGTCCGATACCGAGACCTGGGCCAATTGCGCCAAGTCCGATGGCAAGTGCTGCTGCCAAGGGCTTTAGAGTTTCTGCGTCCAACTAATTTCTCCTAGTAACTTCGATCTTTGCGTCGGTGGCCGTTCACGACAATTATTCAAACCGCCCACCACGCCTTCATTTAAGAGGATCCTGTTTTAGTGATCCTCCGCGTGGCTGTCGTGATCACCGTGACTCGCGACTGCCATGACGCCAAATACAAGTGTGAGCATTGCAAAGATGTACGCCTGGATAACGCCCACAAACAATTCCAGACCCATGAACGGAATGATTCCGATCAGCGGCAGCAAGAATGCCATCGCTATCAACAATATTTCACCAGCAAACATATTTCCGAATAGCCGGAAAGCAAAACTGATGGTTCGAGTGATTTCACCGAATCCCTCAAGTAGCCCAATGAACGTTGCGATAGGACCCTGCTTGATTGGGTTGACGAGGAACTTGCCCGAGTAACCCTTGAAGCCCAAAGCCTTGAAGCCCCAGAGCTGAACCGTGAACATGGCTACGAGCGCAATTGCAAGTGTGGTGTTGATATCGGTGCTTGCGCCACGCAGGTAAGGAATAAGGAGGCCGGCTGTTTGACCTGTGAAGTCGTAGGTCTTTGCGTTAGATTCGCCTTCGTTGTAAATGAACGATGACTTGACCACGCCGGCTTCAATGTCTTGGTGGATGTTTTCGAGTGCTTCGAGGTGAGAAAGGTCATCGCCGTGCTCGACCGCTTCCTCGATGTGGTGAAGATCATCTGAGATGAACGAAATTATCTTGTTCAGCGGTACTCGAGCCTGTTCGCCGCGACCCAGCGGAACGATAGCGCCATCGAAGGCTACAAATGGCTCGGTGCCGTGCTCTTCTAAGAGGTGCACCAGAGCGAGGGCTTCGACTTGTTCATCACTGTAATCAGGATGATCGGCGTGTACTTCTTCTTCGATAGATTCAGCGTGGTGTTGTACCCACTGTTCGATCGACTCGATTTTGCCAATCGAACCAACACCGGGAAGAATTCCAACCCAGTTGATGATCATTACAACGAGGAAGATCGTGGTGATAAGAAGTAGGAACCGTCGACCTGCCTTGGGAGTTCCACCAGCAACACCGTCAACAGTGTTTGAGAAGAACTCGTAGATCATCTCCATCAGGTTCTGCCAACCGGATGGAACGTCTTTAGGCTTTCGGCCAGCTCGCCACGCTACGAATAGAAGTGCGAGGCCACCGACCCAGAACATGATCGTCGAGTTAAGGAGAGGATATCCGCCGATAGAGGCGACCTGTTCGGCCGGGACGGAAATGAATGGAATCGGTCCGCCCAAAAAGCCCAAACCGAAAGATGCACCGAGTGCTCCTCCGGCCACGGAGACCAGAAGCACCGCAACAGCGGCGATGGCGATTACAAGTAGTTTGGGATTAGAAAGGAGCTTTCCCAATCGTTGTATACCTGATTCTCTTTCGTTCTCTGTTGGCTGTTACCGCCCTCTTCGTATCGCGCTGAGAAGTCGGATCATGCCAACGAATGCCGTCAGCACGCCCAACACCAGCCCTAATAATGTGAGGACAGGAGCCGTATCAAATTGTCGATCGAGCCAATACCCGCCGTAGGCTCCAAGGGCGATGGCGATACCGACAAACCAGCCGATTCCGCCCACTCTCCCCAGCAACACAATGGTTGCGGGCCAGCCACTCTTCGCACGTTCTGTGGAACCACGTGATGAACTTCCGTTTTCGCTGTCGTTATTTAGCGATTCTGGTTCGTCCGGCACAGGCAATCCCCTGCTCTAAATGACCGATTGTGCATGCTATCACGAACCCTTCAAAATCAAAACGGGAATTCCACGTAACAGGCTCATTTCGCAAACCACTTTGCCCGGCCAACAGGCAACCCGACCAACCCTGCGACACTGAAACAATCTTGAAACAAGACTTAACACGGGCTTTAAGAGAAAAAAACCGCTTATCACGAGGCTCATATTCGACCAACCGCATCGCGCCATTTGGGCCGATCAGCTACCCGCCACAGGCTCGTCACCACCAGGTTTCCCGCCTTCGGGATGATCGTCATGACCACTTGGTGTATCCATATCGCCAAGATCAAGCGACTCGATAAAGTCGGTGAACGCCGAAAGTTTCTCGCGCTCTTCATCACCAATCGGGCCGCCCACCTTACTCGTCGGAGTCGCGCCCGCTGCATCATCTCCAACTGTAGCCAGCCCGCTCTCTTTATCCAGGCGAACTCCACACTTCTCCATAACTTCAGGAGCAGCGAATATCTGAACGCTAGCTCGAACAGCAAGTGCCAGAGCATCGGAAGGGCGTGCATCGATCTCGACCGTCTTGTCACCCTGCCTAACAACAATAGTTGCGTAGTAGGTGTCGTTCTCCATGCTCGAAACAACAATGTGATCAATCACACCGCCAAGATCTTTAATGGAGTTGTGCAACAGGTCGTGCGTTAAAGGACGCGGAACCGAAACCTCTTGCAGGCGAACGGCAATCGCATCGGCTTCGGGTGGCCCAATCCAGATCGGAAGATAACGGCCGGCATCCTTCTGCTTCAAAATCACGACGCGCTGATGGTTAAGCAAGCTAACCCGAATGCTATCTATTACAAGCTCCATCATTTTGAGAGCCCCCATTCTTGCGCCAGTTCAACCGTCCGTTATTAACAGGCCTATTCCTAAGTACGCCCAAGGTTACACCGAGTACATCTTCACCGAGCAGTCGAAACGTCACTCATCAAGAAGATTCTGCAGGTGATTCCAGCTCATCGGCAGTATCGGCAGTGCCGACATTTTCTTCAACATCACCCGATTGCGAGCCTGCAGCCGCTGCGATACGAGATACCGTCCTGCGCTCTGCGTCTCGCCGGCTCAGCATTATCCGGCGTTCGCACTTCAAACACTTCAGTCTGATGTCAGCACCAATGCGATAAACCTCCCACTCGCTGCCACCACATGGATGTGTACGTTTAAGGGTTATACGGTCGCCAACGTTAAAAGGAGTTCCCGACATTCTTGCTGTGCCCTGTCTGCGATTACTCGGACTACTCGAGTGTTACCGATTGCGAGTCAATACGGTTCGAATCGAGTGCTTCGTTTAGCTGGTCCCGCAGCAGCCTGGCAGCCTTTTGGGCTTCAGCATCGAAATCTTCAGGATTCCTCGATGCGTAGATGATCCCACGAGACGAGTTCACCAAGAACCCGCCACCGCGATCGTTCGCACCTGCTCGAGCCGTATCTTCGGCTACACCACCCTGAGCACCGACACCCGGTATAAGGAAGTGAGGCTCGGGGTGCCTCGCCCTAAGTGCCCGCAAATCGTCGGGATAAGTAGCGCCCACAACCAGACCAACGTTTTCCGATCCGGCCCAGCGATCTGCCATATCGGCCACCCGGTCAAACACCTGGGTTCTGCCCTCGGTGCGATCCACAACCAGATCCTGAATATCGCGTGAAGTCGGGTTCGACGTTCGACAGACTATGTATACGCCTCGACCCGGATACTGCAGAAACGGCTCAATCGAATCGGCGCCCTGATAGGCGTAGACCGTCGCAATGTCCACATCCCAAACCTCGAACATGGCCGTTGCGTATGCGGTCGCGGTTGTCGAAATATCACCACGCTTTCCATCGCCAACAATCACATGATCGGGAGCAACGTCTCGAATGTGCTGGATGGTCTTTTCGAGAATCCGAAAACCTTCAATGCCCATCGCTTCGTAGTAAGCAAGCTGGGGTTTGAAAGCAGAAACAAAATCTTTGGTGGCATCGACGATCGCGCAGTTGAATGCCAGAACATCGCCGATGGGCACACGTTCAGGTGTTGGGTCCAGACCCACACAAACGTAACTACTCATCTTCGCTGCCGCTGTATCCAGCCTCTCGAACATCGTCTCCACATGCGCCTCCAAAAGCTTTAGTCTGTGTTTACGCCATCAGGCGAATTTTGCTATCAAAATTATCGCACATCCGGGCTATTAGTTGCCTCGATTACCAGCAACCGGGCAATTGTCATGCTGAATTTATTTCAGTATCTTTCTCTTCGTTTGCTCCGGGCGTCGTAGGACGACTTGGTCGCCGCTGCAATCCACCCTCCCTCAATCCCTCCCGAAGGAGGGAGGCAGGACCAACCACCCAGCATGCCAACCAACCCCACAACAACCGATCTCCTCGAAATCTACGACCGCCTCCTCGCCAAAACAGGCCCACGAAACTGGTGGCCGGTTAAATACGACTCAGGAACCCGCGCCAACTTTGAAATAGTCGCCGGAGCAATCCTCGTCCAGAACACCACATGGAAGAATGCCGAACGCGCTCTGGCGAACCTGCACAAAGCAAATATCTGGGGATACACGGCGGTGCACGAAGCTCCCGACAGCGATCTGGTCGAAGCCATCCGATCATCCGGCTACTACAACACCAAAACAACAAAGCTCAAAGCTTTCGCGAAAGTGATGATCGACGAATACAGCGGTTACGATGCAAACCTGTTCGCCTACGAACTACCCGAGCTAAGAACACGCCTGATCAGGATCTACGGAATCGGCGAAGAAACAGCCGACGACATCATCCTCTACGCAGCGAAAAAACCGAGCTTCGTTATGGATAGCTACACCCGCCGCATCGTCGACCGACTCGGCTGGAAGGTCAAAGGAAACAAGTATGCTGACTACCAGCACCTGTTCGAGTCGAAGCTCGACACCGATGTCGAAATGTGGGGCGAATTCCACGCCCAACTCGACGGCCACGCAGCCCGAACCTGCCGCAAGTTAAACCCGCTCTGCAGCGAATGTGTCCTGCTCGATCTCTGCCCGACCGGACAAAAAGTCATCGGCTGACAAAGACGCGCGCCCCTCTTCTGTCATTGCGAGGAGGAACGACGTGGCAATAGCGGTCAATGAGTCACGAGTATTCGATTCAGCCAGGGGTGCGCGCGGCAAAAAGGGTGAAAAAGATACTGAAATAAATTCAGCATGGCAGGATTCGGGATCGAGGAGCGCGACAGCCACCGTACTCCACGACGAACCAGCACCCCAGCAACCCAACCACCACCACCCGATCCTCCAAGAAAAAGTGGCACTGCCACCTAGCTGGGCGGACCTGCAATTGGGACCAGCTGGGCGGCGAAGAACGAAACATCTTTGTGCTCGCTACCCGGTGGGAACTCGATAACAACAGAAGTCGGGAAACCGAATATCGAATCGAACCCCAGAGAAACTCGCGCCGGCTCGCTCTCAATCGCCTCCCGAATAACTCTGAACAAACCGTCGATCGTGTAGTACGAATCCATATTCGGCTCGGCGGGCACTTCTAAGCCAGCAGGCTCAGTCCCATCAGTCTTCACAGCGTTATCGGCCCAGTTCACTATTTCGAGCTCGTCCTTGATCACCCGCACTTCGACGTTGGCGCGCTCATATGCGAACTCTCCAACGTTCCACTGGAAGCCGAACTTGTAGTTACTGCTCGGGCGGGTAGCCCAGAGCTGGCGGTGTAAATCGATACCAAGCAGCATCGCCGTCTTTCGATCTACCTCCGCACCTTCAGGCAATATCGGCGAAGTTTCGCCAGATGTAGCGCCGGAAGTGGTGTCTACAGAAGAAGCAACAGTTGGTCTTGGAGTTGGCACTAGAGTTCCTGTCGGTTCTGGATCAGACGAGCAAGCGGCAAGAGCAATTGCGAGTACACCGATGAGCGCGGCGAGCGAAGCAGTTCGTTTCATATGAGTAGGGATTCGGATTCTCAAGCGTCGAACACGTCGACACTGCTGGATTTGAATACTAAAAATACGTCGTTACCGACACTAATTCCAAGTTCATTTAGTGCGTTTTCGGTCAACTCGACAATGAATTTCTGACCAATATCGACTTCAACGAATATCATTTCGTGACTGGACCACACCTCGGAAACTCTTCCTTTAAAGATATTCCTCGCCGAAAGGTTTTCCGGTTGTGTGGCGCCCAGAATTATTTGGTTTGCACCAAGTGAAACGACAACTCTGTCGCCAGGTTTTTTATTTTGGTGACGAGTTGAGATATCAACATCGCCAACTCGCACAGTCGTTAGCTGCCCTGTCGATTCGCCAATAACACCATCAAGAATATTCTCAAATGCATCGATGTCGCCCCCCGCAACAGCAGCGCCGAGCAGCAGCGCCGAGGGTCGGTCGAAGGATTCGACCTTGCCTTCTCGCAGCAACATCGCTTTTGAAGCGATGGAAACCACCTCTGATATTGAATGCGACACGTAGATCATCGGAATCTCGAATTCGGTGTGTACGCGTTTAAGGTAATTCAGTATCGAACCTCGCCTGGCAGCATCGAGCGACCCAAGCGGTTCGTCGAGTAGTAGAAGTCGCGGCGAAGTAGCCAGTGCCCGAGCAATCGCCACACGCTGCCGCTCACCACCAGAAATCTCAGATGGCTTTCTGTCCAGTAGTTCTCCCAGTCCAAAAAACTCGGCAAGTTCGAACGGATCAAAACGCCGGTCGCTTTCCGATATCAACTCCCAACCGAACTCGATATTTCCAAAAACGCTCAGATGCGGGAACAGCACGCCATCCTGATAAACAGTTCCGATACGACGTCGCTCCGGAGCAACCCACACCTGCCGATCGCTAGCGAAAAGAGGATCGTCATCAATCGCGGTGCTTCCGCTATCTGGGCGTATCGACCCGGCAATGCAATTCAGCAAAGTCGATTTTCCAGCACCCGACGGACCAAACACCGCGGTGATGCCATCACCAAATTCGCCTGCAACATCAAGCGAGAATCCTGGACAACTGAGCTGTATATCGAATGTAATCATCCGGCACGCCCGTTCGGCTGATTCGCATCAATGCCGTTTGCCGAACGCTTCAACAACCAGTTGTGGATTGCTAACGCCACGATGCCCAGTACAACCGAAACCAGCGCCAACCGCCAGGCAGCATCGGTATCGCCAGCCGAAATGCGGGTGAATATCGCCGAAGGCACCGTCTGCGTTCGACCCGGAATATTCCCGGCCACCACTATCGTTGCGCCAAACTCCGAAAGTGCCCGAACGAACCCCAGCAGCACGCCAGCGATTACCCCCCTGTAAGCAAGGGGAAGCGTGATCGTCAGGAACGTCCGCACCGGTCCGCACCCCAGACCACGGGCTGCAACCTCAAGCCGTGGGTCGACACCCGCCAGTGCCGCAGTAAACGAACGAACCACCAGCGGCAACGAAACAATCGCCGCCGCAAGAGCCGCAGCGAGCCACGTAAACGCCAAAGTCGAACCAAAAATCGATTCGCTCAACTGCCCAATCCAGCCGTTAGTTCCCACCACCCACAACAACGCGTAACCGATCACCACCGGGGGCAATGCCAGCGGTAGCGAAACAATCACATCGAGTGCGAACTTGCCCGGAAACTGTTTTCGAACCAACAACCACGCAACGAACATTCCGAGCGGCAGCGTAACCGCAGTAGCAACAAGTGCAATCTGCAGCGACAACGCAACTATGGAAATATCTGAATTCATCGGTATGTTAAAAACGTTTTCGGCGTGTTATTTGCCAGCGCCCAGAAGCTATAGTTTTTCTTTGGCAGCTATCAGTTCGAACCCTGCCGCTTCAAAAATATTACGTGTTTCTAGCATGAACAATATGAAATTAATGAATTCATTTGCTCGCCCATCGCTTTTCCCAGTCCTTATTCCGGTAGCCCCATAGCCTATCGGCGTGTCCCCACTCTCAAGCTCCAACAAAACATGCAAGGACTTACTCTGCGAACTTAAATAGTCGGTCAAATAGACCAAACCGAACTGAGCATTTCCCGATTCAACAGCCGCCAGGGCTGCGCGCACATCCAGAGTAGTCACCAATCGGTCTGATACCAAATCGAACACTTCGGCTTCTAGGAGCGCCTCGGCTGCAAACACTCCAGCAGGTGCAAGATCAGGATCGCCCATAGCAATGCGACCCGGCAAATTCACCAGATCTGTGAGCGAGCCGATTGCGTTCTGATCTCTAGGACCTATAACCACCAGCTTGTTGAATATCTGGTGCTCGTAGCCTCTTCGATACAACTTGCCAGCATCGTCGAGAATCTCACCGGCCTCCCACCCGGCAAGTACAACCCCGTCTGCCGGGGCATCCAGCTTTGCTATCTGGTTCGCCAATGCAAGCGATCCACCAAAACTAAACGAAACCTGCTTCCCCGTCTCGCGCTCATAAACCTCAGCCGATTCAGTCAGCACATCCGAAAGCGAAGCCGCTGCGAATATCAGCGGAACATCGTCGTTCGAGTTCCCACCACACGATGCGATCAGGCCAACGCCCAAAAACGCGAGAATCAACTGAACTAAACGACGATTCAACAAGCGGCTGAAATTTCCTTAGCGAATCAAAGTGAAATCGATAGGCTCTGATAGAATTTACTGGTTGCGGACGTGTGCCGTAGCAGATCCGACTGGATCGTATTTGAACCAGCGCCGTAATTACGGCGAACCATGAGGCACGAATTTGGTAACAGCGAGCGAAGAATACTCCTTCACGAGCTTCTCCAACCTACCCTTCTACACCAAGGTTAACGAACGTTTACTCGACCTTGCAGAAGTCGGCAAGCAGCGGAATATTGTCGACCTCGGATGTGGCACCGGTGGAATCACCAAGCTCATTATAGAACGGCTCCAGTCAGCAAAAGACACCGTCATCTACGCTGTCGACCACTCCACAACAGCCCTCAAAGCTGCTGCCGATGAGATTGGCGACCGCAAGGATGTAGCAATTAACTATGTCCACTCCGAAGCGCAAAACCTGACCGGCGCAGTGAAGGAAAAAGTCGACGCAATCGTCTACTGCAACTCTATTCACTACGTTCCCGACAAGACAGACCTCGTCGCCCAGATCAAAGACAAGCTCCTGCCGAACGGCATATTTGCTTTCAACACATCGTTCTTTGAAGGTTCGCACCCGGAAGACAGCCACGAGTTCTTCCGAAAGTGGATGATGCGATCACTCCGTATTCTCAAGCGTGAACACGGTCTTTCAGCCGACAAATCGGCGAAGGTCGAATCACGAGTACAGCTCAAAGCTCAGGACTACATTGAACTCGTTGAAAATGCCGGGTTCAAAGTGCTGGTCAACGACTTCAACCGAGTCGAAGTTCCGCACGAAGGCTGGCACCACATCTCGGGATTCTCCGACTGGATCGAAGGTGTAATGCCCGGCGTGCCGCTCGACAAAGGCCGAGAAGCACTCCAAAAAGGACTCGCACAAATCTGGGAAGAAATGGAACTCAAAACCATCCCAAGAATCTGGCTTTCGGTAAGCGCCGCTAAAGCTTGAGTCTCAACTAAGCAAACAAAAAATACCCTGTCATTGGCAGGGTATTTTTTTGCTCATCTGGTAGTCGGAGTCTGGTGTAAGCTCGCTAACTACAAACGCTAATCTGGTACACGCCGCACTATCGAGAATAGACATTGACGCCCGATCAAAAAGATCTGTAAAACCTCGCCCAACAGCTCACCGAATTCCTTAAATCAGAACTGGATGAGGCGGTATTTGTTTCCGGTGAATTGACCCGACTTCAAGGCGGATTCGATACCGACACCTACGCGTTCTCAATCGACAACGCCCCCGCTGACTTCCCGCAACACCTCGTTCTGCGTCATTTCCGACATCGGCGTGAATCCGGGCGAGTGGTACTAGAATCCACCATCCAAAACGAAGTGCACAAAGCGGGCCAACCAGTCCCGCGAGTACTGATTGATTCCAGAGATCACTTCCTCAACGATCGCCCGTTTCTACTAATGGAACGACTCGAAGGATCGGGCCTCTAGGGGCAGTTGGAAGACACAGCGGTGCTTCAGCAATTGCCTATCATCCTGGCAAAACTGCAACTTGGTCTCCATCGTATCGACTCTTCAGGTCTACAAAATTGCTCGCAAATTCAGGTGTAGACACCTCGGAGAAGTCAGCCATCACAATGCTGTCTCGTATCGGCAATATTGCCGAAGCAACGAGCGAGCCCGACCTTCTTGCAATCAAATCCTGGCTTGAAGACAACTGGCCATCCCAACCACAAGCAGCTGCCATCTGCCACGGCGATCTCCACCCGGACAACATCCTGTATCTCGACGGTAAAGTAACCGGACTAATCGACCAAGCGGCCCTCACTCGTATGGCCATGTCGATTGGGCCACTTGAACTAGACGCCGAAACAGGGGCCGCAATGCAGCCGCTAGTCGATCAGTTAATCGCGGGGTACCTCGCAACCTATCGCGCGGAAGCCCCACTGGATGACGATCTTCTCGACTACTACGCTACCCTCCGAGCGGCGCGCTCCTACACCAAAGTCATCGGTGCAAGACGAGAAGTCGAGCTGCCATACGTCGCAGGCGACGGCTACCACTGGGCACTGCCTAAGATGTTCTCAGCAATCAGCAACGTCATTGAATCCACAACTGGCGTAAAGCTCAAAACTAGCTAACGCCCAAAGGCCCCAACTACTCGCCGTCCAGATACTCAGCCAGCGTCTTGATGTTGTACGCCTGACCATCCGTTGCACCAGCAAACAAGCCTTCAGCCTCAACAGCGCAACGCGCCGTGTCGATCGACGTGAAACACGGTATACGCTGCATCACAGCAGCACGGCGAATGTGGAACCCGTCCTGCATAGCCGAACGATCACCAGTCACCGTATTCACAACCGCTTTCACAGTACCGTCTTCGATAATGTCGACAACCGTGCGGCCGCTTCTGCTAAGAATCTTCTCGACCTCGTTCACCTCAACACCGAGAGCACGAATCATCTCCGCAGTTCCGCCGGTGGCATAGATCGCGTGACCGGCCTCAACCAGCGTGCGAACCAGTCCAAGCGCATCGGCCTTGTCAGGATCAGCAATGCTCAACAGCACCGCATCTCCGGCAGGAACATTCAGACCCGATCCCAGCAGCGCCTTGGTAATGGCACCATCAAAAGTAGTATCGATGCCCATCACCTCACCGGTCGACTTCATCTCTGGACCCAGATATGTGTCGACCCCGGCAAGCTTCGACATCGAGAACACAGGCGCTTTCACAGCAATCAGATCCTGCTTTTTGGCAAGTCCTCCCGTGTAACCCTGCTCCTTGATCGTCTTGCCACGCATCACTTCAGTTGCGATACGAACCATTGGAATTCGAGTGACCTTCGAAATGAACGGAATCGTTCTCGAAGATCGCGGGTTCACCTCAATAATGTAAATCTCAGGATCACCAGGATTTCGGCTCGCACCACTGGCGTCAAAACCACGATAAGTACCACCACCTGCGACAACGAACTGAATGTTCATCAGCCCAACAATACCCAGAGCAAGCCCGATTCGACGTGTGTAGTCGACAATCGTCTCGACCTCAGCCTCGGTAAGCGACTGCGCCGGGTAAACCGCCATCGAGTCGCCCGAATGAACACCCGCGCGTTCGATATGCTGCATGATTCCGGGAATAAGCACGTCCTCACCGTCACAAACGGCGTCTACCTCAACCTCAAGTCCGGTCAAATAGTGGTCGATCAAAATTGTCTGACCGGGGAAGTCTCGCATCGCCATTTCAAAGTAGCGAATCAACTCAGCGGGAGTCTGAACAATCTCCATCGCCCTCCCCCCAAGCACGTAGCTCGGGCGCACCAGCACCGGGTAGTCAACGTTTCCAGCCACCTGCAGCGCACTCTCCACATCGGAAGCCATTCCGCCCGGGGGCTGCGGCAAACCGTGACGCTGAGTCACCTCTTCAAATCGTCCACGATCCGATGCAAGGTCAATAACATCTGGCGTTGATCCAAGAACCGGAAGATCGGCTACTCCCAGCGACTGCGAAAGGTTGATCGCAGTTTGGCCACCGAACTGAACCATGGTCGAAGGAAGCTCGCCGTCGCCACCCTCGTTTTCGATAATGTCGCGAACACTCTCTTCGTCGAGAGGCTCGAAGTAGAGTCGATCTGACGTATCGAAATCGGTCGAAACGGTTTCAGGATTCGAGTTGATCATCACCGACTCAACACCCGATTTCTGCAACGCCCACGCAGCGTGCACCGAGCAGTAGTCGAACTCAATCCCCTGCCCGATTCGAATCGGTCCACTGCCCAAAACAATCGCAGTCTCGCGACCCGTCGGAATCGCCTCATTCTCCTGCTCATACGTCGAGTAGAAGTACGGTGTGACAGCCTCAAACTCACCGGCACATGTGTCGACCATCTTGTAGACCGGCTTGAGCCCCCACTCCTTGCGCATGGTGCGAACCTGCTCGGGAAGATAGTCGGCAAGCGTGCCGATCTGAGCGTCCGAGAATCCCATGCGCTTGGCGCGCCGCATCAGATCAGGCGTGATCTCTTCTGCAAGCAACGTGCGTTCCATTCCGACAATGCGCTGCAAAGCACGGGTGAACCACGGATCTACGCCTGTTTCGAGTGTTACCGATTCCGCTGTCCTACCGCCACGTATCGCAGCGATCAGCTTCCACAATCGGTCATCATCAGCCAGCAGATCCGGCGGACCCTCGCCATCCCAATCGGGGTTCTCCCACAACAGCGATCCACGGCCGTTCTCCATCGAACGAACAGCCTTTTGCAGCGCTGCTTCAAAAGTACGGTCGATCGCCATCACCTCACCGGTGGCCTTCATCTGGGTTCCAAGCGAACGGTCACCCATCGGGAATTTATCGAACGGCCAGCGCGGGATTTTCACGACGCAGTAGTCGAGTGCAGGCTCGAAAGCTGCCGTCGTCTTCTGGGTCACAGCATTTGAAATCTGATCAAGCGTCTTGCCGAGTGCGATCTTGGTAGCAACTCGCGCGATCGGGTACCCGGTCGCCTTCGACGCCAGCGCCGATGAACGACTAACACGAGGGTTCACTTCGATGACGTAGTACATCGACCCCTCTTCGTCGTACCCGGCTCCCTCACCGACCACCTCGGCAACCATTGTCGAAGGGCGATATGCGAGCTGAACGTTGCAGCCACCCTTGATATCCAGTCCGGAAATGATGTTCAGCGATGCTGTGCGAAGACGCTGGTAGTCCTTGTCGTTGAGTGTCTGACTCGGAGCCACAACGATCGAGTCGCCAGTGTGCACGCCCATCGGGTCGAGGTTCTCCATGTTGCAGATCGTGATGACGTTTCCGTCGCCGTCACGCATCACTTCGTACTCGATCTCTTTCCAACCGAGCAACGACTGCTCGATAAGAACTTGCCCCACTTTGGAAGCAGCGATTCCGCCGGTTGCGATCTTGCGCAGTTCGTCTTCGTTCTGGGCAATTCCACCACCGGTTCCGCCAAGCGTGTAGGCAGGGCGAACCACCGCGGGGTAGCCGATTTTGCGACCAGCCTCAACGGCGTCTTCAACGGTTTCTACAGCAAACGAAGGCAGTACCGGTTCACCGAGTCGAGTGAGCAAGTCGCGGAACTGCTCACGGTCTTCGGCCATCTCGACCGAGGCTACCGATGTGCCGAGCGCCTTGACGTTGTACTTCTCAAGAATGCCACCTTTTTCAAGGTCGACTACGAGGTTCAGCCCGGTCTGCCCACCCATCGTTCCGAGAATGCCATCCGGACGTTCTCTGGCGATGATTCGCTCGAGCACCGGCACCGTCAATGGCTCAATGTAAATGCGATCGGCCATGTCCTCGTCGGTCATGATCGTTGCGGGATTCGAGTTGACCAGCACGACTTCGACGCCCTCTTCACGAAGCGATCGGCAGGCTTGCGTGCCCGCATAGTCGAACTCTGCTGCCTGCCCAATAATGATAGGACCCGAACCAATAACCAGTACCTTCTTGGGCATCTCAGCCGTCGTTATTTTTTTTGGCACGCCGTTCGTCAATCAACTCTCCAATGTGCCGTTGGCACTTCTCAATATCCGCAACCAATACCCCCTCTCCACGGGGAGAGGGTTGGGGTGAGGGGAAAGACCCTAACCAGCAAACAAGTCTTCAAACCTCAAAAGCAACAAACCAACCCGAAGCCCTACCGCTCGACTCCACCAACAGCTCCCGACGTCTCAGAAAACGTGCCAATGGCACCTTGAATCAAACCCACAAACCGATCAAACAAATACTCGCTGTCGTGCGGACCCGGCGACGCCTCAGAGTGGTACTGAATCGTCATGATCGGCAGATCACGATGACGCAAGCCCTCAACCGTCTGGTCGTTCAAATTGATGTGGCTAACTTCCATCTCATCAGAAAGCCCGGCTGGATCAACCGCATAACCGTGATTCTGGGCCGTCACGTAAACACGACCCGACTCCAGATCCTTCACCGGCTGGTTTCCGCCACGATGCCCGAAGTGCAGCTTGAATGTCGAAGCACCAAACGCCCGAGCGATCACCTGATGACCAAGGCAAATCCCCATAATCGGAACCTTGCCCGCAAGGCCTTTAGCCGTAGCGACCGAGCGATCCAACAGTTCAGGATCACCAGGTCCGGGTGAAAGCATCACACCGTCTGGATTGTGACCCAGAATGTCTTCGGCGGTAGCATCGTCCGGAACAACAATCACCTCGCAACCACGAGCACGCAGCGAACGCAGAATGTTCAGCTTCACGCCATAGTCGTTGACCACAACCTTCATGTAGTTGTCGCCAAGATCGCGCTGGCCAATCCCACGTTCAACGTCGATTCCCATGCCACCCTGACGGGCGCGCCCGCGCAAATCGAAAAACGCCCGTGACTTTTCGCCAGCGTCACCGTTCCATGAGTAAATATCGTCGGTCGAAACCCTGCCAACCACGTCGAACTCGCCATAGCGAGGCGCCTTCGCCAGAGTCGCCAGCGCAGCTTCAACATCCTCGTTCGGAGTGATAATCCCCATCATCACACCTGCCGAACGCAGCTTGCGGGTGATCGCCCGTGTGTCAACTCCCGAGATTCCCGGAATGCCGTTTTCAAGCAAATAATCGTGAACCGTGCCTTCTGATAGCGGGTGGGAAGGCTCTTCACAGTCTTCTCGAACAACGAAGCCGTTCACCTGAATTCGAGTCGACTCAACATCGGCTTCGCTCGTGCCGTAGTTGCCGATCATCGGGTAGGTCGGAACGAGAATCTGACCACCGTATGAAGGGTCGGTCAGCATCTCCTGATATCCGGTCATTGCCGTGTTGAACACAACCTCGCCGGTCGTTTCACCCTCGGCACCCAAGCGTTGCCCCGGATACACCGAACCGTCCTCAAGCACCAGATAAACATTCTCGCGAACATCATTCATTGACCAGCTCCAGCCTTCACGCCCTCAGAAAACGTGCCAATGGCACCACGAAGATCGAACACGGTCTCTCCCTGATAAATCGTCGTAACAACACGCCCCGTAAGTTCCACACCTCGCAAGGGCGTATTCACACTCTTCGAAGCGAACTCGTTAGGATCCACAACCCACTTGCTCCCCGGATCTATGATCGCAACGTCCCCAGAAAAACCCTTCTTCAGAGAACCGAGGTCACGACCCAATATCGTAGCCGGACCCGCCGTCAACGATTCGATCAATCGCTCAATTGATATTTTTGAAGCATCTACCAACCCAAACACCGAAGCGAACGCCGTTTCGAGAACGTTGATGCCGTGCGCAGCCTCGTCATATGTGCACACCTTGTCGGTCGCAGCATGCGGTGCGTGATCGGTCGCGATGATGTCGATCAGTCCTTCACTCAACGCCTCGATAACTGCTTCAACATCTGCGCGACTTCGAAGTGGAGGATTCACCTTTGTGTTCGTGTCGTACGCCTCTGACCCCACCTGCGCAGGAATCTCGCCCTTCAGCCCAAACACCCACTCGTCGTTGAGCGTCAGGTGATGCGGCGTAACCTCGGCGGTAACGTTCACTCCACACTCTTTCGCCGAACGAAGCGCCACCAACGATCCAATCGTAGAAATATGTGGGATGTGAAGGCGTGCTTTTGTCAGATCAGCCAGATGTAAATCACGTGCGACCATCGCCGTTTCGGCCTCAGCAGGCACACCAGCAAGTCCCAGGCGAGTAGCAACCAGTCCGGCGCTCATCACTCCGCCAGCGCCGATTTTCTTGTCCTCGGCATGATTGATGATCGGCAGTCCGAGCTCCACCGAATACTTCAGTGCCTGACGCATCAGGTTGGCATCGGCAACCGGGTTTCCATCGTCGGAAAAACCAATCACTCCGGCCTCAGCAAGCTCGCCCATCGGAGCCAGCTGTTTGCCGTGTTGACCAACTGAAATCGCACCGATTGGCAGTACCCGAACCACTCCGTCAGCAGCAGCCCGTCTCATCACATCTTCAACAACCGCTGCTGAATCCTGAACCGGATCGGTGTTAGGCATTGCGCAGACCGTCGTAAACCCACCGTGTGCCGCGGCGCGTGTGCCAGAAACGATCGTCTCTTTCCACTCCTGCCCGGGATCTCGAAGGTGGGTGTGCAGATCAACAAATCCCGGCGAAACGATCTTGCCCGAAGCGTCGATCACTTCGTAATCGTCATACGCGTTGTCCGATGAAGAACTGGCAACGCCAGTGATTTTTCCGTTTGAAATCAGGACGTCCACCACCCGATCGATCCCCTGAACCGGGTCGATTACTCTTCCGCCTATTATTGCCAGTTTTCTGGCTGCCAAATGCGTTTCCTTTTCCTTCTAAATCTGCCTAAGCCTGCGCCTGAGCTTCGTCGCCGCCACCGGCAAGCCGGGTCGACTTACCCGGTGCGCAAAGCGTGTACAAAACCGCCATCCGCACCGCCACGCCGTTTCGCACCTGCTCCTCAACAACGCTCTGTGCGCCATGAGCAACCTCACTCGAAATCTCAACACCCTCGTTCATCGGACCCGGGTGCATCAAAAGCGCACCATCGTTCGCCAGTGCCATGCGCTGGGCGTTGATGCCCCAACGATCCGAGTACTCCCTAAGACTCGGCAAGTGCCCGGCGTCCTGCCGTTCCTGCTGAATCCTGAGTGCCATCACAACATCAGTGGAATCAATCGCCTCGTCCACGTTACGAGCAAGCTTCAATCCGCCAAATCCAGTCTCCGAACCCAGCGTCGAATCCAGCTGCCATTCGTCGGGAATCAGCGTGTTCGGACACGAAACCGTGACCTCAGCACCCATCTTCTGGAAGGCGATGATGTTGGATCGAGCAACCCGGCTGTAAAGAACGTCTCCAACAATTGCGATCTTCTTGCCAGTGAGATCGCCGACGTGACTTCGCACCGTGAACAGATCCAGTAGCGACTGCGTCGGGTGCGCGTGCGTCCCGTCGCCAGCGTTCACGACCGAAGCGTCAGTGTGATTAGAAATAAAGTACGGTGCGCCCGAGTGCGGGTGGCGAACAACAAGTGCATCGATCTGCATCGCCTGCAAAGTCTTCACCGTGTTGAGCAGCGATTCACCCTTCGAAACACTGCTTGCCGAAGCCGTCACGTTTATAACGTCGGCGCCGAGAATCTTCCCCGCCTGCTCGAATGACACGCGTGTACGCGTGGAGTTCTCGAAGAACATCGTGATGATCGTCTTGCCACGAAGAGCAGGAGTCTTGCGAACATCCCTGCCGATTATTTCGAGCATGCCTTCAGCGCTGTCGAGAAGATCCGTGATCTCAGCGGCCGTCAGATCGTCCAGATCCAGAAGGTGTTTACGCGGTGGCAATGCCACATTTTCCTGCGAAGCTACCTGTGCAACCTCGTGGTCAGATTTTGCACCTGTAGCGGCGCCGTTTCCTGCAGTAGTCGTCGGATTTGTCATTAGCTCTCACGTCCCAGTACAACGGCATCATCACCATCGATTTCGGTCATTCGAACCTGCACACGCTCGCCGCGCGCAGTGGGAATATTCTTGCCAATAAAGTCGGGGCGAATCGGGAGTTCACGGTGTCCACGATCCACCAGCACAGCCAGCTGAATTCGACTCGCCCTGCCGAAGTCCAGCAAAGCCTCCATCGCAGCGCGAATCGTGCGACCCGTATACAGAACATCGTCTACGATCACGACCGGCTTGCCGTCGACGCTCGTGGGAATATCGCTGGGAAGCAGCGGCTGGCCCGAAGCCACATCGGGATCATCCCGCCACAAACGTGGATCGAGAGTGCCCACAATCGGGCTAAACCCTTCGATGCGTTCAATATTCTCTGCGAGCCTGCGTGCCAAATGCACGCCACGGGTTTGAAGACCCACTAATACAAGATCGGTAGAAGCACGGTTCTGTTCGAGAATTTCGTGTGAAATCCTCGTCATCGCCCTTCTAATATCGTCCTGCGTAAGCAGAACTCTGCCGATCTCGTTCGTCACACCGTTTTCCTTGTCATCCTGAGCCCGAGTGCGAATGCACGCCCGAACTAAAAACCCACAAAAAAATCCTTGCCGTGCTGACAAGGATCGGTGACGCGCTCTGCGTGACATGTTTGCGATAGAGACCTCGTGCGGCGTGTTACTGCAATCAGAGGCATCAAAGCGGATTCCCTTGCCAGCCTCACTGGACTGGATTTAAAGGCCCACAAATATTCAGTTCTTAACGTCTAAAGCTACCACTAACCAGCATTAATCACAACGATTGAGGGGTTAACTAAAAGGGTCATATCACTTTCCGTGTTAGCAATCAGTACAACCAATTAACACTGTCATCCTGATGAAAATCAGGATCTGTGCCGACGCGCCAACTACGTACCGACCCAGCCAACCACAGCCCCACCGAAAATATCTCCACTACGGTCGAGAAATAGGGCGCCAACGCCCTCTAAAGCATCACCCAATCACCACTCTCATCTTCAGCCCGAGCCACCGCTCGCCACGATCTCGGGCACAGCTTCAACCCGCATACACAGCGCACCGATTGCATCCGGCGTTTGCGCACGATCAGCACCTTGCAGTGGCCACACTTCGACAGATACCTCACCTGTGAACTCCACTGCTCAGTCGTCACATCCACATAACGCCGTGGCTTCGCACCAATCTCACCACAAACCGCACGAAACTCCCTGCCGTGCGCACTCGGCTTATCGCCCCACCGTGCATGAACGATAGCGTGGGCAACTTCGTGAAGCACCACCTGCCGAATATCGTCTTCTTCTCCCATCGCAAGCAGGCGAGATGAAATAGCGATCTGCTTGCGGGAAGGCATGTACGAACCCAGCGTTCGGCGCATCCGACCCGACACCCGAACCGCCGGAAGCTCAAGCGCCGGCTCATGTGCATCAAGAGTCGCTCGAATCAGCAAATCAACGGCGGCTGCAGTCGGCTTTCCAACAGGCTTCTGCTCCAGATCAAACGCCAGCTGCCGCGACTCGGTTTCAGAAACAAATCCGCCACTTCCAGGCGCAAGCGTCACATGCGCAAGCTCACTAGCTTGATCGACAACACGCCGTATGGTTTTGCGAACTGAAAATGGGATGCGGTGACTCTCCGAAACGAGATTTCATGCCAGAACAAAATTGAGTATCTGAATTCCCCTCGTTAAAAAGCATGCGAAGAATCTCACCGATAACCGATTATTCGAAACGAACTACGAGAAGCGCGCCAACGAGAACCCGCTAATATCCACCGGCGATTCAGCCCCAACGGCCAGCGCCGCCGTAGCAATACCCATCACAGGCCCAAGCGCAATACCCTGCCGACCGCCACCCGTAGTGATCACCAGCCCCTCGGGTCCAGCCTCACCATCGATAACCGGCATCTTGTCAGGGGTCATAGGACGCAAACACGCCGTCTGCTGAACAAGCTCAGCGTCCTCTAAATAAGGGAGCATCCCAACAGCCGAACCGACAATCCGGTCCCGAGCCGCCTCCGTCGTGTGATCGTCGAAGCCCACCTCTTCCTCAGTGGTCCCAACCCACAACAACCCATCTTCCTTAGTAGTCGCGTAATCGGTGTCCCACCACAAAGAAACCTTCACCGGAGGTCCCGGAGCATCCAAGCGAAGGATCTGCCCCTTAAGCGGAGACACCGGAACATCCACACCTACACCAGCCAGCAGCTGTGAACTCCACGGACCAGCAGCAGCCACAACTACATCCGCCTCAAACGTCTGCTCACCAGCAACCACACCCGTCACCCGGCCACCACTAACAGCGATCTCCGTAATCTCACGATTCACCATCTGGGCGCCCCGCTGCTCAGCGGCCTGCCACAACGAAAGCGTCAGCTTGTAGGGATCGACCTGGTACGCCTCACCAAAATAAAGGGCGCCCAGAACGTCACCTGAAATACGTGCATCGATATGGCTCAGTTCACCAAGCCCAAGCCACCGCACATCAAACGAAAAGTCGCCAGCGTACGAATCGTAAACCCGGAGCATCGCAGCCGCTTCTGCCTCATCTTTAACCAGCTTTACCGAAGCTTTGCGTTCGAAATTCATACTCCCAACACCAACGCCATTTGCCAGCTCGGTCGCAAGGTCACGGTGCAGTGAAATCGAATAGTTCGATAGAACCTCGTACTCAGCCTGTCGTGATCCACGAATAACTGGAACGATCCCGCCCAGTGCGAAACCTGAAGCATGGGAAGCCAGCGAGACACGCTCGAAAAGCGTTACATCGTGCCCCTCCTGCGTAAGGTAATAGGCAGTCGAGCAGCCAGCAATGCCGCCGCCAATGATCGAGATTTTCATCGGCAGCGATCAGATCTTGATGCAAATGTGAACAGCAACGGAAGCAATGACCGGATCTACGACTTGAAAGCCGCGTAAATCTCATCACCACGACGCTGGCGACGTCGAGCCACGCCAGTTTCCTGCGCAACTCTCGCCACGCCACGAGCAACCCGCTTGGCAACATTCTTATCGAACACACTCGGAATAATGAAATCCTCAGAAATGTGCGAATCCGGAATCACCCCCGCGATGGCAACCGCAGCGGCAACCTTCATCTCGTCATTGATCCTCGAGGCACGCACATCGAGCACCCCCCTGAACAAACCGGGGAAGCAAAGCGAGTTGTTCACCTGGTTCGGGTAGTCGGTTCGACCCGTCGCCATCACTCGAACATTCTCGGAAACTTCTTCCGGCCAAATCTCCGGGTCGGGATTCGAAAGAGCGAACACAATAGCGTCAGAACTCATCTTCTCAAGCTGCTCACGTGTAATCAGACCCGGACCCGCCAACCCCAACATCATGTCGGCTCCAACCAGTCCTTCAGCGAGAGTTCCAGTGAAGTTGTCGTTGTTCGTGTTATCGGCAAACCACTGCTTCATCGTGTTGTCACCGTAGTCACGGCCACGATCCAGCGCACCCTGGCGGTCAAATCCAATGATGTTCTGCACACCATAGCTCTGCAGAATCTTGGTGCACGCAGTACCCGCAGCACCCACACCAGCTACAACTATCTTCAAATTTTCCGGGCGCTTATCGACGATCTTTAAAGCGTTGATCAAGCCAGCCAACACAACAACAGCAGTACCGTGCTGGTCATCATGGAAAACAGGTATATCAAGCTCGGCTCGCAGACGATCTTCGATCTCGAAGCAGCGAGGCGCACTTATGTCTTCCAGATTGATTCCCCCGAAGCCCGGAGCCAACGCCTTCACAATAGCGATGATCTCTTCGGTGTCGTTGGTATCGAGAACAATTGGCCATGCGTCGACCCCGCCGAACTCCTTGAACAGCAGTGCCTTTCCTTCCATAACCGGAAGTGAAGCTGCGGGACCGATATCGCCAAGACCCAGCACCGCCGACCCATCTGAAACAACGGCAACCGTGTGCCCCTTACCCGTGAGCGCCCAAACGGCTTCCGGATCGTCGTGAATCGCCATGCAAACACGACCCACTCCCGGCGTGTACGCCTTCGACATGTCGTCACGAGTTGTGACAGCTACCCGTGAACGCATTTCGATCTTGCCACCTACGTGCAGCAAGAAAGTCTGATCAGAAACACTGCGGACCTTTACGTTCTCGACAGCCTTGATCGCATCAACAACTTCAATGGCATGTTCGTGACCCGCGGTGTTAACGGTGAAGTCGCGAACCATTTCGCCCTTCGAAGTTTGCACCACGTCCACACCCTGAGCACTTCCGCCGGCCGCACCGATTGCCGAAGTGATCTTGCCCAACATTCCGGGTACGTTCGGATACTCGGACCTAACCGTGATGCTGTATGCAACGCCCGGTGTTCGTTCTGCCATTATTTACTCGCTCCAGATTCTGCAACTAAAGATGCATTAAAACTGCCACATCATTAGAGAGATTTACATGAGAAATACATTCATTAATCGGCCGTCTCGTGCCGTAAAAATTCCACGCGAATTCTAACAGCCACCTCCATTGCGCAACTTAGTGTGAACTCACCAATAGATGGAATTAAACACACGCTCATAAAAACACCCCCCTCAACATACCCTCGAAAGATATTCGCGTACGGTAGTCTGAATGGCGTCAATTCGACAACTGTACGGAGTAAATAATGGCAGACACGGTACGCCCAACAATTAGAGGAAGATTCACAACCTGTGAATTGGTAAAGCGCGAAGAACTAACCGAAGACCTCGTGAAATTCTGGATTAAGCCTGCCCAGGAATTTGTTTTCAAGCCAGGCCAGTACTGCACTATCGGCGTCGATGGCATCGAACGGCCCTACTCAATTTCGTCTTCACCCGACGAAGAATTCATCGAGCTGTTCATCGAGATTGTTCCTGTTGAACATGGCGGTCACCTCACCCCGCTTCTGGATCACCAGAAAGTCGGTGCAGAAATGACCTTGCGACCACGCGCCAAGGGCATTTTCGTGCTCCAGCCACGGTTCAAACATCACATCTTTGTTGGCACCGTTACCGGCGTCGTTCCTTATATCTCAATGCTCCGAAAATTCCTGAACGACCCGGCATGGCCAGAGCCCGCCGAAGGAGTCGCCCGCGAGGACTACATGTTCCACGTTTTGGAAGGCGCAAGCTACCTCGACGAATTCGGTTACGACGAAGAACTCACCGAACTGGCCGCCCAGCACGATTTCATCCACTTCTACCCTTCAGTTTCACGCCCCACCGAAGAGCGAAACGCTGCATGGACCGGCGCCAAACGCCGAATCAACCTGCTTGTTGAGGACTACCTCGAAAAGCTCGGCGTCGACCCCAAGGAAACCTGCGTCTACGCCTGTGGACACCCGCAGATGATCGAAGACGTCGGCGAACGCATGGAACCCACCGGCTACTTCTTCGTAGAAGAACGCTTCTGGAAAGAAGACGAGTAGGGATTTCTTCTCCCTCACCCCAATCTGCCATCCTGACATCCTCGAAGCACGGCAGGACAGCACGCCACCTGGACGCCACACGCTCATTTGCCCTTTATACTCGCGCGTCTAAATATTTCTCAAAATAAAACAATGCAGCGCTAGCACCAGCCAGTAACCAAAGGAAACTCAAAAAATGGCAGAACAAATCGGATTCGTCGGCCTCGGAATCATGGGCAAGCCAATGGCCAAAAACCTGGTCAAAGCCGGCTTCGCAGTAACCGTTTACGATGCCTTTTCCTCGGAAGCTATGGACGAAGTGGTCGCAGAAGGCGCAACCGCTGCATCATCGTCGACGGAAATCGCCCAGAAGTGTGATGTAACAGTGGTCATGGTTCCAGACGGGCCCGACTCCGAGGCCGTTGTGCTCGGCGAAAACGGCCTGCTCGACGGCGCTTCTGCCGGCGACCTGATCGTCGATATGTCATCGATCGCTCCAAGCTACTCACAGTCGATCCAAGCAGCATGTGCCGAGAAGGGTGTTAGCTTCATCGACGCTCCCGTTTCAGGTGGTGAGCCATTCGCCATCTCCGGCGACCTCGCAATCATGGTCGGCGGTAACGCCAACGACTTCGAACGAGCAAAGCCGCTGTTCGATGTGACTGGTAAGTCCAGTGTTCTCTGCGGAGCCATCGGTGCCGGTAACGTCACCAAGCTCGCCAACCAGATCGTCGTCGGTGCAAACATTCACGCCCTCGCCGAGGCTCTCGTTCTCGCAACGAAGGCAGGGGTAAACCCGGAGACCGTGTTCGACGCCATCAAAGGCGGACTCGCGGGATCAAACGTCATGAACGCCAAAGGCCCAATGATGTTTGAGCGAAACTTTGATCCCGGATTCCGCATCGAGCTGCACTACAAAGACATCAACAACGCCGTGCAAACCGCCAACGCACTCGACCTTCCTCTCCAGGTAACGGCCAACCTCCAGCAGGTTCTCGCAGCCCTAATGGAATGGGGTAAAGGCAAGAACGACCACTCGGCCATTCTCCACTATGTAGAACAACTCTCCGGCGTAACCGTAACCAACAAGTAACCAGCCAACTGCGGTTCATATACGCAAACAAACGTGAAAACGGGGCGACGAATGTCGCCCCGTTTTCACGTTTGCACTTGTTGTCTCGCTTGTCATTGCGAAGCGGAACGACGTGGCAGTCCCGATCATTAGAATTCAGTCGAGATAGTTAGCCAACCGTCGTTTCGAGAGCCTAAGGTCAGCTCTCCTACCCGCTACCTCTAGCCACCAATCCCTGCCGCCAACAGCAACGCTTCGCATCGCTCCAACGCCTGCTCAGAACTCCGCCCCTCGCAAAGCACAATCACGTTTCCGATCACTGCATAATCGCCATACAACGGTGTTAGCTGGCCCCGAAAAGCGCCACCACCTCGCCGATCCTTGGTGCCTTCCTCCCAACGCACATCAACCGAACGCAATAGCGCATCTTCACCGGTAACTTCATCCGCATACGAAATCCCGTCATCGATAGCACTGGCGTGATCGGGATACATCCGCAGTTCGTACTGAATTGGTTCACTGCCGGCCGGAGTGAAGTACACCATGTACGCCGCTATCGCCCCCGGCAGTTCGGAAACGTCGTACACCTTGTTTTGTTTCAGTCCAGAAGGAATAAAACTTTCAAGATCACGAACCGTAGCGTCTGTGTCTATCTTCGAAAATGATGACCCAGAAGATCCACTGCCACCACACGCCGCTCCAACCACAGCGACTACAAACACGTTCATAGCCCTCGTTCCAGTCGAGTATTCAACTCCCAGAGCGCAGTCCTGTTGCCGTCAAATGTCAGCAAACCCATCGCCATATCGAAATCAACCCATCGAAATTCGATGTGCTCATGAGAAAGCTCAATCCCATGGCTCGTAAAATCGACTCCGTACGCGAACTCCGTAACCACCAGCACATCATCGCCCCACTCGTTCCAGGCAGAAAACACGTTCGCCGGTATCGAACTACGAGTATCAAGCTCCACTAGCGGCGACTCGAAGCGAACACCCGTCTCCTCAAACAGCTCCCGCTCAGCAGCCTCGATCCGTGATTCACCGTCCTCCCCTCCACCAGCAACAAACTGCCAAACATCGTTGTCGCCATCGGCGCGAATAAACACTGCAAACTCTCGGTTATGACCGGACGAATTTTGACGGTAGGGGAGAATAATCGTCTGATACGGAGATCTCAAAACGAGATCAACTCCCATAAGCCCAGGCCACGGCTACTCGCCACGCTGGCTCGGATCTTCGGTCGGAGAATCATCATCGCCCTGTGCGATGTCGGTCAGGAACTGCTCGATTTCGATTCCTCAGAATCATCCGATCCAGAACCTTCCGAACCAGTACTACGATCGTCGCCCGAACCCGAGTCAGTTTCACGCTCAAACCGTTCAATCATCTCTTGCAGCGCCGGGTTGTCTGAAAGCGCGGGATTCACCTGCTCGTACTGCCTCGCGCCCATCTCAATCTCGGGAAGCTGCGAAGTAAACCCGTACAACTCCGAAAGTATCTTGAGAATCCTGGCACTTCCGGCGTAATCATCATCCAACTTCAAATAAAGCGGCAGGTGAACCATCAGCGAAAGAGTTTGAAGATGAAGATCGTTCCATATTCGCTCTGAAATCTGCGATGTCATCGAAGTCGGACCCTGATATCTCGAGCCAGCCAGCTTCACATCACCAAAATTTGCCGGAGGTTCCCAACCACGAGTCGATCCCGTGACTGATAGCTGGCGGGAGTGCGGAACCGAGTCGTACATGCCACCAAGTTGCACGTAGCGAGTAATCCCGAGCGCCTTCACAAGTTCGACTACCGAATCGTTAAAATCCTCGGCAAAAGCATGTGGTTCGAGCAGTTCCAGCAACACCAGATCGCTCGATCCCGGCCGCCTAGCAAACCTGACTCGCGTATTCGGCACACGCACCCTGCGAACGTCGCCCCTGAGTCTTATCGACGGTCGATAACGGGTGAAATCATAAAACTTACTCGGACGTTCAAGTTCGCCGATCTTCTCAGACGCGAACAGCTTGCCAAGCCGAGCAAGAACGATCTTCCCAACGTTGCCAACGTTGATCCACGGCTTCAATATCACGATGCAGTGAGGATCTTGAAGTGGAGGATCCGGCATATTTATTTCAAAATCGCCAATTTTCATAGATTCAATTCCTCCCACAGCATACACCGCCCCCTTTCGACTTCGTACGGGTGAATGGGCTCGACTTCAGGTGCTAGAATCCGCCACGCAGCCCTCGCGCATTTCAGCGCAATAATCTCGAATCGGCGGGCAGCTCACTTGAACACAATTAGGAAATCAGTACCCGATCATGGCAAATAAGTTTGTATTTCTTCCGCCGCAGTCCGATCTTTTCGCAAAGTGGATTCCCCGGCTGCTCGATAGCGCAACCGGCTGGGACATCGCCACGCCGAACACGGAAGAAGACGCTCTACGTGAACTCCCAGACGCCGATGCGGCGTACGGAACCATGACTCACGAAATGATCGCAGCTGCCCCCAAATTACGTTGGCTCCAGGCCCCCGCCGCTGCGCCAAACGCCGGCTATTACTCCGACGAGCTAATCGCCCACCAAACGAAGGTCACCAACTTTCGAGAGATCTACAACGACCACATTTCGATCCAGATTATGGCGTACATCCTGAGTTTCACGAAGCACCTCAACATCTATCGTGATCAACAAAGCCAACACGAGTACGAGAAGCTGCCGGACCCCCACCACGATATCTTCCTGCCTGAATCCACTGTTCTAATCGTCGGTGTTGGTGGAATCGGATCCGAAACTGCACGAATCTGCAAAGCAGTCGGCATGCACGTTCTCGGCATCGACGCACGACGCGAAGATAAACCCGAGTGGGTCGACGACATGTTCGGTCCCGACCAGCTTGACCAGCAGCTACCAAAAGCCGACTTCGTTGTGCTAACAATCCCGCACACACCTTCTACGGAAGGTCTCTTCGATTCCTCGAAGTTCGCACTTATGAAAGACTCGGCCATCTTCATCAACATCGGTCGTGGCATGACCACAAAACTCGACGACCTGAACGCCGTTCTCCGCTCAGGCGGGATTGCCGGTGCTGCACTCGATGTTTACGAAATCGAACCGCTTCCTCAGGATCACCCGTTATGGGACGCTCCAAACACGATCCTTACCCCGCACACAGCGGCAATAGGCGGTGCAAATCTGGAAGAACGCCGTTACGAAATAGTTCTTGAAAACTTCCGAAAGTTTGCAGACGGCCAACCCCTAAGAAACGAAGTAGACAAAGCCAACTGGTTCTAGACCCCGACGGGTCGTTTTCTTGAGCTAACCCCCTCTCCATGGGGAGAGGGCTGGGGTGAGGGAGAAACTTCTACTCAGCCAACAACCATCCAGTCGCAAGAAAACGTGCCACTGGCACACTGTCATCCTGAATTCATTTTTAGGATCTAAACTGACGACACCAACCCACCACTCATGCCGCAAGACGACAAACAAGACCAAGACCAAAAGAAATCCCAAGCCACCAAAAACACCGGCATCGGCGTGGGAATGGGCATCGCCATCGGTGCAGCTATCGGCGCCGCAACCGACAACCTCGGCCTCTGGATCGCCCTTGGAATCGCTATCGGAGCCGCATACGCCCCAGTGGTGAACTCTAGAAATAGCTCGAACAAGAAGAAATAGGAAACTATGCCCGACCAAAACCGACCACTGGTCGTTCACATCGACGCAAAAGAATCGCCACTCGAACCCGAGCGAGCAGCCCTCGCCGGAATCGACTGTGAAATCATCTCGATTGCCGTCTCGTCTGAAGGTGAAATCATCGAAGCGGTCAAAGACGCCACAGTCATCCTCAACGACCATTCACCCGTCACTGCTGCGATGGTCGACCAGCTCACAAACTGCAAGCTGATCATCCGCTACGGCCACGGCTACGACACCGTCGATGTCGACGCCTGCACCGAAGCTGGAATAATAGTCACCAACATTGCAGGGTCCACGTCGGAAGAAGTTTCCAATCACGCCCTCACGCTCATGCTGGCGAGTGCCCGTGAAATAAAGCGACTTGATCTGGCGACCACGTCTGGCAGGTGGGGCGAGGTCTACTCCCGCTCGATCCTCAACCACATCTATGGCGAAACCGTGGGCATCGTGGGCTTTGGGTGGATAGGCCGTGCGATGGCCCGCAAGTGCAAAGCCCTCGGCATGAACGTGCTGGTCAATGACCCGCACGTCGGTGAGCATCTGGCAGTCGAGTACGGCGTCGAGTTCACGTCGAAAGACGATCTACTGAAACGCTCCGACTACATCACGCTTCACGTTCCACATCTCGAAGACACACACCACTTCATCGATGCAAACGCACTCGAAACAATGAAGCCATCCGCCTACCTCATCAACACGTCACGCGGCCCCGTTGTCGATGAAAAAGCCCTCGTTCACGCACTCCAGAACAAGCAAATAGCCGGTGCCGGAATAGATGTCTACGAGGAAGAACCGCTTTCGCTCGACAACCCGATCCTCAAGATGGAAAACGTCATTTGCACGCCCCATGTCGCCGGATCAAGCGAAGTCGGCTGGGAAATCATTCGACGACGTGCCGGTGAAGAAGCCGCCAGAGTCCTCCGCGGCAATCGCCCCAACGTAGTAGTAAATCCCGAAGTACTAGGCCGAATTTAGGCTCGACGCTGTCATTGCGAGGACGAATTTAGCCTGCCTTGAGCGCAGTCGAATGGGTGGCAATCACTTATCAAACCGCGACTATCCGCGAAGCAGCTAACAGCACTCACACCTCATTACACCGCCCTGCTCCGACGCCCCGCTGGGAAACCACAAATCCACTCTCAGAAACCCCTGCTAACCAAAACTGATTACACGTGTGTGTACTCACCCTCAAACTTTTTTTCGCTCACTTCCGTATAATCCGGTAATCGGTCTTGACCAAGTCCTTAATCGGGTTGGCGGCCGTGGACAGGAAAACTCTACTGTCCGGAGTTCGATTCCAAGAAGGAGGTGGTCTGTTTTAATGTCTAGTACCAAACGAGGTGTCCTACGTTAAAGTAGGGCGCCCTACCAGTAGGGCACCTCTAGAGTAGGGCCACCCGATCAGCAAACGTTTACGGCTATGCTGGTCCGGTGGTCCTACTCGCGTCCGCCACCTTTTCACACGCTGCGACATTTTCCTCTTTATTCCTTCTCTCTGGGGAGAAGGCTAGGTTGAGGGAGAATCTGACCAGCGGTAACATCGATCTTCTTAGCCACGACTCACTCCTCCCTACCCCTTCATGATCCGACACTTCACAGCCACCGGCTTCGTCGTCAACAACGACGCCACCCTCCTGCACTGGCACAAAAAAGTTCAGGAATGGCTGCCGCCCGGCGGGCATGTCGACCCGAACGAAGATCCAGTTCAAACAACGCTCCGCGAGATCAAAGAGGAAACGGGATTCGACGTCGAGATCGTGCCGACACAATCTTCGCTAATGATCGGAAATCTCGAGCAGGTTCATGCGCCACACAGCATCATGATCGAAGATGTCACTGACGCAAAGCACGGCGAGCATCAGCACATCGACCACATCTACTTCACACGACTTCTCGGCGACGCGTCGGCCCCGTCTGGCGAACTCTCCGACCAGCCCGATTCCACAACGAAATGGCTCTGGGCATCTCTCGCCGATCTCGAGTCTGGCACAGCCTTCGAAACCCCAAACGGCGAACTACGCCCACCCCCTGAGGATGTCTTGAAGTTGGGTCCAGCGGCTATCAAGCACGTTTCGGGGCAGTAACTTCGGGGTAGTGAGCCGAGTGCGCTAATCCGATCTGACGCTGAGTTCTGACAGAACCATTTCGCTAAGCTCGTTCACAGCTATAGCGACCGCTTATTTCCGAACGAGCGGCTCCCACCCTCAGTCCGCCACTTGCGATCCCGTCGCTTGCGGCTGCGTAGCTGTGGGCTTCTCCTCGCCATCCTCATCAATCATCCTGAACTGGCGTAGTTCACGCAGGAAGATGAACGCAAGGGTTCCTCCGACTACACACGTTAGGCCGAAGACAATCTGAATCGGTTGAGCTCCGTAGATGGCGGAGAGTATTCCGCCGACAGCGCCGCCGGCCGCCATCATCGCTCGGTCCATCGAGATAAACGCAAGCACCCGACCCCGCATATCGGCCGGAGCCGCTTTGACCATCACCGCCCGGCTCAGCGACATGAACAACGTCTGAGAAGCCCCAATGATCGTCACCAGCGCCAACGGCAGGAAAAGCCCCATTGGTCTCGGCAAGTATGTCGAAGCCGAGAACAGGGCCAGCGCAGCACCGATCGAAACCACAGTTATCGGAAGAATCAGACCCAGCCGAGTGGGCTGCACACGCGCAACTATCAGCGAAGCAACAAGCGCTCCGCCCCCGGTCAGCGCAAGCATCATCCCAAGACCGTCACGGCCGATCTCAAGCACCTTGACCGCAAACAACGGCGCGAACACCTGCATGAACGACATCCCGAATGTGAAGTAGATCAGCGAGATGATCAGCACCCCTCGAATGGTGCGGTTCCTCACCGAAAACTTCGCTCCCTCAATCAGCCCTCTGGTCATGCCTTTAATGCCAGCGGTACCGGCCCGTTCGTTCGCCGCAACGTGAATTTGATAAGTCGCCATGAGACCCGTCGCAGCGGTGATCGCTATCACGATGAACGTCCACGAAAGCCCGAAATACTCCGCAATGAACCCGGCGAGGGTCGCACCGATAATCCGCATGAAATTCTGGGTAGAACTCAACAGCGCCATGCCCTGCGTAACCAGATGGCTGGGGAGTATCGACGGGATCATCGAGTAGCGAGCGGGCTGGTCGAACACCTGCGTCGCTCCCCGCATGAACATCCAGGCGTAGACGTGCCACAACTCAACGATTCCCGATGCCACCAAAACCGCAATGACAATGCTGAGCACCAGGTTGGCCCACTTGGTGAATATCAGGATAGTGCGGCGATTGAACCAGTCGGCAACCACTCCGGCCCACGGCCCAAGTAGCAGCGATGGAATCGTCCGGACAGCAATCACTCCTCCCAGATGGGCGGCGCTGTTGTCGGTGATTTCCAGCACCAATAACGGCAGAGCCACCATCTGCGCCCACAACGCAAATGCGTGGGCGGTCTGGCTGGCCCAGATCCATTGGAAATCCTTGTATTTCAGCGCATCAAACAACGGTTTTTGTCTTGTTCCGATCTGTGAGGGTTATGTTTGTGTTCGTGAGGGAGTATGTCATTACCCAGACGCGACCTGCCCCGCCGAAGGTCTCTCCGGCAAAGTCCGAGATGACGGGCTTAGCCGGATGATACCTACTGCGCCAATCCCTCTAGCCCCGGCGTAACCACTGGCCACAACAACTCCGTGTGCTCACGGTTGATGTTGTGGCCAGCTCCAATGATTTTTTTGACGGTGAAGTTGTCACGATGCGGGATGGTTTCTGCGAGATACTCATCGGTGTTGATTCCACCGGAGTTGGGGTCGGCTTGCATGAACAAAACGGGAACTTCGATCTTCGCCAGAATCTCAGCAGGATCGCTGCGGCCACGCCGGGTGCCATCGACCGTTCCACGCATTATCTCGGTGTCCATCTGTAACAGGCACTCGGCCTTCCACTCGGCGTAGTACTCGGGCTGTCCCGGACTCATCGCATCGATCTTCGCTGTCATCTCTTCAAGCGAAAGATCGGCTTCCACCAGCTCCAAATGCTTTGCGAAAATGCTCCGTGTTACGCCAGGCGCGGCGTTAGGTCGGCGTGCACCGCCACCACGCATTCCGGCATCTTCCAGCACCAAAGCCGTTGCCAGTTCAGGATGCTCGGATACGGTCGATCCAGCGTTTCCGCCGCCCATCGAGTGTCCTCAGATTATGGCAGGCTGATTGATCACGTTTTCGAGAACGAACACGACGTCACGCACGTGGTCTTCTCGACCGTACTGACCTGAAGCATGCCGGAATAGCCGTGACCCCGCTGATCCATCATGAACACTTTGTGCTTCTCGGAAAGTATGCCGGTAACGTGCATGAACCCGTCACGCCGACTGCTCATGCCATGTAGCAGCAACATCGCCGGTCCGTTGCCGGGTCCAACCGAATACCCAATTTCGACCTCACCAGTATTTACGGTGTGGTGAGTAAATCCATCCAAAAGCAATCTCATGAACTTGATTCCCTATTTTCTTGTGACGCAAAAACGCTCATTGCCCGTTACGGCGCGAGATTCTCACCATTTACTGGCGCAATAGTAAGCGGATCCGTCCCTGTTAGGCGGTATATGTTCGAAACACGCGCTATCCCTGGCGTAAATCCAAACATCAACGGAGAGGCATCGAAGTACTGGTACTCGATTCCCGGCGCTTCCAACTCTCCGGCTGTGAACTCGATCGTCAACCTTCTCAACAAGGTTGTTCCCGCGGTACTCCCAGTAGTTGGGAGCGGGAACCGGCGCTGTGCCGTTCAACAAATGCTCGACCTCATCCGATCGAAACGTGAACGTATGCATTTGCTCAAGATCCATCGGAGTAGTGCGCTTATCAAACACCATGCTCGACCGGTCCAAACCAAGCAAAAACGTTCGAGAACTTGCGGCCATCAAATAACGGTTGAACTCGGTCATAAAAGAACTGTTTTCAGGCAACCTGACAACTACCCCAAATGCTCCTTCGGGATCCGCAGCGCCATGCTGCCTGCAACCGTTACAACATCGAACTGCCCAACCATGCCCACCAGCGTATGCGCCGCCCAATCCTCAAAGC